>ERZ773246.113-NODE-113-length-39687-cov-15.1905_pt1 | contig 39687 bp, 59 predicted proteins | sample MGYA00580519_ERZ773246 | MGnify/ENA primary metagenome ERZ773246 (study PRJEB29015, sample SAMEA2738153) | human oral metagenome | biome: human oral; feature: human-associated habitat; material: saliva | place: China | collected 2246 ...
ATGTAGCGGATTACCGAGAGACCAAATCGATTGCCAAAGAACGGAAGAAATGGATTCTTCTTCAGATCTACATTCTGATGGGGATTTCAATCTATCTGGCCCCGATTATTTGGGTGAAGCTTGCTTTAGGGGCTTTGACGATTTTTATCACCTATTATCTCTTAAAAGTGATTCCCAATAAGTCCGAAAATCAAACAGAAGAAGGTCCTGATTAAAATTGGAGAATTCAGGCCCTAGAACTAGGAAAAGAAGTGCGTTCGTGCTTCTTTTTTGGTATAAAAGAAAAAACCCTTGTGTATCGAGGGTTTTCATGCGTTGACTACGTTTTTGACTACGCTTCTAAGAATTTTAATAAGCGATCCGCAACATCTGACCGCTGTTTGTCATTCAAGTGTGTGTACATATCGAGAGTTGTTTGAATATTAGAGTGGCCCAATCTATCTGATATGGTTTTAGGCTCTATACCAGCTTCAAAGAGTAGGCTTGCGTGTGTGTGCCGTAAGCTATGCACACTAAATTGTTTCAGTTTATGCTTACCGAGAAAGTATCGCAGTTCGTCTCTGAAATGTGCAAAGTCGAAGTAACCGCCCTTTGTATTCGTGATAACAATATTTTTCGGCTTGATACCATGTTTAAAAAATAGTTTCTTCTGCTCTAGCTTCCATTCTTTGAGTATCTGTACCGTGCTATCGTCCAGCGAGATCGTGCGTGCGCTTCGTTTGGTTTTAGGCGATTGAGTGGATAACTTACCATTAATCGTGACAAGTGTCTTGCTGACCGATATGGTCTTGTTTTTAAAATCAATATCAGACCATTCGAGACCCAGTAATTCCCCTCGCCTTAATCCAGTATATGCCAGCGTATGCCATGCAGTATACAGGACAGGTCTGGCATCATCTTTGGCCAGCGTGAGAAATGTATTTAATTCCTCTTTGGTAAGAGCTATTTTTTCTTTCCGTGGTTTCTGCTGTTTAGGTCGTATGATCCTATCGACTGGATTGGTCTGGATAATATCCAGATGCACAGCGTACTTAAATACACGATTGATGATTGATAGATAATTTAAGTAAGTCACATATTTTTTACTTAACTCTATGACAATCTTCTGCATCTTGGCCACGGACACGCTTTCTATTCTGATTTCCTTAAAATGATTCTCTATGATAGCATTGAGATAATTCTTTGTATTCTGGTATGTCGTAGGTTTCACAGTCGTTTCATAGCTCTCCAGCCACATATCAGCTACTTCTTTAAATGTTGGTTTGCTGGAGTGATCTGTAAAACCATTCTCTTCCACGGATAGCAGTAGCTCCCGTTCAGCTTTTTTTGCTTCTTTCTGCGTTTTAAACCCTCTGCGAGTAGTGCGCTTTTGTTTGCCAGTAAATGGATCAACACCAAGATATGCTTGGAGCATATAGCGTGTTTCTCCGTCCTTGGTTAAATATTTTTTAATCATTGTGTTTTACCTCATTTCTTGTTAAAATGGGTATAAGAAAATGACCTTTTGAATGGTTATTTCCTATACAGTACACCCCACGTTCTAGCTTGCAGGCGAGTGTGGGGATTTTTTATAGTATTGTCGATAAAAAGTTATATAAAATAACCATCATGATTATGAATACGATAATTGAAACACAACCGCAACCGTATGAGCAACCTTCTGCTAAATCAAAATCAGTTGTAGTTTGGTTGTATACTTTATTATATGCTGCACGTTTTGGATCTTTAACCCAACCAATACCTTTTTGTCCGTATAATGGAGATGTGGCTCTTTTAACTTTTCGATTTATAGCGCCAGTTGTACGAGATGATACTCTCTTTTTTATATTCGGTGTCCGTGGTCCTATTTTCATAATCTTTTCTCTTCTAATCTCTTTGTATTTTAAGCAATTTCTTGTAACTCTCTTTGAAATTGTTGCAAAGTCAAAATAGCCCAGTCTTCGTCATTTTTATACCCTTGGACTATACTGAGGGCATAATACTCTTGGCAACTGCAATTATAAATTAGAAAATTCATTAGACGGTTATGCAAAGCAGGCTTTGACATTTGGCTAGCCTCTATAAGTTGTTCAAAAGTAGTTCCAATATTAATATAATTTAATAACTTTTGATCATTCAGAAATAAAATTGAGGCAATTATGTTCGCTTCATCTTCCAAAGGAGCAATTTCTTCTGGGTATGAGTCGCTGTAATTAGAAGATGTCTTAGAAACTAGGACTTTATCGTATACAGAACTCATAAGATGGAAGTAAATATGAACAAGTTCGTGAAGAATAGTAAACATTACCCGACTTTTCACTACGTCTTGATTAATATACACAATAAATCGTTGCGTTTCAAAATCAGGAATTGTCATGCCAGAGCATACATTACAGAAACTGGAATCAACTAAAGAAAGAGTGCTTTTTGAAGTTAATCGATATTTAATTGTTTGTTTTTTATCAGGAAACCATTTGTACATTAAATCGGATTCGAAATAAACAAATCGAATATTAAAGTTAGCTTCAAAAAATTCTATAATTAAATCAAATGTTAGTTGCGAGACATGAACTTTACAGTATTCAGATACGTCTAAAAGAAGTCGAGTAGCATTTGTGTGATATTGTAAGTAAGTTTCTTTTGAGGGTCTTGTATAATGTTTCAAATAGTCACCTACTTCCAAAGAGAATCGTCTTTGACGAGATCACGGGCAGTTTTCATCATTCTAGAGAGTGCTTTGTTGAAGCGCTCTTTTTCGTCGTCCGACATATCTTCAGTTTCTTTGCGAAACATGACGAGTGTTTGCTCTTCTATAGGATCGGTATCTATAATTGAGGCATTTGACGCAATCCGTGGACTATCCGTGCGTCCCAATAGGTAGTCGGTGGACACATGGAAGTAGTCAGCGATTTGTTGCAACCTTTCAGCAGAAGGTTGATTCCTTTTTAATCCATACAAAGAATTTTTTCCTAATTCTAGTTTTTCTTCCAAGGTATTTAGTGAAATCCCTTGTTTTTCGCATAAATCCTTTACGATTTCAAATGTAGAAAACATTGATTTATCAGCCTTTCTAAGACATGACAAAAAATATTTTACAAAATACGCAAAAAACAGTTGACTTTATTTTGCGTTTACGCTAAAATAGTTTTTGTAAGTTAAAGAGTTGGTTAAAAAAACTAATAAAAACTTATCTAAAAATTAAATAGCTTTGCCGAGCAGGATAAATTGATAGATATGTGATTTTATCAAGGTTTTTAATTGTGCTTTCATTTTAGCAGATACGCTAAAATGTGTCAAGCATTTTATAAAATAATTTACTAACTCTTTAACTCTATAAAAAAATAAAGGAGGAAAAACATGAGCCAACAACATCGCAAGTGGATCGAGCTTGTAAAAGATCGAATTGAAAAACGTGGATGGTCACAGACGGACTTGGCCATTGTTGTGGGTGTTAGTCCATCAGCTATCACACAACTTTTCAAAGATGGAAAAGGGAGTGATGACTTAAAGCTTCGTATTAACAAGAAGTTGCGGATTAGTGAGCCGTGGGAAAGATTTGAGGAGTAGGAGGAATAACATGACCTTAGAAGAACGAGTTGCAGCAATTGAGAAGCAACTAAACATGGTTCGCTTTGAAGAACCTAAAGTCGCTCTCTTAATCTCACAAAGCACCTATCACGCCATCATTGATCAAGTCATTGAATTGGAGAGTGGGGAAATGAAAGACATCACGGAGGAAACGGATGGAATTAACTATTATTAACGAGCAGGAAGTTCTCGGTAAACACTTCGCAGTATACGACACAGTAGATGAACCACTGTTCGTCGCAAAAGATGTAGCTGAATGGATTGAATATGATGTGTCTAGTGTAAATAAAATGCTAGATAAAATCGATGAAGACGAAAAGCTGGTCGGAACATTATTCCGTTCAGGTCAAAATAGAGAGGCATGGTTCTTAACAGAGAACGGTCTCTATGAAGTTCTTATGCAATCTCGTAAGCCACTGGCTAAAGAGTTCAAAAAGAAAGTCAAAGAAATCTTGAAATCAATTCGTAAGCATGGTTTGTATGCCATTGATGATCTGCTGGAGAATCCAGACATGGCAATCGCAGCACTTCAGAAGCTAAAAGAAGAACGACAACTACGTCTGAAAGCACAGGAAGAAGTGGCTCAAAAGAATCAAATTATCCAAGAGCTTCAGCCGAAAGCGACATACTACGACTTGGTTCTTCAAAACAAATCGTTAGTAGCAATTTCTGTAATTGCAAAAGACTATGGAATGAGTGCAAAGAAATTGAATAAGATTCTACATGAATTGAAAATACAGTTCAAACAGGGGAAAACCTGGCTCTTGTATCAAAAGTACGCTGGCAAGGGTTATACTCAATCAAAAACTCATACAATCGATGCAGATTATAGCAAGATGCATACTTACTGGACTCAAAAAGGACGTTTGTTCCTTTACGATTTACTTAAGAATAAAAAAGGAATTTTGCCACTGATTGAGCAAAAAGATGTGGCATAAAACAAAGAAAGCACTTCACAACGAAGTGAAGCGCTTAGACAAATTTAACTACTTTGATTATACCACATTAGAAAGAGGTGGGCAATGATTGAAGAACTAATCAAAGAGCAGATCAGAGAAATCTATCTCGAAGCGAAAGAGCAAGCCAAAAAAGAATTGCTACCAGTGAACCAAGCAGAACTGCAAGAAATATTTGGCTTTAGCAATGAATACTTGAAGCGTTTGAAACGCAAGGGCTTAAAGTTTCGCAAGCAAGGAAAGTACATCATGTACGATTTGAACGATGTACACGAGATTTTGGAACTAGAGAAGGAATATTTAAAATGAATGAAATTATTATTTCTGGGCAAGTGGCCGGAACAGTAGCGATCGGGGGCGTGTGCTTCATCGCTGGCCTTATCGTATCGTGGAAGGACCACAAGAAACGAATGAGAATCGCTAAAAGTGAAACGCTCAAAGCTATCGAAGAAGGCCTTCCAGAGCACAACGCGCAAGTCATTGAACAATACGAGGACGAACTCGCAAGCCGTCGAAAAGCGATGAAGCTCTATACAGAATCGCCGGAGGTTCCGTTCCATGTTTGGTAAAAAAGCCCGCAAGATCGAGCAACAAACGAAAGAACTCAGTCGATTGTGGTTTATCAATCTGCAACAAACTGAAATTTTAAAAGCCACACTTGAGCGGGAAGAACGACTACTTGACGAGCTCGCTCGTCTGAAAGGAGAGGTTAGAAATGGTAACAATTAACAAGCTCGAGATCGAAAACGTGAAACGCGTTAAAGCGGTCAAGATCGAGCCGTCAGCAAAAGGGCTGACAATTGTCGGGGGAAACAATAACCAAGGCAAAACAAGCGTATTAGACGCGATAGCGTGGGCCTTGGGCGGTAACAAGTACAAGCCTTCGCAACCTCAACGCGAGGGGTCAACGATTCCCCCAAGTCTAAAGATCACGCTATCGAATGGCTTGATCGTTGAGCGTAAGGGCAAAAATAGCGATCTAAAAGTCATTGATCCAAGCGGAAACAAGGCCGGCCAGAAATTGCTTGATAGCTTCGTCGAAGAGCTCGCTCTTGATCTTCCGAAGTTTATGGAGATGACCAACAAGGAGAAAGCGACAACGCTCTTACAAATTATCGGGGTAGGTGATCAGCTCGTCCAGCTCGAAATGGAAGAGAAAACCAAGTACCAAGAACGCCACGCGATCGGCGTCATTGCAGATCAAAAAGAAAAGTTTGCCAAAGAGCAACCGTATTATCCAGACGCACCGAAAGAACTCGTCTCAATTGCGGACTTGATCCAGCAACAACAAGAGATCCTCGGACGGAATGGCGAAAATGCTCGCAAACGTCAGAATCTAACAAGAATCGAAAACGACTATCAAGGGGCACTTGCAAACGTTGAGCGTCTGGAAGCTATGCTCAAAGAGGCTCGAGAAAAAGAGCAAGCACTTGCGCAAGACTTGGATATTGCTCGCAAAGATACGCAAGATCTGATCGACGAATCGACTCAAGAGATCGAAGAAAGTATCGCGAACATTGAACAGATCAACCTTAAAGTCCGGGCGAACTTTGACAAAGACAAGGCCGAAGAGGACGCAAAAGGCTACCGCGAACAGTATCGCGAGTTAGATCTGGTTATCGAGGGTATTCGCAAGCAAAAACGCGACTTACTCACTAACGCGGGCTTACCACTCCCGGGCTTATCCGTGGAAGATGGAGAGCTCTTGTATCTTGGTCAACGCTGGGATAATATGTCCGGCTCACAACAATTACAAGTGGCAACGGCTATCGTTCGCAAGCTCAAGCCGGAGTGTGGCTTCGTGCTTATTGACAAGCTCGAGCAGATGGACCAAGTGACCCTAATGGAGTTTGGTGCTTGGCTAGAACAAGAGGGCTTGCAAGCTATCGCGACACGCGTTTCAACTGGTGGAGAGTGTTCGGTTCTCATAGAGGACGGGTACAGTATCGCACCAGAAACATATCAAACACCTACAGCATGGCAAGGTGGCTTTTAAAAGAAAGAAGGAAAAATCATGAAAAAAACAGAAAAATTTATCGTATTGCGTGACAAAAACACTGGCGACTATATCCAAAATTACAAAAATAATGAGGGCGCCTTTACATTTTCAGCACGTTTAACAAGTGAAATTCAAGACGCTGCAACTAATTTGATTGATTCGCTCGAGATCATTGAAAATGACGGTCAAGACTTAAAAGCACTCGCCCAAGGATTGGGGAGTGAGATCTTGGTCGTAGAAGCAGAATACACAATCAAGACCCTCGACGGAGAAGAACCAGAAGATCTGACCGAAAAGATCGAAAAGGCCAAACGCAAACACTTTGAAAACTTTCTTCGCGGGCTCTTGAGTGGCAATGACAAGGAGGACTAAAAAATGCAGATCACAAGAGGAAGAAAGGCGCGGGCGCAAAAGGTCGTGATCTATGGACCAGAAGGAATCGGAAAGTCTAGCTTTGCGAGTCAATTCCCGGACCCGGTATTCATCGATACGGAAAGCTCAACCGATAATATGGACGTGGCTCGTATGGACAAGCCCACGAGTTGGGCAATGCTCAAAAACGAAATTTCGTTTATTAAAGCAAACCCGGGCGCGTGTAAGACACTAGTCATTGATACGATCGACTGGGCCGAACAACTCGCGGTTGATTATGTATGCTCACAGCACCAGAAAAACGGGATCGAAGATTTCAGCTGGGGCAAGGGCTATACATACGTACAAGAAGAAATTGGGCGTCTATTAAATAGCTTGTCAGAGCTTGTGGACAACGGGATCAACGTCGTTTTGACAGCTCATGCACAGATCAAGAAATTCGAGCAACCGGACGAAATGGGATCTTATGACCGTTACGAGTTAAAACTCGGGCAAAAGACCAGCTCAAAAACAGCCCCACTGGTCAAGGAATGGGCCGATATGGTGCTCTTTGCGAATTATAAGACAATCGTCATGACAACGGACACCGGGAAGAAAAAAGCCCAAGGGGGCGAGCGTGTCATGTACACCAATCACCGCCCAGCGTGGGACGCGAAAAACCGTCACGGCTTACCGGATCAATTACCGTTCACCTATGACAGTATCGCTCATATTTTCAACGCACCAGCTCCACAGCCACAGCCACAGCCACAACTGACACCAGAGCCACAAAAGCAAAATATTAACGAGCAACTGGCAGAGGTGGCTCAAGAGGTGGCTCAAGAGATGGGACGAGCTCCACAAGCTGGACTATTACCACAAGCGTTGATCGACTTAATGGCACCGAACAACGTGACCGAAAACGAATTGCAAGAGGTCGCGTATATCCGCGGACACTTCCCAATGGGAACGCCGATCGAGAACTTCCCGAGCAATTACTGGGACATGATCGTCGCGAATTGGGACGCTACACTGGACGTCATTCAGAATCAAGTCCGGAAAGATCCAGAATTCCCCTTCACGGTGTAGATTTTAGGAATTAGATATCATAACAAAATATAACAAGGAGTATCTATGGAAGATAAAACTATTAAAATCGATTTGTCGAAAATCGCAAATACAGCCTTACAAGAAAAGGTTGACAAAGAACTTGAAAAAGTCCTTGAGAATATTCTGGACCTCAATACAGAGGCTAAAGCGACCCGTAAGGTAACGATCACACTAACGATGTCAACGGACGATGAGCGTACTGTTGTTAAGACAGGTATGGAAGTCAAATCTACTTTGGCGCCACAGAAAGGCGTCGCAACAACTGTCATTGTCGGTCGCGACGACACTGGTAAAATCCACGCTAACGAGCTTAAAAGTGGTATTCCGGGTCAGACTTACTTTGATGATAATGGAGACATGAGAACAGACACTGGTGAGCTCATCGAAAAGATTGAAAAACAAAGTACAAATATCATTGATTACAACAAAAAGAAAGCAGGTAACTAACCATGACAGAAAATATTAAAGATGCATTATCATACGCAGTCGAACTAGCGGATAAAGAAAACAAAATCATTAGTTCAAAAACCGGGAGGGAATATTTTGACAAAAACAAATATGATTTACAGGAACTTAACCCTCGTAAGTACGCACCTATCCTTGAGCTTCAGACACTCAAAAGTCTAGTTGACTATCTCAAGTCAGATAACGATCTCATCAGTAATCGTAAACTTTTAGTTGTCGTGGACAGTTACCAAAAAGTATCTGTATACGATCAAGTTGATTTGGAAAATGGCAAACGTCCTCAACTCGTATCTGTAACAGCAACCGTTCCAGTTATTCCATTCAGCAATTGGCGCGACCAAGAAGAATTCAATATTATGCTGCAGTCTATGTTTATCGATGATGCAGACCGCAATTTGGTCTTAGATTTTGCTAGTCATTTAAAAATCGAAAAAGGCGCAGAAGTACAGGACAATGGCATCAGCCAGATGGCGACAGTTCGCGATGGTGTAGCAAGTCTAGCGCAAGCTAAGACTCCAAATCCAGTAGCCTTGCGACCATATCGTACTTTTAATGAAGTAGAGCAGCCTGCTAGTCAATTCATCTTCCGAATCAATAAATTGGCGAACCTTGCTCTCTTCGAGGCAGATGGTGGTAAATGGAAATTAGAAGCCGTCGAAAACATCGCGAATTATTTAAAAAATGAACTTGCTAGCAACAAAAAAATTACTATTTTAGCTTAAAGGAGAAATTTCATCATGACACAACAACAATACAACAACAACTTCGAGCGCGAGCTTGACTGGGACGGCACAATCCAAAAGGATTCTGAATTTGTCCTATTACCAGACGGCCTATACTGGTTCACAGTTAAAGAATACGAGCGCGGACGTCACACGCCGAACCCGCAAAACCCCGGTAAACTCCCAGCTTGCCCTAAAGCGACAGTACACCTTACTATCGTAGCGAATGAAGGCGAAACAGAACTCCGCCATAACTTATTCTTGCACAGCTCAACGGAAGGTATGCTTTCAGCGTTCTTTGGAGCAATTGGCCAAAAACGTAAAGGCGAGCCTCTTCGGATGGATTGGAACTCAATCGTCGGTAAAGTCGGAGTTTGTAAGGTTGGATCTCGCGAATACAACGGGAACAAGTACAACGAAGTAAAAGGTATGATCTATGCCGAAGACGTGGACTATACGAAAGTCTTAAACGCACAACCAGGACAACAAGCCCCAGCGTCCCAACAACCAGTGCCACAGTATCAACAACCAGTGCCACAGTATCAACAACAACCACAGGGAGGCTTCACAGGAGGGCCGTTCTAATAGGAGGTTCTAAAGTATGGAGTTAAGACCCTATCAACAAGAGGCGCGGGAAGCCGTTCAGAAGGAATGGGCAGAAGGGCGAAAACGAACCCTTCTTGTCCTTCCGACTGGGACGGGAAAAACAGTCGTCTTTTCAAAAATCATCGAAGACCAAGTTCGAGAAGGAAAACGCGTCCTTGTGCTCGCCCACAGATCCGAATTGCTGGATCAAGCAAGTGACAAGCTCAAGACCGCGACGGGCCTCGGTACAGCACTAGAAAAGGCCGAAAACACGTCTATAGGTTCATGGTATCGGGTAGTCGTTGGATCTGTCCAGACTATGCAACGGGAGAAACGTTTAAGTCAATTCCCGCCCGATTGGTTCGACGTGATCGTAGTCGACGAGGCGCACCACGCTATATCCGACGGTTATCAAAAAGTGCTGGGCTATTTCAAAGACTCGGAAGTCCTCGGGGTTACAGCGACCCCAGACAGAGGTGATATGAAGAACCTCGGATCGTACTTTGATAGTTTAGCCTATGAGTATTCACTCGTACAGGCTATTAAAGAAGGCTACCTTTCCAAAATTAAAGCCTTAACGATTCCGCTCGATCTCGATCTCTCAAGCGTTTCAATGTCCGCGGGAGACTTTAAAGCGAGCGACGTTGGGACGGCACTTGATCCGTATCTCGTACAGATCGCGGACGAAATGGCCAAGTATTGCAAGGACAGAAAAACAGTCGTCTTTCTTCCGCTGGTAAAGACAAGTCAAAAATTCCGCGACATCTTAAACGAGCGAGGATTTAAAGCAGCCGAAGTCAACGGCGAATCAAAAGATCGGGCCGAAGTGCTCGAGGACTTTGAGCGTGGCCGGTATAACGTCCTATGCAATTCCATGCTACTTACGGAAGGGTGGGATTGCCCCTCGGTTGATTGCGTGGTCGTGTTACGTCCGACGAAAGTCCGAGCGCTCTACTCCCAAATGGTTGGGCGTGGGACGCGTCTTTTCCCCGGAAAAGAAGAACTTCTTCTGCTTGATTTCTTATGGCACACCGAACGCCATGAGCTATGCCGGCCGGCTCACTTAATTTGCGAGAGCCCAGAAGTCACAAAGAAGATGGTCGAGAATATGGAAGAAGAAACGGGCGTCGTGCTCGATCTCGAGGCTATGGAAGCCAAAAGCGCAGAAGACGTCGTGGCAGAACGCGAAGAGGCCCTTGCGAAACAGCTCGCAGAAATGCGGAAGCGCAAGCGCAAACTCGTCGATCCGCTTCAATTTGAAATGTCAATTCATGCGGAAGATCTTTCAAACTATGTACCTAACTTCGGCTGGGAGATGGCCCCGCCGTCTGATAAACAACTCAAAGCCCTCGAAAAGTACGGTATCTTTACCGACGAAGTGGGGAACGCTGGAAAAGCGAATCTCTTACTTGATCGCTTGAACAAGCGCAGAAACGAAGGGCTTTCGACACCGAAGCAGATTCGCTTCCTTGAAAGTAGAGGCTTCCGCAACGTAGGAATGTGGAACTTCGAGAGCGCTAAAAATATGATTGACCGAATCGCCGCGAATGGGTGGAGATTGCCGTCCGGAATCAGAGCGAGCGAATATGTACCAAACTAGAAAAATAGGAGGATAAAAATGGCGGAAAATGAATTCGATCTCTTGCCATTGCTTGAGCATATCAATCCCGCCGTTTTGTCATATCAGGAATGGATCAACGTCGGGATGGCCTTAAAACACGAAGGATATACAGCCTCGGATTGGGACAGTTGGTCGCAAAATGATACAAGATATCGAAAATTCGAATGTTTCAAGAAGTGGGACACCTTCAATGAGGAAGCCGGCTCGATTGTTACAGGTGGGACGATTGTCCAACTCGCGAAAGATCACGGCTGGGTAAATCCATACTCAAGCGATAGCGAGGGCGCTCATGAGCTCGATTGGAACGATACCATTGATAGAGATTACCGCGTCATTGATAAGAACTGGATTGAGGGGAAAGAGATTCATGAGCCTACAAACTGGAACCCAGTACAAGAGATTATCAAGTATCTCGAAGCCTTGTTTGAATCGTCCGAGAATGTCGGTTATGTCACGGAGTCATATCCAAAAGTAAACGACGAAACGGGCGAAATAGAGAAATGGCTTCCGACTAAGGGAGCATACGACCGGACAGCGGGGCAACTGATTGAACAACTATCCAAGTGTAACGGCGATATAGGAGCCGTTCTCGGTGATTACCACAAAGAAGCGGGCGCGTGGATTCGCTTCAATCCACTCGATGGCAAGGGCGCCAAAAATGAGAACGTAACCGACTATCGGTACGCACTGGTCGAATCGGACAGCATGAGCATTGAGAAACAAAACGCGATCTATAAAGAGTTAGAACTCCCGATCGTGGCCCTTGTCTATAGTGGGAACAAGTCCTTACACGCTATCGTAAAAGTGGACGCGGGCAACTATGAAGAGTACAGAAAACGCGTCGACTACTTATATAAGATATGCCAAAAGAACGGGATCTCGGTCGATACGCAAAACCGCAACCCGTCGCGCTTGTCTCGTATGCCGGGCTTCGAGCGAAACGGCCAGAAACAATTCCTCGTTGATACCAATATCGGAAAAAGGAACTGGGAGGAATGGTACCAGTATATAGAGGACTTAAACGACGATCTTCCAGATCCGGAAGGGCTCGGGGATAGCTGGGACAATCTTCCAGAGCTTGCGCCCGAGCTGATCCAAGGCGTCCTTCGCCAAGGGCACAAAATGTTGATCGCTGGGCCGTCAAAAGCCGGGAAGTCGTTCAGCTTAATCGAAATGTCAATCGCCATCGCAGAAGGTAAGAAATGGCTTGAATGGAATTGTACACAAGGTAAGGTTCTATACGTCAATCTTGAATTAGACCGCGCGTCATGTCTCCATAGATTCCGCGACGTGTACGAAGCAATGGGGCTTCAACCAAACAATTTACAAAATATTGATATCTGGAATCTTCGCGGAAAGACTGTACCGATGGACAAGCTCGCGCCGAAATTGATCCGCCGATCGCTCAAAAAGAATTATATCGCCGTGATTATCGATCCGATCTATAAAGTCCTTACGGGTGATGAAAACAGCGCGGATCAAATGGCACACTTTACGAACCAATTCGACAAAGTAGCAACAGAGCTCGGGTGCTCGGTTATCTATTGCCATCACCACTCAAAAGGCTCGCAAGGAAATAAAAAATCAATGGATCGGGCCAGCGGTTCGGGCGTATTCGCTCGAGACCCGGACGCCTTGATCGACTTGGTAGAGTTGGACGTCACGGAGGAATTGCTCACGCAACGGATCAATTATACAGCTACACGGATTTATAAAGAGGCCTTGCAAACGTGCAACATGGGTTATTACCAAGAGGAAGTCAGCCTTGACGATCTCCAAAGTCCCGCGATCATGCGAACACACTTCGAACAAGCAATTCCAAACGTACTCGATCGGAAGCCTTGGACGGATAAGATCGAACAAGCCCGTCGAGCGATCGAAATATCGACAGCGTGGCGCGTGGAAGGAACGCTTCGAGAGTTTGCTAAGTTCAAACCTATCAATATGTGGTTTAGCTACCCAGTGCATTTCTTGGACGATTCGGGAGTTTTGGCAGATATCCAATTAGAAGATGATAAACCCGGGTGGATGAAAGCTAAAGAAACTCGCAAAAAGAATGCGAAGGAAGATAAAAAGCAGAAGTCGATGGAGTTTGACGAAGCTATTGAAAACGCGAATTTTGGCGAGCCACCCTCAAAAGAGGACGTAGCTGAGTATTTAGGAATTTCTGTAAAAACTGTCGAAAGACGGTTAAAAACATCAAAAAAATACTGGTTCGATAAAAATACGCTCACTATTTTAAATAAAGAAAATGCGACAAGACCATAAAAACGTGGTCGTGTCCAAATAAGACAACACCATAAAATTATGGTCGTGTCTTTGTCTCAAAAAGGACAGACAACACCATAAAATTATGGTCGTGTCTTTGTCTCAAAAAGGACAGACAACACCATAAAATTATGGTCGTGTCCCGGACAAGCACCTATATATTATATATATAGATAATGTCCTGTCGTCCATCATGTCCATACCTGTATAGACAGGGTTGCTTAAAACGCACCCTGTCATATACAAGGTCCATGGACTAAGCGCGAAAAATAAAATAAAAAAAAGAAAGGTAAAATAAAAATGTTTATTTCAGTGCAAGGAAAATTTATAAATGTCAATCATATAATTATGGTTGAAAAGATAGATGCAAATTCTGCTAAGATTTTTTTGATTCATCAAAACGAACCTATCGAAGTTGCTTTATCTTATGCAAGTATTTTAGGCAAAATACATAGAGCCATTGGATTATTAGGAGAAGAGGATTTCCTATGATTGAATTCTTTTTGCCGATGGAAAAAATTCCAACAACGACTCACCAACAGAAAAAAGTAAACGTCAGAAATGGCAAGCCGATTTTTTATGAACCGGAAGAGCTGAAAAACGCTCGAGCAAAATTTGAAAGTCTTCTGTCGCGTCACGTTCCCCCAGATAAGCTAAAAGGGCCGATAAGGCTCACGGTCAAGTGGTGCTTCCCAATGATTAAGGGATCGCGCACAGGCCAGTACAAGACGACCAAGCCAGACACGGACAATCTTCAAAAGCTATTTAAAGATTGTATGACCAAGCTCGGCTTTTGGAAAGACGACGCACAGGTCGCAAGCGAGATCGCTGAGAAGTTTTGGTCTGAGGTCGTGGGGATCTATGTCAGAGTTGAGGAGTGGGACGATGAATTATATACATTTCTTTAGCGTCGAGCTCCCGGACTTTATGGCCCGAAATAACCAAGTAGCGCAAAGCCTCGGTTTTGGTTCTGAGCGCTATTGGTTTTGGACCGTGGACGCGATCGCTGAGGTCTGCAAAAAATACCATGACGACGAATTAGTCGTGAAGCAATTCGGGCTCTTGTTTGAATGGCTCGAAAAGCAAGTGGAAGAGGCGGCGCAATGAAAGAGAAATCTTATTTCGAGGTTTTGAAAGAAATAGAACGTGATCGTGATAAGTGCAATAAGTACGAACGTTTTGACGTGCAATTATTGCTCGGGTCTATATGCGCAAAACTTGTCGAACAAGTGGAAAAAGACGAGAAAGTAGAATCAATCAACTATACGATACCGATTAGAGATCAAGTATACGATATAACGGTTCGTCGGTTGAAAAAGAGCGAAGGCGATAGCGATGGAATATGTGAAATATGACTCGAAGCAGCGCAAGGAGCTACAAAAAAATCTGGAACGTTTGCGAGTCGAGCACGGACTATCGAAGCAGCAACTAGCGGACAAGCTGGGTTGGTCTAGAAATGCCATTGACTACTGGATCCGTGGGGATCGCGTACCCGATAGAACAGGAATCGAGGCTATATGCGATTTTTTCGGGATCTCAGACGTGGAGCTTTTGGGATCTGAAATGAAAGTCCGCACGTTTGCTTATTATAAAAATGATACGCTTATTGCGTTCGGCACGATGGAAGAGATCGCAGAACAAACTGGGCGAAAGATCGAGTCGTTGCGGAGTCTGCTTTGCAATTCGAAACGATTTAATAAAACAACGAAAACATACATGATCGAGCTCGAAGACGATAAACGATACAAACTAAAATTTAAGCAGTCGTTTACGATCGACGAGTTAAATCTAAAAGGGATTGGGTGGTTACTAGAAAGTCCACTCGTAGAAGTAGAAGAGGTGGAAGAATGACGGAAATTAGGTTACAAAATCCATACGTAGACGACACTATCAAGGTGAGAGAAAGCTATGGACAAATTGCAAAAATGCTAGAATGGCTTGCGCAAGGCAATATAGACTATCTCCAACTAATTCAACTTGAACCAGAAGAAAGAATGATTACTATCAATCCTAAACACTTCGCCAAAATTGAATTTAAAGTCGAGGAGGATTTGCCGAATGAATAATCAGGAATTGATTGAGTATTGTGAGTCTTTGAAAGGTAGTTCAAATAAGTTTATAAACGGAATTGATGTAAATAAGATTATCGCAAAAATCGAACAACTAGACGAACCAAAAGAAAAAGTCACGCTTCCCCGGCCAGTAGCAAACTGGATCTCTTGCGTGAGAGGCCGAAACAAAACTTTACTCTTCGCACTGGAAAACGCACCTATAGAAGTGAACTTGTGGTTTTGTGAAGATGAAAAGAATCGGCAAAATATCTTTGCTGACGCTTGGGTGAATGGCTATCATATCGAGAAAGAAAAACGATATATCGTAACAGTAAAAAATATTGGAAACGACTGTAAGTATCTGAAATGGAACAGCGTACAACGTTACTGGTATTTTGGCAATGGAAAAAACATAGACGATATTCGCTTGTATCACACGCTAGAAAATCTGCAAAAAGGAGGCTTCGGGAACGTGTTCGTAAACCCGCTCTTTGTGATCGAGGAGGTGGAGTGATGCGGTGCTTTAAAATTTTATGTATTTTAGCCTTATCAATAATGCTAACAGGCTGTAAAGTAAGAATTAAAATTATTGAAAAAAGCGGGGATATTAAAGAGAATTCTTTGATAAAAAATGTTCAAGAGGTGGAAAATGAGTAGATTTGAAATATATTTATCTAAAAACGACCTCGAACATATCGCTAACGGTTATGATATCAAAATCAAAATCAACGGTAAAAGATTTTTGGAAACAAATGAAATCATTTTGAGGCCTGCTGTGAGAAATGACCTCATGAATCCATTGTTAAATTATAGACATAAAATAATTGATACTGAAGTGCAAAATATTGCTAATAATTTTATGGGAGGTGCAAGATGATTCCAAAATATAGAGCGTGGAATTCAGAAACAAAAGAAATTGAAGTATTTAATACTTACGAAGAAATTAGTGAATTATTTTTAGTGTTAAGTGCAGATGATGGTTTTTATTCAATCATGCAATCAACAGGGCTATTTGACAAGAATGGCAAGGAGGTCTTTGTCGGAGATATTATTAAATGTACAAGAGGTTGCCTTCATGAAGTATATATAGAAAAAGAATATGGTGGTACATATGTAGGCGGAATGCCTGCTATATATCTAAAAGGTATAAGAGAGGGGTTATGCTTGGACTGGTGATGAGGAAATCATTGGTAACATTTACGAAAATCCCGAATTGCTGGAGGTGACAGAATGAGACCAAACAGATACCCATATACTAAAAGTCAGTGGGAAGAAGAAACAACGCTGGTATGTTTTGGTGATAACACTAGCTTTAAATTGAGAGTAGAAAGAAATCGAGTTACAGGAGAAACGAAACAATGAGGATTGTATTTTATCTGAAAGATGGCCATAAGTTCGAAGCACTCGGGTGTAGCAAAGAAGATGTGATCAGACTAGCTAGTCAATTTAATAACGGGCATCTAATGCGTGTTAAGTGGTTATATATTAACCCGAAGGAGTTAATCTCTTTCGTAGTATGCGATGACGAGGACAACCAATGATTTGGGACAAAAGAATGATACAGGTCAATGCCAAAGAGTATGAGGCAATCACGATAGACCTCGAAGACGACAATTGGGAGTACTTGAAGACTGGTAGAGAGTTGTTATTCCCTTGCAAAGAAATCGAGCGAGTAATCGTGCTGAAACACAGATAAGGAGGAAATGATGAGTTTAGATAATGTACATATACCAATTAATGGAAATAAAGTACTTTCGATTGCCCAGATAAATAACAGTTTAGAAATCGCTGTTTTGTCAAATATCGGAAAAGAATGTGGGTATGACCCATACTTTATTACCGATTCGTACTTTCAAAACCTGTACGATGCAGTAAAACCTTTTAATGATATACACGATTTAAAGAATATCATTGACCAAATTTTAGATGTGGAAGGTATGTTATGACTAAACTATTTTACACAATACTCACATCAGTATCACTGGTATTTATGATCGTGTGTATTAATCTTAATTCACGGATTAATGATTTAAATAATAAAGTCAGTGATCTGGAATGGACGGTGCAAGAGCATGAACTGTCTATCCAGCGGTTGGCGGAAAAGAATAATGCGCAGGATGTTATTTTGAATAAACTAAATAGGGAGTACCAGATGCGGGAGCGACAACGGGCAGAGGAAGTTAAGGAAGCTGCAGAAAGAAACGGAGTGGGTGGATGAATATGGATTGGAAAGAAATTCAAAGCAAGAGATTCCATTTTAGAAGAGAGGGTCAAATGAAATCAAAACTATTTATCTCAGGAGCATTTAGTGATATCTCAATCACAGAACGGATGAATACATTCTTTGATGAGAATCCTAACATTAAGATCGAGGCAGTCGAATATAAAGTGAATCAATGTGATGTGGACTGCGTTCCATTTATCAACCGCGAATGTTTACTTATCTATCGTGAGGGCAACGAATGAACATAGCAAGTAGACTATCTGCATTGAAGTATATTGATATCAAAATCAAATCCAAACGGCAGGAGATCGAAAACCTCAAGTCTGCTATTTTAAAGGGGCAGGTCTATTCGGACGAACCGAAAGGCAGTAAGCGTGGAAATGCCACGGAAGATTTAAATATCAAAATCATAGACGGGGCGGAAAAGATTCGTGCTGAGATTAACCAGCTTATGGAAGAACGCACGCGCCTTATCAATGCCATCGAGGATTTAGATGACCCGCTGGAGAATATCGTACTGAGATTGATGTACGTGAATGGCTACTCATGGCAAGAAACCAAGAGAGAATTAAACTATTCTCATGCAACGATTCAAAGAGCAAGAGCAAAAGCAATCGAACATTTAGTTATTAAAGATGAACCAACCTTTAACAAATGATACACACAACCTGATAATATAGTATACATAAAGAGGTTCGTAAGGCAGCAGAAACGTTCACAAGCCTAGTTGTATTTTGTCTTCTTATTTTAGTACCAATGATCTGCATTAGCTTGCGGATCTCTTTTGTTATTTTAAAAGGTGATAACATGAGACCGCAGAAGCTAACAATGTCAAGAGGTAAGCGAGTCTTATCTGACTATGGATCAAGGCAAGACGAATACAGGGAATACAATCGTATGCGATGGAAGTACGATCGTGAAGCTAAAGCATTTTACAATTCAAAAGAGTGGAAAGCATTGTCCCGATTGGTTCTGTTAGAGAATGATTATGTATGTGAGTATTGTGGAGACGAAGCAACGATGTCAGATCATGTGATTCCATTAAAAGCTGATTGGAATCGAAGATTAGATAGAAGTAATCTGAAAGCAAGTTGTAAAAGATGTAATGATAGAAGAGCAATTCTCTATCGTAACAATCTGTTGTGATTGTCATTCGTGTCAACCGACTGAACCCTACTGCAGGTCTTGGGTGAACGAAGATAAAAAGAAATGGGGTTAATGTTCGGAATTTACCCCCACAATTTTATGAACGGGGCTATATGGTTCGTGATTTAAAGGACGCAGCCTCTTTTGTACGAAAAATTCCGTTTTTAAAAAGTCGTTTTAGTAAAGGAGGTGTCAATTTGGGACGAAAAATGAAGCTGGTGGCAACTACTAAAAGCCATTTGACGAAAGAAGAGAAGATCGCACGCAAGAAGATTGAGGACAAGGCTTCAGATGGTTTAGAAGCATTACAAATCACACCACCAAAACACTTCGATGCGATTGCTAAAGCAGAATACAAGCGTGTGATTAATGATCTGCGAAAGCTACCCCTCAGAAATCTGGATCGAGCGATTTTAGAGACATACTGTACGTGGTATGCAGTCTATAAGGAAATCTCCCGTGGATTGAAGAAAGAGGGATATGTATACGAGACTAGCAGTGGTAAAGTCTTACCGAATAAGATGCTCTATAGTTTGGAACGTGCGACTACTAACTTAACGCGAGCAGCATCACAGCTTGGTTTGACCGTGGACAGTCGAATGAAGTTATACGTTCCACAAGTGGAAGAGAAGAAAACCAGTATATTTGATAAGTTTGGAGGATAACACCTCCTTTTTATTTTGTCAGAAAGGAGGATTGAAGCAATCGTAGATAAGAAATATCAAGATGTGGCTTATAAGTACGCTAAAGAAGTATTGGACGGGAAGCGTAGAGTGAGTGCGAAAGTCTATAAGGCTTGCAAACGACACATGAGAGATTTGGAGAATATTCCCAACAGCGACTACGACTACTTTCCAGATATGGCGCAGAACTCGATTGATTTTATTGAAATCCTCCCAGATGTCAAAACTGGCAAACCTTACCCACTAGCTGAATTTCAGAAGTTTATCGTTGCTAGTCTGTACGGCTGGCGCAGAAAAACAGATAAGACTATCAGACGATTTAGAAAGGCTTTGATATCGCTTGCCCGTAAGAATGGTAAAACGATTCTTGTGGCCGGTATATTGCTCTATGAATTTCTGTTTGGTCGTAACCCAGCGATGTCACGGCAACTGTTTTGTACAGCTAACGATAAAACGCAGGCAAAGATAGCGTTTGAGATGGCACGTAAGCAGTTGGATGCATTGAGGGCACAAGATGAAGATGTCCGTAAGGCCACTAAACGAGTGCGCGAGGAATTGCGCAACTTGGTAGATGAGTCCTATATACGACCACTTTCCCGCGATACGGGGGCGGTCGATGGATTCGAGCCGTATGTGGGTGTGTTGGATGAGTTTGCAGCATCAAAAACGAATGAAATGATCGAGCTACTTGAATCTGGTCAAGGGCAGTTGGATAACCCACTGATTTTAATTATCTCAACTGCTGGATTTGATTTGAATGTACCCATGCACACAATTGAGTATCCATACATTGAACGGATTTTAAATGATGAAATCATAGATGATGGATATTTTGCATTTATTGCAGAACAAGACAACGAAGAAGAAATCAAAGATGAAGCAAACTGGATTAAATCAAACCCTATTTTAGAAGTTGAAGCACTCTACGATAACATGATTGATTATCTAAGAACACGTAGGAGAGTATCTCTTGAAACTGGTACAGTGAATGAAGTGCTGGTTAAGAACTTTAATATGTGGAGACAATCATCTGAAAGCTCATATATGGATAAAATGAGTTGGCAACAGGCTAAACTCGATGAAAAACCAAACACACGCAAGCGCAGAGTGTGGATTGGTGTCGATGTAGGGAAAGTTAATGACTTGTTTGCTATATCCACGATGGTACAGATGGACGATTATTGGTTTTGCGATAGTTTCTCCTTTGTAGCTACTAAATATGGACTAGTTGCGAAAGAGAAACGTGACGGTGTCTCTTATACGAATTTAGAGCGTATGGGAGAATGTGAGATCACTACACTTGAAAGTGGTGTGATTGATGATGAGCGTGTCCTTGAGAAATTGGAAGAGATGATCTATATGAATGAGTGGGAATTACAAGCAATATGCTTTGACCCATACCAATTTAGCTCATTAATCGCGATGATTGAGAAACGGCATCCAGAATGGCCACTGATCGAAGTTAGACAAAACACAATGGTTTTGAATATGCCAACTAGACAACTACGAGATGAAGTCTTAAAAGGCACAATCAAGCACGCTGGAAATCAACTACTTACTATGGCCATCAATAATGCGCGTGTTAAGGTTGATAACAATGGTATGCGTATTGATAAAGATAAGAATAGCAATAAAATTGACCCACTAGATGCCCTATTAGATGCTTATGCAGTATGCTACCTTGAACCATTTGACGGGTCTGGTTACTGGACGAATGAGAAAATATTGGGAGGAGGTAGCCTATTTTGATCTTACTGAAATATATACACACAATCCTATTGCTGATCGGCATAGGATTTTTAATTTACGGTCTATTTTTAGTCAATCCAGTGGTTGGATTTATTTCAACTGGATTGATCCTAATTATTTTAGCGATCTACATCGATCGAGGAGGTGCGCAGTGAAGAAACGAATCAAGAAGAAACATGAACTACTAGAACGTATTGAGTATTTAGAGAATGACTTTTTTAAATTCACTCAAGACACGGTAGATGTCATTGAATTTCTAGGAAATGAAATCAAACGACTCGAACGAAAACGTAAAAAACATTGATTTCAATGGATAGAAAGGAGGTGAGATTATATGAGTTTCTTTCAACCATTGGGATCAACTAAGCCCTCTTACGATGATTACATTTCTTCCGTGTTATCTGGCAACTACTCCCCAGAATACACGGGAATTTCTGCGTTAAAAAACAGCGATATTCTGACCGCAGTCACCATCATCGCTGGAGATATCGCACGATTCCCACTATTAAAGAAAGATTTTACGGGGAATATCGAACAAGATGCAGATTTGAACTATCTCTTAAACGTTAAATCGACTGGTAACGTGTCAGCACGTACATGGAAGTTCGCTATGACCGTTAACGCGATTTTAACAGGGAATTCATTCTCTCGAATATTGCGAGACCCTAAGACTGGTAAAGCACTTCAATTTCAATTCTATAGGCCGTCTGAAACGACTGTAGAGGAAACAAACGACCACAGATTGATATACACCTTTCGTGATCGTTTGACGGGTAAGGCGATTGAATGTAAAGCAGAAGATGTTATCCATTGGAAGTTCTTTAGCCACGATACCATTTTAGGACGGTCTCCACTACTTTCACTTGGTAGTGAGATCAGCTTGCAAGATGGTGGACTGAATACCTTGATTAAATTCTTCCGTGATGGATTCTCTAGCGGGATTATCAAGCTCAAAGGTGCGCAATTAAACGGTGAAGCCCGCAAGAAAGCCCGTGTGGACTTTGAGAAAATGCGTGAAGGGTCAACTGGTGGCAGTCCTTTGGTATTTGACGATACGCAGGAATATACACCACTCGAAATTGATACGAACGTTTTACAACTGATTACGTCTAATAACTTTACGACTGCGCAGATTGCGAAAGCATTGCGTGTGCCAAGTTATAAGTTGGGTGTGAATAGCCCTAACCAGTCCGTGGCGCAGTTGGCTGAGGATTATGTTGCGAACGACTTGCCGTTTTATTTTGATGCTATCACTAGCGAGTTAGCCCTTAAAGTGCTTGGGGATGAAGAACGCAAGCTATTTAAGATTGAATTTGACACTCGAAGCGTAACAGGTCGAAACGTAGACGAAATCACGAAGTTGATTATCAACCAAGTCATCACACCCAACGAGGGGCGCGTGGAACTTGGTAAAGAGCGTTCGTCTGATCCTAACATGGATCGCTATCAATCCAGCTTGAACTATGTATTCCTCGATAAGAAAGAGGAATATCAAGCAATGAAAGGGGGTGAGGATGAAAATGGCAAAGAGAATCAAGATGAAAGGACCACTAATTCCGAATAATAGCCAAGAAGCCTACGACTACTTCGGTTTGGAAGCGGTCAGTGCAAAATCTATCACAGATGCTTTTCCGGAAGACAATGGCGACATCGTTTTGGAAGTTAATTCAAATGGTGGACTTGTCACAGTTGGTAGTGAAATCTATACAGCTTTAAAAAGCTATTCTGGGAATGTGACTGTAGAAGTGACCGGAATGGCTGCGAGTGCTGCAAGTGTAGCAATTATGGGTGCTGATAAAGTTCTTATCAGTCCAACAGCGCAGATCATGATCCACAAGGCACTTTACGGATACGTATCTGGCAATAGTGACGATTTAGACAAAGCGTCCAATGCGCTAAAATCGAGCGATCAAGCTATTATCAATGCTTATGTAGCTAAAACTGGTTTATCAGAAGAAGAAATTCTTGACATGATGAGAAATGAAACCTATATGTCAGCTAGTGAAGCGGTTGAAAAGGGATTCGCGGATGAAGTGATGTCCTTTGATGATGTTGGGGCAGTAGCGAGCCTTGAAAATGGATTGTTACCGCAAGCGGTTATTGATGACTTCTACGCTAACCGTAGCAAGCGTAAGTCAGAAATTCAAAATATGCTACGAGAAATCGAAAAAGAAGAATTACTCAGAGGGCTTTAAGCTCTTTTTTTAATACCGAAAGGAGAAATAAAGGTATGTATACAGAAAAAATGAAACAGATTAAAGCGCTGATTGCAAAAGTTGGCGCAGAAATCGCTGCTAAGACAGAAGAATTAAAATCTGCCTTGAATACTGAAGATCTTGAAAAAGCGCGTGCAATTCGCGTTGATATTGATGATTTGAAATCTCAAAAAAAAGAAGCTGAAAACGACTTGAAGTCTTACGAGCTTGCAGAAGCTGGTAACGCTGAAAGCGAAGCTGGTAAAGCTCACAAAGTAAAAGCAGAAACTAAATCTTACCGCGAAGCAGTAAATGAGTACATCCGTACTAAGGGTGCGAAAGCTGATGCGCAGTTGAAACTTGAAGGAAAAGACCTTCTTATCCCCATGAATGAAGCGGTAAATCCAACACAAGATGGATTGAAAAAAGCAAACACTGAAAAGGTAACTAGCAAGGAAATTGTTACTACTCCAATGCGAGAAGTTAAGACTGTTGTTGACCTTAAACAATTCACAACAATTCACAAAGCATCTAAAGGTGAAGGTTCTTACCCAATCTTGAAGAAAGCTACATCTAAGATGGCCAGTGTTGAAGAATTGGAAAAGAACCCAGCTCTTGCTAAACCAGAATTTACAGGAGTTGACTGGAAAGTTAAAACTTACCGTGGAGCAATTCCATTGTCTCAAGAAGCTATTGACGATGCAGATGTTGACCTTTTGGCAATTGTTGCAGAAGCAGCTAACCAAATCAAAGTCAATACTACTAACGATGCGATCGCTACTGTATTGAAAGACTTTGAAGCTAAGACCGCTGCTGATTTGGATGCAATCAAGGAAATCTTGAATGTGAACCTTGACCCAGCTTATAACGTGTCATTTGTTGTTTCTCAAACGTTCTACCAAAAATTGGACACTTTGAAAGACAAGAATGGTCGTTACCTTCTTCAAGATTCAATCGTTTCTGCATCTGGTAAAGTCTTCCTTGGTCATCCAGTGTTCGTAGTATCAGACGAAGCGTTTGGAAACGCTGGTGAAGCTCATGCGTTTATTGGTGACATCCAACGCGCTGTACTCTTTGCAGACCGTCAAGAATTGGGTCTACGTTGGACTGATAACGAAATCTACGGTCAATACTTGCAAGCAGTTGTACGCTTTGATGTGAAGAAAGCAGATGCAAAAGCTGGTTACTTCGTAACTATGCCCTAATACTCCCCCAACTAGCGGGGGTGTCTCACGGTCTGCGGTTACTCTAACAGTACCAACCGCAAGTAGCACCAAGGCCGACATCATGGCTTATCTCGATAGCAAAGGAATCTCATACAGTGCCTCACAAACCAAAGAGCAACTACTTGCATTGATTGGAGCGTGATCGTATGGCTGTAACGGATTTAGAAGATGTGAAACTCTACTGTAAGATCGATTTTGACTTTGAGGATCAAATGCTCGAAGAGATGATCGATGCTGCAGAAGATGAAATTTGTTTTGCTATTGGAAATGATGTAACTCCTCAAGATTTAGCAAAGTATGCTAAATTTACGCTTGCCGTTAAAAAGCAAGTAAAAGAGGAATACGAACATCGTGGCTTGTCTGCTGACACACAACGGCATGGATTAGCAAACGGTGTACTTAATATTATCCATCAACTACGCACACGGAGGGAACTTGATGATCACAAGAAAGATGAATCACAGAGTAACATTCTTCCGTGAGATTGGAGGTCAAAACGATGATGGTGAGGTTGTCTCTCCATCTCGCAAAAACCTCTACACTTGCTGGGCAGAAGTTGCTAAGACTTCCTTGAAAGACTTTCAAGAGGGAGCGAACCAAACTGCCAACAAGAAAGCTAAAGGGATTGTTTCTTCGAGCGAGTTGAAAACCTTGTACATTCGTCATAATCCAGAACGACCATTTGATAGCTCAGATCATGTTGAATTTAACGGATTTGAGTATGATATCGTATCGGTCGATGTGGATGAATCGTCATTTGATATGGACAAGATCAGTATTAAGAGGCGCACATGACAAAAGGTCTGGATCAGATTTTATCACGACTTAATGAACTGCAGGTCAAAGCCCCAAAGGCTGCACGAGCAGCAGTAGGAGAAGGAGCGGATGAAGTCGAGAAGATTTTGAAAGTAAATACACCAGTTTACTTCGTACTTGACGGTGTCCATGCCAAAGATGATACGAAAGTCACAGGTTTTAAAGGTGGTGACCACGGTTTGATATCAAAAGATATAGGCTTTGGTCGTGCTACAGGCTGGCGGATACACTTTCCAGACGATGGTACGAAATACCAAAAAGCACAAGGTTTTGAAGAAAAGACAATTAACGAAGCAACACCAATTGTTAAGGAAATATACGCTACGAAAGTGAAGGAGGGATTGGGATTGTGACAGTAGAAACAATGGCTTATAAGTTATTAAGTAATAATGACGAACTGAATAACTTACTCGATAAGCTACGAGGGAAGAAATTCGGTCTCGGCTTTAAACAAGGTATCTTTACTTACGATATCCCAGAGCGCCCTACGAACGCTTTGAGCAAGGAACTCGCTCCCTTTATGCGTATTTATCCGACCTATGAAAATGATGTTGAGTTTGCAGATGATAAATCCATCTCGACCGAACACAGGATCACGATTAATTATTGGTGTTTAAACGCTAAGCAGTCCGAACAGATTGCTGAATTGATGGATAAGATTTTAGAAAGTAACGGTTTTGAACGTTACACAACAAACGAACTGCCAAGATATAGAGATAACGATATTGACTTACTGGTTAACGTAAGAAAGTATCGTTTTTTTGATTGGCAACTGGAAAAATTAAGAAACGAGGATTAATGAATGTCTAAAGTTAAATTTGGATTGCGTGGATTTGAATTTGGTGAAGTAACATCAGAAAACAAAGTCCCAACAACTATGAAATTGACTGGTATGAAATCTGCTAAGATTGATATCACGAACGAACTTGTAACGATTGCTGCCGATGATGGACCATACGTAGTATTGTCATCTGGTATCACAGGTACACAATTGGAAATCTCAGTACTTGACTTGCCAACAGAAGCACGTAAGGTATTGTACGGAATTGAAGTAAAAGACGGTATGGAAGTGTACAACAAGAACCTCACTCCTAAAGATGTGGCTTGCATCTTCCGTACATCTACAGAAGATGGTAAAGCTATCTGGATTGGTCTCCTTAAAGGGAAATTCTCTCTTCCAGGCATGGAAACTGAAACCAAAGACGGCTCACCAGCGCCTAAAGAAGACAGCGTAACAGGTAACTTTGTGGCGCGTGGAGATGACGAAAACGGTGATGTAATGATCATTGCTCGTGAAGATAACCCAGCGTTTAACTTACAAAAATTCCGTGACGCAGTCTTCCCAAAGTCGTAAGCGCCGCACCAACAGCAGTTGTAGGCGCAGGATAACAACTTTCTAAGCATGGAATCTATTTCCATGCTTTTTATTTTTATTTAAAGGAGTAGGAAATGTACACAATCAAGCTAAAAATCGGTGGAATTGATAAAGAATTTACCAAAGAATATATCAATGTAGAGGATAATCTCCTTGCAACTGAGCAAAACGTGCGACAATCAGCACTTATCCAAGACCCTAAAAAGGCGAATGATCCTAAAGAAAATCGCAAACTAAATGAAGCATATCTCAAAATGTTTGTGGATATGTTTGGCGGTCAATTTAAAGTCGAAGATTTGAAGCAAGCAGATATTGGAATTTTAAAAACACTTGAAAAAATCTATCTTGCAGCGCTTGGAATCAAAGAAGAAGTGATCGAAGAACTTGATAGTGACGGTGACGAAGAAAAAAAGGAATAAGCCCAGAAGAAGCGCGTGATAATCTCTTAATCTGGTTTCAAGAGCTGATGCAACAAGGGTATACGATCCTTGAAATTAAGCAGATGCGACTATCTGACTTTGATTTAATGGTGAAGGCCTTTGAAACGAAGAAAGTAGAATCAGAGAAAGAGACCACGCTTGATAAAGCATTTCCACTTTTATTTGGTTAAGAAAGGAGGATAAATGACTAGTAATTTAGGTGAATTAGTAGCAACAGCATCGCTGGATATCCAACCATTTATTGGGAATACCAAGCAATTAAGCTCTTATATGCGTGGTCTGGATCGTTCCTTATCTGCGATGGAAAAATCCTTTAAGAATGTTGGTAAAGGCGGTAAGAACCTAACGGGAATGAAGACCGTGTTAGGTGAAACTGCGAACAGCATTAAAGCCTATGAGGGAATTTTAAAGCAACAGACGGATCACTATAATAATCTAAAATCAAAGATTGGTGATTTGAGTAGTGCGAGCGCAAAAAACAAGGAAGACTTGCTTGGCGCACGTAATGCAATGTTGCAGACCGCTACGACTTTATCCGATTTGAGGGGGCGATATGCTGACCTCACAAGAGAGATTAATATCCAGTCTAGCAAGTGGACGCAAGTTGGTGATAGCTTGCACTCGTTCGGCTCGAAGATGCAGGGTATTGGCACGAAGATGCAAAGCGTTGGATCGACACTTACCAAAGGTCTGACTGTACCACTACTAGCTGGCGCTGGGGTAGCAGTTAAGGCTGCGGTTGATTATGAAACTGCGTTCGCTGGGGTTAAAAAAACAGTTGACGGCACACCACAACAATTCGCGCGATTATCTAACAGCATCCGCGAAATGGCTAGAGAGATGCCATCCAGTGCGGTTGAGATCGCAAATGTAGCAGAAGCTGCAGGACAATTAGGTGTACCTATTGGCGCGATCAAAGACTTCTCTAAAACGATGATCAATTTGGGAGTGTCTACTAACTTAAGTTCTGAAGAAGCTGCATCGTCAATTGCAAAAATCGGTAACATCATGCAAGTGTCTGGCAAGGACCTCGGTACCTGGTCTGGGCATTTTGGATCTGCCGTGGTAGATTTGGGTAACCATTTTGCCACGACAGAACGTGATATTGTAGCAATGACAAACCGTCTTGCAGCGGGCGGTAAACTTGCAGGAATGACAACACAAGATATTTTAGGTCTTGCGACTGCGATGAGCAGTGTAGGTATTGAAGCTGAGGCAGGGGGAACCGCGATGACACAGACTCTTACTGGAATTGGTAAAGCGGTCGATGGTGTCGGAGATGGCGCAAAAGAAAAGTTAGAACTTCTTGCGCGTGTATCGGGTGTCTCTGCTCAAAAATTCGCTGAAACTTGGAAAAAACACCCAGTAGAAGCATTGCAAGAGTTTATCAAAGGTCTTGAGCGAGGGGCTAAACAAGGCAAGAACGTAGACGAAGTTTTAAGCGCTTTGGATATGACAGGTATCCGTCAAGGAAATATGCTGAAATCTCTAGCCCTTGCATCTGATCGAATGGGTGAGGCAGTTAGTCGATCTAATAGTGCTTGGAAAGAAAACAACGCACTTACTAATGAAGCAAGTAAACGCTACGAAACCACAGAATCACAACTTAAAATTTTTAAGAATAAACTTACTGACATTGCTATTGAATTCGGCGGTCCACTACTAAAAGCATTGAATAGTGGTTTGGATGCTGCGAAACCGTGGCTACAAACACTATCAGACATGGCTAAAAAATTTAGTGAAATGTCAACTGAGCAACAACAAAGCATCATCAAATGGGGTGCTATGGCTGCTGCAATCGGGCCAGCTATTAAATTGTTGAGCGGTGGCACAAGTATTATCGGAGGGGTTGCTAAAGTTATCGGAGCTACTGCAAGGGGTATCGGTAAATTTAGTGGAATCCTTAAAACCATTTCAAACGGTGGCGGATTTATCAATGGTCTGAAACAAATGGCCACGGGTATGACCGCTACTGGGGCTGCTGCAGAAGGTGCTGCTGCAAGTACAGGATTATGGAGTACAGCGGTTGGCTTACTTGGTAATCCGTTAACATGGGGTGTCATCGCTGGTGGTGCTGCATTAGTGGGTATTGGTATCATTGCTCACAATATCGCAGAAGCGAACGAACGTACTCAAACGTGGGGCACAAGCGTAAGTAAGCTACAAGATCAAGAGCTAACGCAATTAAAATCTAAAGTCGATGAAGTACATCAAGCTACCATCAGCTTTGGTAAAGGTGGCGCAGAAGCCGTTGAGAATGTACGTGTAAGCGTGCAAGGGTTGGCTGACGATATTCAAAAAGCGATCGACAAAGACCTTGAGAAAACATTGAAAGGTCTTGAGAAAATTGGCGCTGATGAATCTATCCAGAAACGCGCTGTCTCACAAGCAGAACAGCAAAAGAAAAACATCCAGTCGATGACAGATGAGATTGTACAGATTTATCAAAACGCATCTGATCAAAAGCGCAAGATCACTCGTGAAGAACAAGCGCTTATCTACGATTATGAGAATCAATTCATTGATAAACAATTATCACTACAGAAATATTCTGCCGATGAACGCACTGCGATTGTAAAAGCCATGAATGGTCAAATTAGTGATCTGAATGAAACTCAATTACGCAAAGGTACAGGAGTTGTGGCTAAATGGCTTAAAGAGGAACAGAAGCTCTATGATGAGCAAGTAACTGCGCTGAAAGATGCTCACGAAAAGGGGATTTATAGCCAATCTGAATACAACAAAGAATTGGAAAGATTGAATTCCCAACACAAGGCTAAAATGGAAGCGTTCGGCCGTGAGTATGCTGCATTACAAAAAAAATGGAGTGAAAAAGTTCCACTCAATTTTGGTAATGATGAACAACGTAAGATGTACTTTGACCAGATGCGCAAGGACTGGGCAGAACTGGGACTTGATTACGATAAATTAATGTCCAAGGCAGATCAATTTGCTGACATCGTAGGTCGTTCATCTGGTATGGTTGCTAAAAGCGTGCAAAATATGTCGCAGGAAACCAAAGATGCAAATCTTTTGTGGAATGGACTGGTATTTGATCCTAAGACTGGACAAGTCAAAACTAACGCACAAGAGGAAGTAACCAAAGCGCTCCAAGCTGAAAATGGCTGGGAGAATATGCAGTTTATCCTCAAACACGCAAACCTTGAAACCAACGCTAAGATGACAATCGGACAAGCATTGGTTGAAGTTGGCAAGTGGGATAGTTTAACCCCGCAAGAGAAAGAGTTGGTCGTAGGTAACAACCAAGGTATGAAAGCCGTCCTTGATAGCAAGACATTGCTGGAACAGTACAATGCAATGCCAGCAGAAGTCAAGGAACTCTTGATGAAGAATACTGATTTCTTGTCATCTGGTGAACGTGCAACTGCCATCATTGAACGTTGGAACACACTGACACCAGAACAGAAAGAGTTAATCTTAAAAGATGCTGTAAGCGATAAGGCTGAACGAGTCAGATTGGCAATTGACTCTCTAACTGGTATGGCTCACGTAGTCAACTTGGACGCACAAGATAAAACGCAAAGCGCTATTGCTAGTGCTATGTCTAGTATCTTGACACTACCAACAGACCATAAGACGGATCTGATCGCAACTCCAGACGGGGTAACGCTTGGGACTAACCAAGCTATGGGTGCTTTAGGATTATACAACGGATTTGCCGTACCAACAAAGCAAATCACCGTCGATCCAAGCAATGCTACAAATGGCGCACAACAAGCAATCAACAAGCAACAAGAGTGGAATAACACTCCAAGCCCTGTCAAGCCACAGTTGGGCGATCCAACGGGTGCGATCACTGCTGCACGACAAGCAATAAGTACTCAAAACGCTTGGAACGCTACACCATCACCAGTAAAAATCATAAATGTGGATGCGTCTGGTGCGCAACTTGGTGCAGCGGTTGCTAGAGGTGCAATCATGTCCATCCCGACATCTTGGACAACGGTTATAACAACTATCGAAAGAACAGTTAAAGGACACGCTAAAGGTACGAACTACCATGAGGGTGGACTTGCAATGGTCAATGACCAAAGCGGTACACTCTACAAGGAAATGGTCACACTTCCAAATGGATCATCTTTTATCCCAGAGGGTCGTAACGTGATCCTTGATCTTCCAAGAGGTTCGAAAGTCATGCGAGCAGGTTTGACAAAAAACTTTATGCGTGAATTAGGTATACCGAACTTTGCAGATGGTGTAGGTTGGAAACATTCGGAAGTAGCGAACGTTACACAACGAATTAAAAACGTTAACGAATGGAAACGGAACAATGAACAGCGTGATCTTGTACCGTTCATCCAAGAGCTGATCGACCAAGTGAAACGTGGTAATAATCGTGATGAACGACCAAACCAAAACTACACATTGAACGTACACGGAAATAGTATGGGCCAAGATTTGACACCAGAATTTATGAAACGCTTAATGCGCGAACTAGCATACTATACTAATCAGGAAGGAAGGGGATTGGCTTGACGACATTTACTTTTGATGGAAAGAAAAATACCGAATTCGGTCTACGAGTAGCAGAAGGCAAGAAGATCACTACTTCCAGTCTTGATGTGGAGCGCGTGACCGTAGCAGGGAGAGACGGTGACTTACTAATCAGTAATAACCGTCTTAGTTCTGCTGAATTGAGCTTTCCCGTAAATTTTGTAAAAGAAAAGGGTTTGATCGCTACTGAGGTTTATAAAATTTCTGAATGGCTCAATGTAGCTGGATACAAGGATTTAACAATCTCTTACGATCCAGATTTTATATATCGTGCTGCATACCTTGAAACATTTAGCATCGAGGAAACCATGCGACAATTTGGTAAAACAACCATTAATTTTGTGTGCTACCCAGTAAAATTCTACAAGCAAGGCCGTACCACTCAAACATTATCGAACGGTGCTACAGTTAACGGTATTGGTAATGTTAACGCAAAACCAATCATCACTCTAGTGGGATCGGGTGACTGTACACTTACTATCAACGGTCGCAAGACCAAGTTAAGAGCCGTACAGAACACGATCACGCTTGACATGCAAGCGAGACAAGTATTTAGTGGCAACTTGCCTGCATGGGACAAGGTGGTGAGAGCGCCACAATACCAAATGCCGTATTTGGATGCTGGACGGAATTTGATAAGCTGGGACGGTGATTTTACTGTCAAGATGGCACCGTATTGGGGGGTTAAGCTATGAGGCCTATACTATTTAATAAAAATGAGCAGTCATTTGATACGTACGGCCTCGGTGAGCTTAACGTAACCAAAGGTACGGTAACACGGGAAAGCAATGGGAATTATACGCTATATGCTGAAATTCCCGTGAATGATCCAGCAGTCGCAGGCCTTGACAAAGAGATGAAGCTAAAGGCTGACGCTGGTTTAAGAACCAAGAATCAGACTTTTGAGATCTCACGGATTGTCAAAGATAGCAGTAATCTTGTTAAAATCTACGGTCGGCATATCAGCCACAAGCTGGAATATATGGCATTGCGAAATGCCACGGCATTTAACGGCTCTGCTTTTAGCGCACTGGCTATCTGGAAAGGTGCGCTTATTGGTGATCTACGCTTCGATGTCTGGTCTGATATCCAGACGGTTGGTAAGGGTGTGTTTGACATCTCAAAAATAGAGAATGCCCGTCTTGCCCTTGGTGGTGTTGAGGGGTCTATTTTAGACATCTATGGCGGTGAATACGAGTTTGACAATATGACCGTGCGACTGCATAAGCAGTTAGGTCGTACTGCACCAACCGTGTTAGAGTATGGACGGAATATCCTATCTGCCGAATCGGACGAAACGATTGAAAGCTCATATACTAGCGTATTACCATTTGCTACTTATACACCGGACAAACCAGAGGGCGACACTAGCGACAGCCAACCAGACCCTATCACTGTAACGCTCCCAGAGAATTACGTAGATAGTAAGTACAAGGCTCTCTATGCTCATCGCAGAATTAAAGTCGTAGACTTCTCTAGCGAGTTTAAGAGCGATAGCAAGAACAAGGATATTCCAACGGCTGATAAATTGCGTAAACTTGCGACCGATTACATGGAACGCAATGCCATCGGGAAACCTAAGATCAATATCAAGATCGAGTATGCAGACCTAGCTAAAACGCTAGACTATGCAGACCGTGCTTGGATTGAAGAACTAGAGCTATGCGACATCGTGCCTATCTACTACCCGCAGATCGGCTTGACTGATGAAACTGCGAAAGTAACCACTATCACATACGACTTTGTCAACGAGCGAAATGAGAGCGTGGAATTTGGTGATATCGGCACTAACGTTAGATCAACTATGCAAAGCGGTCTAGCTGGAAAGGTCGATGATATTGCTAAAGCCCAGCAAGACTTTGAAAACAGCTTGCCAGATTATCTCTTGAATGCTCAAGGTAACAAGGTCTGGTATAACAAACCAGACGATAAAGAGCACAAGGTAGGGGACATCTGGTTTGAGAAGAACGGCATCTATGACCGTATGTATGTCTGGAACGGTGAGATGTGGGAGAAGCGCATCGATACCGAGGACATTGACAAGGTCAAGAAAGAGTTTGATAAGCAATTAGAGCAAGCCAATCAGTCAACCGCTATCGAGATCGAGAAAGCCAACGCAAAAGCTAACGAAGCCTTAGCAAAAGCTGGTACAATCCCAGATATGCCCACATTATCTGAGCAGATCAAGGCACAGGTTTTAAATAGCGCAGAATTTAACCATCTGACCGAAACGAACAAGCTCTATGAGCGCGTGATCGGTGAGAGCGAGACAGATATGCCAGACAAGCTATCACGCTTGGTCATGTCTAGCCAAATCTTTCAGACTGAAGTCGGGAAGTATTCGACTAGCGGTGGGCCGAACTTAATTCGGAATAGCGGATATAAGGAGGGGCTGAAATACTTTTCCGGAACAGCCAATAGATTCAGATTAGGCACTCACCCGTTTTATTTTAATGGTAGTAAGCCAATCGCTATTATCTTCAACGATTCAACCAATGAAGTCTTATACCAAACTAATCGTTTTGATTTGGAGCGTAATACTGATTATGTCCTTAATTTTAGAGGATTTAACAATAGCGCACTAACGTCGTGCGAGGTTTTTGTACTGGGGCGAAAAAAAGATGAAACTCAAAATTTTACAATTATCAAGCATCTCTTAAAACCTACCAAATTATCAGGTCAAGGAGTTGAAGATGTTTCGCTCACGTTTAATTCGGGAGAAATCGATAATGCTTACGTGCGTTTTGATAATAATGGATCTAGTGGTGGACAAGCAGATCTATACATCGCCGAAATTGACTTATACAAAGGGACAAATAAGCGCCCGTGGCAACCTGCCCCAGAAGATAGCGCAGAACCTATTGAAGCGGTTCGGACACAAATGAGCCTGCTAGCTGGTTCGTGGGCCGTGAAGAATCTCAACAGCGCCGGGGACGTGCTGAACTCGATCAATGTACTGGCAGATGGATCTAACCGAATAGACGGACGATTAACGCATATCACAGGTCAGACCGTTATTGACGAAGCCGTGATCGATTCCGCAAATCTAAAAAAAGTTTCAGCTAGTAAAATATCTGGTGGCGAGGCTGACTTCGCTAAAATGACCGTAGTCAATTTTGACGCGAAGAACGTGACATCTGGGACGTTCACGGGTCTTACATTTAAGGGAGGATTGATCGAATCGCTAGATGGATCAATCAGTATCAACTTAGCGAACAATACCTTTGCATTTAATAACAATGCGATGATCGAGTTTCGAAACAAAAATAACGCTATCTATAGACGTAGGAACACTCATACAGGTTTTATCCATATGGCCGATATGAATTATAAGGGTGTAGAGGGTCTTTATGCTTCGATCGGTGTTACTTCTTCCGGCGATGGAATTAATAGTAGTTCTAGCGGTCGTTTTGTCGGAGCTCGATTCTTCCGTATGGCTCACGGACTGCAACACCAAGCCGTAATTGACCAAGCGGAATTTTATGGTGACGCGATATTATTTAGGGACGATTTTACGATCGCTCGTGGTATTGATATCCGACCAGATTTATTGGATAAAGTCTACTCTATTAACAGCATGATTGCTGATATTAAGGCGCTTTGGGCATGCTGGGGACACTTAAATAACGTGCCAGAAATCTCACACCCAAATTTTGCAACCGCTGTCAAGAATACGATGCGTGAAAGGAAAATCTATTGATGAATGAACAGACATATCAACGAATTTTGAATAAAATCAGCTTTAGACTAGCAAATTCAGAAATGGTATCAGCGCAGTTTGAAGCGCTTTACGAAGAGTCTCAAGAACAATGTAAGCGAGCCAACGACTTGCTAGCTAAGTTTAACAAGGTACTAGACAGCGATCCAGCACTCAAAGAACTATTTGATGAGGCTTCCGCTAAAATTGAGATTGAGGAGGTGAAAGTAGATGGAATTTAAAGTAGTAAATAAGTTTTTGCAAGAACAAAACAAGACCTTCGTGGCAATACGATGCCAAGACCCGTACACGGCTTATGACCGTATTTTGGAGGGTAACCACATGGGAGAAACAGACGAGACTTTGATCCAAGCGGTCAAAAAAATGATCCAGATTGAGAATGATCCGTCTGGTGCCATGTCGTCTATGCAACAGCTCATTGATTTGACATCTCAAAAAACGAATGAAAACGAAACGATCGTTAAGCGAATGGACAAGCTACAAGCAATCTTCATCGAGTACACGATTGCGAGCGGTCATATGCCTGTCAAAACCTATCAAGCGATTTCTGCATTGCTTCCAGAGCTAAAAGCCAAGAAACGTTATTTGACGAATGATATCGTACAAGCTACTTATCCGTACGATACCAATCCGAAATACCCGCAAGGCTCACCCGTTATTTTAAAATTTATCGACAATTTAAATTACAACGACGAGGGAGTACAGGCATTGCTACAACGTGGCGCAGTGTCGATCGTCATGCCACAATTTGAGGAGGTGAGCGAATGATGCATTTTACACCAGAGGACATTTCGATGGCCGTTGCGTTTCTCGGTGTCTTGCTTGGTATCTACGGCAATTTCAAGGGCAATATCGTGGCACAAGAGAAACGCATGGTAATCTTAGAAAAAGATATCGAGACCATGCGTGACTTTCGTCTAACGGCTGTCAGACGGCTCGATAACCACGATGAACAGAATAAGTCTCTATTGATCTTAGCAGAGCAGGTTAAGGCTTTGAGCGAGGACATGAAGGAACTTAAGGCCCTTATCCAGAGCAAGAATTAGGGAGGTGATGTGATGTCGAGTATCATGACGAGTATTCGGCAAGTTGATGGTGGAAGTGTTATCAAGTCTGGTGACACTTCTTCTGTTTTTAAATTTGAGATCCTTGACGATGACTTTGTCAAAAAGGACCTAACAGGCACAGGTAAGCTGGTCATTTTTAACGCTAAAAATGTGATCTTGTACCAAGATGTTGAGGTTGAACACGGTAGTTTTAGCTTCAAATTTGACAATGTAGTAGCGCCTGGCTACTACAAGCTGGAGATCAAGCTAGACGGCTATGTCTTTCCGACAGGCGATTTTGAAATCCGTGTAAGACCGTCATTTAACCCAGCTAACAGCGTGCCAGAATCGACCGAAGACCCAAAATGAGAGCGTTGGCCGAAGAAGTTAGGAAGCAATTGGGCAACGTTAAAATAGACGAGCTTCCAGACCTAGTAACAATTTACAATTTAGCTAAAATTTGAAAGGAAATAAAACATGGCAGAAAATAAAATCGAAGCAGTAGTCGTTGCAATCGGTACCGATATCAAAAACTTGCGTAAGGCAGTCAATGACAAGGAAGTAAACGCAGGAATCACAGAACAACAGCTCAATGAAGCGATCCAACGTGCTAAAAGCGATATTCTGGGCGATGGTGTCCCAGAGAATCTTGACACGCTCAAAGAAATCGCAGACAAGATTGCTACTCTCAACGGTGACACAAGCGGAGCTATCGTAGCGAAGCTGACCGAGCTTGGTCAAAAGATTGACGATGTGACTGATGTGGATTATCTCGCAGCATACAACGAGGCGAAAGGAGAATAGTGGATGAATCTAACCGAAGCATTTAAGCAGATTGGGCGAGATATCAAGGCTCTTGTCGCTCGGACCGACAGCATCGAGAAGAATATCGAAGACTTGAAAAAAACAAGTACATCTTCCGGCACTAGCACTACCTTAACGGATCTCGAACAGATCAAGCAGGATATCAACGATTTGAAGAGCCTGAAATGGTTTAAGGAAACAAATTCGTGGAATAATTACGGGTCAGAAGAACCTCATGTCTGGAAGAAATTAGAAGAAGCGACAGGCGATGTCGGAATCCCATACGCAAACCTGCCGTTTTATTTTGTAAAAAATAAGGAAGGTGGTACGATCGAATTTTACGGCTTAGACAATCCACCATACGTTATTGATCCAGAGACCAAGGAAGCCACTTGGACAGGCGATTACGAGTGGGTCAGCTCTATCAGTGCCGAGAACCTGCTAGGTTTTGAATTAGCTCCCGTGCCAGAAGATAACTGGGAATCGTATAACGAGCTAAAAAATAAAGCAGAAGGCAACGAACGCAGGTTAGTTACACGAACGTTTGGCGATACCAAGCAACAAGGCCTTTGGTACGTGGACGATGACGGTCACTTCCAGCGTTTGGTTGACACAGTGATCGAACTCAAAAAAGAAATTGCAGAATTGAAAGGAAATAAAAATCATGAATAAAATTAATTGGTCAGTACGTTTTAACGCAAAAAATAAAGCATTTTTGGGGCGCTTGGCGCTTGCAATTGCACTACCTGTTTTGGCATACTTTGGAATTAATTTCCAAGATTTGACAAGCTGGGGCGCAGTATATAGCTTGCTTGGCAAGTTCGCTTCAAACCCTTATTTGGTAGGTTTAACAATTGTTAACATTTTTAACATCATTCCTGATCCGACCACTAAAGGTTTTGGGGATAGCAAACAGGCTTTGAAATATGTTGAGCCAAAACAAGACTAAACTAATGGTATTTTTGCTGGCAACCGTCTATTTCTGGGTGGTTGCCTTCGATTTTAGAAAGGAGCAGTAATGGCTACTTTAAACGATATTTTAGGATATGCAGAGGGGCTTGCTGATGCTGGAACTGGTGTATCTATGAGCCAGTGGGGTATGCAGTGCGCTGCATTACCTAATGCTATTTCTACCTATTTCTTTGGCAAAACTCTCTGGGGCAATGCTATCGACTTGCTTAATTCTGCCCGTGATTTAGGTTATGAGGTGGAATATAACCAAGAAGGCAACGTTAACAGTCGTCCAAGAGCTGGCGCTGTATTCGTCCAAGAGACGATCTATCTATACGGTCATCCGTATGGTCACACAGGTCTGGTCATCGAAGACAGTGATGGGTACACTATGCGGACTATTGAACAAAACATTGACGGTAACGAAGATAGTCTATATGTTGGTGGCCCAGCACGATATAATACTCGTGATTTTACTGCTATTGTCGGGTGGTTTTACTTCCCTGTAGATGACCAACCAGCGCAAGTGACCAATATTGAACCATCAAAACCTCTCACAGTCGATTCTAGCACATTTAATGAGGAGACTGGCACATTTACAGTCGAAGTCTCTGCTCTCAATGTGCGGGCTTCTGCAGGTTTGTCCAGTGAGATAGTAGCGGTCTATACAGCAGGTCAAACTATCAATTATGACGGCTGGATTGACAATGATGGCTATATTTGGATCACATACATCGCAGGATCTGGCAACCGCAGATATGTCGCAGTCGGACAATCTCAAAACGGTAAACGTATCAATAGCTTTGGATCGTTTAGTTAGATATTAGTTCTTCCCCTCCCATTTCGGGAGGGCTTTTTTTATTTTCTATTACAACAGACATTTTTAAAATTGTCTATTATAACGGCAATCGAATGACTACGTAATTGACTACGTTTTTATTTATTTGAGCAATATGTGACCGTACCTAAAATATAGTAAAATCAACTAACCGCATCTAATGGAAATCTGATGGTAATCGTATTAAAATTTTGGTATACTTAAGAGTATGAATTTATTAGAAAGTAGGCTTCCCATGGAGAAATTACAAGCCCTGTTATCGGAAC
>ERZ773246.114-NODE-114-length-39662-cov-5.1115_pt1 | contig 39662 bp, 40 predicted proteins | sample MGYA00580519_ERZ773246 | MGnify/ENA primary metagenome ERZ773246 (study PRJEB29015, sample SAMEA2738153) | human oral metagenome | biome: human oral; feature: human-associated habitat; material: saliva | place: China | collected 2246 ...
CGTAGGGCCCCGTAGGGCCCAAAATGACTTGCTGTGCTACAGGGAGCTCCCTGCTATCTCCCTGCTATCTCCCTGCAAGCATTTTGGAGGGTATACGGGGGAACAAGGAGGAGGGTAGGGGTGAGTACCCCCGCAAATTTCCATAGCAAAATTTGGGTTCGTCCCTACCTGCCCTAATCCCCCCGCGAAAATCCGCACCAGAAATCGACTTTGCTTCCTACCGCCCCTAAGCAGCCCTAAGCGGGAATCCCGTACAGCCCCCGTACAGCCCCCCGTAGGAAATTCCCGTAGGAAATCCCCGTAGGAAATTCCCGTAGGAAATTCCCGTAGGAAATTCCCGAAAATACGAGAAGCAAATGCTACATTTCCGTAAAGGGCTCTAGAATGCTCTAGGATTGATTTTCTGCCTCAGGGTAGGTATTGGTATTCCCGAAGGCTCCAACAGCCCTTCCTGCGCATTCTCGTCGCTGTAAACGCTATTTGCTGCAGAATTCTCTACTGAGTACCGTTCAGTACCGTTCAGTACCAGCGCCGTACAGTCAGAATCCATACCGTCAGACCCAAGGCAATAGCCCCTAGCACGTTTCCTAATATCATGTCAATACCCTCTGTTGCATAAAGGTTGCACATTGTATCTTACATACAATCCTGTTTGTTAAATTGTCAACAATCCAGTACCTAATATTTAAGCAATTGTTGACAATCCTCTCCATATTCTCTGCTTAAATATTGAGCAATTGTCAACAATCCTGGACTCTACTTCTGCTCCATTGGCTCTGCGTACAGAGTACTTGCAATACCAAGTAATGCCTTATGCTTAGCCTTACAACGCTGCAATTCCAAGCTGTTGGCACTGAGTACACGGAATACCTCCGCTGCATTCGTGCTTTGCAGCTGCTCTGGGTCTTTGCAAGCCTGCTTCAGATTATACGGAAGCACTGCTCGTTTGTACTCCTTAGCTTGCACTACAGGTACTTCAATTTGCTTTACCTGCTTGGATTGCTTGGTTAAACTGCTGCATGAACTCAGTACTAAAGCACTCCCGATTGCCATCAGGACTAGCACTGAGCTTCTGCTGCGCTGCTTGTAACGGTTTACTGTTTGCATCAATAAGCTCCTGACTTAATTCAAAATACTGCTGCGCCTTGTTCTCTGCGCTGGCGAGTTCCTTATCGAAAGCCTTGCGTTGTTCCTGCAAGGCTTTATCGTACTGCTGTTGCACTTCTACTGCAGCTGCATTGTAGCCACGTGTCCATTGCTTCTGCATCTCAGTGTTATAGCTTTGATACAGCAGGAACACCAGCCACAATGTAGCTGAGATAATCACCAGAATAATCCCACCGAACAGGATACGCTGCTTAGTCTTAGGACTGAACTTGTCCCAGAAACAGGTTGGAATAGGAAACATAGTACCTCCTAAGAATTCTCAATCATACAGGTACGGTAACGCCATTGAGCGCGCTTCCATACACCACCGCAGTTACGTTGGTTCTCTGCCCTACTGCAGTCCTTACCACCAGCAAATCTGTAGCGCAAATACGCTTTACAGGCATTCTGATAGTGCTGTAACTTCTCAGCATCTGTACCACTAGTAGTCAGAAACAATTCCTTACGCATTCTACTGCGTTCCCAATTGCGTCTACCGAAGTTATATGTGAAGTCCAATGCAACATCGAACTCACGTTGGGTCATATATACATTCGGAAGGGACTTACGCAGGAACTCTTCGTCCTTTGCTGTATGCCACTTAGCGATATGCAATGCTTCTTCGTGTGTAATCGGTGCATCAGTAATCTTGACCTTAGCTCCATTACGGAAATCAGGAGGGTACACTGTACTGCCAATACCAATCGTAGCTACGTGCACTGAGTCCCAGTAGGGCTTCAGTACCTCACCTTCCCACTGCACCTTGCTATGATAGTAAAAGAGGCTACCCGCTAAGGTAGCCACCAAGAGTTTATTTTTGAGTTCCATCAGATTCCTCGTTCTCTACAACACCGCCATAATCACGTTGAGCTTGCTTCTGTCTGTACTGCTCGAACTGCTGCTTACGGATATTGAAATCCTCCAGCTGCGCATCCTGCAGTTTCAGTTGATGCTCATACAGATGCTGTTGTCTGCGTTCTTCCTTAAGCTTAAAGTACCAAGTCAGAACCAAACCAATTACAGAAGCCAGCGTACCGATAATCAGCAGCCAGTCCTGTTGAGCAAGCCATGCAGCGAAGGACACGGTAGTACCTCCATACATTACTTCTTGAGAGCCTTTCATGTTAACCCCTTATAGTTACTATCTGAGACGGGAGTATCCCTTCCGTCCGCGTTGACTTCCCGTATCCCTACGGGTAGCCTGAACAGGCAATCCAGTTGGATTGTCAAGGAAATCCTTGAATACAGCCTGCTGTCTCTTCGTCTGCGCTGCATTGGCATCTACGCCCAGCATTGCCACAAAGTGCTGTACCAGAGCCTGCAAACAGTCCGCTCGGTCATCGTGCAACAAACTTCCACGGTCATACGTAATGTCACTGAGTTGGCGGAACAGACTGAACTGTTGCCGTTTGTTGTCAGGTTGCTGCAGGCAGTACCGCCAGTCATCATCAATAGCTGACTTGTGCAGTACGAGCTTATGCCTGCGCACTACGGGCGCAATAGTGTCGATGATTCGACGTTCCTTCTGACCCGTTACGTAATAATCCGATACAGCAATATCCTTTCCTGCTGTCCTTATGCAGTTCAGCATCAAGGCTGTAGCCGTACCATGACCCATGTTGCGTTCAAGGTGCATACTCTTTGCACCGTACTCTTCTGCAATCTGAATCAGGTGCAAGCAGTTCTCCTCAGTGAATCCGCCACTAAGTCCACCTGTGCTGAACAGATGCAGATAACCTGCTGCCTCCGCTCCGATACAGAAAGCCACCTCGTCTCCACCTGCACCAGCAGGGTCAACGAACATGGTGATTTGGCTATATGGAACGTACTCTGTGCTGCATTGCGCAGCAGCTAGGAACAATTCAGAAGCGCAGGCTTGGTTGCTGTGCTGGATACGCAGACGCTCGTCCCCACTCCAGTGCACCGCCTCTGGCGCAAAGTCGTACCCTGCGCTGATTACTGGCATATCCTGTACGCGAATACGCTGACGTGCCAAGTCCGAGAGCGTCGTGTCCAGCATGAACTGCAGACTGAAACCCTCGTCCCCGTACTCCAATTCCTTCTCCTGCAAGTCCTCTTCCGAGTACCGTACAGGGTCGGTGCTCTGTCCACGCTGCCCAGTAATACCTCCGCCAGTCTGTAGGCTCGGGTCTTCCTGAATGCGCTCCAGAATAAACGGGGCAACCTCGTCCTGTCTGTAGTGCTTGAGCTCGTCCTGCGTCGGGTAACGACCCATCCAAATACGGATACTGTAGCCACGGTTACGCAGCTGCTTATAGATACTGTCTTTGGTCTGAGGTGTGCCCAAGTACAGGATTTTTCCGTGTGTACAAATCGCAGCAAACTCTTTGGTCAGCAAGGCAAGTTGCTCACGCTGAACCTGAGTCATGGCGTTCTTCTGCGTTTCCACGTCGTCAGGAATCAGCAGGTCGGCACGCTTACCCTGCAGGTTCGCATTGATACCGATACAGGTTACGCTGGCTGTCTTATCTACACCGCGCAGATGCCAGTGCAAATCATAGCTCTCCGTACTGTAGCGGTCGCCAGCCGATTTGTCTGCACGCATCCAGCACAACAAAGTCCATTGCTGTATTAGGCGCACAATCATACGCGCTACGTCAGATGCCTGTCCTGCTGCTGCAGAGACTACCAGCACACGGCTACTGCAATTCTGAATCAAAGTCCAGACGGCAAAAAGCGCAGCAAGGGTAGATTTAGCCTCACCCCGCTGCGCTTGCACCATCGATTTGTTCCCACAGGATTGCATATAGCTTGCAATGTCCGCCTGCATCGGTGTGAGCTTAAAGCCTAAGAACTGCATACCCAAGTCAGCAAACTCCACGAAGTCCGAGAAGGTTGCTTGGAAGAGCATAGCTAGTTCCTGACGTTCCTGCTGAGGAATCGCCTCTGGTTCATCCCTCCAGCGCATACAGCGAGTATGCAGGAGTTCCAACCTGTCCAGAGTAATTGCTCTAATCCCTGTGTATTCCTGCATAGTTGCCCCTACGATAATAGACCCTGAACCTTGCGTTGGTGCTCAGGGTCTTGCTGGATACTTTCAGCGTGAGCTTGCTTCAGGATAGCCAAAGCCTTATCACGATTCTCTTCCTTGATACCCGCGAATTGCTCACGTACCCGTTGCAGGTCCTCATCCGTGCTCTCGGCAGTGATGTTGTTGTTCTTGAGGAAGGTCATGATGACAGTCTTGTCGGCTGCTGCCATTGGGATACCTTCCTCAATGTACATCTGTAATTCATCTGCCAAGAACTTAGTGAACTTGCTATGTAAGCTCCCTAGTTCTTTCTTATTGGCTGCCATCTTTAAATCCTTTAAATAATACAGAAGTTGGTTTATGGTCAGATAGCAATTCAAAGCTACTTACGAATGTATCTTGGAAACTCAGATTAGCACTGCTGTATATCTCAGTAGCGTACACATAGTCTGTGTCCCAAGTACTAGCACTGTTGTATGACCAACTGCTTGAATCCACTTCTTTAGTACCATTAACTAAACCGCTTACTGTAAGCGTACCCTTAGCAGATAGGGTCTGCTTGTACCCTGCAGGTGGTTTCTGTATTGGGTAATACACATACTCGTCCCGCGTCAAATACCCAAAGTACCCATTACGTGCTTCGTTAGGGTGATACGGAAATTCTTCAGTAGGACGTAGCTCTTGAGTCTTCAGCATAGCTTGCTTATAGCTCTGAGGCACAGGCTTACCTACTAAACTGTAGAACTGCTCTAAGTCTGTAGAACGTTCACTTGTTTGAGTGTACGTAGGTAGAGGGGCACTGGCATTGAACTGCCGTTCCCAACGAGGTTGCCCTTGCGTTTCTGAGTTAGCCCACTGCGTACCTTTATAGGTTGCAGTTGTATTACCATAAGCGCATTTCATGATAGTGTATTTAACAGTCTCAGGAAGCTCATAGTCCAGAATAGTACCTATACCTGTAGGTTTAGTAGCTGTAGCTGCTTCTGCCCAAATACTGTAGTTGTACGTAGCATCTCTGCGTGAAACAGCGCGCTGCAGTTGCATTCGGGATGGGTACTCTTCAATATCCAATACAAAGTTCACAGGATAGACACCAATACTTGTGTGCAAACCTTGCATACCTTTAGGTACAAGCCACAAGTACACTGTACCCAAGTAGGACTCATATAGTGCTATACGCGCTAATACGTCTGTATCTTCAGGTAAGCTATCCCATGATACAGTTCTAGCTGCCGCTAACAGGTTACTTTCATCGTCTGCATAACCAAATGCTTTGGTATAACTATTCCCTACATCACTATAGCGTCCGCGTGCAAACAGCACTGACGGATTGATACTTGGTACTTGGATGAAATTCCCAAGTCCTTTCTCGAGCACTTTCTCGAGCACTTTTCTATAACCTTCAATACTGACTACGGCATAAGCATAGTGCAAGAACAGTTTAGTCTGTACAACGGTATCCTTCAAACCTTCAGGAAGGGCTTTGCGGACTGCTTCGTCAGTCTGGTTGCCAAGTGTACTGTAAGGTGCTGAAGCAAGCAGCGTTAAGGGCTTGTAGGGACTTAAATCTAAAGGCTTCGGCGGTTCCGGAATCTTTGGTTCTTCGGGCACTGCTACCTTATCTCTTACGACAGACACTACAGCAGTAGGTTCTGTCTGGATACGGTGCAGTATGTGCTCAAAAGCAGCTATAGGATTCTTGTGCACTAAGCGCATCAATGCTTGAGCACCGAAGTCTGATACACGAGCAAGTAGGACTCTACCTGAAGTAACGAACTGTATACGTGAAGTATCCAGCTGTGTAAATACAGCAGGTCTTGCTGTAGCTGCCAGTGCTTCATAGAAAGTACCGTACTGTTTCTGTATCCAAAGCTGCTTGCATTCTTGCAGCTTCTCTGCAGTTACATCGCTAATATCCAATGCAACCAGTTCATCATTGCATTCTCTGGATACAACAAAGGGGACACTTATCGTGTCCCCTGCTTGTACATCCCAGATAAAGCATGTATCTGATACACGCCAGACTTGTCCTTTATGGTACTTCAAGTCCAGTGTGTCAATATCAAGCCAAGTCAATATTCACTCCCTAGTTCATTATGGTCTGTATTCATGGAATCAGACATGTCTATTGGACTTTCTGCAGATGGACCTATAGGCTGTGGGGCTATGGGTTACGTAGGCTCAACAGGTTACTATGTAGACTCCTTAGGCAACAAAGCATCTGGTTTAGTTTCCAGATAACTTGCGCTACTACCGACATCCCGACTGAGTTTATCCCATAGAGCCTCAGCATCTGCTGCTTCAATAATATCAAAGCGTACTTCACTGAACTCCTGCTGCACATACAGCAATTGCAGCACGAGCATGCGTAGATGCTGATTCTTCAAGGGGCGATTCGGGATTGGCTGTACCAACAACCTGTCAGCAGGCGTACTGCGTCGAATTACATAGTCTCCAGCAGGGAAACCTAGAACCTCAAAGAGTTTATCCAGATTCACCTGTACTTGTATTTGCAGTTGCCATTCAGCATCCAGCACGATAGGCTCAAGTGCCTCTGCGCCAGTACCTATGCGCTTCCATATATCTTCAAAACTACGCATCCAATGCACCTTCTGCTCAGCAAGAGTAGCCCCTGATGTAATCAGAAGGCTACTTGCACGAAGCATAGGCAGAGTAACAGTACTTACGGCACTACTACCTGCCTCTTTGCTATATTGAACGCGCACGCAGCTTTTATGCTGCTTTGCGTTTTTAATCATCATCTTCCTCATTCAAGAGCTTCAGTACTCCGAAGGCTTGATTCACAACTGTCAAACCCAGTAGCGGAGTAGCATCTGTGTAGTCATACACCTGCATCTCGTGGTCAGGATTCCCTACCTTACGGAACAGCTGGTTCATCTTACTCAATGGGCTGAATACAGCAGCACCTCTTGAGTTCTGACTATTCAGTACACTATCCAGAGCAATACCGAAGTACCCAAGCGCAGGAGCTTGTTGTACGCTACCTGCAAAGATGTCTTCGTCCCACTGCTTACCATTGGTTACGTTTCTGGTAGCAGCAAGTACAGGGGCAAGCATACTGTTATACATCAACAGCACAGCCACTCCGAAGATACCGTCTTGGTTGTAGGTCTTACGCAGAATCTTCTGATGCCCAGCCATAGCAAAGCGCATGAACGGGAACAGAATCTTACCAGTAGTGGTCTGCTCAAGGAATGCAGGAGCTTCACCAGCCTTCGCAGTCAAAGCAATGTCATCGCTGGCATTCATCAGTAACTGCTGAGTACGCAAGCTGATGTCTGCATCCCATTTATTGATATGCAAACCGTGCTTACCGTATTCCTGCAGGATGTTCTGGAAGTCCTTCTCGGTAGCCCCAGTACGCATCAGCAATTCTCTGTGCGTCTTAGAACCCTTCGCAGCTTCTACAATAGCATCCTCGTAGGCACTAGCGGTAGCGTCTACCAGCCAGCGCCGTACTGCTTCGGAAGCATTCAAGTGCATAACACTCTGACCTGCTCTTGCGATGTATCCATGTACGCCTTGAATCGGGATAGCGTGGTTATCTTCGTAATGCGTTACAAAGTACTTGATACGCTCGTGGGCTGTACTCGTACCTCGTAGTACATCCCGCAGGCGCATAGCTTCCTCTGGTGTGTACTTACTGATGGCAGAGAATAGGCTCGGTAAGGTCTTCAGCATGTACTTAGCTGTACGCAGGAAACCTAAGCGCTGGAACGCTGTACTAATATCACCAAAGGCACTGATACCTGCATTCTGCAGGACCATACTACTGGCTACCGTAGTTGCACTACGCAATACAGTTGGTACTTGCTCACCCACTGCTTGACCCAGTAGTTGCTGACGAGCAGCCTTCAGGAAATCACGTACCTCTGCAGGGTTGTTGCCTGCTGGGACAGTATCCTGAATCTTGACAAACAAGTTGTCCAGTTCTGCTGGGGACATTCCATAGTGCGCTAAACCATTACGGTGAGCCATCTGACGGTTGTAGCTTTGCAGCTGCGTCATTACGTCAGTATCCACAAAGTCCTTGAGACTATACACCTGCCCATTGTGCACGAGCTGGCGATTGAAGTCCCAAGAGTTCCTTGTGCGCAGATTCTTGTGCCCTTTCTGGGTCTGCTTGTGCATAATCGAATCCACAATACTGTCTATCCGATTAGCCTCTACACCTTGATTCAGCAGTACGTCTGCAATGAAGTCCCGTGTTGCACCTACAGGCATATGCTCGGTAGCCTGCATGCTGGCCTTCTGGGTCTGGATGAACTTCTTACCAATGCTCTCGGCATCCCTACCGTACTTAGCCAAATCAGGGAAACGCTCTAGTACGTCCTCACCAATAAACCTAGCCAGTACCTCTTCAGGTAAACCCGCGTCAAATGCTTTGCGCATTGCAGCATAACTCCACTGCAAAGGCATATATGTGCCCAATCCCTCAGCAAAGTCCTCTGGTAGCAGACCGTTCTTCTTGAGTTGCTGCGCATAGAACTTACTGAAGCCAGAGTCCACGAAGGTCTGCATAGCATCAGCAATACCCTTGTTCGGGGCAAGCTTCTGAATCAATGCAGGCAAGTCCAGTTCTGTACCTGTAGCTGCAGCTTGACGCTCCATCTGGTACAACTGCAATCGTAAGTCCGACAAATCCTTCTGTGCAGCACGTAGTGCAGTAATGTGCTTCGGTTGTACTGTAGGATTCACAGCACCGTTGAACCTTCCACTTGCACCATAGTATTCCTGTGCAGCCTTACCCAAGGCATCGTCCAGTGCATTCAATCTCCACTCCCCGTGCCTTGACAGCAGGGTAGCGTGCGTAATGGCATTATCTGGATTATTGAACGCAGGGTCAGAGAACAATCTATTCAGCTGTTCCCATTCCTCGTCAGGTAGGTTCTGACCATAGTAAGCCAGCTTGTCAGTTGTGGACATATACTGCTTGGCACTTGTACTGAACTCAGCTGCCCTACGGATTGCTGCTGCTTCCCCTACGGGGGCAGGGCGGTCAGGCAGCGGGATGTGCTCTGTACCTGTATTGGTTTCAATTTCCAGTACGAGCTTCTCTGCTTGCTCTCCAGAAACCTTTTCAGTTTCCTCAAGGGATTCGCGGTACGCTGCTTGGTGCTCTTCTGGGACACGGCGTAGGTTCTCAGCAGGGATACCTGTATCGGACTTCAAGCCCTCTTCGGACTTAGCTGTTTTAGTATTCTCTGCATGTACCTTACGCAAATCCTTCAGGTAGTCGCTACTGTGCTCTAAGGCAAATTGCTGAGCCTTCAGGTCAGTAAGTTCCTGCTGCAGCTCGTTACGCAAAGCATCGCGCTGTACAGCCGTGAGCTGCTGAGGGTTGTAGCTTTGTACCCGCTGGGCACTCTGCAATTCCCTGTTCTGCTTATTAATGTAATAGCGGTAATCCCGCTGTTCACGCAGTACCTTACTATTTAATTCTTTGAACCCAGCACGGTCTGCTTCTGGCAGAGCCTTAGTAATCTGCTTACCCAAGTCCGCGCTGTATTCACCTGTAGCCAGAGCTTTCTGTACCTGTTCCTGCATCTCAGCAGGAAGCTTCTGCAGCATCGGGGCAGCAGCTTCTTGGAAACGCTGAGCTTTCTGCTCAAAGGCAGCTTTCCATCCAGCAGTTCTGACCTGGGCTTTCTGCAGCCCCTCTAGGAGCGCGTCTGAGCCCTGCACGGCATTCAGATTAGGCAAAGCATCCAGTCGTGGGAGAATCGCTTGGATTTCGTCAATTCGCCGGGCTACGCGAAGGCTGGCTTCGGTGTGCGTACTGCCCTGCAGGATATCGGCAACCGCAGATTCCGCTTGGCGGATACTCTGGATTTGACCCTGTTTTTCCAAACGGGCTTCTTGGGTAATCTGCTCAGCGCGTTTGCTGAACTGTTTGAATCCAGAATTCCCTTCAGGAAGCCCTCCAGAACGCGCAGGAACGACTTGCTCAGGGTTCGCCTTAGCTACCCCCTTGGAAAGGGCAGGAGTCCCGTCTGCAGCGTTTTTGACGGTCTTCTGGGTTACATGCTCAATCGTGTCCTCAGCCAGTTTTTCGCCATTTCGGGTAAGCAATCTGGATTTCCCAACTGCACCTGCAAATGCCCCTGCACCGACTAAGGTGACACCATCCAGCAGGCGCTGAGCAGTACTACGGGTGTCGTACTGACTAGTAGCTACATCAAAGACAGCTGTACCAGCAGCAACTGTACCAGCAACAGCAAGACCCTTCTGCAGCTTAGTGAACTTATTGGACCAACTAGCAGCTGTAAAGGGCTTAGCCAAAGCACCTAGACCTAAGTCCACATCCAGTACACTAGCAGCCATAGACAAAGGTATGTTGTAGCTCTGTACCTGCTGACGCATATCCTCGTCGGCATACTGCCGTACCAGCCACTCTGTTTGAGCTGCACTGGTACTGCTATTGAGCTTCTGCATACGCTCAGAATCCAGCTGAATCCAAGTGCTGATTTGATTCATATCCGCATCAGTCAACTTGTAGTTCGGAGTAGCCTCGAAGCCCTGGTTCATAGCATCGATACGATTTACGATACTACGCCCAATACCCAGCATACTACTGCCAATAATCTCAAGTGTGCTAGGGATTACAGGTTCAGGACTGCTGTTCTGATTGAAGAATTGTGTAGTAGGAATACGCCCTACGGCAGCATCAGGAGCTGGCTTGAAATTAGCATCTACAACGTCCTGCCAACTAGCTGACTTCTGCTTTTCCCGTTGCTTAGGGTCTCGTACTTGGACTTTCTGTAGTTCTGCTGGCTGCCATTCTTTCTTCAATGTTGCCATAGGGTTTCCTCTTCGAATCAATAAGTTACTAGAAAGTAACTATAGTTACTATCCCAAAAATTTATAAGCTGTATCTGCATACGCACCTCCCGAAGGAAGTACGTACACGCATACAACTAATGCTTAGTTACGGGAGATTTCCCGTTTGATGGCGTTGATGTTCTGGATACGGTCTTGTATCGCAGCTTTATCACCTTTCTTCTGAGCTTCAGCCAAAGCACGTTGCTCGTTAGCAAGTTCAGTAGCTAGAATCGCCTGACGTCCTGAAGCTGTCTTGTAGTTAGCTTTAGGAGGCGCAACAGGTGCTGGCGTACCAGAAGTAGGTGCAGCCTGAATAGGTAACTTCTGCTTAACCTTAGCAGCCCGCGCAGCAGCTGCCTGCAGATTAGCTTTGGTGTACTTAGCTTGCTGGGCTTGTTGAGCCTGCTGTCTTGCCTGCTCAGCCTTGAGGTCTTTGAGCTGCTTACCCCAAGCAACACCTGTAATAGACGGTGTGCTATACGTAGGTGCTGTTTGCTGCTTAGCAGTCATCTGCTTAGCAGTAGCCTTGATGTCGCTCCAGTTCTCGAACATTACCTTATGTGTACCGTCCTTCTGGAACACAAGGAAACGCAGTCGATTAGCATCATCCCACGTACCATCCACTACTACAGCAGAAGCCTCAGTATCGAACTTCTTGGCTACTTTCTCAAGGTACTTTTGCATAACCTCAGAGGCTAATTGACTGTCCTCTTGGATACCCATAGCCTGACGCAAGCGCTGACGATTCTGTTTGTTGAATACCAGAGACTGATTCCCTGTTTCCAGAATCAAACCTTGCCCACGCATATACGCAATAGCACCTTCAGGTGAGCTCACTGCTACACCTTGAGTAACAATATCAGTAGTCAGGGATTGGTATATCTGCTTGGCAATACCTGCATTGAAGTCTGTTGCTCGCGTCTCGTATGCGTCTGTGTACAGATTGAACTGACCAGAGAAGCCAAGATTCCAAGGAGCTTTCAGGGGTTTCGTCCAGTCACCATCCACAGCTTTACTTACAAGCTGCTGACGCTCAGTACCTCCGTACTTCTTCCACTGCTGCTTGAACTGAATCACCTCTGCAAGAGTTGCATTGGGATTCTGCTTGAGCACTTCAGTGACCAAAGCTGCATTATCAGAACCTAGTCCTTGCAAGTACGAATCACGTACAGCTGGGTCTGCTTGCTTGTACAAACCGAACCATTGCTGGAAGCCATCAAAGGCAGCCTTGTTGTTGCTGCTGTTATTGAACTGCTGAGGGTCAGTGTTCTCAATAAAGTACACGAATTCACGAGAAGCCATTTGTGCAGCTTCACGGGCAAGTTCAGGGCTACGGTTCTGATTGGCTACACCAAGCAATATAAAACCAGCCTGAGTAGGATTACCTTGAGCCATAAGCATAGCTTGTTGCTTCCAAGCCTTTTGCCATTGCGTTCCTTTGCCCCGCGTATCCGCTTCGGCTAAGCTCATACCCGTGAGTTCTTGGACTACGTTAGTACCATCGCGCTCTGCAGCAGCAGCATCACGGGCAGCTTGGGCTACCATGTTCTGCTGACGTTCATACAGATTAGTTACCTTATTGATATACTGCTCAAGGTCGGACATATTCAGCTTACCAGCACGGAACTGCTGAATCGCTGCTTGCACCTTACTGTCGTATTCATTGCGTGGTATGACCTCACCTGAACTGACGCGCTGTTCCCAGTCAGACATTTCAAGGTTAAGTTGCAACCCTTCGTAATCCCGAATAGCTGTAGTCGCCTTAGAGAACTCACTCTGTACTGCATTGTAATCATCAGATTCCAAATACTGACGCAGAGTACCTTCCCCGACCTGTAGGAGCAAATTACGTGCTTGTACCTGCTGCTGGTCAGTTACATCGAAATGCTGCAGCAAACCAATAATGGCATCCTTAGTGCTCTCAGAGGCGCGCTTACGTGCATCCTCTAAGTGCCCAGCGGCGTGCGCAGCAGCGTACATAGTTTCATATACGTTCTGAATTGCTGTTTGGGCAGCTTTAGTGTCCTTGATGGCAGCTGCGCCAATCAGACTGGTGCTTAGGGCATGACCAGCTTGAGCACGCGTTTTGTCGTACTGTTCTTGGGCATAGCCCTTGTCAGCCTGACTCCGCACCTTGACGAACAAATCCAGCTGCTCAAGAGCCTGCTTACGCAGTTGCTGCTTGTAGGCATCTGGAAGGCTGAGGTCAGTAATACCTGTACCAATGTCGTTAATGGCATTCTGATAGAGCTTCTGACGGTCTGTATTCGTTGCACCGTTACGCAAAGCTGCTGTGTATTCCTGACTGAATCCTTCGAGGGTCTGGTGCATACCCTGAATACCGATTTGGAAGTTTCTACCAATATCAAACCCAGCCAGTTCAGTTTCGTCCGTAATCTCGTTACGAACATCCAGCGCTTTACCCGCTTCCTGAGCGAGTTGCCCGCGTTCAATAGCCGAACGCAGTTTCTGTTCGTCACGTTTCTGCAGGTACTCACGTACACGCTGCAGACTTTGCTGCAGAGCAGGACTGTCAAATTGCTTATTGACAGACCCTACCTGCAGACTCGGAGTACGCTCCTGTACGCCGTCTGAGCCCAAGATGGGCTGTAAATCAATTTGAAAATCCATTATTTCAGTCCCAATGCTGCACTCAAGTCCACGCTGCCATAGGTTTGCTTACCCTGCATTCCCGCTGCAAAGGACTTCCCTGAGGACTTCCCGTACAGCTGCGTATCATTACGTCGCCAAAACGGATTTGTGTTTCTGGTCTCGCTACGCTGGTAAATATCCAGTGCCGAATTGATAGCTTGAGCGAACCCTTGAGAGTAATCAACGTTTGCCTGAATTTGAGGTGTACCATCGATAAGGCTTTGAGCCTCAGCTTGGATACGCTGGTTCAGGGTCAGGTCATACTGCTCTTGGTTACGCAAAGCACGCTGCTTGGCACGGTCAGCCTGTCTGTCAATATCGGCTTGCAGTGCCTGTACGCTGCTGCTGTAGTTCTGGGTCAAACCCTGATTCAGAGCAATCTGGGCACTGAAACCTCGGGCTTGCCCCTGAATCCCAACTAGAGTTTCCTGTAGTCGAGCAATCTCGGCTACACGTCCCTGCAGCAAGCGAGCAGTATTCTGCGTACTTACCTCACGGTTACGTGCAGCCTGCTTGAGCATTGCATCGGCTTGCTTCTTGGCATCTTTGACACTTCGCAGGCTGCTATAGATGCTAAAAGCAGACTGTGCTATTTGCATATAATCCATATAGCCTCCGTACTAAAGTTGTCTTAATGTTTGCTTCGTGCGTACATTGTACCCGACGTAGCTCAAGGTCATGTCACCTGATTCTATACTACGCAACTTCACTGTAGTCAGAGCATCTCCTTGCACCAGCACTGGTATGCCTTGAGTTGCAGCAGTAACCTGATAGTTTCTGTGCAGTATCTCAGAAGTAACCAGTACAGGCGCACGGTCTCCCGTAGGGTGCAGTACCTGCGTATAGAACTCGGAAGCACTCTGCATACCGAGATACAGCTGTACCCAGCGCAAGTGCATCTGGGCTTGTACAATCAAGTTGTCACCTGATTTGATACTCGGGGCAGCTAAGGTCACTGTGCTGATGAATTGCTGCTCTACAGAATCTTTGACAGTATCCTTAGCAGGGGTCTGTGCAGTAGGGTATGCCATCGTGAAGCCTACCCATTTGTCATCAAAAATACCATACAGAACGATTTGAGTATCTAGGTACACAACGAAGTGCAAAACGAACCCGTTGATTTCCCATCGATACCACGCATTCTGCAGGTAATCGTAGCCTTCCTTCACGCTACTTTGAACGATGAACTTTGTATCCCCAGTAGGACAAATTAGCAACCCTGAGCTATCGTGCCCATACATCGCTTGGATAGTACCTAGAGAAGGACAGTGCGCCGTGATACTGCTAGGTGTAGTCGCAGTGTCTGCTACAGCCCCTACGAGCATTTGACGAATATCCAAACTACCTTTACTGGCACTGAAGAGCAATGTCGTACCCTGCAGGTGCGGTTCGATAGCCGTATTGCAAGGACTACTACTATTCAACAACAGTGAAGCCTGCTTCACGGTCAAACCATTCCGCCCACGAATCAGCCCTTGTGTATCTGAACTGAACACGTACAGGTCTTGGTTGAACTCCATAGCCCAACGCCAGTTCCCTACAGCCTGCGGATTGTACACGCTGATAGGGTCAGTATCCTGAGTATCCTTTACGGTCTCTCGGTAGAACTGCCACGGTTTGTTGGTTGCGCTGAAGAACACGCCATCACTGTTCAATAAGACCAGACGACCTTGATACACTGCAACACCGTTGATGCTTGAGCCCACGAACTCTGGGTCAGGGTTGCTCTTGGTATCCCCCGCAAACATTGTAGTCGGCTGAGTAATATCCATGAGCTTACCTTCGGTTGTATAGCTGCTGTAGTATTTGAAATTATCCCGTCGTAGAGCCTCCAGCATAGCACTGCTAATGTCCAGTTGGTACTGCTTGGGCATATTAGCCAATTCCTGTGGGTACACAGTAGTCTCAACCCATTGCCGGGCACGGGGGTTAAACTCGTAGTATTCAGGATTGACTTTACCGACACTAGTCATCACCCATTCTACAGGGTCAGGCGGTAAGTCCTCGATAGCTGTTACGTTCGGACTGTAGGCACTGCCTGAAGCAACACCATAGGTCTTACCCAAAGTAGTGTACAGGCTTGGGATACAGATTACATCATCCAGAACCTTAGAAGCACCTACGAGAACAGAATTATCCGTGAAGGTATAATCTAAGTCCTCCAAGATACTGCCAGAGGTGTTATCACGACTTGCACCACCTAGCTTAGCCTGCTGCATATTCCACCAGCAGTTCCATAATGCCATCAGGATACCTGTCGCAGAGGTAATCGTACCTCTGGTCAGCCACACTTTACCTCGAGCATGTTCCCATAAACCCGTATTCGGAATCTTAAGGGTTGTACCTGTTTGCGCTGCAGCACGAGCCTCAACGTACACCTCTAAGGTACGCTGAGGGTTCAGTGGGTCAGCAACTTGGATTTGATTCTTAGTTGCACCTGCACTGTAGGTTGTGCTACTCAGCAGCTGGATATACTCCTGAATGACACGTTGCTGTCTTGCTGTTTGCACGGCATCAGGTTGTTGCTCGAGCCAGTTCTTACCGTCCTGCATAGGGACATCCAGAGCAGCTATACGCTCATGATATACACCCGTGATGAAACCGTCTTGGGATTCCGTACCAGAGCCATTCTGAGCATTACAGGTATAAACACGCTGATGCAGCTGCAGACGCAGGATATTACCCGACACAACGGTTCGGGTGATGTAGTCCTTGACCAACGTAACTGACCACGACAGATGCACATCATTGCTCTTGGCGTACAGAAAGCTGCGCGGAGAATGCACTGCAAACAAAGCAGCGTTCTTGAAATCTGGATTGATACTTGCCGTAGGGGCATTAGTCCAGTCCGTAGTATACAAACGGAAGCTGTTATGGCTTTGCTCGGTATTCCACGAAGCAGGACTACGGGCAATCACTTTAGTGCGATTCAGGACAATCAAGGTCTCGTTGTACACGATGTACTGGAAGTCCTCGTTAGAACCTCGCAGGTAGTCTGCATTGGTGTGCTGTGCCAGCTGCTGAAACTGCAGAGAGAACAAAGCAAGTACCCCAGACTGCACGTTGTGCACAAGCAGTAAGGGAATCCCTGCAATCTTGATAGGTTTCAGGTACTCACCCGCACCCCTGTCTAAAGATTTAGTAGCGATAACCGCTGCATTCCTTCGGCGCAATCCGCGTACTGCATCAGGGAGCATATTCAGCATACCCTGTACTTGACCCTGCTTACGCAGGTGCAATGGTTGCTCCGAAACACCCTGTAGCAGGCTATGATTAGGAATTAGGATTTGCATACTTATCTCCACAAACGAGATTGCAGACGCGAACTCAAACTAGTACCGACACTCGGACGTTGATGCCGAAGAGCACTACGCTGTAACTCAATGCTCTTAGCAGACTGCATCTGCAACAGCATCCTGTACGTATCATCTGTACCTATTACTTGCTGATACAGCTGTGCTGCAGTTGCGTACACCAGTACTTGCTGCATAGGGTCAGGTAAATCATCGAACTCTTTATCGAAGATTAACGTACAAGGTACATCAGTAGTCCATGTAGCACCTTTGTCAGATACTAAGGTATTACCTTGCAACCAGTAGTTACGGATACCCAAGAAGCACATATCAGTAGCTTCGATGTAGTAATCTAGCACTGCATCAGGCAATTGCACCTGCTTATAGAAGTCAGGGTGCAGTTGATGCTTTTCGGTATTGAACCAGTACCCCTTAGTAAGCATACTTGTCTTCTGCATCTGCAGAGTCTGTCTTAGCTGCTCTACCGTAGGATTCTGGTAGCCGTCGATACTATCAACGGGGAACTCTCCCAAGTAAGGGAGAATTGTATTAACTGCTTGTAGTAAATTCATACTGAACTCCATGTAGTAAAGAGCCTGCCGTAGCAAGCTCTGTAGTGCATAAAGCTCGATGTTTGCTCTAAGTCTTAGGCACGAATGCCTCGTAGTACCAACCAGTAAGCTGGGACACGTAGTTACAAAGTACCTCGTAACCTGTATTGGTTACGTTACGTACTTGATAGAAACGCGGACCTTCCAGCACTGGCTGCGTGAGCAGAGTAGGTGCTTCTGCAAATGGTTTGTCAAAGGTAATACTGCGCCATGTGTTGTTCTCCATGTCAGCAGGACGAGTTACGTAGCCAGACTGATACTCTTTGTAAGCATCAGCAGTCTTCATAATACCTCCGCCAGAACCAGCTGCACCTTTAGCACCGTCTGCACCTTTAGGACCTTGCTCACCGCGTTCGCCCTTAGCTCCCACTGCACCTTTCGGCAGACCTAGATTCAGAGTGTAGTCCGAACCAGAACCTGTAATGCTCGCTGTAGCAGATTCCGTTGGCTCAAGGGTCTGGACAGTACCAATACGTAAAGTTGGGGGACGCGTATTAGCACCGCCAGACCCAGAACCACCAGAACCAGCAGAACCCCCTGCGGGGTACAGGAAGTTCTGATAATTGCTTTCAGGCATTAGGCAATAGTGACCTTAATCGGGATGGTCATGTCAGGACGGCGGGCAGCAACGGTACGCAGACCCACTACGGTCAAGTATTGAACTTGTTGGTCTTCGTAGGCGTTGTGTGCAGTCTGCCAATCCTTCGCCACTACGTCCACGAGGGAAGTAGCTTTGTCAAACAGAATCATACCGTATTTCAGGTCGTCTGCAGTGATAGCGAAGTTCACACCCGCAGGGTCAGTGCTGTGCAGCTCGTGGTTGCCAACGACGGTTGGGAAGCAAGAGGCTTCAACCAAGTCCACACCGTTCAAGCGCATAACACGACGGTTTGCGTAATCGCCGTTGTTGTTGCTGAAGTCTTTGTTGAACAAAGTCGGGTGGTTCATCAGCGCAGAGTACACATCTGGGCGTACCAGAGTTACGAGGTTCTGCATCGGGGCATCGCGTTTAACCATTGTTTCGATGGCTTTGGCGTGCGCTTCAGCGAGAGCCATTGCGTTGGCTTCGTAGTCGGCACGGTTTGCTGGGGTTGCTTTGATGGTAGCTGCGGTTTCAGTACCGTCATAGAACGCACCCGTTGCCTTGAGTTCGGCAGGGGCTTTCCAAGAGCGAGACTTAATCAGCTGGATAACGTGCGCAATGTCCCAAGACTTAGCCAAGCGAGAGCCATTGTCTTTGGCAATAGCACCCAAGCGGTCAGGGGAAGTCCATTGGTCAATGAAGTCGAACACGTTTTGGATGTACAAGCTGCGGTCAACGACAATGGTGAACTTGTCGTTTGGCACTTTTTGCGGGTCCAGTTTATCGCCTACAGAACGCGCCATTACGCTACTTGCACCCATGCGGTCAATGCGATAGGTGTTAGTACCAGAGATAGGTACGCGTTTGTGAGTCAGACGCTCAAACAGAGAGGCGTATTGGAACGATTGGTCCAGTTCGCCTTGGAAGAGCTCCAAGTGAATGTCTTTACCAGCATTCGTGGTGTGCATGCGCGTCAGTTGCGCAGCAAAGGGTTGTTGAGCCATAAAGCCCTCCTATTACTTGAAATTAAACACCTGCTTGAATGCCTGCTTGACGGCGATTCATCAGTTCGTTGTAAAGTTGACCAGCAACACCAGTCTCGAATGAAGCGTTAGGATACTGCTGACGCAGCTTCTGTACAGCTTGGATAAACTGACCTTGCGTTAAGCCTTGCGGAGTACCGCCTGCTACCTGCTGCTGCAGTGCACCTTGCATAGGCTGCATTACACCTTGCTGAGGTACGACGCTGCGCATCAAAGTAACAGCAGCATCCAGTTGATTACTGTTAACCAGCTGCTGTACAGCCTCGTGTAAATGCGGGGCAGTAGCTTTGAATTGTTGCGTAAGCTGATTCCATTGCTGCTCCCCACCGACCTTGCTGTAGGCTTCTTGTTGCACACGCTTAGTGAACTGCTGCGCATCGCTGAGCAGACTCTGGGCAGCTTGCAGCGCGTAGGCTGCGTTATTGCCGAATTGCTGCTGGAAGGACGCAAGGTTCAAAGGTTGACCTGTACTCAGTGCGTCGTGAGCCAGCTGCTGCACTGCATTACCATCGACACCGATAGCACCCAGTACCTGCATGGCAGCCTGTGTACCTGTACTCAGCTCGAATGGTAAGTTCGGGGCGGGCGTAGGTTGGGCTGCGGTTTGTACTGGCTGCGGTGCAGTAGGTTGCGCAGGAGCGGTTTGTTGGGTTGATGGAGTAGCAGTTGGCGTGGCACTGGCACCAGCGGGTACAGGGGGAGAACCCGCAGATGCTTGCTGTTGTGCCAGCAGCTGCATCAAGGCTGCCTGCACGTCCATCGATGATGCTGGGGGAGAACCCGCAGTAGTCGCATGATTACTAGCGTTTAAGGAACTTGTTTGTTCTGGAGTTTGGGTATTCTGGTCAAGATTATCCATCAGGATAAGCCTCCTAGTTGCTCTGCCGATTCAACAACGGCATCTTGTGAGTTAATGGTACGTTCTTGGTATTGTGTCTGCTGCAGCTGTTGTTGCTGCTGCTCAAGGATAGCCTGCATCTCTTGTGGAGTATATAGGAACTCGTTGCTTACACCATGACCAAGCATAAAGCGCTCAATGACTTTATCGACATTGAAGCGCGGAGATACTTGTTTGAGCGTAGGGATGATTAAACCAAGCTCTTGGGTGAGCTGTACCCACTGCTGCAACTCTGCGTTACGGCTAAGGGCTTGTACACCAGTGATGATTTGAACATTGATTTCACCAGCAGCAACAGCTGCCCCTACATCCTTGTCCAGCTCATAGCACAACAGGTACGCCAGCGGTAAGTGCAAGCTCTGACTGAGCAAGCTGTACACACCACCAAGAGTAATCTCGGCATCTTGTGCCTGCAGCTGCACCTCATAGGCAGTTACGCGTTCACCCTGACGCTGGTTCAATCCCAGCATAAAAGCGGTACTCAAGCGCTGAGTAATCATGTTGATTGACTGCTGTAGTGCCTGAATCTTCTGGTACTGCCCGAACTCTAGTGCTTGGATATCATTCGGCTCGCCGAGAATAACCAGACCAGACTCAGGGTCATCCAGCTTGTCCACGTCCATGCTGCTGTTTGGACTAACCACTACCTTGACGTTCGTACTTCCATCCTCGTAGTCCGCTAAAGCTCTGGATAGCGCAGAGAGCTTCAGGAAGTCCCCTGCAAACATCTCTACCTGTCCCCGACCAAACCATTCGCCACTACGGGCACTCCAGCGCACTGGAATGTAAGGGCAAAGGTTCTTACTGAACTGACCTTCGGATTCATGCACGGGGATATCGTCGATGTACTGACCGCTAATCCATAGCTGCTTCTGTTTGTCCCAATATACCAGCGTGTACAACTCGAATTCTCGGGATGTAGTATCCTGAATCTCCAAGTAGCTACGCGGAGTGATGTTCAGCTTAGTTAATACGTCAGGGGATAAGTCCTCCTCCTTCGCAATCTGCTTGATTACGATGGCACGGACATTACCCTCTAGGTCGCGGTCAACTACGTAATCTAACGCAGAGTACACGTTGAACCCAGTAGCGGTACGTTCCAGCAAAGTGTTCCCCGTGATAATCAGGGATTGCAGAGCGTACATCAATTGCGCATAGCTGGCATTGTCAAACAACTGATTACTGCTGCTAAGCTCAATCTCGGCTAAGGCAGCTTCGATACTGCTGTCATCGGTCATGAGCTTGAAGAAGCTACTGTTCGGTGGGAATAGCACTTGGGCTAACTTGGCACTCAAGCTATTCACCAGCATTGCACCTACGGATTGGTAGTCATACTGCAAAGGCTGGTTGCGTCTTCGGCATACGCTAGGGATAGTCCAACCAGCATACTCTTCCCAGAAACTTGCTTGTCTTGCATCGTGCAATCTGTCCCAGATGTTTCTGGCTGAGGTTACACGATTCATAAGTTCAAGCTCCGTGATATGATACCTTGCTGCTTACGCAACTTGGTCTGCTGCGGATTAGTTCTGGTATCCGCAATATCAGCAACAACCTTGTTGTTTTGTTCTTGTCGAATCTTCGCAGCGTTTACATTGTCTTCTGCTTGGATTCGGTTTTGTCTTTCTGCCTTGGCATTAGCATCTTTAGCAATCTTCGCTTGCTTATTGCTGGAGTATACACTTGCAGCAAGGGTAGCTACTGCCAGGCCTGCATAGATGTAGGACATACTAACCTCCTTCAAATTCTTGTGTTGCACCTTCGGTATTACCTGCGGTACTAGCATTACAGGTTACGAAGGTACACGCAGTGATAGTCTCTGCTACCCGTACTATACCAGCAGGTTCAAATATTACATTAGTACCCTCTAGGTACTGCAGTGTATCTCCTGTACGCAATATACAAGTACCTACCGCAATTAATACAGTAGGCACATTGGTCTTATGTCCAATAATGATTTCACCTGCAGGTACTTCGATACTACGAGTATAACAACCAGCAAATAAGCGCCAGTTACAACTGTAGTCGGTATTACTTTCTGCTTGCTCTAGGAAGAACTCTGCTAACTCAGTGAGTACCGTATTAGCATCTGTACTACCTATAGTCCTACTGCAGTCTACTATAAGCTCATAGAGTTTACTCTGCGTTATAGCAGGGGACTTAGGTAGGTACTCGGTAATATCTTTTTGCATACTTAGCTACCCTGTTTGTTTATACAGTTAGCTATATGCTTGATTACTGCTCTACTACCTTGAGCATATAGTATATCCTCTACACTACCCTTAGTAGCTTCAGGGAATACTCTGTGTAAATACAATAGTTGTTCCTGAGTAAACGCAGGGGTACTACTGCTAGCTCCTACAGGAGCTATTACTGTACTTACAGGTAATACACTTACTGTACTATGTATCATAGCGTTATCCTCTAGTAGTTTACTGGGTATACCTAGTGCAGTACTAAGTATATCTAGTAAGCTAATAGTAGCTTTCTAGGAACTTACTAGAAAACTAATAGTACTTTCCAGTATGTACTGGTAGTACTATATTATCACATTCATCTTCTACTACTTTCTGCTTTCCTCCTGCCCCCCCTACCCCCCAAGCTTACGGCTGCTTGAACAAGCGAAACTGCTGCTTGCGAACGCGTACTGCTGCGTTTTACGGGTATTTTGGGAGAGTAAGGGATTTTCATCACACCCACTCCATACTGACTTCCTTGCTACCACCGCCCCCCTAGACGTTGCACATAGGTGGACTTCTAATTTGCGTTTATAAAACAAGTGTTTACAGAAGACTATTTGCGGTATTCTCCGAATCCGAAGAGGTATAGATTATATTATTCTATTATTGCGCTAGTTAGAGTACCAGCTCAGAAACGCATCAGAATGCGCTAGGATTGAATTTAGACTCTTCAGGCTACCCTAGTATACCCAGCAGGGAGAAACGTAATCCTACGCGTTCCTAGACCCCTTGCTGGGCATTTCTGAGTTACTCTGCGCTGTCTCCCTGCATTACGCGTTCAAGTGCCTCTTCGGAGTACAATCCTGTCATACAGTACATTCCGAAGGTTGTCAAGAGGCTGTTTGCAAGTCGGATACAGACATCTTCCTGCGGGATTTGCATGATACCCGCGTCACAATGGTATTCTGTCCAAGTGCGTGCGGTTTGTTCAGGTGTACGCAAGTCCACGTCTACGCTGATTACACCTTCGTCTGACCCTGCGTCAGTCAGCTGCACAAGCACCGTGCATTCCCGATTCAGAATCTTGCTCATAGTTGTGCTTAAAGAATCCTCAAAACCTTTAATATAATCAAAGATTTCTTAGGTTTCAGCTGTTAAATAATCTGTTACTTGGTGCATAATAAATCTTTCTGGTTTCCTAATTAACAAAAGAAGAAAATACTGTCCCGAACCTCGTGAATCTGATAGCTGCCAGAATCGGGTTGCGGGTGCAACCAGCCATCCTTGACCGCCTGCTCTACCTCGAAGTTTTCCTGTAGAATCAAGCTCTTGATATCATTCCAGCCGTACAGCTCGTAGAAGCGCTCGCGGATACAGCGTTGCATCTTTGAGACATTCGGGGCATGACAGGCGAAGCTGTCGTGTATTAGAAGCATCGGGAAGCCCGCAGAACGCACGGTCATTTGCATGTGACACGCGTCCATACTGTGTACAAAGTTCGGGCTAATACTGTTAGCAGCTGCTGCTGTATCAAGCTCACCTGTACTTCGGCGCATAATGATAGCATTCACACCCATGGACCTGAGCTTAATGCTCTGCTGCTCCTGCTTATCTACCCAGTTTAATACCGTAAGTCCCATAGGTGTAGTCCACTGCAGAGGGAAACTCTGGGCACGTACTGCTTTGCGTAACCACTTCATCATCTCCGCAGCCTTAGGCACGGTAGCTTCTACGGCATAGCGCAGGGCTTTTGCTACGGGCACTGCTAGGCTATGCTGATGCACGAGTACGTTACCATCAGGGTCTTTGATAGCTTCATACCCAGATTCCAGCATATCATCAGTAACGTAATCAATACTGCTACTAAGCGTACTACCATACACATAGGTCATTACAGGACGCTTAGCCATACCTCGACTAATCTCGTGCTGTTTCCAATACAGGGCTTGCAGTTCATTGCAGTATTCAGGGAGTACCTTTACTGCCCTGTTGGCTACTTCACGGTATATGTCTGCTTTCTGCTCAGTGCTCTTGGTATCACAATTCACGAACTCTGCACCGATTTCATCTCTGAGCATTGCACTGAAATGCTGCAGCCCACTGCAGGTAGCATCCATTGCCACTGGGATATGGCAGCAATATGCCTCTGGATTCCCTGAGTCCATTGCCTCAAAGTACACATCCAAAGCAGCGTACAACTGGAAGCTCAGACTAGGGTCAGGGGCAGGTTTGTTCAAGCAGTCGTTATACCAGAGACGCAAGTCCTCTGTGTTCTCTAGCACCCACTCGGCGCGCTTATCGAAGTGCACCTTATCGTACCCACAGCAGTTTGCAATATGCACCCTGAGCCAGTACAGCCCCTCTGCTTGCATAGGTTCGGCATGTGCGAACTCTATACAGGCTTTGATACTGTCCGCTGATTGCGGATTCAATACTCCACGATAGTACAGACGACCACGCCAATCAATGAAAGCAGGGAAGTAGATTTCTTCGTAGTCCTTGAACTTCAGCTGCATCTGCACGGCGTTCACAATGCTATAGCTCTTGGCTATCCGCAGGTGCTCTCGTACATGCCATTCTCGGGCTTGGTGCTTCCAGACTTTGAATCTTTGCATATCCAGCTCGGTTGCCATTTCCCGCCAGTCTTCATTCTGAAAGGGGAATTCTGGCTTCGGTTCGGGAATGGTTCGGGGGAGCCCCATACATCCATCGCCCTGTCCCAAAGCCTCCTGCAGCTTCGCCAGAACGCGTTTATTGATTCGGTAGGGGACACCCTGCGCCTTGTTCACAGCCTCTCTGAGAAGCTCAGTTTTGGGCATTCTGAGCTGTTTCACCAAAGGCAGGCGCATTTCTTTGGGCATCTTGCGGAAACTGCACAGCGGAGCATACAGCCTGTACCAATCCGTATAGTACCCGCCATCGTACAATCCCTCCCAATTGCAGGGAGGCACAATCATGGGCGGATACTGCACGAGCGGTTGAATGCTCTCCAGCATTGTATCCGCGTATGCCGTGAGTTCAGGGCTTGGGCGCAGATGCCACATATCCCGTCCGTGCTCGCGTTCCCATAAGAACAATCCCGTTTCATAGGCACTGGCTGCAGCGAGCTTCCCTGTTTGGATACAGGCTTCGGTTGTCCATCTGGGACGCTCTTCCTGCATATTAAACTTAATACCAGCATGGTAGGCGTTTGCTCTGAGCTCTACGCTCTTTACTTTACCGCGCTCAAGATACTCTTCAGTATGCTTAGTCTGCACTGGGTCAATCTTGGTCAACTCAGCAGCGTATAGTTCCACTTCAATGGCTCTGCCTATTTCCGTCAGTACAGATTGCATTGTACTTTGCAGCTGCATACTGCGGTTCAGTAATACGTGCAGTGCAATAGCAGCTACCTTTGCTGTACCGACAGTACGGATATAGGTACGGTACTTAGCACCGACACCTGCACAGCGTTTCTGCATAGCTGCTTCTAAGTGCTCATGCGTACTCTGATAGGCACTGCGCATCAAGCTCTGGAAAGCAGGAAGCTGTATAGCTGTCCCACCTTCTATGTGCTTGCACCACGATTCCTTCCCTTTGAGCAAACTACTTTCACGGAAGGACTCTTCAATTTGTATTTGTTTTTGCAGTAGGTCTTGCATATTAATTGCTCAGTAGTTTCTCAACGTATGCTTGGATTGATTTGTCGGCAGCTTCGTGTGTACTTACATCCAGCACGGTGTGCTCGAACTCCAGCTCGAAGTCCAGCTCGAAGTCCAGCTTGTTCTCTATGTAATGTATATACAGGTGGTCGATGTTCTGGATAATGCCACGCTCTGCAGAATCCAGTACAACGACTTCCCCCTGCTCAGATACTTCTTCGTAGAACCGCGCATCGTCAAAGATAACTACGCTTTGCTCACCACGCTGCTTGATGAACTCCAGAGCCTTACGGTCAGCAGCCTTGACGAAAATCATATTATCTATTCCACGGGCTGCATACCCTGCTGCGTTCATAAGCATACGCGGACTCAGTACACGCTGGTTCAGCAGAGGCAGTAAAACCTGCCAGTACAACTGGTCAGCAGGCTCACCCATACTCACGATAAACTCTTCCAATTCGTGCACGAGGCGGTCGGTGCTGTCTACCGTCTGAGCAACGGGGAGGTCTTTCAGGGAAGGGTCATTATGTCCAAAGACTTTATGCGTCAGTTCCTTCAAAGGTTCAGCAAAGCTCAGTATCTTACTAGGGATGCCGCGTTTTGCCAAAGCATCTTGCAGCTTCTGCGCTGTAGTGCTTTTACCCGAGCCTGTCTTACCTACTAGATAAACCAGTTTAGTCATTGTATTCTCCAATACTATCTAAGTAATCTGTGAGCTCCTTCTGAACTGCACTCCAGAACTCTTCATAACCATAGTCATACAGTGTAGTGTACCCGCGCTTGAATGCCAGCTTGTCTGCATCTGATAACTGTAAACCTTCGTAGGACAGCAGCGGGTACATCTCGTAAGGTACAACCTCTGGATTCGAGTAATGCTCAAAGCGCATAGCACCTACGTCCAAGTACAGGTGCTGTCGCTGTCCATGCATTACATCCGCCCAACACCACTCTAACGTAGCGTTGTTGCGAGGGTCAAGCATTATGGCTTGTACTGCTTGTTCCAGCTTAGTCGGGCGCATAGTTACCTCACAATCTTGGTTTTGTACTGCATCTGCAATAATAGACGTGTATAGTCAGAGTGCGGTTGCAGGTGCTCTACAGGTGTCCCGCTGTGCGGGAGGTAACCGAACGTATCATCACCCACAGGGAAGAACTCGTTAGCCCACACGCCAATCTGCGGAGTGTAGTTCGGTGGAGCTTCCTGCCCTAAGCCGTACTTCACTGCACAGTGTCGGCAGTACGCTTGTACGCATACACGCTGCAGACCATCGTCCCATGCCTTGTGCAGAGTATCGAAGTGCACGTTGCATTTGCAGTATTTGCACACGTAACGCCCGACGTGCCGTGTGCTCTTCTTGGGACGTTCAGACTTACGCCACTTCGCAGATACGTATTTGAATCGATGTGTCATGATTCTGCTTTCTGTCTTTCGGCAAGTTTCTTCTTAGCCCTACGCAAAGCTTCTGCCTTATTGCGCTTAACGCGCTGGGCTTCCTTGCGTTCCTCTGGGGTCTTATGGTCAGGATACATAACACCTGCCCCCTCAGATTCCCAATAGGCTACCAATCGTTTTGCAAAGGGTACAATATCCTTATAGGACATACTCTTTGCACCCCAGCGTCCCATTGCATTGGCTGCCTTACCTTCAGCACCGTTGCAACTACGATGCAGTACACCGCGTATCTCACCTGTTTCATGGTCGTGGTCAACCACCCAGTCTGTTTTGTTACCACGAGTAGCCAACTCAATAGCTTCCCCACACAACGGGCACTTTCCGCCCTGCTTGGTCTCGGCGTAGTGCTTTGCCCAGACCCGCAGGGTAGCACGGGGAATCTTGCGCATAGGCTTCTCTATCTTCGCTTCGCTCACACTACCTCCGCCCAACCATAATATCCCATGTTATGCGGTAAGCAGCACACGAACTCCATATCACCCCATTTGAATTGACGCACAGGTTCAAGCTCTACTGCGTTGCATTTCAGGTACTCAGGAACGTCTTTAGGGTGCACCAGCATTTCATAGTAGTAACCAACGAATGCTTGGATTTGCCGATACACAAATTCAGTGCTCTGCAGACCTTGGGAGTGCTGCTCGCGCAACCAGTGGAAATGCTGCTGCATCATGTCGGTTTGCTCAGGCAACTCGCCTGCATAGGTTGTAGCCAGCTGCATCAACCAGTTGTCTACCTGGTCTTTGCGTGGGGTCAGAGGACGTACATATTTTGCATCCATGCAAAGCTCAGTACGACTCAGAACCTGTACCAGCAGCAGGCTCTTACGCGGGTCTTTAGTAATGTTTTGGATATGCCGTAAGACCTTGACGTTACGGCTCTTGTCCTTCGGTATCAGGTGCTGCATAAATCTTGTCCTTGTAAAATTCGAGTTGCTCTCGGTTGCTGCGTGTCAAAGCTACACTGTCGAAATACTGCAACGCAGAGTCATCGGGTGTTCTTAATAACCAAAGCGCGTAGGCTTCTGGCAATGGGTTCTGGGCATTCCAAGCATAGGCATCTAGTACTAAGTTCACCGCGTCGGATTCTGTTGTGCACTCATTGAGTACATTGAATGCCAACCGTGCTCCGCAGAGCTTGCCCTTGTACTTCGTGATACCCTTGATGTTGTCGGCGGTATCGCCCATCAGCATCTGTGCAAGGAAGAATTTAGTACCACGTCCACTGCATTTGAACTGTCCAGCTTCTGTGTACTGTTCTTCCAAGTACCCGAAACGGTCTTGGATTACAGAGGCTTTGCCCTTCTTCTCTTCCCAGAAGGGATGCGGGGTTACACGCAAATCCTTATCAGGAGACCACAACAGGGCTTCAGGTTGAAGCATATGCTCCATAATCATACCATCGTCTGCCTCATACTCAAGGCTGCTGCGTACAGTTACATCGGCGTGCTCACTGAAGTATCCTCGCAGAGCATCACGCAAGGGCTCAAGCAATGGTGGCTTCGCTTTACCTTTTCGGTTTGCTTGATAAGGGAACACGGTTTGCAGATTCCCTCGACCAGCCTTGTGGCATCCACGTGGAGTGATGTGTACTGACACTGTACTGCATCGGGTCAGATACAACCAAGCCAGAATCTGCTGCTCATACCGACGCAGAGCAGTGTCCAACTTGGCTACACCAGAGGCTGCTGTGTAGGCAATGCCATCTCCGTCCAGAATCAAATGCCGACCTTGCTTGGGAACTTCAAAAAGCGAGGTGCATTGCTGCACCCCGAAACGGTCTAGTATAGACATACTGTTCCTTATTCTGGATTACTCGGCGTCTGGGTCAGGGATTGCACTGGGTGCACCTGCCTTCTTCGTAGTACCTGTTGCTACAGCAACTTTCTGAGCTGCGCCTGCATCACCGACGCCCAGCAGGGCAGCCAGCTTAGAAGTACCGAAGTCCAGACTGGTCATCAGATGCTCCTGCAAGTAGTTGCGGGATTTCTCAGCATCTTCAGGGGTTTCAATGAACAAGCTGTCCCATTGTTCTTTGGTCGGTGCATCCCAGAGCAAGAGCTTGTACGCATCATCAGGTACGGCAGGGATTGCATACGGCTGCATGGTCATTGGGTCTTCAGGTTTGTCCACAGTAGCAGGGTCAATGTTCGCGTACACAACGTCCTTGCCGTCTTTCTTACCTACTGTATGCGTAATCGGCAGCAGGAAGGCTTTACCCAAGAACTGAGCGAAGGAAACTTCACCGCCATTGCCGTAGCAGTTCTGGCGCATACGCTGGAACCATTTGATGGCTTTGGATTTTTCGTTGTTGGTCACAGAGATGAAGAATGTACCGATTGACGGGAAGTTACCTTCTTCAAGTACATAGTCTTCCACTTCACCGTCAACATTCTTACCACGACCGCCTACGATGGTGAAGATTAACTTCAGCTCACGAGTCGGAGGCTTGGGTTTGCCGTTGAACTCACGAGGCTGCAGACCAGACTCAATGTAACCAGTCAGGACGGCGATGGCTTTACCAGCAGGCAGGGTACGTCCACCGCCACCACCTGTCGTGGTTTCATTCATATCGGATATGTTACCAGCTGCTTGGGCATCTTGGAATTGTTGTTGGAATTGGTTTAATAATGACATAGTACAACCTTTCGTTATTCAGGGAGGTGTTGTTTGTTTGCGAGGTTCTCGCCGTACTCAGGGACGGCGGGGAATGCTACTTCATGATATAGGGCTTTCTTCAGGTTCGGGATACGTTCTGCAAGACGCTTCGGAGTTTCTTCCATCAGACGTTGCACAATGCGCCCCCACTTGATTACCAGCTCTTCACTGGCGCAGTCGAGGTAGATAGCATCGTGCACGGTGTTCACGGGTAGAACTTGCCCACCCTCAAAGTCCGCTTCCAGCAGAGCTTTGATTACTGCACCGCAGGCAGACTGCACAATGAAGCTGGCTTCCCCTTGGCACCAATAGTTGGCTACTTCAGTGGGCTTGTAGTCCAGAATCTGCTGCCCATCGCGCCATGTATCGCGTTCACGGAAGCTGTAGTACGTACAGCTGTAGCCCTTAAAAGTCCCACGATGGTAGATACGGAATACGCCAGCATCAGACATTTCGCGCTGGGGATTCCCTGCACCACTTCGGCGTACTTCAGGCATGACCTTTTTTTCGGCGAACACGGAAAGCTCAGGGAAGAGTTTCTTCTGCGTCGCTTTGAACTGCCGGGCTTCTTCGAGGGTAATACCACAGGCGTATGCCAAGCCTTTGTCAGATGCACCGTACTGGTCGGCGAAGCTAATGGGTTTAATCCATGTACGCTTGACGCTCCAGTAATCATGCTCAGGATGTTGCGGGTCTTTGATGATGCTGCACAGGGTATCATAGTCCTTGTTGAAGAAGCCTGCAAGACGCAGCGTGTGCATATCCGTACCTTCTTCAAGGCACTTAAGCATATTGCGGTCATGGCTGTAGGCTGCACCGACCACGACTTCCAGTGAGGTGTAGTCAACTTCCAGCATACGTCCATTCGGGAATCGACTTCGGAACATTTCCTTAACTCGGCTGGTGTCGCCACGCGGGATATTCTGCAGGTTCGGTTTGTTGCTTGACAGCCGTGCCGTAACCGTAGCGCAGTTGTTCAGGTTATGATGAATCAGGCTTGTTGCAGGGTCAACCAAAGTGAGCATACCTGATACCTTACCATTGCTTTCGCGCTGATAGTAAGTACCCAAGTCCTTATCAGCTGCTGCAAAGTCCAACAACACAGAGCAGATTGGTAGGTATGGCTTCAGAGCTTTCAAGGCATCTGCACCTGTACTGTACACAGGCGTACCGTCTGACAGATTGCGCTTGCCCACGAACTGAGCGCGTTTACCAAAGAAGTCAGCTTGCACTTCCAGAGGCAACTTGGTCTTGTCCACGAGCCCTTTGAAGCGGTACTCGGCTTCACCCCACTTCAGCAGAGGTTCGTCGGTGTCAACCTTGAATACCTTGGGCACACCCTTGTTTGCACCACGAATGAACGTTACGCATTCCAAAGGATTCGCTGCACCTACGTCAACGTACTCACCAGTCAGCAGCTGCCACTTCTCGGCTTTCACGAACTTCGGCGGGTCATAAGGAACACGGGTTTTGTACTTGATTGTCCCGCCGAATATCAGGGCTGACAGCTGGTAGTCGCTACTCCACTGGAACTCAAAGGGGAGGTCAGTAGGCAGGTACGTTCTGAGTTCCTTCAGGGCATCTTCAATAGCCTGCTCTTGCAGCTTCTGGTTCTCAAGGGCTTTCGGCATATCAATGTACAGACCATTGAATGTAGCGAAGGCATTGAACACGAGGCTTGCGCAGCGTTCCCAGAACATCGGCAGCATACCTTGACTGCGCAGGGCTTCCAGTTGCGCCCACAGGACAATGCGAGTATTTTCAATGTCCCCTGATTCCCCTGCCAGATAGTCCATCAGCAGGTCTTTCGGGATTTCAGAAGTCTTGTAGCCCTGTTCCCACATCAACTTCACTTCGTCAATCTTCTTCGTACCGCCGTATTTCACTGCACAATCTTCCAAGCGCGGATACAGTACAGTTTGATGGCTCAGCAGGTACTCGGCATACTGCGTACATAAGATACGTCCACCGTCGCGGAAGAACTGCTTGAGCTCTTCAGGATAGCAGGCATATAACCAATGCAGTTCAAAGGTAGCGTTGTGTGCTACGATTACCTTCGTACCTTCGAGGGCTTGCTTGAACCAATCAGAATCCAATGCCTCCTGCTTACTATTGAAGTACCAGCTCTGTACTGGCTCTTGGTTCTTAGCAAAGGCAGCTGCCACGATGTAGTTTTCAGGATTGTGTGGACTGCTGACGCGCCCACAATACTCAATATTTTGACATTCCAAGTCAATTATGCACCAAGTCATTGTTTACTCCTTGTCGAATCGTCTATACTGCAACTTCGGCAGACGTACTGCCGTTCCCGTACTGCTCTTCTGCAGACCCTTCACAACCCACACTGTACCAATTACAGTGCTAGGGTCTTGCTCGTAAGCGTAGGTCATTGCATCGCGGGCTTCATCATCCCAACCTGCCCCCAAGTCCGCCCAGAAGAGCATTTCAGGGTTGTCGAGGCTTTGACATTGCCAACGTGCTAACTGCTTACTGCGCTTACCTTTACCGTACTCGGCAGCCACAATGCGTACATCTTCAGTATGCTCACGCACCAGCTTCAACTGCTGCTTACTGCGCTTACCTTTCTGATACACACCTAGAGGGTCTTTCAGGACTACGCCTTCTGCACCTTCAGCAATCAGATTCTTGCTTGCATTATCCAACCACTGCAAAGCCAGTTCCTTACCATCGGGTAATTCCAGCGTAGCAACTACAGCGATACTCGCATTCTCTGTAACGCTGTCTCGCAGTACCTGCAGACGCTGGTAGTAAGGGCATCCACAGAAAGCATCGCCATCCAGCTGTACCCAGTCATGCAAATGCAATTGCCAGTTCGCCTGCTTAGCTGCTACGTCCCACTCTTGTTTGCGATTAGGATTCAGCAGACCAGCGAGTTTTTCTAGTGTCAAATCCGTAGCAACAACTTCAGCAATGATGTAATCTTCGGGATTCTCAATACCAGCATCTTCATACTGCTTGTTCAAGTAGCGCAGATGCTCCGCCAGTTTGCTGTCTTGCGGGATATAGAACTCTTTACCCGTACGGCTGAATACTTTACCCGTGCTACGCTGAATAGCAGCAAACACACCATCAAACTTCTGCTGCAGCAGCCAGCCTGAATAGTCCTGCTTAGGTTCGTACTTGTGCAGCTTCATAAAATCTTTTTGCATACTAAATTTCCTGTTCTTTGAATCTTGGGTTATTGTTGAGCTGGCGCATGATGCGCTTACGATGCTCTGCTTTGCTCATCTTAGGCATACGGATTCCACAAGGGAAACCTTTAACCTTTGCAGGTTCATTGCGCTCTAACCAGAACTCACGTTGCTTTACGTTCTTAATTTGCATACTTACCTCTAGGTTTGTTTAAGATTGATTCCATGTATTTGTATCAAATTGTACTTGCACTTGCGCCGTGTTGTATCGGCGGAAGCCCGCCCGTTGTAGTTTGTTCTTCGGGGTACTGATACCACGCAGCTTCTCGTACACCGCATCCGTACCTGTACGAGCCCCAATGTAGATAGCCAAGTCCACTGTATTCTGGATACCTGTCTTGGATTGTTTCAAGGCTGTCAATGGAGGGAACAGCTGGTCATGCCCCTCAATACTGATTTGGCTTGTACCTACGTGCAGGAAGTCCTTGAGGATAGCCTGCTCACGGAAGTAGTTCCATACTGCCTCAAGGTCTTGGTGCTCACTACCGTACCCACCTGTCCAACCACAACGCTGGGTCATGTCGGTGATCAGTACTTGAGCATTGTACTTCGCTGCCAACGCAGCTACTTGCTGGGCACTTTGCCCGTGCACATTCTGGATTCGGATAGCCCCAGTAGGGACATGCTCTTCATACAGTTCCTTCAGGTTCGGGATATCCGCAAGCTCATACAGGCTCTTGTGCAGCACGGTCTGCACCACACGGGTCAGAATAATATCGGCAGCCTGTTCATTTGTGGCAAAGAGAATAGGTCTCAGTTGCGCTTCGGGATTTTCTTTGAGTTCCTCCCGCCATTCCTTGAGTATTTGCTCCAGCAGATGCACCGCCATTCGGCACAGGAACCACGTTTTGCCCATGTCAGTCGGCGCAGCTATCAGGATATTATGCCCTCGCCGAACGCCTCTCAGAGCCTCTCCAAAGGGCAGGAAATTCAAGTTCCAGCCATAGTCCTCAAGTTCCCTTTGAACCGCTCCCAGAACGTCTGTTTCCCATTCTACAGTGCTGTCAGGATTCACGAAATCCTCGAATAAGGCGGGATATTGCTGTTCCAAATCCAGCTCGCCTTGCTCAAATTTCACGAGGTCCTGTTTCATCTGCGAAGCCACGAGGTTTTGCCGCAGGGATTTGCTGTAAATGGCAGTGGCTTCGGGTGTCAAGGGTCGAATTGTACGCAGCTGCGCTTCGGCAATCGCTAAGGCTTCTGCGGGTACTTGCTTGAACTGCATATAGGTCAGTAGGTCGTCTGTACTAACCTGCTGCACAGAGGGTTGTGCTTTGTAGTAGCTCTTGAGCCACTTCAGCAGGCTGTGTGTTTCAGGCTGAAGTTCTAGTTCCTTGATGTAGTTGTAGTATTTGTCCCAACCCCAGCGGGACATGACCAGAGTCAGTAGCACATAATCCATATAAGTCCCTTTCTAGTTTCAAGTCCTGCTGCGGCTTCAGGGTGTACACACAGCAGCCTAAATTTCGTAGTCGTTTGCTGGTTACCCTAGCGCAATCCTGCCCAGCTTGGTCTGGGTCAAATGCCAGCACAACGGCTTTAGCATTCAGGCAGACAGGGATTTGATGCTGCTTCAATGCAGTCCCCTGTATAGCTAAGGCAGAGCAACCTAATATAGCGTGCACTTTAATAGCCGACAGCACGTCTTCGGTCAGGACTAATACGTCATTGCCCTTGATGTATGCCAAACCTTCTTGGTACACATACCACTTGGGCTCACGCAGTCCAGTGTAATCACGTCCAAGCCATGCAGACCCGACGTTGATTAGTAACCTTTGTTCTTTGGATACAACACCTTTCAGGTATGGTTCAAGAATCCGTAGCCACATACCCTTCCTGATAAGGAATCGCACAATATCTTCTTGTTGTTCGGTCGGAAATGCCGAAAGTGGAATCAGGTTTGCGAGTGCCTCTGGCAACCTGTCAATCTTATCAGCTTTGTACTGCACGGCTTCTCTGCGTCCCTTAGGGACATAACCGTGCTGTTTGCAGGAAAAGCAGTATGCTGACCATCCTTCAGGCTCATTGCGAAGTACGAGATTCGGGCGGGTCTCCGCGCCGTGATAGACGCGTTTGCTCGCGCCAACCATCAGGGATTGGGCTTCGGCGAGCCATTCGGGATGGTCTAGCATAATGCTTTCCTTACGACAGATTAGTCAATAACTGGTACGTCGGCTTCTGCTTTGGCAGGTTCAGCGTCTTCAGCTTCGTTACGCAGCTGGTTCAGGTTCACTAATTGCAGTTCATCTTCGGCAATTACTGCGTACTTCGTAACACCATGAGCATCAGTATGTTTCGCCACAACAGTAGCTGCAACAGTACGAGCAGTATCAGCGCGACCCAAGCGGGCATAGGCTTCGTAAGGTAATGCACGATTTTCTTCTTCCAACGCTGCAGCATGGCGGGCTTCCAATTCAACGAGGTATTTACGGTCAGATTCCAGACGATTCAGCAGTTGCTCTTCAGAGAGCTTACCTGCATCTTCAGGCAAGTCCAGAACGATTTTGGTGATGTCTAAGATTAGCTGTTTGGCGGTAAAGCCTTCGCCTTCTTGCACTTTGTACATCTGCTTACCGTCAACAACACCGATATCCAGCACCTGCATAGGGACTTCCTTGTAGGTGTCAGTTTCAGGATTATTCGGCGAACGACGACCAGACTTGACGGTTACAGTATCGCCGACCTGAATATTCACGGCAGCACGCAGCTTTTCGAGGGCAGCAGTGTTGCGGTCAATACGTTCTGCTACTGTCTGCTTCTTAGCAGCAGCTTCAACAGAGTTCAGGCGAGATACGGGTTTTACGGTTTGTTTAACCATTGTATGTCCTTTCATAATTAGGCTGGTTAGGGTAAGTTTAAAGGTGAGGTGGAAGTCGTAGACTACTCTACGACAGTGAAATCATTGGTTGTAAGGGAATCTACAGGTATAGCAGGTGCGTCTGCCCAATCTATACAGATTTTCGCAGAAGTCTGCTTCAGTTGCCTATCCTTACAGATGACGTGTATATCATACAGTAATTGTACGTATGTATCTGTATACCCAACTACAATAAACTCAACATCTAAAGCAGTACGTACTCGCATACCTGCACGGATATTATCACGTGTCAGGTGCTGTACTTCAGGGATAGGTTTAAGGCATTCCAGCGTAACCTCAATACTATCGTATTGCTCTTGGGTTACAAATCTCAATGCTTTGGTCTTATTAAGACCTGTTACTACATTGATGCACTGATGCCCAGTAGCAAAGTATTCTTTAAACTGCTGAACTACAGAGTCAGGTGCGACTATTAAATGCCGTTTGTCAACGTACATCCATCGCCCAACGTAAGCTTTTGCTTCCGTATCTATACGCAGAGTAGTCATAATACCTATAGGATGCACAAAATTAATACATCGTACATAGACACAAGGTACGCGACTGTCTGCATCAATATCAAGTATCTCCCATACATTCCCCTTCGGGTCGTGCAGGTGCATACCGACTTTAGCATCTTCCAGTTTCATATTAACCTTTCAAGTAAGTGTTTGCTGTCGTTAGCAGGTAGTGCACTGCATTGTTCCTAGGTGCTACTACTTCTAACTCTTCTTCACGTATATTCTTGAAACGTGAAAAGTCTGCGCCGAGTAGCATATCCATCAAGACAGGACGCAATACATCTGCAGTCAGCTTATACCCAAGCTGTTCAGCTACATCAAGGCAGCTTAACTCGAATGCAATTCTAGGGTGCACATTATGCGCTTGCGGAAATTCAAAGCACTGCAGCGTATTGCGGTGTCCCAGCACATTCAGGGTATTGCTTTTGGTATCATGATACAGGCGCATATAGTTCTCGCCTTGCTTAGGCATTACCATTGTTTCATTCTGATAACGCAATCCGCGTAACGCGCCCAAGGCGTTCTCAAACACGTAGGTCATACCGCCTCCTAGTTAAACGCAATGCAGGAAATAAGCACTAGTAGATTCACCAATGCCAAGCCCAAGAAAGCACCTTTCCATTCTTGGGCGTTGATATACGCCTTACATGCGAATTCCTCTAACTCAGATAGGCTCAAACCGTCATGCTCAAGGCGGACGGCAAGTTCATTCAGAGTCATACATTTAGCCTTCATAGGACGGTTTGCGGGTGCACGGTCGGCAGAACGGTGGTTACGGTTTTTCAGCATCTTACTCTCCAAAACGCACAAAGAATTTAGGGTTGAACACGCCCCAATCATAGGCATAGCGGGCTTGTGCAAACAATACACCGTCCAGTTCTTTGGTGCGGGTATCCTCCCAGCCAATATCTATGGCGTCTTCGCTGTACAGGAGCATCAGCATTTCCCACGCAGGTAATCGGCGCATGAACATATCAGCATCTTGCACCGCAACCCAGCGAGTATTAGTGCTAGACGCTTCAACAAGGCGCAATGCTTTTAGACCTAAGGCAGCCTGTAGAGTCTTTTCGAGGGTCTCATGCACGTACTGTCGTTTAATCTCAAAGTTAATCTCGAGAGTAGCAGCGTCCAGCATATCACGGCGTTTACGATTTTTGGTCTCACAATCCCACAGGCAGGGAAAGGGGCGTGTCGGATTCATCTTGAATACCTTTCATGGTTAGTTAAAGGGATACCTCTAGGGTATTTAAGATAGCCTGCTATTACAAATAACAGGCTAGGTTTAAATACTCTTTAGCCTTTAGTCTTAATCTTCACGCAAGACTACCGTTAATTCTAGTAGTCTTGTTTTTTGTCCAAATTGTTAAAGAACATAGTTATACACCATCACAAACCGCTGTCTTCTACCCGTGCTTAACTGCTAATCCAAGACTTACGTTAACGCAATAGGGACTTAAGTTATTCAAGCGTATTCAGCATCATGGCTGACAAAAGAACGATTAAGGGTATTGTAGCAGCAGCTTTGTTATTTGCTGTTAAGCTATTGCAAAGCTATGTTAAGTTACTTCCTTACTGCTAGAGCTTCCTTACTGTAGCCTACTAGCCAAGAGTAGGCTAGGATAAGTAAGCTTACTTAGTATCGTCATGGATACGGCTATTAACTGCACGCTCCATCGCAATCAATGCTTCTTGTTCTAATGGAGTCAAGTCCGTTTGTTCTTGCAGTTTCTTCAAGAGGCTAGTCAGTGCTTGCTTAAAAACCTTAGCGGTATCTACTCCTTGGACTTGTTGCTTAATCGGTTGATAGTCCCACCAATTAACATCAGTCAGCAAGCTCAAGCTGATAACTTGTACTTCATCGCTAGACGCTTTGTACTTGTAGTAGCCTTTGCTATCGATATCTGCAGATTTATTAGGGCGAACGGGTGCAGTTTCCTGTACATATTGTTTAATCTTTTCCAACTGTACACCTTTGGGCAGTTCCGCAATTAAGCGGTTCAGTAAGCTAGTGTCACCGTGTTCCCAAACGTGACGGATTGTAGCGTCCAAGGCAGCTTGTACAGCGGTACGGTAACCTGTAGTAGCTTTGATTGCTTTGGTAATCAGGGACTGGATTTGTTTCGTTTGCATAATAAAATCTTTCTTTGATTGCTTAGTTAAGTGCAGCTGGTGCAGCTGGTGCAGCTGGTGCAGTTGTTATGTACGGTCTGCTAATTCGTCATGACTCCAGATTCGGGAATCTTGCATATACCGTGGAATCTCTAAGAGAGCATAGGCAGCATAGGCGCGGAGTAGACTAGAACGGAGTGCCTGACGTTTTGCTTTGTAGGCTGCTACGGTTTCATCGTTGATAACCGTAGGAACAGGCTGTTCAGTGAATTCGATGTACTCCTCCTGTGCTTGTACTAATTCCTCTGTAGCTTGTTGTACTTGCAAGAGCTCTTGGCAGGTATTGATGATATCTTGTACAGTTTGCAGGTTCGGTGCTTGGTCGTCCAAGAGGTTAGTCAGGTCTTTGATGCTTTGCACAATGTAGGCTTGCACGTTTTGGGTATTGCTTTGGGTATTGCTTTGGGTATTGCTTTGGGTATTGCTTTGCATGATATTTCCTTTCTCACGGAGCATTCTTTGCTGCCGTTTGTGTTGTTTCCATGGCTTCGCATTCTACCGACTCCAATGTTAATTTGCGTTAACATCTAGCAAAGGAAGCGTAAGAATTTAGAAAAGAAAGTGTTAAAAGTTTTGTAAAGATGGAATACCTCTTTGTTCCCTTGGCTACATCCTTGATTCTATTAGAGTTTATTGTATATCTTATAGAATCCTTAGTAGATATAATAATAAATCAAGAACTTATGCTTATTTCTTACGTTACATCGCTGATACATAAGAATATTTCTATAACTTACTGAATACTATACATAATCCTAAATAGGAATTTGTATCAATCAGTTCTTACCTAAGTTACTATCTCTGTAAACCCTTGTATATACAGCGGAATACAACTTTTAAACATCGTATAATAGAGATAGTATACAGATAGTACTAAGAGTATTACTTGGTATATACAGTAAGTATCCAAGTTGCAT
>ERZ773246.115-NODE-115-length-39288-cov-16.5415_pt1 | contig 39288 bp, 50 predicted proteins | sample MGYA00580519_ERZ773246 | MGnify/ENA primary metagenome ERZ773246 (study PRJEB29015, sample SAMEA2738153) | human oral metagenome | biome: human oral; feature: human-associated habitat; material: saliva | place: China | collected 2246 ...
AACTAGGTTCCTGTGACTATGATTGTGGTGATGGTCAAAGGGTTTCTCTGCGTTTATCAACCGTTGGGGATTATCGCGGCTTAGAAAGTTTAGTTATTCGTGTCCTACATTCCGAACGTCGAGAATTGGTGTATTGGAATCAAGGAATCCAGCCGATTATGGATGCTTTGGATTATCGTGGCTTGTATCTCTTTGCAGGTCCCGTAGGTTCTGGAAAGACTACGCTTATGCATGAATTGGTTCAGGAGCGTTTTAAGGGACAGCAGGTGATTTCGATTGAAGATCCTGTGGAAATTAAACAGGATAATGTCTTGCAACTCCAGGTAAATCAGGCAATTGACATGACCTATGATAATTTGATTAAGCTATCACTACGTCACCGCCCGGATGTTTTGATTATTGGAGAAATTCGAGATAAGGAGACTGCTCGAGCGGTTATTAGAGCTAGTCTGACGGGAGTGACTGTTCTTTCAACTATTCACGCAAAGAGTGTGGCAGGTGTTTATGAGCGTCTTCTGGACCTTGGTGTAGATAAGTCCGAGTTGGATAATGCCCTTCAAGGGATTGCCTACATGCGTCTGATTAAGGGAGGAGGTGTGATTGATTTTGCCAGTGAAAATTTCCAAAGCCATTCGTCAACCAACTGGAACCAGCAGTTGGAAGGCTTGGTTAAACAAGGATATCTCACTGAAGGGGATATCCAAGGGGAAAAAATTAAAGATTAATCAGCAACTCAAGGTTATCCAGCTTTTCAAACAACTTCTAAAGGCAGGGTTTACCTTAACTGAAATCGTAGCCTTTTTGGAGCGAAGTCACTTGTTGAAAGAATCGTCCTTGTCTCTTATGAAAGCGAGCTTAATGCGAGGCGACAGGTTGGACCAGATGTTTGCGTCAGTAGGTTTTTCGGACAATATTGTTACTCAGATTGCCCTTGCTGATAAGCACGGTAATCTTCTAGGGAGTTTAACCAAGATTGAAACCTACATGCTTCGCATGACCAAGGTTCGTAAGAAACTCATGGAGGTAGCGACCTACCCTATTCTACTTCTGGGTTTCCTGATTCTGATTATGTTAGGACTTAAAAATTATCTTTTACCTCAACTGTTAGAGGGTGATGGTAAGGATAATTGGGCTGTACAGTTGGTTCAAATCTTTCCCCAGCTCTTCTTTGTGAGTTTGTGTGGACTTCTTGTATTAAGCTTAATCCTTTATCTATGGGTCAAACACCAGCCAGCCCTTGTCTTTTATCGACGAATGGCAAAAATCCCTTTCATAGGCCAAACTGTCAGGCTATATACGACCGCCTATTATGCTAGGGAATGGGGAAATCTCTTAGGACAAGGCGTTGACCTGTTAGACTTGGTTTCTCTTATGCAAGAGCAAAAGTCCAAGCTCTTTCGTGAGCTGGGGGCTGATTTAGAAGAGGCCTTGATGCTAGGACAGAGTTTTCCTGACCGTATTGCTACTCACCCTTTTTTCACTAAGGAACTATCCTTGATTATTGCTTATGGAGAGGCTAATGCTAGGTTGGGCTATGAGTTAGAAGTCTATGCTGAAGAGGTTTGGCAGGCTTTCTTTAACCGTCTTAATAAGGCAACAACCTTTGTGCAACCCCTCATTTTTGTTATTGTTGCTGTCGTGATTGTAATGATCTATGCAGCTATGCTATTACCAATGTATCAAAATATGGAAGGAATGATGTCATGAAAATGATGTTAAAAAAATTGAATGCCGTTAAACTACGAGCTTTTACGCTAATTGAAATAAAGGTTAGTAAAACGCTCTATAATTTCCATAAAATAACGATGGTTTCACTAGTGACACGAACCTTGCTTATCAAGGCGCGTGCTATGGCTTTCTGTTGCTCATAATCAAGCGTGAAGATGTCCTTGGTATCAAGTACCCGTCTAATATCTTTCTTTCGCTCTACAGCTTTGAGAGAGGTGTCAGTTTCTAGCTCTTTTTCGAGTGCTGACCTTTCTGCCATGAAGTCGCTTGACCTCTTTTGTAGTTCCTCTAGTGAAATTCTATCGTCAATGTATAGATCATTAAGCCTGCTAATTTTAGCGGTCAGATTGTCAATCTGTTTCTGGTAGCTGTCACGGTCTATTGTCTCTTGATTTGTGTTTGAAAATAGCTTGTCGATATAATCTGAATCAGTTTGTAGTTTACTGATTTCAGTTAGGACGAAGCGCTCTATATCATTCTTGAAATAGAACCCAGAATCACACTTTTCATTGTTGTTATATACCGTCACACCCTTGGTTTTTCGAGGGTGTCGTTGCTTACACTCGTACTTAACTAAGCGTGTGCCGTCTTTTCGTTTCATGCCTAGTTTGATAGCAAGAGGGGCTGAACAGTAGCCGCATTGAGCTATTCCAGAAAGCATGTATTTAGCTTGAAACGGTCTTGGATTGAAACGCTGGGCGGCTGTCCTTTGCCTTGTTTTAATTTCCTCTTGCGTCTTGTTAAAATCTTCCTCGGATATAATAGGTTCATGGGTGCCAGGGAATATCTGCCCCTTAAATTGATTATATCCGCAATAGACCGGATTCGAGAGGATAACTCTAACTGTCCTATAGTTCCACTCTTTATCTTGTCCGTATTGCTCGTTGAGGGTGTCTCTGAGCTTGGTAATCGACATACCCGATAAATACCATTCGAACATCTTTCGGACGATTAGGGCTTGATATGGATTGACCGAGAGCGTGCCAGTTTCTTTGATGTAATCATAACCAAACGATGTCTTGGCCCACTGCATCGACTTGCCGGACTTTGCCCGCCCTAGCTTGCCTAATTGCATCCGTTCCTTGATTTGTTCCCTTTCAAATTCAGCTATTGCAGATAAAAGAGTTAGGAATAAAGTCCCCATGGCAGAAGAAGTGTCGATATTTTCTTGGATAGATACAAAATCAATTTTATTTATATTAAACACATCTTTAATCAAATAAAGCGTATCTCTTACATTTCGTGATAGTCTATCGAGTTTGTAAACTAAAACCGTGTCAAACAAACCTTTTTTTACATCGTTAATCAAGTTTGCCATTTCAGGGCGCTTCAAACTACCGCCAGAGAAACCGGCGTCAATATATTTGTTATAAACATCCCACCCCATAGCTTCACAATATTTCTCTAAGCTGTCAATTTGCCCGTCTATAGAGTAACCTTCCTCAGCTTGATTCGTGGTGCTCACTCGTGCATATATGGCGACTTTCCTAATCATTCGAGTCACCCCCGCATTTATAATACTTCCAAGCAAAACCGCCAGCTTTTTTTCTTGTACCTTTGCAGCACATTGAAATACAAGAAAGGTTGATTTTCAGAGTTTTACTGGCATCCGTCATGCTATTCCACTCTTTTACCACATTCCCATCTAGGTCCATTTGCAGAACCTTTTTATTACTATTTTTTCCAAGCACCCTAATAGTGTCGATTTGAGACTGCTGCACGGATTTTAACCCAGTTTTAAATGCGTGTTTAACATTTTCACTAGCAGAAACCCACTCTAAATTATCAACAGCATTATTGGTTTTATTACCATCAATATGGTTTACTTGCGTCTTCATTTTTGTGTCTGGGTTGTCAATAAAGCAAGTAGCAACAATTCTATGAACAAAGTAATGCTTCGCTTTTCCGTTTTTAGTGAGCGCCACGGTGTGATACCCAAATTGCGTAAGTTTCTTTTTCAAAACTCTGCCTTTCAATAATCGAAAACCGTCCCATTTTGGCACAACTTTGTCTAGGCTTCTAACATTCCCTAAATCGCTAACTTCGTATAGACCTTCGTAGCCTACAACTTTTTTCCATTTTTCCATTTTTTTACACTCCATTCTGTGATAAAATAGAGCATAGTAAAACACTTTTACATATCGTTGTTTTACTATACTAATCAATTGCCTGCGCTTGAAGTCGCCAAACTTTATAGAGCGCAGGCTTTTTTATTGTCTTATTTAACCTTGACTTTCATTGTTCCGTCAAGTTTTTGGCTAGCTAGAGCATTGCCGTCATCTGTTTTAATGTGAAACATCGGATATCGCTCATAATTTACATTGTTGATTGCAGCCCAGACGTTGAAGGCTTCATGCTCTTTGGCAAGCATGCCATCAGCAAAATTCTGTAAGTCAGCTTTGCTATATGTTTTATACTCGTTAGGAACAGTCATATATAAAATGGTGCTGCGATTGTAAAAACTATATGTACTAATATCCAGACCTTTATCGGTCAAATCTTGCTTGAAGTAGTCGATAAAGCTACCCATTTGACTTTCTGTAATGTCTTTTAGCTTATCTTCCGAGCTTGGTTCTGAACTTGATTCTTTTGAGGATTGTTCCTCACTCTTTGAACTTGACGCTTTGTCACTGCTAGACGGTTTACTAGCTTTAGGTTTTGCCTTTGAAGAAGACGAAGCCGTTTGGACTGTTTTAACTGGTTCTGTCTTCGTTTTCGGTGCAAGCCCGGTTATTTCAAAAACTTTCCCAAGAACAGCCAAGCAGACAAGCACAATCGCCCACTTTTGCCAGCGTTTCAATTTTTTCCATTTACTCAACATTTTTCAATCTCCTTTAGTTTTAGATATTCATTTTTTACAAAAGTCTCATCACAAATTGTGGTGAGATTATATTTTTCCATAAAGTGTAAGTAATTAAAATCATCAAGATTTTCGTTTTTTAACAACTCATGGATCATATTTCTATTAGCTTGAGCTTCGTATTTCTCACGCAAACGCTCATAGTCTTTAGAATTGTGCTCTAGGTGGCCCAACTCATGCAGAATTACCTTTAAACGTATTTCTGGGGCTAAATCCTTATTGATATAAACCACCCTGTTTATTGGGTCGAGAAAGCCATTTCGTGGCCACTCGTTAGAGCTAAACTCGCAGATAGAGACATTGAACTGCTCAAGCAATTCTTTCTCCATACGTTTATTTCTCCTTGCTACTCATATATCCCGCAATGATGCCACGAATGGCACGTTTATCTTCCTCTGTAAGAGGTTTGCCGTCGAACATCATCGCATTATCGATGATGTTATCGATATCGTTTGAAGCAGTGTCTTTCGGGCTAGGTGTTACATCCAAGAATTGTTCTGTTGTCAAACCTAGAGCGCTAGCAAAATCGTCCGCTTTATTCAGCGGGAACACCCGACTGCCAGAAAGATATCTTGATAAAGTCGATTTTGAAACCCCCGCTTTGTTAGCTAATTCAGACATCGACATAGAACTATTATCCAAATAGCTTTTTATTAGTGAAATAATTTCCTCGTTGTTTCTCATGCGCTTTTTCCTTTTATTTAATAGTAAATACATTATACAACAGTTCCCGAAAATAAACAACACGTTCCCGAAAACAAACTTTTTTTATATTTTTTTTATTTTTCTGTTGACAATCGGGAACAGATTAGATATACTATAATTGTTCTAAGGAACGAGCAATAAAAACCAAATAAACGGAGGTAATCTATGAAAGTTGATTTACTTCGTGTGAGAGCTGAAAGGGTAGCTAAAGGCTATACACAAGCGCAAATGGCTGAATTGATAGGCTTGAAGCGTGGTCAGTATAACAAGCGTGAGAATGGGAAAATCTCATTTAGTCCAGATGAGCTTATCACACTAGCAGTAAAACTTGGGTACAGTAAGGATGAAATCGGTATTTTTTTTAAACAAACTGTTCCCGAAACGCAACAATAATATTAAAGAAAAAGCAACTGCAATACTTTTAGTTAACCGAAAGTTAAATAAAAATAATGCAGTTGCAATCAAAACCTTGGCGGCACTAGTGAACTAGTGGGGCAACATTTCAGTTGAAACGTAAGCAATACCATTAGATGATTTGATTTTATAATGACTCCTAAAAATAAAATCCAAAAGTCCTCGCTAGTTCTCCAGTGTCGTTAAGGCAACAAAAAAGGCTGACCCCTGCCAGAGTCAGACCGATAGAAAATTTAAACTAAAGAGATTGTACCATGAAAAAACAAAAATGGGAACCGGTCATAATCAACATTATGGCGGACGGTTCCAGAGTTGATGATCTAACTAAATATGTCATTCCAAGCGGCCACGCTTACTATGACATCATTCAAGGTATTTACCAGAAAGGAGCATAGGTCATGAGATATGAAGTATATCCAACGAAACACCGACAGTAACTATACTCAAATGAATAATCACTCAGCCCAAAATGCTGAGCTGAGCTTACAAGCTAAAGGCTTGTTGTTGGTGATAATGTCCAATAAAGACGATTGGAGGCCTTACATTGAGGAGCTTTCCAATCGTTCAAAAAACGGGAGGGACGCACACCGGACAGCCTTTGAAGAATTAAAAGAAGCTGGTTACATCCGCATCTATCGGAAAAGCTTGGGACGTGGCAAGGGTGTTCAAACCTACCCACTTGTCCAAGATATACCGATTACAGATAGTTATTGGAGTTATTGGGTTAGTCGGATTGAAAAAGAGTTATCAACAGAAGTTGTGGATAACTAAATTACAACTTACTGACTTTACGTAAGTTGAAAAGTTCAAAAGTTGAAAAGTTCAAAAGTTGAAAAGTTCAAAAGTTGAAGAACCCGACACTAATAATAACTAATAAATAATAAAGACTAAGTAATAATAATATGGCGTTGCCACGCACCAACTAATAACAATATGGTGCTGCCGCACACCAAGGAATAATAACTACTAACTGATAACAATACAGTAGTAGTTATAAGAATAAGAGAGGTAAACAAAATGGCTAAATTTGAATATAAAAAAATCCAGACAGTTCTTGGGAACAACTGGCACGTAGTAGTGGAGGATGACTGGTTGTTCTACCCATGCGGTGAAGATTTGGACGAAGTCAAAGCATTTGCAGAGGCTTACAAAGATGAGCTTATCAATAAACGCCATAGCAAAGAAAATCTTGGTCTTGCTTTCCATATCTGTGGATATAACGGGGACGCTCAAAACCGTTTACGTAACAAATGGGCTGAGCGTGGTGTCCATGTGTTTTAAAAAGAAAGGAAATAACATCATGAAAAAACTAATTAACTGGATTTGGTCAAAGAAACAAAATGAAGTAGAAGCCTTCGAGGTAAGACCGTATCGCATGATTGACGAAAAGGTCAGAGACTTTAACGCTGACCACGGATTGCCATTAGATCAGCTAGTGGGGTAACTCATGAAACTACTAAAAAAACTATTTTCCAAAAAGCCCAAGCAACCAGAGCCGTTCTTTGAGTGGGTGGAGACCCCCGAAGAAAAACAAGAACGACTTAAGCAGAAATATAGCCAATAGAAACCATCTTTCAACGTGCAGCCATGGCCCTGCCGTGGAGTGTAACTTATACCCATAATTTTTCCCCAAAAAAACTTTACTAAATTACTTTTTCCTAATCTTCCCCAAAAAGTCTAATAAAACATTGAAAAACAGGACACGGTGGGGCGTTGGGTGCACGTTGAGAGCACTAAAAAAGCATGGGTTAGGGCCCATGCAAGAAAATTATACCAAGGAGATTATACCATGAAATCTTTTAACACTCAAACAACTTCAAAACCTAGCTACGTTAAAACTAAAGCCTATGGCCTTTGTGGCACATTGGCGCTAGCTACAGCTCTATTGATTGGAGCTGGCACAGTATCAGCGGACGAAACTGCTCAACCAGTGGTGGGCGCACAACCAACTGCCGCTAATGTCTATACGGCTGACAATGCCGGGAATGTTACGGTGACACCTAGTGAAACAGTGGCACCAGTGGAAACACCAAAAGCGTTAGCACCAGCACCGGTAGAATCTCAACCGATTGCAGAAACACCAGTAACAAGCACACCAACCGTTGAAACTCAACCAGTGGCAGAAATACCAGTAACGGAAACAGTAGCACAACCAGTCGCAGAAACGCCTAAACAGCCTACTGAATTTGTCAAAGAAGACAACGAAATTAAAGTAACTAATCCAGATGTTGTCGTTGATCAATCAAATGGAACTGGTAAGTATTCAGGGTTTACCGTTGAATATAAAGACGTAAAATTCCCTGACGATATGGCTATCAATGAAGGGGATAAGGTTAAATTTGATTTGCCAAAAGAAATCAACTTCCAAACAAATTATGATTTTGATGTCTATAACCCAGAAAAAGTTGTTGTGGGTAAAGCATCAACAGACGTTAAAACTCAGACGGTTACGACTGTATTCAATAACTACTTTGCCACTCATCCACTCAACAAGCAAATGAGTCTTAAGCTCGATGCTAAGTGGACTGACAAGGTTGAAAGTGGCAAGCCAGTTAACGTTAATTTCAATGGTACGGTGGTTACTGTAAACATTGGAAAAGAGCAAGAAATCGGTAAAGATGAATTACTTTCTAAATGGGGCAGCCAAGACGAGAATGACCCAACTGTTATCAACTGGACTGCTCGTATTAACTACGCTAAACGTCTATTGAATTACGTCACAATCATTGATGAGATGAGTGATAATCAAAAGCTTGTTGATAATTACTTCGAAATCAAATCGATTGAAAGCGTAGACCCTTGGATTGATAAAGGTTCTGCTATGGATTTAGTAAAATCAATCAGTAAATCAGACCACGGTTTCACAATTAAAATGGATCGCCTTGATCATATGATTTATATTAACTATAAAACTAAATTGATTAACGCGGTTAAAGAAAGCGTAAACCCAACCAATAAGGTTGAGTTGAAAGCTGAGTCAGACGGTGCTATCTCATACAGTTATGTTCAACTTGTCGGTGGGCGTGGTGATGCGTCTGGTGAGAACAAACCAGAGCCAACGTTTGAAATTCCTCGTGAAGCTCCAAAAGTTGACATTCCAGAATTCGAGGGTGGTATCCCCGGCATTCCGGAAGTCCGTGAGTTGCCGGAGTATACCGGACCGATTGGAACTGTACCAAACGACGCTCCGAAGTATGAAAAACCGGAATTTGAAGGCGGTGTAGTCCCTATTGACCCACCAGTGGTTGAAATTCCAGAATACACTGAGCCAATCGGCACAGTGCCAAATGAAGCTCCAGTTTACGACAAGCCAGAATGGAACGGTGGCACAGTACCAAATGAAGCGCCTATTCATTATAAACCAGAATTCCAAGGCGGTATTCCGGGAATTCCAGAGGTGCGAGAATTACCGCCGTTCGAAGCTGGAGTGATTCCGAATGATGCACCTATCCTCGACTTGCCAGAGTTGCACATTCCAGAGGAACCAACACCAGAAAAACCTAGCACGCCAGAAAAAGCTCCTAAAACGAGCGTTGATAAAAAAGCGGCACAATCTGTCGCAGTATCTTACAACCTCGCACCAGCAAGCAAAGAGACACCTAAAACAACCGTTTACGGCGGCACTCTCCCAAATACTGGGGAAAAAGAAGGTATCATGCCAACTCTTGGTCTTGTAGTAATCGCAGCAGGTATCACAAGTTTGACATTGAGCTTTAAGAAATACAACGAAGGTGAGGAAGAATAATCATGAAAGAGAATAACAAACAAGTCGTATTTTACAGCGCTGAAAAAGATGGATTTCTTGAAAGTTACAAGGATAAAGGAAGTCTAGTGTTTACAGCAGTGTTTACTGACCGTTTGGGAAATGCACTATTCTTGCCGCTTGAACCATACGAAGAACAAAAAACCGAACTTAATAAACTTGCCGAAGCGTTTGGCTGCGAAGTGCTTAATGTGGAAATTGAATACAACGTAACTAAACTTGACGGCTCGGACTTTGAACGCACGGAGCGTGAAGAATCCATGAAGGATGGCATTAAAGCACTCCTAGAATTATTGGCGAAGTAACATAACATGAAGTGGCGGGAGGGTAGGCATTAAACATGGAACAAGAAACTTACAACGTCGAAAACCGTTGGCGGAACAAGTACATGAATTTAGGGCGAGAGCTAGGAAAAATCATAAATAGTCAGCAAGACAGAATCTTGTCACTAGCCCAAGAGAACGCCAAGCTCAAAAGGGAGCTTTGGTATTTAAAAAAGTCAAAGGGCAAGAAATGGCTCTAAAATCGCTTGTAACCGTCCTAAATAATCTAGCGGCACAAAAATTACACTAGAGAAACGGTAAAACGGCAAATAACCCCCAAAATTTGAGAATTAGGGGTATTAAAAAGGATATGACATGGAAAATATGACATTCACAGAGTTGCAACAAAAAATGCAACTTGAAAAAAAGAAAGAAGGCACTGCCAAATACGCTTCAAGGCACGTCGAGGACATTTACAACGTTTTTAAAAGTTTGAAATCAAATTGGAGCGTTGTAGTCAACTATGATCTAGTCGAATTTTCTGGCAAGACTTTTATCAAGGCTATTGCAACGGCATCTAACCGAGAGGAGAAAGAGCAAGCAGTAGCGTTCGCAGAATTGTCTCCCGTACCGATTTTGAAGACCCGCAACGGCGATTTAAAACAAATGAATGAACCGCAGTGGGTAGGAGCCGTACAATCATACGCCGGCAAGTACGCCTTGCAAGCACTATTTGCAATCGGTGAGGAAGATGTGGACCATTTTGAAGTGGCAGAGGAAAGTTTGAGACCAAACCAACCTCACAACCCTCAACCACATCAAAATCAGCAACCGCAAGCACAACCCCAGCAACAACCACAAAGCAATCAACAACCTAACTTTATTAGCAATGAACAACATGACCTTATTATGCAGCAACTCAATGAGTTGGCTTTGTTAAGCGGCAGAGAATTTGATACTGTCGGGAACTACTATTTACAGAAATATAAACTCAACAATTTCCATGAGTTACTAGTGCCCGGGCTTGAAATTGTGGTCAACGACATTCAAGGGGAAATCAACAAAAGAAGAGGAAACTAGACATGAAGGACGTAACGAACAATTTCTTGGAAACAATCGAGCCGGTTTATACACCGGGGCAAATCAACTTTGATTTTGAAGCATTCGACGCAGCTATCCAAGCTGCAGTTAGCGAGCTATCAGACGAACAACTAGACAGCTTGGAATATAACGAGGTCTTAAAAGAAATCACACGCTTCAAAGGGCTTGGCGACAAACTTGACGATAAGCGTAAGGAAATCGGCAGAATCTACAAAGACCCACTCACTGAGTTTGAATCTAAACTAGCGACCTCGCTAGAGCCATTAGAGGCACTCCTTGACAAACTACGTGCTAAACGTGATGAAGTCAAAGAACACAAAAAAATGCTGCGAATTGACCACGTTAGATCAGTCTTTGAAAGCAAATGCGAGCTGGCAGGACTAGACAAGGACACATTCAAGGACAAGTACGAGAACTTTTCTAAGGTCGGTGACTTCATGGACAAGAAAATGAAGCTCAAAAAATCGACAGAAGAAAAGATTGACGCTTTGGTTTTGGCTGAGTATAACCGACTAGAAGAATACAAGGATAATGTTGCCATGATTGAGGAACAAGCCCTTGACTATGAACAACCGGCAGAGCCATACATCAAATTATTGCAAATTGGTACACCTTTAGTTGAAGTTATCAGGCAAATGAAAAAGGACCGTGATGCAGCTATTGAACGTAAGCAGCAAGCAGAAGCCAAAGCGAAAGCAGAAGCGGCACGCTTGGCAGAGATTGAAGCAATGGCGCAACAATCAGCGAACGAGGAAATCAAGGCGGTTAACGCTGAAACTGGTGAGGTTATCGAAGACGCTAAACCAGTCGAGGAAGTGCCTAGCAAGCCCGCTGAACCTTACAAGGTCAATCTTGCACTTACTTTCCATGGCGGTGAAAATCAATGGCATCAATTCGCTAAATTGCTTGATGATAACTTTGTAAACTATGAAATTCTAGGAGAAAATCAATGATTAATTCGACTGTGCTAGTTGGGCGCCTTACCCGTGACCCAGAGCTAAAATACACAACCAGTAACATCGCAGTAGCTACATTCAGCCTCGCCGTCAACCGCAACTTCAAGGACGCTAACGGCGAACGTGAAACAGACTTCATCAACTGCGTTATCTGGCGTCAGCAAGCTGAGAATTTGGCTAACTGGGCTAAAAAAGGCGCATTGATTGGAATCACTGGACGCATCCAGACCCGTAGCTACGAGAATCAGCAAGGTCAACGGGTATATGTGACCGAGGTAGTCGCTGAGAACTTCCGAATGTTAGAAAGCCGTGCAGCGCGTGAAGGTAGCAACGCTACTCAAGGCAATACATCGGGAGCATTTGGCAATGATAGCGGCTATGCAGGGCCTTATGGGCAGCAAGCACCACAACAACAAGGGCCAAACTTTGCGAGGGATAGCAGCCCATACGGAAACGCAAACCCAATGGATATCACTAGTGATGATTTGCCGTTCTAGTTAGGTGAAAATATGAAACTAGAATTTCTATTACCAAGGTCAAAAACTAAGCCTGCTCAAAATTTAGTTATCAACAGTAATGACAGATTTCATTATCAAGCAGAGGGCCGGATGGTCAAAAAACTGCGATTGATAGCGAGAGCAGAAGCAGGTCTTAATATTAAGCCAGTATATAGCCCAGATAAGCCTTGTAAAGTGCTTGTCACGGTCTATGCACCAACCAGAAGAAGACTAGACCCACCCAACCTATATCCGACTGTTAAAGCTATTATAGACGGCTTGACGGACGCCAATTTGTGGCCGGACGACAATCACGAAGTTATCAAAATGATGTCGTTTCAATATGGCGGGCTAAGTGGTGAGTCTGGGAAATTTAAGATTGTGTTAGACATTGAAGGGGCGTGAAATGAATAGCAAATACAAGGATAAATTAGTCGGTGTATACGCTCCGGGCAGTTATGGGAACACAAGCATATTAGGTCAAACGCAAGAGTTTTCGAAGTGGTTTTGGGCCAATCACGAAGATATGGAGTTTATCAGCGCTAAGCTAGGCATCAATGCAAAGAAGCTCAATCGCATACTGACACTTGAGCAGTTGCCGGACGCAGAATTGTTGAGAAAGATGGTCGAGCTATGCGATGGCTAAGGCGATTTATAGCACAGAATCCGGCTAAGGTTTTCAGAGACGAGCCGGGAACGATGATAAAAAAGGGGTTAAAAACTATGACAAAAATTAGACTGCAAAATCCATACATGGATGAAACCATCAGGGTGAAAGAAAATCTCAAACGTATTCTGGACATGCTGCAATGGCTCGAGGTAGGCAATATACAATGTCTTCAGTTACAGCAGATTGAGCCAGAAGAAAGAGTAATAACTATCAGCCCTAAGAATTTTGCGAAGATTGATTATTACGAGGATGAGGAAGCGAAAAAATGAAATACAAAGTTATAGTTTACTATGACGATATGCCAGACAGTGAGCATATCTTTAACAACAAGAACGACGCTATCAACGAGCTACATCGTTTGAGAGGTGTTAAATATCGTAATTCAAGAATGTACACAGTGGAAATGGAAGAGGTGGAAGCATAATGGATAGACAAGATGCGATACAAACACTATCGAAGATAGGTAAAATTTCAGTATCTTACGCTGAGGACTTATATGATTCGTTCTTCGAAAAACCAGTAGTACCGCAGTATGTTGCGGATTGGTACGAAGAACATAAGGGTGATATCGATTATGACTTTTGGGAGTACCTTGTGGATTGGGAACAACAAGAACCTAACGACTTTAAGAATTGGGTTAACAGAGAGTACAACACAATAACAACCCTCGTCAACATGCACCAGTTTGGCTACGAGGTGGAGAAAGAGAAGCGGTATAGAGTTGATTTTAAAAAGTTCGCTTCTAATTTTCGTGTTTTGAAATATCATTTACAATTTAAAAACTGGTTCACAGGCAACGATTCTAAATACGATTACACAAGAATGTACCACACCCGCAAAGAGCTTGAAGACGCTGGCTTCGGCTGGGTTTTCTCTTGTGAAGGAATAGAGGTCAAGGAGGTAACGGATGAATAACCTAATTAATAAAATCAACCAGTGGGCTGATGACCGCGATCTTAAGCAAGCCGACCCTAAGATACAGTGGATGCGTATCACTGAGGAGGTCGGAGAAATCCGGGATGTGCTCTTGAAACCGACCAAGTTCACGCAACCGAAAGCAGCGCTTAAGGACGCTATCGGTGACACGCTAGTAACGATTATCGTGCTAGCACATCAATTAGACCTTGGTGTCACTGAATGTCTTGGTTTGGCATACGAGGAAATTAAAAACAGGAAAGGAAAGATGATAAATGGAACATTCATCAAAGAAAGTGATTTATAGAGATTTAAGCGTCACCACGATTCTGTTAGTGGTATCACTAGCTATCAACATTGGTACAGTAATCAGTGTGGTCAACAGACCAGTAGAAGCTATCGTAGTGCATAAGGCTGACAATGCAGTGGAACTACACGGCAAAGTTACCGGCAAGTCTATGGTCGGTAAGCTCTACACGATTGATTGTGGTGCTTACGGGAAATTTCTTGTCAGCAAGGAACAGTACGACAGTGTTAACGTTGGGGATGGCATCCCTAGCTATCTAAGGGGGCGAGGCCAATGATTCCTAAATATAGAGCATGGGACAAAGAGTTTAAAGAGATGGTGCAAGTTGACGCACTGGTTTTCGAAGAACAAATTATCAAAGCAACTTACAAAAATGGAAATATTGTAAAAGAAGATTTTAAAAATTATGTACTCATGCAATCCACAGGCATGCTTGACAAGAACGAGAGAGAAATCTTTGAGGGGGATATTTTAAAAGTAACCAACCTATCAAGCTGGTTGGAAGTTGTATCTTTTAACGAAGATAAAGCGATGTTTGTTTCTAAGGAAACTAAAAGAAAGGTTGAAGAAACCCCTCTATACGATTTGTTTAACACGGATATTTTCGAAGTTGAAATCATTGGAAACATACACACGAATCCAGAACTGGCGGAGGTGAAACAATGAACAAACGACAATTAAAAAAAACAGTAATGAGAAACGTCTCAAAACTTTATGATGTGGCTTTTGAACAAGGGCGTTTCCGTAAGGATGTAGCTATCATTTGTGGTATGGACCCAATGTTCAGACGGACTCTGACAACAGTTGTAATCAAACAAAGTCGATATGAATGGAGTTTTGGAGAACTCTTAGAAATCTCGTTAGAGGGATATGTCACTGACCAAAAAACGATAGAGAGGGGAACTCATGGGCGTTACATACCAATGCGCAGGACTGACTCCAGAGCTATATCAACGGTTAGTCGATGAGCGTGCGGTGCTTAAAGAAGCACATCCAAGGGACTATAAGCAGTATTTTCAAAAAGTGAGACAGTGCAGTGAGAAACAAGCGATTATCATTTTGCAAGCACTCAACAATGCGGTCATGGAACGTGCGAGAATCTCGCCTCAAACTGTCGAGAGGTTAGAAGGCATTATTTCGAATGAACTTTATAACGACCTTAAAGCATATCTATCCAAGAATTACACAAGAGGTAAAACCACGCGCCCATTTTTGGATAAAACAAACGCAGGACTTCCAGAGCACCTTTTCAAGCGGTTCCGTGAAGAAGTGGAAGCACTGCGCAAGGAGCACCCTAACAACCTAAATAGCTATATTAGAGACGTTAAGGGCTGCGACCAGAAAAATGCTAACAGAACCCAAAACGCCCTCAATCTGTGCTATGCGGAAAAAGCTGCCCTAACGCCGTTAAAGGCGATTCAAATGGAAGGGCTACTTTCAAGGGAGTTATTCAGCGAAATTATTGATTTTGTCTTCAACAACTACGAATGGAGCGAGAAATTAGACAACCAAGTTGATCGCATAACCCTAGAATATAGAACTAAGGGTAAGATAGGTCGTGAGAAGACCACGGTTAGAAAAGCCCTATATAAAGCCTACTCGTTAGGCGTGTAGCTAGAACGGTTTACGAGGGTTCGACTCCCTTGCTAGCTATTACCAGTAAATAAGAAATTAGAATCGAGGAGCCTTTTTTTATTTCATTCACAAATCTAAAGCGTCTTACTGGTGGCGTGATTATTCAAGGCTTTATGCCTGCAAAAAGATATAGGTCAGAAATCTCCATAATTCACACTACTTTATTCTTGAAAGGGGAATATCCCCGATAATGATTTCTCTATATCTAGGCTGGAATGGTTGCTCAAGAGGTTCGATTCCTCTTGCCAGCTATTGTCTGTCATCACTAAAAATAAAAAATGAAGCTAAAAAATAAATATAGATTTTTAGTGGCTTGAACACTTTTTTAACACCGGACAAGCTGACAGACCTTGTCCAAACAAACCCAGCAAATTTAAGAAAAAAAGGATGTGAAAAACACCTCTTTCTTATTGATATCTTGCATTACTAAAACAAAGTCAAAGACCTTGCTGGTGTCGATGGCTAGAAGGAGGTGATAAAAGGCTTGAGAAACACCCCAAGAATAAATACGTATTCTGTCTTTTCAATAAAATCTCTTAACGTTTCTTGGGCCAAAATAAAAAAAGACCGACACAATGGCCGGCACCCTTTGAAAGTCAACACTACTATTATACCAGAGAGGGCAGAACAATGCTATTGCCGGAAATTGATGAGAAAGCAACTATCAAACGTTGCAAGCGCAAACTTCGAGAATACCCAAGATGGCGAGAAATTGCACACGACGGAGCTGAGCAGAAGATAACACAGGAGTTTACCTTCATGCCAAGAGGTGGCAGCGGAGTGAGTAGACCGGTGGAAAATATCGCAGTCAGACGTGTCGATGCAATGAACGAGCTAGAAGCCATAGAGCAAGCAGTTAGTGGTCTATACCGTCCAGACTATCGTAGAATACTGATAGAGAAATATCTAGCCTATCCACCTAAACCAAACTGGCAAATCGCCCAAGCAATTGGATTCGAAAGGACAGCCTTTCAAGAATTGCTAAATAATGCTATCCTAGCTTTTGCAGAATTGTACAGAAATGGTCAATTAGTCGTAGAACGTTGATATTTCGGTATTTTGACGGATAAAGCACGGTATCTTACAAGTGTTTAAAGTGGTATTATTATATTATCGAAGAAAAACGGAGACAACTCATTTTGTGGGTTGTCTTTTTTATGCACAAAAATCTAGCAACGAAGGAGGTGGACATATTGGGCTAAATCAACGACAGAAATTATTTGCTAGCGAGTATATCAAGCTAGGTAACGCCACACAAGCAGCAATTAACGCTGGATATAGCGAAAAGACGGCAGGGCGTATCGCTGGGCAAAACTTGAAAAAACTTGAAATTAAACGCTTTATCCAAGCCGAAGTTGAGAAAATGCACGATGAGAATATCATGGATGCCAAAGAAGCCTTGTCCATCCTGTCCGACATTGCTAGAGGGAAACGAGACGAAGAAGTCTTGATGATGAATCCATTGACTGGTAAAGTTGAAAGGCTTATGAAGAAGGCTGACAACAATACAGTTATCAAGGCAATTGTTGAAATCTTGAAACGTTATCCAACGGCTAAACAGTCCGAGAAATTGGAGCTTGAGATCAGAAAGCTAAGAGAACAGTTAGACAGCGGTATTGAAGGCACAATGAACCTCAACATTGTCAATGCATGGGAGGATATCCCAGATGGCAACGATTGATATTCAGAAGAATGTAAACCCGCATTTCAAATCGGTTTGGCAGTCTAACAAGCCTTACAACGTGCTGAAAGGTGGACGGAACTCTTTTAAGTCGTCTGTAATCGTGCTGAAGCTCGTCTATATGATGATTAAGTACATCATGCAAGGCGAAAAAGCTAACGTGGTAGTCATTCGGAAAGTAGCTAATACGATCCGTGATAGCGTGTTTAATAAGGTTCAATGGGCCATTAGTCTATTTGGTCTGGATAATCAGTTTAGAGCCACTGTAAGCCCGTTTAAGATAGTCCACAAGCGTACAGGCTCTACTTTCTATTTCTACGGTCAAGACGACTTCCAGAAACTGAAATCAAATGACATCGGAAATATCATTGCTGTCTGGTACGAAGAAGCGGCTGAGTTTAACGACGCTGAGGACTTCGACCAGTCTAATGTCACTTTCATGCGGCAGAAACATGATAAAGCCCCGTTTGTGCAGTTCTTTTGGTCTTACAACCCGCCTAGAAATCCGTATAGTTGGATAAACGAGTGGTTTGAGGACATCAAGACTAATGATAACTACTTAGCTCACTCAAGCACCTATCTTGATGATGAGTTAGGCTTTGTCACTGACCAAATGCTGGAAGATATCGAACGCATTAAACAGAATGATTACGACTATTATCGTTATCTGTATCTAGGTGAAGCGGTTGGGCTTGGTAATCAAGTGTATAACATGAGTACGTTTCACCCTATCGACAGCTTGCCAACAGACGATAGGCTTATCGGGATATCGTTCGCAATGGATACGGGGCACCAACAATCAGCAACGGCTTGCGGTGCTTTTGGTCTGACTGCAAAAGGTAATGTGATTCTGTTAGACACGTTCTATTACAGTCCAGCGGGGCAGGTAATCAAGAAGGCGCCTAGCGAATTGACTGTTATGATCCATGATTTCATCGAAAAGATTATGAAACAGTATCGAGTGCCTAAGCTTAAAATGACCATTGATAGTGCAGAGGGTGCACTTCGTAACCAGTATTTCAAAGACTATAGGGAACGCTGGCATCCGGTAGCTAAGAAGAAGAACCAGACCATGATTGATATGGTTATCAGTCTATTAGCTGAGGGGCGTTTCTATTACCTTGATATTCCAAGTAACAAGATATTTTACGAAGAACATAAGATGTACCGTTACGACGAGAAAACGATACACACAGACGACCCTAGAGTTATCAAGGAAGACGACCACTGTTGTGACGCCATGAAATACTTTGTTTTAGACAATGCTAGGGCGTTAGATTTGAAAGCTTAAAGGAGCTAATAATGGGAATAGTACAGACCATTAAAGACCTATTCACAAGGAGTAAATACGTTATGACAACCGAAAGTCTAACTAATATCACAGATCACCCTAAAATAGCGGTATCAAATGCTGAATATGACCGTATTAGGGAAAGTTTGAAATACTTTGCTGGTAAATATCCGCTTATCAAGTACACCGATAGCAACGGGACGCCTCAAAAGAGGACGTTCAATCACTTACCTATTGCAAGGACCGCTTCAAAGAAGATTGCCAGCCTTGTGTTCAACGAACAAGCTGAAATCAAAGTGGATGATGCAACGGCTGATAAGTTCATTCAAGAGCAGCTTAACAATGACAGATTCACAAAAAACTTTGAGCGCTACCTAGAGTCATGTCTGGCCCTTGGTGGTCTTGCAATGCGTCCTTATATCGACGGTGAGCAAGTCAGAGTATCATTTGTGCAAGCACCGGTCTTTCTGCCGCTACAATCGAACACTCAAGATGTATCAAGCGCTGCCATTGTGACCAAGACAACAAAGGCACAAGGTAAGAAAGTAATCTATTACACGCTTATCGAGCTTCACGAGTGGTCTAAAGACGGCAAATATACCGTATCAAACGAGCTATACCGTTCGGATAATCAAAACATCGTAGGCCAAAGGGTGCCACTATCAGAGGTTTATGAGGACCTAGAAGAAACCGTAGAATTGCACGGTTTAAGCCGTCCGCTATTTACCTATCTGAAAGCGCCAGGCATGAATAACAAGGATATCAATAGTCCTCTTGGTCTATCTATCTTTGACAATGCTAAGACTACGATTGATTTCCTCAATGAAACCTATGATCAGTTTATGTGGGAGGTCAAAATGGGGCAGCGTCGTGTTGCTGTTCCTGCTCAACTGATTAAGCCTATCTATACCGAGGAAGGCGGCAAGGTTGTTGTCCGACATCAATTTGAAGTAGGTCAAAACGTCTATGAGCAGTTTGAGAGCAATGACATTGACGGCGGTGTTAAGATTACCGACCTTACAACACCTATCCGTGCAGAAGACTATATCAAGGCTATCAATGAGGGTCTGAGCTTGTTTGAAATGCAGCTAGGTGTGTCAGCTGGTATGTTTACGTTCGATGGAAAGAGCATGAAGACAGCGACAGAGATTGTCAGTGAGAACTCAGACACCTACCAAATGCGCAACAGCATTGTCTCGTTAGTCGAGCAATCACTAAGAGAGCTAATCATTTCAATGCTAGAGCTTGCTAAAGCTTACGGCTTATATAGCGGCTCAATCCCAGATATGGACGCTATCAGCGTTAACCTTGATGATGGTGTCTTCACTGACCGAAACGCAGAGCTTGATTACTGGATTAAGGTGGTAAATGCAGGTTTTGGGACTGAGACAATGGCTATTGAGAAGGTTCTTAACGTAACACCAGAGGAAGCCAAAACAATCAAGGCAGAAATCAACGGCAACACCATTGAAGAAGCTAACAACGATAGAAGTCTAGAAGATAAGTCAATATACGGGGAGTGATAACCTATGGCGAATAAGAAACCTATCAAGCTAAATGATCAGCAGCTAATGCTAGACGCTAGCCGTGTCGCTGACATCTACCATCAAATGACAATGGACTTATTCGACCAAGTTATTGAGCGAATTAGAGAGCGTGGCAGTGCTAGCCTTGAGGATAACCCTTATATCTGGCAAATCGAGAAAATGAGTGAAATGGGTTTACTCAATGATGAGAATATCAAGCTTATAGCTGAGCGGTCTGGAGTAGCTGAGCAGCAACTAAGATATGTCATTCAAAATGAAGGCTACCAGATATACAAGGACACCAAAACCCAATTATTAGATTCCATGGGTGGTGGTGATTTTGTGGATAACAATCTTATCCAGATAAACCTAGCTAACTACGTCAATCAGACTATGGGAGACATCAACAATCTTATCAACACCACGCTGCCAGTAAGCGTCAGAAAGGTCTATCAGTCCATAGTCGAGGAAACAGTGGCCAAGGTTGTCACTGGTGTAATGAATCCAACTCAAGCCGTATCTACTACGGTTATGAAGTGGGCTGAAAAAGGCTTCTATGGTTTCACTGACAAGCAAGGGAAACGCTGGAGAGCTGACACTTACGCTAGGACAGTTATCCGCTCAACGTCATGGCGGGTCTATCGTGAAGCTAGAATGGCACCCGCTGAGGAAGTGGGCATCGATACATTCTATTATTCGATGAAGTCAACAGCCCGTGAGATGTGTGCCCCATTGCAGCATCAAATAGTTACGCATGGCCCTGCTAGGACCGAGAAAGGCGAACGCATCTACTCACTATCCGATTACGGTTTCGGTAGTGCAGGCGGTTGCCTTGGTATTAACTGCCGCCATGAGATAACACCGTTTGTTGTTGGCGCTAACTATAAACCAGACTTACCGGAACACCTAAAGGACCTAACACCAGAGCAAGCGATAGAGAACGCCAATGCTCAAGCTAAGCAACGAGCTATAGAACGTTCTATCAGAAAATCTAAAGAGTTGCTTCACGTCGCTAACAAGCTAGAGGATGACGAGCTGATAAGCAAATATAAAGGGCAAGTCAGAAAGCAGCAAGCGGCTATGAGGGACTATCTGAGACAATACCCGTTTCTATATCGAGATTATTCGAGAGAAAGGTACTATGATGACCCGTTTAATCAAGCTAAAGCAGAAATCAAACTGCGACAGCAACAGAAAAAGAAAGCTGGTGATCCAACATCTTGACTGGTAGGAATAGACTACTAATAAAGCCGTATCAATTTGATGCGGTTTTTTCTTTCGACCTGCCAAAAGTCGTAAAACTGGGCGAATACAGTCCACCGGACGTAAAACAAAGGAGTTTTAGACATGAGTTTGAAACGTGACATGTTAGTTGAAGCTGGTATCACAGATAAAAGTGTGATTGACAATATCATGCAAGCGTACGGTGCAGGTATTGAGAACGCTAAATCACAAGCTAAGTCTGAGCTACAAGCTGAGAACGACAGCCTTAAACAGCAACTTGAGCAACAAAGCCAAGCACTCGAAGACTTGAAAGCTAAAGAGGGAGCAAGCGAAGAAGCTAAGCAACAATTAGCGGACCTACAAGCTCAATTTGACACTTACAAGACTGAGAATGAAGCTAACCTTGCCCAAGTTAAGAAAACTAACGCGGTAGCTTTGGCATTGAAGGACGTGGGAGCTTACAACTCCGAGGACCTTATGAGGTTTATTGACCTAGACAAGATTGAACTAGGCGAGGACGGCAAACCAGTCCTAGAAGAAACTATCAACGGTCTAAGAGAAACAAGCCCTTACCTCTTCCAAACTCAAAGCGAACCGCAAAACCCAAATATCACTGTTTCAGGCAATCCGGCAGCGGACGCCGGGCAGGATATTAGCGCAGAAGATAAAGCCCTATTTGAAGGCTTTGATAGCGTATAAAAAGAAAAGAGGTATTTAAAACATGGTTGTTAACTACGCACAGAAATTTGACAACAAAGTTGATGAACGCTTCACAAAAGAAGCTCTTTCAACTGGTATCATTAACCAAGATTTCGACTTTACTGGTGTTGACACAGTTAAAGTGTATTCTGTTCCAACTTCACAAATGAACGATTACACAACTAGCGGTGTCAATCGTTACGGTACAGCGGATGAACTCGGTAACACTGTTCAAACAATGGTATTGAAGAAAGACCGTTCATTCACTTTCACAATCGACAAGAAATCAGAACAAGACACAAACGGTGTGATGGAAGCTGGTAAAGCTCTTGCCCGTCAATTGTCAGAAGTTGTTATCCCAGAGATTGACACTTACCGATTCGCAACTATCGCAGGCGGTGCTGACGCAGATAACATCGTTACAGCAGCAGTCACAAAAGACAACGCTTATGAAGCAGTGCTTGATGGTCAAATCAAGCTTACAGAAGCATTCGTTCCAACAGCAGGGCGCGTGCTTCATGTTTCATCTAAATTCTACAAACTTATCAAGCTTGACCCAGCATTTGTTAAGCAGTCAGACCTTGGACAACAAATCACAATCAATGGTCAGGTTGGTATGATTGACGGCATGCCAGTTGTTCTTACACCAGGCCGCCTTCCACAAGGTGTTGAGTTCATCATTGCTCACCCAGTGGCTACTACATCACCAGTTAAGCTTGAAGACTACAAGATCCACGATAACCCACCAGGTATCAACGGCAAACTTGTTGAAGGACGTATTCGTTACGATGCCTTTGTCTTGGAAAACAAGAAGAAAGCTATCTACGTCCACAAATCTGCTTAATAGGGGGTAACTATGGCAGCAACTAAGAAGAAAGAAGAAACAACAGTAAACGGCGTTGTCTTGACTAAAGACGGCGTTAGCTTCACAGCTACAAATGATGTTGCTGTTTCAGCCTTTCTTAATCTCGGTTACGAAATCGAGGAATAAACTAGAAGGCGGATAATACACCGCCTTTTTTTAATGGAGGTGGTTAAAATCGCTTATCTAACTGAAAACGAGTTTGAAAAACTTGGTTTTGATGAGGTCGAAAACTTTGAAAAGCTACGAGCTAGAGCAGAATTAGCTATCAACATGTTCATTAGGAACCTCTATGACTTTGTTGATTTTGAAAAAGAACTGGAATATCGAAAGAAGGCCGTCAAATTAGCGACGGCTTTTCAGATTGCCTATTTGGACAGTAGCGGCATCATGACCGCCGATGAAAAGCAATCAGTCTCTAGTGTGTCTCTTGGGCGTACTTCTATCAACTATAAGAACACGTCTAAAGCTTCCACTGAGGGCAGCCGGCACAATCTATCTCTTGACGCTTTGAACGCTCTTAAAGGGGCAGGATATGGCTACAAGGGGGTGTGTTATGACCGTTATTGACAAACGCATGTTAGTTGACAGTGTCACTATCAAAAAGCTTACGGGTGAGACGGATGTTTGGGGAAAAGTAACATATGATGAGCCCACAACCCTAAAACCCGTTAGATTTGATAGGCAGTTCAATGTTAGCGGGTCAACTAACAACCGTAGCGAATCAAAGCCCAGTGTTTTGTTTGTCTATCCGAAACATTGCCCAGTGATTCTTGATGAAAGCTTTGAAAACGGCTTGATTAATGACGGCAAACGAGATTATAAGATTCGTTCCATCATTCCAGTCTATTATCCAAGGCAAGACAAGGTGTTTTGCTATGAAATCGAGGTGATCTAATGGGTGCTAATGTAACCATTAAGGTTGACACGCAAGGGCTCGAAAAGAAATGCAGTCCAGAGGCGGTCAAACGTGGAAAAGTTGCCATGATTGGTCAGATGATTCCCGACATGCAGCCATTCATCCCTCGTAGAGATGGAACCTTGAGCGCTAGCGGTTCAGCTTTTGGCGATGGTATTAGATATCCGGGACCTTATGCAAGGGCTCAATTTTATGGTTCTAGTTATAACAAAAATAGAAGCTTCACTTTCAGCAAATACACCACACCGGGAACAGGCAAACGCTGGGACAAAAAAGCGTCTGCTAAACACTCTAAAGAGTGGGGCAAAGTTGCACTACGAGCTATGGGGGTTAACTAATGAACGATAACGATTTTTCAGAAGTTCTCGCAAACTTCATCAATACGCTTGGGCTACCTTTGAAATGCAAACTTGATTATCTTTCAGAAGACGAAAGCCTTTCAGTCTATCCCTTGCACGGCGGCAAAGTGGAAGACGAGGACATGGCTGGCACTCAGATTTTATCGCTACCTTATGAGATAGCCATTAAATCAAAGGACCAGCAAAAGCTAAATGCCATTCTTTGGAAGATAAACACTGAGCTTTCAAAAATCGGATTCGAGTTACCAAGTTTAAATAATTCATATACATTCCTAGCCTTGACCGTCGAGACACCGAGCTTAAACGATGCCGACGAGCAGGGCTTTTACATTTACTTGCTTGATTTGCAAGCAAGACTAGAAGTAGAAAGGAGCCTTAACTAAATGGCTAAATTTAAAAATGCGATTCGTAAGCATTACATTGCACCGTTCGATTCAGAACACCCTGACACTCCACCAACAGAGGACAAATACATGTGGATTGCCAAAGGCATCAAGGAATCTGCACCGGAAAACGACGCAGAAGACGATGACGTAGCATATTTCGACGGTGACGGAACTAAAGAAAAGGTTATCACATCTAAATCACGAGGTCGTTCATTCGAGGGACACCGTGACTATGCAGATAAAGCTCAAAACTTTGTAGTTGACAAAGAGGACGCTGTAGCTGATGACCTTATCGTTTGGTACAAGGAAGTAACTCCAGACGGCAAATCATACAAAGAAGGTCTTGCACGACTTTCTGAGATTGAAGTCGGTGACGGTGAAGCGTCAGAGCTTGAAACAATCAAATTCCAAGTTAACTGGTCACGTACACCAGAGAAACATGAAATTGCGTCAGCAACTACTGGCCGTGCAGCTTCTGGACCTACTGGGTCACCGGTAGCCGCTTCTGGTACATCATCAGAAACTACTTCACCGGGTGTCGGTGGATAATCACTAATTAAATAAAACAAGATAAGACAACTAGAGGGTAGGGGTTAGCCCTTACCCTCTTTTTTTCGTAAAAGGAGAACAAAAAAACATGGTAGTAATTAAAAAACGTAGCAATGTCATCCCTGTGGATTTCGGTGAATTCCAACTTAACTTCCCTGTATCAGATAGCAATATCCAGCGCATGAAAGCCGTTGGTGAGGATTTGCAAGCTAAAGGGCAAGCGTTCCAAGAAACAAGCGATGAAGAAGCTCTCGGAGCGTTGAAAGCATTGGTAGAAGATGGTTTCAACCAAGTATTCGATGATGAAGAAGCGTTCAAACAAGTCTACGCGTTTGCTGGCCAGTCAACAATTAATGCGATGTTCTATCTCATTGAAGCCATCAAAGGTATTTCAGAGGAATTTGAAAACCAAAACTCAAAAGCAGCCCTCGATAAGTATTTGAATGCTTGATTTATCACGAAAGCTAACAGATAAGTTAGTGATTGATGATAAAGAGTACGCCCTAGATTTGTCCTTTGATAATGTTCTAAGGCTGTTTGAGATGTGGCAAGACATAGAGGTTCCAGAGTTTGTAAAACCACACTTTGGTATCCGTATTTTGACCGGTGAGACCCTAGAAGACTTCACTGTCGAAGAAATGTCAGAGATATTTAACGAGGTCTTTGAAGAGCATATCAGCTTGTCTGACGTCGAGGATAACCATGTCGAGTATGATTTGGCTGGCAATCCAATGAAGACCACGGCAAGCGACGATACGAAACAAAGGGCTCCTTACGATATCAGATACGATGGCGACTATATCTATTCGTCATTCTTGCAAGCCTATGGCATTGACTTATTCGATGTACAAGGTGAATTGCATTGGCGAAAATTCAATGCTCTACTGTCTGGACTGCCAGAGGGCACGAAGTTGATGGAAGTTATCAAAATTCGTAAATGGAAGCCACAAAATGGCGACTCAGCGGAATACAAAGAGGAAATGCGTAGGCTTCAGAAAGATTATGCTCTCCCTAACGAGATCATCGAGGAAGAAGAGGAATATGAAGAAGAATTTTAGAAAGGAGGGATAATCTATGGCAGATGGTACAGTCACCATCAAGGCGTTGTTTGACGGAAAAGACGCTGAAAGTGGGGCTAAACGCATTAAGAGCTCACTAGAGGGGCTTAAAGGCTCAGCTGGTAAGGTTGGTTCGGTCTTTAAATCTGTTCTGGGCGCTAACTTAATCGGTGGCGCTATCATGGGCGGTATTAGTGCTCTTGGTAATGGCATGAAGTCAATGGTAGGCGAGCTTAACAGTTCTACTAAAGCATGGAGGACCTTTGAAGGCAACATGCAACAGATTAACATGCCAACCGACCAGATTAAGCAAGTCAAAGGCGAGTTGCAAGACTTTGCAACCAAGACCATCTATTCAGCGTCTGACATGGCTTCTACTTACTCACAGTTAGCAGCGGTTGGAACGAAGAATACAACCGAGCTCGTTAAGGGCTTTGGTGGTCTTGCGGCAGCGGCTGAGAATCCGCAACAAGCCATGAAGACCTTGAGCCAACAAGCGACCCAAATGGCAGCTAAGCCTAAGGTTCAATGGCAAGACTTCAAGCTCATGCTAGAGCAAACGCCAGCCGGTATCGCTGCAATCGCCAAAGAAATGGGCATGAGCACTGCCGAGATGGTGCAAGCTGTCCAGGACGGCAAGATTAAGACTGAAGACTTCTTTGACGCCATCGCTAAAGTCGGGAATAACGACACATTTAGTAAGATGGCGACAGAATTCAAGACCGTTGACCAAGCTATCGACGGTATGAAGGAATCGCTAGCCAACAAGCTAATGCCACAGTTTGAGAAACTCAATCAAATCGGTATCAAGGCAGTTGTCGGGCTCACTGATGCACTCGAAAGAGTTGACATCAACGGAATTGCTGACAAGATTGGCAGTGGGTTGCAATCACTTTGGAAGGGTTTCTCTAATACAGGAGCTTTGAAAAATCTTGGTGCGACCTTCACATACATTTCGAGCTCAATCAAGCAACTATTTAGCAAGATTGATGGCAGTAAGCTCATGCAGGGCATCGGTTCAGTGTTTGGTGACATTGCTAACGGCATCTCACAAGCTCTAAATATTGCCACTACATCAGTTAGAAGTTTCATCAGCTCATTTGCTGACACTGGGGCGTTTCAATCTTTTAAAGCAGCGGTGGAAGATACTTGGAACGCTCTTAAAACCATCGGTTCATCGTTTGGCGAGGTGCTAGGTAGCTCACAAATGCAGTCAATCATTTCAGGTATTGGCTCAGCTCTTGGAACGCTTGTTAACTGGATATCTCAAGTTGTTTCAGCAATATCTAGGTTTATTAGTGCAATACCACCGGGCATTTTAAACGGCATTACTAGCGGAATTCTAGCAATGGTTGCAGGTTTTACGACTGCAAAAGCTGGTATTTCAGCGGTAGGTGCTGCATTGAAAGGCTTGGACTTCATCAAGAGTCTAAATCCATTCAAGAAATTCGGAGCGGATGCAGCAGAAGGAACAGGACAAGCTGCTAACAGTGCGAGACGTTCTAAATCAACTATCACTCAGCTATTTAGTGGAATGGCTAATGTCATTAAGTCAGCAGGAACTAGTATTTCAACGGCTGCAAAAGGCATCGGAACAGGGCTATCAACTGCTTTTAAAGGATTTGGCCAAGGGCTTAAAGCAGTCTTGCAAGGTTTAAAAGGTGTCAGCTTTTCAACATTGGCAGGTTTGGGGACTTCTGCCGCAATCGCAGCAGTCGGAATCGGGGCCGCTATTGCTATCGTAGTCGCTTCACTCGCTTTACTCGCTACTCAATCCCAAGGCGTTTCGCAAATCCTTGGAGCTTTAGGTGGTGCAATTAGCACTGTTGTCGGAGCTATTGGCGGTGCAATGGGAACCGTTATCGAAGCCTTTGGCACTGCGTTTGGAATCGTTGTTAAGGCAGTCGGTGAAGCTGCGCCGGGGCTAGCCAAACTTTCACCGTTGGTTGAAGCCATCGGAACCGCTCTAGGCAATGCAGCCCCAGCGATTACAGCGTTTGGTAATGCTTGGACGTCTATTTTAGGGACGTTGCCAGCTATCATTGACGCTTTTAGTGGATTGGCTACCGCTCTAGGTTCTGCAATCAGTGCAGTAGCTACCGCAATCACTCCGATTGTCCAAATTATCAGTAACACAATTACGGCAGTAGCCCAAATCATTGCTAACGCTATCGTGGCAATCGCACCAGTTATCGCTAATTGTATTGTCCAAGTTGCTCAAGTAATTGGCCAGTTTGGACCACAGATTGCAATGGTCTTACAAGTAATCGTACAAGCCATTCAAGCAACGGCACCAGTCATTATGACCTTGATTCAAGGGATTGTTACAGTCGTTCAAACAATGGCACCGGTAATCAGTCAAGTGATTTCTGCCATCGTTACGGTTGTTCAAACGTTAGCACCTATCATCAGCCAAATCATTTCAGCGATTGTTACAGCAATCACTCAAATCGTGCCTATCATTACGGCAATTGGTGGTGTGATTAGTGCTGCATTTAGTGGCATTGCATCGGTTGTATCAGCGGCAGGAATGGCAATCGCTACGGCTGCAATGGGTATCGGTACGGCTATTAGTACAGCTCTCAGCGGTGTGGCAAGCATTATCAGTTCTGTCGGTTCTGCTATCGGAGCAGCCTTGCAAGGTATTGCTAGCGTAGTGCAGTCGGTTGGTACATCAATCAGCACAGCGGCAGAAGGTATCGGAAACGGCATCAAATCAGCGTTTGAAGGTATTTCAAGCGTTATTACTTCTGCAGGTAGTGCTATTAGTAGTGTATTGAATAGCTTGGCTAATGTCTTCAATTCAATCGGTACGGCTGCTCAAAAAGCGGGGTCTGGTTTCAATCAGCTCGCTAATGGCGTGGTCAAGATTACTAATACCAACCTCGGAGACATGGCTGCATCTCTTGCGGCAGTCGCTAAAGGTGTTGGGTCTATCGGTAACAATTCCGCCGGCCTAGCTCAAGCGGGAACTGGTATGACCAACCTTGGTAATGGTATGAGTAAGGTATCAAGCTCAGCATCTAGTGCTGTATCTGGTTTGACATCATTCTCGAGCACGATTACAAGTATTCAGTCATCATTCACCAATTTGCAAACGTTGCTTACAACAGCGGGAACTGCATTCAGTACGTTCTCAAGTCAAGCTAGTCAATCGCTAGCCGGTTTAACGGCTATTGTAGCCCCTATCACAGCGTTTAGAACGCAAATCATGACACTAGCACCAGCCTTGATGGTTGCTGCGACTGGTCTAACTCAGTTCAGTACAGTTTCAATGACGCTGACAGCAAGCATGACTTCTATCAGCTCGAGCATGACTATGTTAACTACTAGCTTAACTATGTTAGCTACTCAGTTGACTATGATCACTACGAGCATGACCATGATGGCTACTAGCTCAACTATGCTAGGGACTAGCTTAACGCTTGTAGGTACGCAATTCATGATGATTGGTACATCATTGACCATGCTAAACACTCAATTCATGATGTTCGCTACCAGCTTGATGCAAATGACATCACAGCTCATGATGGCAGGTTCAGCAGTGACCATGTTTGGTGCTCAACTCATGACCGCTCAGACTGGTTTCAGCATGGTTTCCATGATGGCTACTATGGTATCTAGTCAGCTTGCTATGCTTGCTAGCTCAGCCCAAATGGCAGGAGCTGGACTTGCTATGGTAAGCGCTCAAGTCATGATGTTGGCTAGTGTATTCGCTACCGTTGGAGCAGCAGCAATGACATTACAAGCTACGATGTTGTCGCTAGGCATGGCAGTATCTATGGGTATGATGTCAGCAGTTCAAGCTGTAACGTCTGGGGCTATGCAAATGACTGCGGCTCTACGTTCTAGCGGTATGCAAATGGTTGCTAGCACGCAAGCCTTCATGAATCAGATTGTCTCAGCGGTCCGAAACGGCATGAACCAAGTCGTTGCTGCCATTCGTGCCGGTGGTGCTCAAATGGTATCAGCTATGCAAGCAAGCGGACAACAATTAGTTGCAGTTACGCAAGCAGCAGTTAACCAAGCGGCAGCCGCAGCTAGAGCTGGTTATGGTGCTTTCTTCTCAGCCGGTGCTTACATGGGTCAAGGTCTTGCCGCCGGTCTTAACTCAGCTCTTGGAGCAGTTACAGCGGCAGCCAATGCCTTGGTAGCACAAGCGGAAAGAGCGGCACAAGCTAAAGCCAAAATCCATTCACCTTCTCACTTATTCCGTGATCAAGTTGGTTGGTATATTGGTCTTGGTATTGCTCGAGGCATCGACGAATCAGCCCCAGAGGTTGCTAATAGCCTTGATTACATTCGTGACCAAGTCAACGGATTCAATGTTCGAGCTAATGCCATGCTCACTGGTGCCACTTCAAACATGGCTAGTCAGCTTAAAATGGAGGTTTTGCGAGATAAAACTCCAGACGCTACCATTTCAGCACGTCAAGAAGCCTATGCTGCACATTCAGCAGGCTTGCTTAATGATGTGATTGACGCTCTTAGTGAGCTTAAAGACCAAGTAGCACAAGGTCAAAACATGGTGTTAGACACTGGTGCTCTAGTTGGTGGCACAGTTAACAATTTCAACAGTGCCATTGATACGATTAAAACACTGAAAGGACGACACAGATTATGATTACTAAAATCAAAGAATATATAGCGTTTGGCGATTTTAATAGTCGTGACGCTGGTTGGTACCTACAAAAACGTGAAGCACCTACCCCAGACGAAAAAGAGATTGTCGAGTCTATCCCCTTTATGCAGGGGGTGCTTGACTTTTCTAGCGTTCTGGGTGAGCGTGTCTTCGAGCCTAGAGAAATCACATACGAGTTTAAGTTACCATTCACTGAATATGAAGATCGTAAAACCGCTGAACGTATGATTAAGTCTCAAATGGTGACTAAAACGGAACGGAAACTGTTTGATACGCATGACCGTCGCTATTATTGGATGGGTAAAATCAAGCATATCAAGGTAGCAGACGACCCTATTAAGAAGAATCTGGTCGCAACCATCGTATTCAAGTGCTATCCATTCGCATTTCACGAAAATGAATATTTCGATGATGTATGGGACACGTTCGATTTTGAAAGTGATGATTCAACGTGGACTAAGTGGCAGCTTGGATATACGAAGTCAGAAAAAACAATCTATTTCGTTAATTCTGGTGACACTTCAATCAGTCCAGTAATTTACTGCGATGAAGATATCACACTGACAGACGCAGACGGCACAATTTACAATCTGAAGCGTGGTGAAAATAGGGAGTTTGCATTGACTTTGTACCAGGGTATTAACTATTTCAAGGCTAAAGGTAATGGCACGATTGCCATGCACTATAACAATGAGGTGATGGCATGACAACTTCTGGGAAAATTGAAGTATACAATATTAGTCACACTGGCTACTGTGTCAAGGTGACTGGCGCAAGCATTGATGGAGGATTGAAAGGCGTTAGCTTCCCGACTTGGAGCAGAAAAGAAAAATACTCGGAACAATTTGGCAAAGTGGCAGATCAAGACGACATAATTTGGTATCAAGGCGTGCGATGGGGTGACGAATGGTTCTGTACTGTCAATATCTCCGACCATGACTATGATAGAGGTGAATATTTTACCCACGTCTATCTCTATCGCCAAGATGGCAGTTTAGAGGGTCTTGGCGGTGAGAAAATCACCATTCCAGACCCACCAGAGACGTCCAAGCAAACAGGTGGCTACGCTGTCTATTGGTGGGCTGATTTCAACGCAAGGCGCTGGGATAAGCTCAATCGAACTACTACGGCACGCAAGACTATTCATGACCCGTACAGCCCAAGGGGTGGTACAGTAATCGCCGGCGAGGTCACGCAAGCGCTAAACACCATTCATGAATTTACGTTTGCTATTCCATTCACGCATCCTCTATACAATAAGATGGTGCCGTTCAAATCTATCGTTGAGGTGGTCAATCTCTACGATGGAGCAATTGAGTTTGTTGGTCGAGTGCTAACCTCGACTAACGAAATGACAACGGATGGATTTGCTCAGAAAGTGACCTGCGAAGATTTCTTATCATATCTTCACGATTCGTCTCAGTGGTTCCAGAAATTACCTAACCGTGGTGCCAATCAATATTTGCTGGAAATGTTAAACGCTGCTAATGGGCAGCTCGAAGATTACAAGCGCTATTCTTTAGGAGATGTTACGGTCAATAGTCGCACAGACAAACCATTCCGTTATATCGGATATGAAAGTTCTTGGGACTGTGTTCGAGAGCGTATCATTAATAATATCGGTGGTTATTTGAGAGTATACGAGCTTAACACCGTACTGCATTTAGACTGGACAACAGATACCGGTAAGGTCAAGAAATCGCCGATTCAAATTGGTAAAAACATCAAGTCAGCTAGCCGGACGATTGATTTTGACGGCTTGGCTACTCAAATCATGCCAGTCGGTGCTGATGTTCAGAAAGAGCAGCCAGACGAAGACCAAAGCCCAGACGTTACGAGAGAGCAAATCACAATCTGGAATGTCAACAATCACAGTTTATTCCTCGAAGATAAAGAGCTTATTAAGGAATTCGGCATTATCCGTAAGCCAGTAATCTGGACAGAAATTGACAACCCTAGCGTTCTATTGGCTCGTGGTAAGCAGTATTTACGAAACCAAAAGATTGCACTGGCAAAATGGACAATCTCAGCGGTTGAGCGTTATCTGATTGATGACCGATACGATAAGTTTGAAATCGGGAACAAGCACCCAATTATCAACGCTCCCTTGTCTGGTATTGAAACCTTGCAGATTTTGGAAAAGAAGATTGACATACTGAATCCACAGTCAGTTGAATTGACTATCGGTTCACAATCTCAATCACTTGCAGCGTATCAATTGCAATTGCAAGAAGCTGAAAACTCTATCGAGCGTGTTAAACAGAATGCATCAACGGCTAGCAAAGAGAAACGCTTGAAGGCGCTTCAAAGTCAACTTGCAGCACTCAAAAACAAACCTAGCACAGCACCAACAGCCCCAGTTTATCCTAACCCGCCAGCACCAAACGCAACAGCGGACGAGTTAGCGGCTTATGATAAGGCATACGCTGATTATCTCACAGCCAAGGCTAACTATGATAACCAACTTGCGTCATTCAACATGGACGAGCAAGAGCGGACTAGGACGATTAAGGACGTAGAAGCTGAAATCGCTAGATTACAACAAGAACTAAACGGAGGAGGTAATTAATGCCACAGACAGAAGCAGAGGGGCGCTTGAATCTCTACGATGATGTCACACCCTTGGGGAACACCAAGAACATCAACGTTTTGACGACGGCAATCCGAAAGAAAACAAGAGGGGCAGACGTTCGTGAAGCCATCGCTAAAGCTGTTGAAATCACATACGCTGACGGTGCTAGCGGTGGTAATGCGAACATGGAAGTTGTCAAAGCCCGTGGGTTAGCTGGCAACTTGGATGACCGTCTTAACACTATCGAGAACACCTTAAACGGTAAAGCAAGCGCTGAATTCGTTGAAAAGAAATTCAACAAGATTGGATCCAACGCCCCTAAAGCCGTTCTAGGCTCACTATCAGAAATCAGTAGCACTTATCCAAACGGTGCCAATGGTATCGTTGTCGCTAAGGACACTGGGAAATGGTATTACTACGATGAAGGGGCACGCTCTTGGAAAGAGGGTGGTGTCTACCAGTCCCGTGGTCTTGGTGGTAATGAAGTTACCGCTGATAATGTCGACTTCGCTCAAGGTATCAAGCAAATGTTGACAGACCGAATCACTGGCACATTCTGGGTCGAGAATGGCGGAAAGATTATCAGTGATGTCAACAATACATGGGCCCGATATTTGCCAATTACCATGTACAAGGGCAAGACCTACTACATTGTTGGTGTGCGTGGGGTGCTATCTTACGTAACATCCGTAGACGGTAGCCGTATCATCAAGAAATTAGCCAACAGCGATACGCTAACAACGACAGAATACACACCAACCGAAGACTCACTACTCTATATCACCACTCGAAACGAAGACCCTAAACCTAAAGTGTTCAATGCGTCAGTAGCAGAACTATCTGCTGCTAACGTTGATTTAAACAATCTGCCAGATGGATATATCTCGCTTAAAATTCCTAAGTTAGAAGTGGATGTCAAAGCTACTGATTTAGATTTTGTAACCCAAATCAAGCAAATGATTGACGAGAATACACTTATCCGTGGGAAATACTACAACGGTAATGCTAAACAAACTGGCGACGAGCCTACATGGGCTGTCTATCCACCTATTTATCTTGAGAAAGGCAAGAAATACGGTCTAAAAGGCGTGCGTGGTGTATTTACTTTCTATTTCAGCATCGATAACAGGAAGTTAAAACAATTTTCAAGCGGTGACGTGCTTGTCGATACAGACTACACACCAGACGAAGCTGGTTATCTGTTGATCACAAGACGACTTGCTGACCCAGTTTCAAAACTTATCCAGGGCGGACTTGCAGCAGCGGCTAAACTCCCAAATCTTAACTATGGCGCTAGCGCTCTTGAAAGTAATACACCAATCGCATTTCCTAAAGTCAAGAATGAGTACACCGTTAAGAAATCTGGTGGAGATTTCAGCACACTGACCGAAGCCATCAAGGCTGTCGGTGCTGGTAGTGCTGACAATCCTAACACGATTTACATCCACAGCGGAGAATACGACATCTTGCAAGATTTGGGCGGTGACGACTTCCTTCGTACTGTCGAGAACACCAACAGCGAGCGCCAAGGTATCGAAGTACCAGATTACGTCAATATCATCGGTGTCGGTGATGTTCGCCTTAAGATGGACGTTCCAGACAACAAAACCACTCGAAACACTTCGAGTCGTATCAGCGTTTTAAACGCTTGGCGACACAATATGATTAAGAACATCAAGATCACTGTCCGAAATACTCGCTACGCGGTGCATGACGAGACAAACAACCAGTTTGCTAACAACGATATGAAGTATATTGATTGCTACTTCGAACATTTGGGCAATAAATCTGGCGTTTGGGGCTCAACACAAGCCTATGCCGCTGGTATGGGTAGTGGTGGTAATTACTACTTTGAAAACTGTACATTCAAGTCAGTAGCTATCCCGTTCTCAATGCACGATAATTTCAACGTCGAATCAAACCGTGTCAGAATCGTCAAATGTACCTTTATCACAGGCAACGAAGACGTCGCTATTCGTTTCGGTTCTTACGGTACTGGTGCCAAGAAGTCAATCGTAACTATCGAGAACTGCAATATTGATAAGACGGTAAAATCATTCGAAGAACAAGGAAATTCACGACATGGAAACCACTTCTTGATTTCTGGCGGCGGTAATACGATTGTCCCTTACATTACTATCAATAGTGCTGGACGCAAGGAACGCATTGAGTTTGCTGATGAGGTGAGAACGCTTAAGAATACCGGTCAAGCAAAAATCACAATCGGGACACCCGTTAAATTGGTGGGCAACACCGTCCAACCGTTGGGAGCAGAGGAACCTTATTTATTCTACGGCGTATCGCTTGACGACATTGAGCCTGGGGCTACTGGTGTGATTAAATACGCTGGCTATATTGCCAAAGAAGATACTGGTATCAACTCACTTTTGGTTGGGCAACGCATCGGCTTGGTCGGTGGGCGTTTGGCAGTGGTCAACTCTAACGATTTTATCGCTTATGCTACTGACGGCGGTAATATTCTGTTGAAATGATTTTTAAAAATGGGGGTTAATAAAAATTATTAAGGAGTGTTAAATGCACAAACCAGACGGAATCTTTGGTATCTTCCAAGTAGTCAAAGATTTCTACGACCACGGCATAGACGAACATCTATGGGTATTCCTACTTATGTTAGTTATCTTAGGCGACATTTTTTTGGGAGTATCCAGAGCGTGGGCTTTCCACGAGTTTTCAAGCTCAAAATTCAGAAAAGGGCTAGTCGGCCATATAGCCATGTTTACGTTTGTAGCTATATTCTACCCGTTCGCAGTCTTCATGAATCTGGGCGGCGTCCTAGATACATTTATCTTTGCCATGATTGCCGCTTACGGTTCTAGTATTCTAGCCAATCTATCCGCATTAGGAGTAGAAGTCCCGTTTATTGACCGATATGTCAAAGAGAATATTGACAAAGAAAAATTTAATTTAACCTCAGAAAACGAGGAAGAAAAAGGAGAAAATGAAAATGATTAATTTTAAACTACGCTTACAAAACAAAGCTACCCTTGTAGCTCTTATCTCAGCAGTGTTCCTTATGTTGCAACAATTCGGACTTACTATCCCTAGCAACATTCAAGAGGGTGTTAATACACTCGTTGTGATCTTGGTGATTTTGGGTATCGTTACCGACCCTACGACTAAGGGCGTAGCAGATAGCGAACGAGCATTAAACTATAACCAACCTCGTGAGGACTAGCTTATGCCTAGACTCATGACCTCTATCAACCAAATTGAAGGGGGTGACATTCTCAAGAGTGGGGATGTTACCTCAGTCTTTGGTTTTGAAATTCTAGGGGCTGATGGCAAACGCATGGAGCTATCCGGCACTGGTAAGCTCACGCTGTCCAACGATGAAACCGTGGCACTGTATCAAGATGTTACCGTTGAAAACGGGCATTTTACCTTTGTCATGGGGGACGTCGTAGAGCCTGGCACTTACTATCTTGAAATTAAACTGGATGGACATATCTTCCCGTCTAACAATTTCAAGGTTAAAGTCAAGAGCTCACTTAACATTGACGGTGCGATTCCATCAAAAAAAGACCCTAAATTAAAACTACTAGCGGATGAATTGCGAGATTCTGGTTTAATCACTGGTGGCAGTGAACCGACAGAAGACCTTGTAAACATCTACAATCTAGCTAAAATTTGAAAGGAAACATAAATGAGTAAACTACATGATTTTGCCCAAGCGGTAGGAGCAGACATTAAAGAAATTAAAACTACCCTAGCAGGTAAGGCTGATAAAGGTGAAGTGACTGCTAACGGCATCACCGAAGAGCGCTTGACACAAGCTATCAACCAAGCTAAGACTGATATTATTGGTGGAGCTCCCGAAAACCTTAACACACTCAAGGAAATTGCTGATAACATCGAAGCAGCTGGTGGCAATACCAACAGTGGTATTATTTCGAAAATGACTGAATTGGGTGGCCGTCTCGATACCATCGAGCAAGAAGACCTTGTGAACGTATACAACGCAGCGAAAGCGTGAGCCTATGAGTAAGTTCACAGAATTTGCTCAAGCGGTCGGAGCAGATATCAAAGAAATTAAAGATAAACAATCGTCATCATTGTCTATCAGCCAAGCGTATGGGTTGTTTCCAACTTACAATAACTTTTTTCTACAGGTTTTAGAACAAAATAAATTTGCGGAAGACCCACTTGTAACAAAATCTCAATTACCAACAAGCGAAATTGACGCTTTAAAACAAAAGGTCGAAGAGTTGGAAAGAACTATCTCTGAGATTAAACAGAGCATTCAAAAATAAGAAAGGAGTATTCTAAATGAGTATTCAACAATCTATTGTTAACGGTTTTACTAGCCTTCGAGGGCTAGTAACATATTCAATGTTTGGTTCTCGCAACGGTTCGGATGGAACCGGAGACTGTTCTGGTATCATGTCTCAAGTTTTGAAGGATGCCGGCATCCCAATCCAAGGGCTACCGTCAACAGTAACTCTTGGTCAGCAACTATCAAACAACGGTTTCTATCGTGTGTGCCGTAATGAATCTTGGGACGCATTGCCAGGCGATATTGTTTTAATGTCTTGGGGTGCTGACATGTCAAGCTCTGGTGGAGCTGGTGGACATGTCGGTGTCATGATTGATGATACCTATTTCATCAGCTGTGACTACTCAACACAAGGAGCGCCAGGACAAGCTATTAATACTTATCCTTGGAATGACTACTATGGATGGAATCAGCCAGCTTACATCGAAGTTTGGCGCTATGCTGACACTGCACCTCAAACCAACAACCAAGCTAATACGACAGTAGTCCCACAATCCAAGGCTTACTATGAAGCCAATGAGGTCAAATATGTCAACGGAATTTGGCAAATTAAGTGTGACTATCTAGCGCCAGTCGGTTTTGATTGGACAGAAAACGGCATCCCGGTTTCAATGGTTAACTGGGTAGATGCGGACGGCAACGACTTGCCAGACGGTGCTGATCAAAACTTCAAAGCAGGTATGTTCTTTAGTTTTGCCGGGGATGAATCTAACATCACTGACATGCAAGATGGCGGCTACTACGGCGGCTATTATTACCGACATTTTGAATTTGGCCAATTTGGTACGGTTTGGCTCTCATGTTGGGATAAAGACGACCTCGTTAACTACTACGGATAATTAATCAAGACCACGAAAACTAAAAAACGAAAAGGAGTATATCACCTCCCGACAGACCACAGTTCGGACATCATGGTGGTAGTGGTCGAAGCCTCAGCGTTTTGCTGGGGCTTTTTTTGTGTTATAATATATATATAAACGACAATCCCCCTGCATCCACTATGGACAGATACGATCTGACGCAGGGCTTTTTTTGTGTTATAATGAATATCCATCATAGGCAAAGAGCTACGAGGTTATCTCATAGCTCTTTTTTGTATTTGATAATCTCCACGATAAGTGTTAATATATTCATCGGAATACTTGGCGTCTTTCGATGAATATTCTCGAACTGTCCCCGGCTTTTTAGTCGGGGTTTTTTATTTTGTATATAACGTTAGACATTTAATCTAAATAGAGGTACACTATAGATGTACTTTTGGACTTCAACGTTCAATGTTTTTGTTTTTTTCATGCCGCTTGGTAGCTCATGCTGCCAAGTCTTTTTTTATGCCCAATCAAGAATTTTAGTGTCATTCATTGAAATGCTAGTCGTGCTTCTCATTATCAGTATTCTCCTCTTGCTTTTTGTTC
>ERZ773246.117-NODE-117-length-39190-cov-38.9253_pt1 | contig 39190 bp, 36 predicted proteins | sample MGYA00580519_ERZ773246 | MGnify/ENA primary metagenome ERZ773246 (study PRJEB29015, sample SAMEA2738153) | human oral metagenome | biome: human oral; feature: human-associated habitat; material: saliva | place: China | collected 2246 ...
TAAAAAGCGAACAAAGACTTAGGATACTTGCTTCGCAAGTTCTATCCGCCACCTCAAAGCAGTGCTTTGAGCACTCAACCACTGCATCTTGCTCGACAATCCAAAGACAATTGAGAGGCTAGGATTTCTGTCCCACTCTCTTACTTGTTCTTCGTTGATTTAGAACTGGATCTCTTTTTACTTTCTGACTTAGTTGCTAGTTTTACCTCGAAAATAGAACCTTTAGGTTTGTTATCTCGAACACTAATGGTACCATTGAAGGCTTCTACGATTTGCTTGGCTAAGGATAAGCCTAAACCAAAACCACCCTTTTGACGGGTTCGCGCTTTATCCACTCGATAGAAACGATCAAAAATCCGTTTTTTATCTTCATCAGCAATTCCTGGACCATTGTCCTCTACTCGAAGATAGAGATAACGATCCTTGAATTGGGCGACAAAGCGTATTTTCCCTTCTTCCTCCGTATATTTGAGGGCATTATCATACAAAATGGTCATCAGTTGTTTCAATAGGACCTTATCAGTCACCAGACTCCTATCCACCAGATTCTCATATTCGAAGATTTTTTCGTTTTCCTCCGCAATGATTTCATAATTGGCAAAAGTTTGATCAAAAAAGGATGGTGTGATCTCGCAAAACTCCGGTTTAATCCCATCATCTCGACGGGCTAAGTTTAAGAGATTGGTCGTCAATAAGCGCATATTGCGAACTTCATCCAAAGAGGAGGCGATATTCTCACTAGATTCCATAATCGTTGCCTCTGGTTTGCGGAATAAGGTTTCCAAACGATTTTGCAAAACCGCTAAAGGCGTCCGCAATTCATGAGAGGCATTTTCGACGAAGGCCTTCTGCCGGTTCATGCTCTCTAAGAGAGGTTTCACACTCATCTTAGCCAGGAAGATACTTGCAAAGAGGGAAATGCCCCAGAAACAAATCATGACCAAGGCAATTTGACTCTCATGTTTTTCACTGGTCTGTTCCAACTGACTGATATTGGTCATGATCACGGCATATTTCACCCCGTCGATATAATCATCGGGATCAATATCTACCAAATAAGCCCGGTAACTTTCCTTCTGCTTATAATGATTGGTAATTTGAATCTGCTTGATTTTGTTTAAATAACTGCGACTAAAAGTTACTGTTTTTAGATCTAGGAAACCATTATCCGTCGTCACATTTTCAAATTTATCATTCAAAAGGATAGCTGTGCTATTGGAAGTAACCGATGGTCTAGGGCCATCCTCGGGACCAAGTTCATCATCTTCTGGGCCGTCATCAGCAGTTTCGTCTCTTCCCATCCCATTGCCTGTACGGTTTGCCAAACTGATAATCGAATAGCGATCTTTACTGAGCATTTTTAAATTTTCGTCAACCGTTGTATAAAGACTGGAACGCATCACCTGAATAATAATCAAGGTCATGGTTGAGAAAATCAAGGTAAAGAGTCCGAAATAGCGGATGAAATAAGAAAAGTCATCCGCATTGACAGTTTTTTTAATTTTATTGAGCATCTTTCAGAATATACCCCACGCTACGCAATGTTTGGAGATTTTTTGCAAAGTCTGTACCTTTTAATTTCTTCCGAATCTTAGAAACATACACTTCGACAACCGAAATGGTCGTATCGCTATCAAATCCCCAAAGTCGATCAAAGATTTGTGTTTTTGGCAGGATGACATTTTGATTTTGAAGGAAATAGACCAAAAGATCAAATTCTTTTCCTAATAGTTCTACTTCTTTCCCTTCAACAAGCGTAGAGTTAGTCGAGAGATTAACGGTCACATTCCCATAAGAAAGAGTATTTTCATTGACCTTACCAGCGCGCTTCAACAATGCTTGGATTCGCATTTTCAACTCTTCTAGGTAGAAAGGCTTGGTCAGATAGTCATCTGCTCCCAACTCAAAACCATGGCCCTTATCGTCCAAGCTCTCTTTGGCTGTCATAATCAATACCGGAGTGGAGACCCCCTTATCTCTCAATTCTTTTAGAACTTGGAAACCATCTTTGCCAGGAAGCATGAGGTCCAGTAAAATTAGGTCATAGATCCCACTTTCAGCCTCATACAAACCTTCATCCCCATCAAAGACTTGCATGACATCTGCAAAATCATCTAAAAAATCAAATACTGAATTAGACAAACCAAGGTCATCTTCGACTAATAAAATCTTAATCATGTTTACTTTCTCCTTCTCATTATTCCACAGGGATGATGAGTATTTTCTACTCTATTATAACATGACAAGGCTTCATACAGTAGCTTTCAGATAGCGATTTCAACTTTTTCTTAGCCCGCTGTCCCTGTCTCATCCTTTGATGAATGTTTTGTATTGCTTGACGATTTTTTCGAAGAGGACTTCTTGGAGGACTTTTTATTGGATTTCCCATTTTGTTGGCTGTCTGGTTGAGCTTGAGGTCCCCCATCTTGTGGCGATTGGTCATTCCTATTCCCCTGGCCTGGTCCACCGTTTTGACCATCTTGCGGGGGCCTACCACCCGGTCCACCTCCAAATCCATCTTGTCCTTGCTGACCTTGAGGTCCCCCACCTTGTGGCGGTTGACCATTCATCTCACCTTGCCCTGGTCCACCATTTTGTCCATTAAAACCTTGTGAGTTAGAATGTCCATTTTGTCCTTGAGGATTTTGGTTAGGTTGGTTAGTGTTTTGTGTAGAGACTGTTGCTTGTTGACGTTGGGGAGTCGTATTGGCTGTCGCCAACATTCCCAATCCAAATCCACTTGTCATTCCTACGATGAGTCCTCCTGTTGCTGCGACAGTTGCCCACCACTTAGGACTTTTCTTAAGAACAATCATTTTTTCAGTTCTTTCTTGCTTTTGTTCATTCGAAGCTTGCATTCTTTCATTTCCTTATTTTTTTTTATTTAAACAAGGCCTTTGTTTAGATAAGGATAGTTTACCGACCCTTCCTTAACCGTGGCTAAATTTTTTCTTAAACTTTCCTAAAATGATCAAGGAGACATTTGTAACAGCTGAAAAGAAGACTTGACAGGGTTCCTTCTTTTTTGTAGAATAGTTACCATAAAAATAAATCGAGGTTTACTGTTTTGAAAAAAATTGAATCAATGACATTAATTGCTCTTGGAGCAGCTCTGATTGCTGCCCTATCACCTTTTACAATCCCACTTGGACCCATTCCTATCACGCTTCAGACTTTAGCCATTGGATTAATCGCCAGCATCTATCGTCCAAAAGAAGCTACCCTTTCCGTTCTCATTTACCTCCTCTTAGGTGCCATTGGACTTCCCGTCTTTGCAGGTGGTCACGGAGGCATCAGCTCCTTCTACGGTCCCACTGCCGGATTCCTTTTCTTCTTTCCCCTTCGTGCTTTGGTTACTTCTATCTTTGCTGGTCAAAAGGGACAGCCCATTCGTATTTTTCTTGCTAACGCTTTAGGAGAAGTCGTTCTCTTTATTGGGGGTGCCTTAGGGTTTATGCTCATTGCCCATAAATCTTTAGATTTCGCAATAAAATTTGTCGTCTTACCTTTTGTGGTGCCAGATTTGATTAAGATTACGTTGACAACTATTTTCGCGGTCATTCTTTATCGAAATCTCAAGCATCTCCCTTATTTCAAAAAAGAAAAATAAAAACTCTTAGAGAGGCTTGCAGATCTGCATAGCACTCTCTAGGAGCTTTTTTCATTATTTTGTTGCTAGAAGGGCTGCTTCAACAGCTGCTTTCTCACGCTCGATAAGATCGATACGAGCGGCGATTTCCTTGATTCCCATCTTGATATTGCGGCTAATCGCCATATCTTCTAATTGAGGTTCAAAGAAGGCCTTGTATTCATTCAAGCGTTCAAGGGTCTTGAAACAGTTGGCTGGGTAGATAACAAACTTATCAAAGCTCATATCACCACCGAGTGCCTTCTTGATCCAATCCCAGTTCTCACGTGCCCAAGTCCAGGTTCTTCCTTGGGTAAAGTCATGATGCAAGAAATTGAAGTACCAGCTCATAGCCAAGTCTTGCGGTTTCACCACATCCTTGTTCTTCCACTCCTTCAATAGAGCTTCCAAGGTTTCCGCATCTTTGGTGTAAGAAAGAGCTGCCGCTAACTGGCGCTTAAAGTTTCCATCCACTGTCTTCACATAGGTATCTAGGTATTGTTGGCTAAGTGCCTTGGTTTCCTGATGCTTGATTTGGTTGATCAAGATTTGCAGACGAATGGCAGCTGGAAGTTTTTCTAGATCAGATGCATGTGCTTCAAAGAGGACACTCGCTTGGGCTTGTGCAGCTTCATCATTAGCCTTAATCATATTGGCAATCATGAGCTGACGAACTTTTTCGTCTTCTTCTGCTTCACCTGGCTTAGCTTCTAGTCCCAAGCGTTCAAAGTTGTAGCGGTTCATCCGTTTCAACAGCTCATGGAAGGCAACTTCTGTTTCCGTTCCTTCATCCACAAAGAGACTGATTCCAGTCAAGACGCTCGAAACAGCAGAAACTACCAAGAAGGAACTTTCTTCTGTCAAATGCTCGATCACTGGCAAGAGGCTTGCATAGGAAATTTGACCACTTTCTGCTAACAGACGACGTTCTTGAACCACTTGTAGTTTTGAAGTGCTATCTAAGTTAGCAAGGTCCGCAAGGATGTCTTCCAACAATTCTCCACGGTAGTCACTGATATAGTGAGCCGTATTTTCTGTATTAAAGCGAAGAGCACCGCTATTAGCTGCTTTCAAGGCACTGTAGTTTGGAATTTCTAAGACTTCTGTTTCCAAAGTATCTGGAATACCTGACCAGTTGCTATTTAGCGGAACAACCCACTTGCGACCTTTTTCTTCTTTTTCTCCAATAAAGAACTGGTCTTGACGGATGATCAAGGTATCATTCTCTACAGAAGCTGAAACAACTGGATAGCCAGGTTGCTCCAACCAAGAATCCATAAAGGCTGCTACATCCCGACCAGAAGCTTGACCCAAGGCTTCCCAAAGATCTTGCCCAATGGTATTTCCATATTGGTGCTTTTCAAAGTAGATTTTCAAGCCCTTGCGGAAAGCATCATCGCCTAACCAGCGACGAAGCATGTGCATAAGACGGCTACCCTTAGCATAAACAATCGCTGGGTCAAAGAGGGTGTTGATCTCGTCTGGGTGTTTCACTTCCACATGGACGGATTGAACGCCATCAGTCGCATCGCGTTTCAAGGCAGCAGGTACACCTGTCGTTTGGAAGTCTTCAAAAATGTTCCAGCTTGGTTCGATGGCATCCAAGCAGACATATTCCATCATATTGGCAAAGCTTTCATTCAACCAGAGGTCATCCCACCACTTCATCGTTACGAGGTTTCCGAACCATTGGTGAGCCAATTCGTGAGCCACCACCAAGGCTACTGTTTGACGGCTTTGGGCTGTCGAATTCTCATCTACCAGGAGGTAAACTTCGCGGTAGGTTACCAAGCCCCAGTTTTCCATAGCTCCTGAAGAGAAGTCTGGAAGGGCAATATGAAGGGATTGAGGGATTGGGTAAGCCACTCCATAATAGTCTTCGTAGAATTCAATGGCACGAACAGCAATATCTAATGAGAAGTCCAAGTTTTCTAATGGGTGAGCTTTGGTAGAGTAGACACCGACTAGGGTTCCATTCTTGGTCTTAGCTGTCACACCCTGCAAATCTCCTGCCGCAAAGGCCAAAAGATAAGAAGACATACGAGGAGTTGTATCAAACTTCCAAATACCTGTTTCTTTCCGACTTTCGACATCGATTTCAGGCATGTTAGAAAGAACGATTTCCCCCTCTTCTTGGTCAAACTTCACAGCCAAATCAAAGGTCGCTTTGGCTTCTGGTTCATCCACACTTGGGAAGGCTTCACGCGCAAAGTGACTTTCAAATTGAGTAGAAATCACTTCCTTTTTGACACCATCTACTGTATAGTAAGACGGATAGATTCCTGTCATATTATCGGTAATTTTTCCTGTATAAGTAAGGGTAAGGTTTACTTTACCTGTAGCAGGAACTTCAACAAAGACCGCTTCTTCCTCATCCTTGACTGTAAAGGCACAATCTTGCCCATCTACTTGTGCAGATTCGATGGTCAAATCCTTTTGGTGAAGAGAGATGCGAGTATCCTTTGCCTCTCCTGTAATGGTCACTTTCCCTGAGAAAGTCTTGTTTGAGCGGTTCAAATCTAAGAATAGATCATAGTGCTCAGGTACAAATGTATCAATAAAATGTGCAACTGCTTGCATGAGTATCTCCTTCTTCATTTATTCTCATCTTATATTCTAACATAAATCCTATGGTCTGTAAGGTAAGAGGAGGCAAAACCAGATCTCTAAGAAAATAAAGTCTGAGATGATGACCTCAGACTTTATTTTCTTATAATTCCACAATTTTTCCTGTTTCGAAGTAGACAACCCATTCACAGATGTTTTTTGCATAATCTCCGATGCGTTCCAAGAAGTTGATCACTTGGAAATAATCCCGTCCGGTAACGATGGACTCTGGATTCTTCCGAATTTCTTCTGTTGCTAATTCTTGAATGCTATCAAAGTAATGGTTGATCACTTCGTCTCGGCTAGCTACTTCATAGGCCAAATCTACATCACCTTTGAGGTAAACATCCAGTGTCGCTTCAACAAAGTCTTTAACTTCACGTCCCATCTTGCTGATCTCTTCTTCAACAGATTGGATGCGGACTTCCCCCTTCATTCGAATAGTTGCTTTCGCGATTGAAACCGCATGGTCACCCATCCGCTCTAAGTCAGAGACTGCTTTTAAGACCGTCATGACCACGCGAAGGTCTTGCGAAACTGGCTGTTGAAGGGCGATAATCTCAAAAGATTTGCGCTCCAATTTCACTTCGTATTCATTGATATCCGCATCATCTTCGATAACCTGGCGGGCCAATTCACGGTCATGTGTGACGAAAGCACGAACCGTACGATTGATTTGGGTCAACACTTCATTTCCCATTGCATAAAATTGGTTATGCAATTTTTCTAAATCTTCTTCAAATTGAATTCGTAACATTTTATTTTCTTCCTATCCAAATTTACCAGAGACATAGTCTTCTGTTTCTTTCTTAGCTGGGTTCAAGAACATTTCATTGGTATCATTGTACTCAATCAAATCGCCATCCAAGAAAAAGGCTGTTTTATCGGAAATCCGACTCGCTTGCTGCATGGAGCGTGTCACCAAGAGCATGGTGTAGCGGTCTTTTAGTCCATACAGGGTTTCTTCAATCTTCCCAGCTGAAATCGGGTCCAGCGCTGAAGTTGGTTCATCCAAAAGAATAATCTTTGGACTGGTCGCAAGAACCCGCGCCACACAGACCCGCTGCTGCTGACCACCGGAAAGTCCGATAGCTGAATCATGCAGGCGATCCTTGACCTCATCCCAGATAGAAGCACGTTTCAGTGAGGTTTCAACTGCCTCATCCAAGATAGCCTTATCCTTGACACCATTGATCATCAAGCCATAGGTCACATTATCATAAATGGACATTGGAAAGGGATTGGGCTGTTGGAAGACCATTCCGATTTCCTTACGCAATTCGACCGTATCGGTCCGTGGTCCGTAGATATTGTGACCGTTGTAGAGGATGGTGCCTGTGGTTGTAACCTCATGGTTAAGGTCCCCCATGCGGTTAATGGCTTTTAAAAGGGTAGATTTCCCTGATCCTGAAGGACCAATCAAGGCTGTAATCTCTTTTGGAGCAAAGTCCAAGGAGACACTATTTAAAGCCTTCTTTTTATTGTAATAAACCGACAAGTCCTTGACTTGCAAAATTGGTTCTGTCATTCTATTTTCCTTTTTGTTGTCATTTTACTTTATCCAAAGTGACCTGATACATAATCATTGGTCGATTGCAATTTCGCATTTTGGAAAATATTCGAAGTCTTATCGTACTCGATGAGGTTTCCAAGATAGAAGAAACCGGTATAATCACTTGCACGCGCTGCTTGTTGCATACTGTGGGTCACGATGACAATCGTGTAATCCTTCTTCAACTCCAGCATAGTTTCTTCTAATTGCGCTGTCGCGATCGGATCAAGCGCTGATGCTGGCTCATCCATGAGTAAGATATCTGGCTTCACAGAGATGGCCCGTGCGATACAAAGTCGTTGCTGTTGGCCACCTGAAAGTGTCAGGGCTGATTTATGAAGATCATCCTTGACCTGATCCCATAGGGCTGCCTGTTTCAAAGAAGTTTCGACCAATTCGTCTAAGATCTTCTTGTCTTTGACTCCAGCGCGTTCATGCGGGAAGGTGATGTTTTTATAAATCGATTTGGCAAAAGGATTGGGCCGTTGGAAAACCATCCCAATGTGCTTGCGCATTTCATAAACATTGATATCTGGACGATTGACATCGATTCCTTCATACCAAATTTCACCCGTTACACGCGCAATATCGATGGTATCATTCATCCGGTTCAAACTACGGAGGTAGGTTGATTTCCCAGATCCTGAAGGACCGATCAAGGCTGTAATCTTATTCTTTTCAAACTGCATGTCAACGCCTTTAATGGACTCGTTTATTCCATAATAGACATGCAAATCTTTGGTCGATAGGACCACCTTTTCTTCAGGAAAAGTAATGATGTGTCTCTCATCCCAATTGTATTTTGACATTTCTTCTCCTTTTATGCTGAGGTTAATTTCTTATGGAGGTAAGTACCGAGCTTACGTGCTCCAAAGTTGAATATCAAAATGAAGATCAACAAAACGGCTGCAGAACCAGCGGATACTTCAATAGCATCTGGAATGGTCCCTTCACTATTGACCTTCCAAATGTGGACTGCTAGTGTTTCTGCTTGACGGAAAATGGAGATTGGACTGGTCACACTGAAGAGGTTCCAGTTACTCCAATCCAAAGCTGGAGCAGACTGGCCAGCTGTATAAATCAAGGCCGCTGCTTCCCCGAAAATCCGTCCAGAAGCCAGTACGACACCCGTAATAATACTTGGCAAGGCTTCTGGTACCACTACGTGAATCACGGTTTCCCAACGAGAGATTCCAAGAGCAAGCCCAGCTTCTCTTTGTGTATGGTGGACGTTTTGCAAACTATCTTCAATGTTCCGTGTCATCTGTGGCAAGTTAAAGACTGTCAAGGCCAAGGCACCAGAAATAATCGAGAAGCCATATTGGAACTGCACTACAAAGACCAAATAGCCAAAGAGACCGACTACAACTGATGGAAGGGAAGACAAGATTTCAATACAGGTCCGAACCAAATTGGTCAATGGGCCCTTCTTGGCATACTCTGACAAGTAGATCCCTGCCCCCAAAGAAAGTGGGAAGGAAATAATCAAGGTAATGACTAAGAGGAAGAAGGAATTATAAAGCTGAATCCCAATCCCTCCACCTGCTTGGTAAGAAGAGGATTTGCTGGTCAAGAAAGTCCAAGACACATGCGGCAACCCTCTAAGTAAGATATAGAGAATCAAAGAAGCAAGAATAGTGACAATAATTCCAGCAATAGCATAGAGAACCCCTGTCGCTATCTTATCTATTTTTTTAGCGTGCATAGTTCTTCTTACCTCTTTCTTTCGTGATCAATTTGATAACGCTGTTGAATGCCAAACTCATCAGCAAGAGCACCAAAGCAAGTGACCAGAGAACGTTGTTGTTAACTGTTCCCATAACAGTATTTCCAATACCCATGGTCAAAATGGAGGTCAAGGTGGAAGCTGGAGTTGTTAAAGATGTTGGAACAACTGCTGAGTTTCCGACTACCATCTGAATAGCCAAGGCTTCCCCGAAGGCACGCGCCATCCCAAAGACAACTGCCGTAAAAATACCCGAGCGAGCTGCCTTTAAGGTGACATGCCAGATGGTTTGCCAGCGAGTCGCTCCCATAGCCATACTCGCTTCCCGGTAGTGACGAGGGACTGCCCGTAAGCTGTCTGTTGTCATAAAGGTCACTGTTGGGAGAATCATGACAAAGAGGACAAAGACCCCTGACAAGATCCCAAATCCTGTCCCACCAAAGATGGAACGAACAAATGGAACCACTACTTGCAAACCAATAAATCCATATACAACGGAAGGAATCCCTACCAACAATTCAATGGCTGGTTGTAAGAGACGAGATCCCTTAGGAGATACTTCTGTCATAAAGACTGCTGCACCAATGGCAAAAGGTGTCGCCACCAAAGCAGACAAGAGGGTTACAATGAAGGAACCCAAGATCATTGGCAAAGCCCCAAATTCTTTCCCTGACGGATTCCAAGTGGATCCGAAAAGGAAACTAAAGACATTGACCTTGTTGACAAAGAAGGTCGATAATCCCTTTTGGGCTACAAAAATCAAAATCAAAGCTACAACAAAGACAATTAAACTCATACAACAGAAGGTAATGGTTTTACCAAATTTTTCCAAACGAGAATTATTGGACTTTGCGAGCATTTTTTTTGCTACTTCGTTCATTTTTTACCTAATTCTTCTTATTTCTTCGTAATGTTACCGTCAAGATCACGGCTGACTTTCATATCATTGATTGGGATATAGCCCATCTTACCAACGATTTCCTGCTGGACCTCATCTGTCATCATATAATCCAAGAATTTCTTGGCCAATTTACTTGGCTCTCCCTTGGTATACATGTGTTCGTAGGACCAAATTGGCCAGTTATTATTCACCACGTTTTCCTTAGTTGGTTCATAGCCATTTAACTTCATGGTTTTGACACTATCATCCACGTAGGTAAAAGCCAAATAAGAAATGGCACCTGGAGTCTGGGAAACAATGTTTTTCACCATTCCATTGGAATCCTGTTCCTGAGCCTGTTTAGGATCTTTCCCATTCATGATGATGTCATCGAATACGGCACGGCTACCGGATCCTACTGCCCGGTTCACAATGGTAATTTCGAGATCCTCACCCCCCAATTGCTTCCAGTTGGTATATTCACCAGTAAAAATCTTACGCAATTGTTCAGTTGTCAAATCGTCTACGGAAATAGTCTTATTGGCAATGATGGCTGTTCCTGCTACTGCCACTTGATGGTCTACCAAGCTAGAAGCATCGATTCCATCTTTTTCCTCCGCAAAGAGGTCACTATTTCCAATATCCACAGCTCCCGATTGGACCTGAGAAAGACCTGTACCAGATCCGCCTCCTTGGACATTAACAATCTTACCGGGATGTTCTTCCACATAACGATCTACCACCCCTTCAACGAGCGGTTGTAGGGCTGTCGATCCAACAGCTGTAATCGCTTCTCCACGGTCAATCCAAGATGCACAGGCAGATAGAGAAGCTGCAAGTGCTACTGTTGCTAGCCCAAGGACTAGCTTTTTGCATTTATTCAATGTAAGTCTCCTTGAATCAAAATCAAATATCGTTTAAATGTTATCTCTAAACACTTGGTCATCTTCTAGTATTCTAGCAAGAATCACTCTATTTCCACTATAACATAGAAAGACCGCATTTCCTAATAATTTATCTAAATCTCAAGCCTTTTGGAAAGAAATTTTTTAACGTTCGTCCCGTTACTTTTGCAAAGCCCAAACCATTGCCTCCAGCCAGGACCTGATACCATCCATTTGCGTAATCTTGCTCCAACTGAATGGTCTCTCCAGCCACGTACTTACTAAAGTCTGGATCCGACAAGCTGACTGATTTTTTCACTTGATCTGGTTTCAGAGCTAGGCCCAGAGCAAAGCTAGGTTCAAAGCGATTTTTCTTAAAGGTGCCAAGGTGCAAGCCATTGCGAGCAATCTTGACCTTTTTCAAATCAGGAAGTCCAGATGGTAAGAAATAAAGCTGATCTCCAAAACATTGGTAGAGACCCTCCAAGTCGATGGCTAAGCGGTCCTTGGCAAAAGCTTGCCACAACTTCTTCTGCTCAGCCGTTAGATTGGAACGTCCTTCCTTGAACTTCTTAACTTCAGGCTCTCCGTGATAAAGGAATTTAGCAACAAATTGCCCTTCACCCTTGAAATGATGAGGATACATACGGGCCGTTTCAGGATGTCCGATCCCTTCTACCATACCATTAATTTTTTCAATCGGTAGCAATTCTAGCTCATATTCTTCTAAAAGCCAAGAGACAATCTCTTCGTTCTCTTCCGGAGCCCAGGTACAAGTCGAATAAACTAGCTGCCCCCCTGGTGCCAGCATCTTGATAGCATCTGTTAAGATTTCTCTTTGAAGACTTGCGCATTGAGCTGGATAATCTGGATTCCAGTAGTCCATGGCATCTGGCTGCTTCCGGAACATTCCTTCACCAGAGCATGGTGCATCCAAAACAATCAGATCGAAAAAGGCTGGGAAAACCTTTGCCAAACGTTCGGCTGATTCATTGGTCACCACGACGTTACGAGCACCAAAGCGTTCAACATTCTCGACCAGAATCTTGGAGCGTCCCTTGTGAATTTCATTAGAAATAAGGAGGCCTTGATTGCCTAAATAAGAGAGCAAGTGAGTCGTCTTTCCACCAGGGGCTGCCGCAAGATCCAAGACCTTCATACCCGGACTGGGATGCGCTACTTGAGCCACCATTTGGGCAGCGGGTTCTTGCGAGTAGACCAAACCTGTGACATGGGCAATGGATTTCCCCGATACCTTACCATAGTAACTCCAAGGCATGCCTGGAATGGGCTCATCGCCTCTGATTTGCACTGCCTTTAATGGATTAGTTCGATAGGCAGATACTGCCGGCTCGTCAAAGGTTTGAAAGAAGGCCTCGGCCTCCTCTCCAAGTAATTGGCTATACTTTTCTTTAAATCCTTGAGGAAAGGTCATGCGTTTTTTCCTTTCGTCAAAAAAGGTTGAATTTCATCTAGTTTACAAGTCGGCACCATCATAATGGGCTCCAAGGTCTCATAGTTGGGTTCTTTCCCTTCCAAGGTCAGGACCGAGTAACCTAGACACTCACCCATAATGGCAGCAGCAGCATAATCCCAAGGCCAGATATAGCTAAAGTAGCCTAAAATACCACCAGATAGAATCTTGGTAAAGCTGATACCAGCGCTCCCATAGACTCGAATCCCCAAGCACTCTGCTCCCAGATCCGCCATGCCCCAAGCGTTGGATTTGAGCATGCCAACATTGGAAGCCACTAATAAGTCCCCAAGAGGCCGATTTTGAAATGGTTTCAGTTCTTTGTCATTACAAAAGACTCCAAAATCCTTTCCACCAAAAAAGAGATGGTCGCGCATGACATCATAGATCAAGCCAAACTGGCCAATCCCTTCTTCAAAATAGGCAACCATAACAGCAAAATCTTCTTTTTGGGTCACAAAATTATTGGTCCCATCAATGGGATCAATCACCCAGACCTTGCCGGAGTGAATAGGCGCACGAAGCTCATCTTCTTCAGCGAAAATTTGGTCTTCTGGATAAGCTTCTAATATCTTATGGACTAAGGTTGCTTGCACTTTCTGATCCATCTGAGTCACCAAATCCGTCGGATTTGTTTTGACAGTAATCGCTAGCTGGTCATGTAAGTGTTCTCTTAGATAGCTTCCTGCTTCTTTGACAATGGTCTTAGCAAATTCTAATTTATTAATCAATCGAAAACCATCCTTCCCCTTTTTCTTTCGCAACTTTGGTTGCGCGGTAAAGTGAGTAGCCACTGACCTCTTCAAATTCCTTGCCCAGACGCTTTTCTTCGCCAATACTTGGGACAACTTTCTTAAAGGCCTTATAGGCTTCTAGGTAGATGCGGGCATCTGCCTTTTGTTCATAGGCTTGTTCAACCTGATTAAAAAAAGAAAGCACCGAAGCAAGCTCTTCAGTGCTCCACGATAAATCGAGTGGGTAACTATAATTCTTATTCATATTAATGGATCTCCGCTCTTAATGTAGCAGATCTTAACTCTTCCTTACGATATCCTCGAGGAAGAAATGCGCGGATTTCGTCCTCATTGAAACCAATTTGCATCCGTTTCTTGTCTAGAATAATTGGGCGACGCAAAAGACTAGGATTTTCCTCAATGAGCTTAATCAAAGCAGAAATCGATAAATCCTCTACATCAACATTTAACTTCTGAAAAATTTTAGAACGAGTTGAAATAATATCGTCTGTACCGTTCTCAGTTAGAGCTAAAATATTACGCAACTCCTCAGTTGTTAGAGGACTCGTCATAATATTGTGTTCCTTAAAAGGAACCTCATGTTTTTCTAACCAAGCCCGGGCCTTCCGACAGGATGTACAACTCGGAGACAAAAATAATGTAATCATGTTCTTCTCTTCTTTTTTTGGACACACTTAGCTAACTCTATTATACAAAATTATTCGGTGCTTGCATAGTGATTTTATAATTTAGACAAAGAAAATTCTCCCCTTAAGGGAGAATTTCTAATAAAAATTATCTAGTCCGTTGACGAGCTATGATCTCATCCTGACGCAGTTGCTCCACAAGCGCTTCTACACTGTCAAATTTGACCATTTCTCGAATCTTGTCTAACCAAAAAATCCGAATCGTATGTCCATAAATATCTTTTGAAAAATCAAAGATATTGGCTTCAAAGCGAAGTTCCGTCCCATCAAAGGTCGAGTTTTTTCCTACAGAGGCCATCCCTCGGTGACGTTGCCCTAGCACTTCTACTTCGACCACATAAACACCATCTTGAGGAAGATGGGTCCGATCGATAGGGGCAAGATTGGCTGTTGGAAAACCAATGGTTCGACCTCTTGCATCCCCATGAACGACAATACCACGACTGGATAGGGGATAGCCTAAAAGATTGGCTGCTTCTTTGACCTGGCCTAATGAAATAGCCTGCCGAATACGGGTCGAGCTGATTTTTTCTCCCTGGTCTAGGACAGGGGGAACCACTATGACTTGGCCTTTAAAATAGGTTTCCAAATCACTAGCTACTTTCTTATCGCTACCAAAGCTATAATCAAATCCTGCCACTAAGACACGCGCTCGAAGTGTTGTTAGGTAGGTTGCAACGAATTCTTCAGCTGTATGAGCCGCAAAATCACTGGTAAAATCAATGAGATAAAGATCATCGACTCCAAGTTCTTCCATTCGTTTAAAGCGTTCCTCTGGATTTTGAAGGTGGAGGAGTAATTCTGGTTGGTAACGGGCAAAGGCCAATTTTGGAGATTCTGGAAAGGTCAAGACAGCTACTCGAAGTCCTTGCTCATCCGCAATGGCACGAGCTGTCCGAAAGAGCTCCTGATGCCCTCTGTGAAGACCGTCAAAATAGCCCAAGACAAGAACTGTATCTGCTTGAGCTTTTATTTCTTTTTCACTAGTTACATAACAAATGTTCATGAATTTATTGTAACACACTTTCTGTCAGAAAAACCTTGCGAGGTTTGTAAAGTTCTTCTCTTTTTTCTAAAATGGCCACTAATTTTCCTTGGTAAAAAGCAGCCAATTCTTTGGAGTCACTCTCAACCGGAATAAAGCGTCCCACTTGGACTTCGCTGACCTCTTCGACTGTCAGCTCCACTTTTTCCAGATCTCCGGTTCCAATTTCAAGTGGATGAAGGAAGCTCAAATCTCCTTGAGCAACTTTTTCAGCAAGTTCTTCCAAGGTTAGGGCATTTTCTAAGGACAAGCCAGCAGCACTGGTACGTGTCAGATGAGACATATGGGCCGCATAGCCCAGTTTCTGCCCTAAATCCACAGACAAGGTTCGGATATAGGTCCCCTTGCTGCATTTAACCCGGAAGCGAAAGCGGGCTAGTCCTTCTTCATAACGAATTTCGCTTGTGCGCGTGAATTCATAAATGTTCACCTGCCGAACTGGACGTTCCACTTCTTCTCCTGCACGCGCATACTCATAGAGCTTACGCCCATTGACCTTGACCGCTGAATACATGGGTGGTACCTGTTCGATTTCTCCTACCATCTGGGCAATCATGCGGTCTACCTCTTCTGCATCCAAGGGGTCTTGCACAGGGGTCCGATCGACAACTTCTCCGCTGGCATCCTCCGTCGTGGTAGAAAACCCCAAAGTGATTTCTCCCTCATAGATTTTGCCTTCATCCTGCATAAATTCAACCATTCGGGTCGCCTTTCCTACGGCAATCGGAAGAACCCCCACCACATCCGGATCCAGAGTTCCCCCATGGCCGATTTTCTTGGTTCCTAAGATTTTTCGCAGTTTAAAGACCACATCATGTGAAGTCATTCCCGCTTCTTTTTTTACATTAATAATTCCGTCCATTTGAATTGCTCTTTCTAACTCATGTGTGACCATGACGGTCACCGACCCTTTATTATACCATGAAAAGGACCTCTTTGTCGCTACTTCCTCATTCCCATGAGCTCCTTCAAAATCCCGTAGCAGATTTCAGACTTTTTTATAGGGGTTTGATACAATAGAAAACGAAAGAAGGTGTAACATATGTTAAAGTATGATGTTATTGTTGTTGGATTTGGTAAAGCTGGTAAAACACTTGCAGCGAAATTATCAAGCCAAGGAAAAAAAGTCGCTCTAATTGAAAAGAGCAAATCTATGTACGGTGGGACTTGTATCAATATCGCTTGTATCCCAACTAAGACCCTGATTGTTGCAGCCGAAAAAGGCTTGGATTTTGAACAAGCTATGAGCGAAAAGAATGCGGTCACCACTCGTCTCAACGGTAAAAACTACGCAACGATTGCTGGAACTGGTGTGGACATTATCGATGCAACAGCTCGTTTCGTTTCCAACAAGGTCATCGAAATTCAAGCTGGTGAGGAAAAGGAAGAATTGACTGCTGAAACCATTATTATTAATACTGGTGCGGTGCCAACTATCCTTCCAATCCCAGGACTGGCTGAAAGCAAATTTGCTGTGGATTCAACCGGTATTCAACGTTTGGAAAACCTACCAAAACGCCTGGGCGTCCTTGGCGGTGGACCAATCGGATTGGAATTTGCCCATCTCTACAATACCTTGGGTAGCCAAGTAACAGTATTAGATGCTTCCGAAGCATTCTTGCCACGGATTGAGCCAAGCATCGCAGCTCTTGCAAAAGGCTACCTTGAAGAAGATGGCATTCAATTCTTGCAAGGCGTTCACACCCAAGAAATCAAGGATGGTGAAGCTAGCTTAACCCTTGTCACCGATAAAGGAGACTTCGACTTCGATATCCTCCTCTACGCAACAGGACGCAAGCCAAATACAGCTGGACTTGGTCTTGAAAATACAGATATCCAAGTCACTGATCGTGGAGCGATTCAAGTCAACCGTCATTTGGAAACCAACGTCCCTGGTGTCTTTGCAGTTGGGGATGTCAATGGTGGTCCTCAGTTCACTTACATGTCCCTTGACGATTTCCGCATTGTCTTCAACTACCTCACAGGCGATGGTAGCTACAATCTTGAAACTCGTAGAAATTATGCGACAACCCTCTTCATTGCTCCTCCATTGGCCCAAGTCGGCTTGACCGAGCAAGAAGCACGTGACAAAGGACTTCCAGTTGCTGTCAAAGAATTGCCAGTTGCTGCCATGCCACGTGGCCATGTCAATGCAGACCTCCGAGGGGCCTTCAAAGCAGTGGTCAATCCAGAAACCAAGGAAATTCTTGGAGCCACTCTCTTCGGAGAAGCTGCAGGCGAACTCATCAACCTGATCACCATGGCCATGGACAACAAGATCCCTTATACTTACATTGCGAAGCAAATCTTTACCCACCCAACTATGGCAGAAAACCTAAACGATCTCTTTGCAATTTAAATAGCATAAAAGAGAGTGGGACAGAAATCGGTAATTCGTTAGAATTCGATTTCGTCGTCCCATCTCCGCACAGTTGAGTAGGGCTGTAAAAGCTGATGAAATCAGCGTAGTAGAGCCCACTCAACCACTGCGTCTTGCTCAACAATCCAAAAATAATTGAGAGGCTAGGACTTTTGTCCCAGCCTCTTTTTAGTGTAAAAATCCACAAACAATCTCTTGAAATAACTTATTTTCTTCATACAGAGCATGACCAGAATGCTTAAGAATAAGGAGCTGACAACCCAAAATCCCTTTTGCCAGTTCTTTAGATCCCTTCACACCGATCACATCATCTTCAAGCGCACCAAGGACCAAGGTCGGGCATTGAATTTCTTTTAAAACCTCAAGACTATCGTGGTCCAGGCAAGACTGAGACTGAATAGCAATTCGTTTCTCATCTTTGATTCGCCCCAAACGACCCATAATGTCAGAAAGAAAGCGCCACCTTCGATAGCTCTTTTGCGTATAAGAATGATAGGCGATATCCAGCATGAGGTCTCTAAAATTTCCGGATTGACTAATTTTTTGCCAATGCTCAATTCGTTCTCTAGCAAGTTGACTCGGTTTAGCTGTTGTCACGGCTAGGATGAGCTTTTGAACATTTTCAGGAAAATCAACTGCCAACCATTGGGCAATCATTCCACCTTGTGAAATCCCCATAACATAGGCAGCATCTAGGTTTAGTGTCTCCATTGCTTCTGCTACATCTGCTGCCATATCCCGTGTCGTATAACCCTGCCTCAACTCGTTGATTCGAGAAAAAACATAAACTTTATATCTCTTAGCAAGTAAACGATAAGAGAGGGAAAAGAGCTGGGCCTTTCCTTTGACTGTCTGCAACCCATCCCCTAAGCCTGGTATGATCACTAGGGGCTGCTTTCCTTTTCCAAATGTTACATAGTCCATGCTCTTATCGTTAAAATATAAGTTTTTCCCTTTTGTTGAAGACATTACTTCGTTTCCCTTACTATTTTATCATGTTTATTCATGTTAACTTTTTAAATGCAGAACAAAGCCGGCAGTCACTTTTTCAAATCCAACCGCCTGATAAAACTGATGTGCAGCATTTCGTTCAGCAGTTAATCCACTATTTAGAGCCAGTGCATTAACTCCTTCTTTTACCGCTTGTTTTTTCAATTCATCGATTAGCCTACTAGCAATTCCTTGTCGTCTTGTTTCTTTTGCAACTGACAAAGCCAAAATACGATAGTAAGATCCATCTGTTTCAAAAAAGAAGAGCTTTGCATAACCTAAGAAACCTAAAATTTCTCCGTTTCTTTCAGCTAGAAGAAGGCCATAATGTGGCTGAGAGAGAATCATTTCTAAACGACGAGACAGCTTAGAAGCAGTCGTTGGATAGCCCAAGTCTTCGTATAGAGACAGTAAGGATTCAGCATCCTTCATGGTTGCTTTTCGTATCTGCATTGGAGCCTCCTAGTCTTCCTTCAAGGCATCAAACTTGGCTTTCATAGTCGGATTCTTCCGAGTCAATTTTTTAACGGAAACATCATCCAATTTGTTGTTAGCAAGGCGAAGTTGATTTTCAGATGTGGTGAGGAATTTTTTGACCTCTTCCATGCGTTTAATGGCCTTGTCGATTTCATCAATGGCCTTGCCGAAGTTGACAGAAGCCGAATTGTAGTTCTTGGCAAAGGCAACCTTGAAAGCATCCAAGTCTTCCTCAAAATGAGTGATGTCAATATTTTGCTCACGGATTAGTGCTAGTTCCTGCTTGTATTTTAGAGAGTTGAGGGCAGCATTGCGTAAGAGACCAATCAACTGGATAAAGAACTGAGGACGGACCACATACATCTTCTCATACTCGTGGCTGACATCGACAATCCCTGTGTTGAAATAGTCGTTATCTGCTTCAAGCATACTGACCAAAACAGCATATTCACAGTTCTTTTCTCGACGGTCCTTGTCCAATTCCTTATAAAAATCAGCATTCTTATGCTTCTTCTCTGTCCCGTCGGCTTCATTTTTCATCTCAAACATGATGGAAATGAATTCTAGCCCATTTTCATCAAAGTCACGGAAGATAAAGTCCCCTTTAGACCCACGTGCAGAAATCTTATTATCCTTTTCAAAGTAGGCATTTGGGAAGGCAAAACTGCGAACCTTATTGAACTCACTCTCCGCATACTGCTCCAGACTTTCTCCGATGGCCTTGGTTGATTGTTGGGCCTTGAAGTTCTTATAGAACTCAACCTGCTCATTAGCCGCCTTAAGCTGGGCCTCATAGTTTTGTTTAACTGAAGTCAGAGAAAGTTCGTTTTCCTTTTCTTGTAAAAGGAGCTGATTTTTGACCTGGTCACGTTCTTTTTCTAAGTCAGATAAAGTCTTTTGTAGTTGGTTTTCATGCTCCAAGCGCAAGGTGGCTAATTGATTCTCCAGTGCCTGAACCTCTTTTTCTTTCTCTAGCAGACTTTGGCTAGCAGTTTGCTCCACCTCTTTTTTAGCCAATTCTTTTTCAGTATCAAACTGTTGAATCTGGTTTTGTAACTGGGCAATTTCTTGGTCCTTTTTTGCTAACTTCTCTTGTTGCTCATTGAGGGCCTTTTGCTCTGCCAAAGCCAACTCCTGCCGAATCCGCTCATGAATTTCCTTGTCAAACTCCGCCGTCCTCACTTGGGACAAGAGCTCGCTGTATTGACTTTCATTGACTGTAAATACTTCCCCACAGTTGGGGCACTTGATTTCGTTCATAGCATGCCTCTTTCTCTATTCTTAGTATATTATATCATGCCACCTGTAAAATCAAAACCAGCAAGCTAAGCTTACTGGTTTCAGTTTATTTCTTTTCAATCGGAGCAACACTGGCCAAGAGTTTTTTGAGCCCCACTTCTGGGAAGTTGATCTTGAGTTCTTGGGTACTACCACTACCAGATACTTCAAGCACGGTTCCTTCACCCCACTTCTTGTGAATGGCAATGTCGCCAATGGACCAAGCGACGCTCTCTTTGGCGCTAGAACGGTTGCTATTGCCAAAGGGGAGGCTTGATGACGTGAGAGTACTTGGAGCTGCTTGTCTCTTGCGCTCTTGAAGGGCTTGTGACAGGCTCATCCCTTTTCCAAAGGTCGTTCCGCCTCCATTGCTATAAGAAGCCTTAAAGCTAGTGTTGGCTGGACGAGCTAATCCTTGGTAGGACAATAAATCCGAGCTAATTTCATTGATGAAACGCGTTGGCCTGTTGTAGCTAGTCCGTCCAAAGAGCAAACGTGAGTTGGCATTGGTCAAGAAGAGAACCTTCTCTGCCCGTGTAATACCTACATAAGCCAGACGACGTTCTTCTTCTAACTCATCTGGATCCTCAGCCGCACGACTAAGAGGAAAGACATTTTCTTCCATTCCAATCAAGAAGACGACTGGGAACTCCAATCCCTTAGCCGCGTGAAGAGTCATCAAGGTCACTTCTGAAGTTTCTTGGGCCCCATCATCTGTATCGGCAATCAAAGCCAAATCGTTCAAGAAACGACTCAAGGTTTCCACGCCTGATTCGTCGTCGACGGTTTCCCCGTTTTCATCAAAATTCTTGGTAACAGACAGGAACTCTTGGATATTCTCGATGCGGGCCTGACTTTCCAAATTCCCCTGATTGGTTAGAGCTGTCATATAACCAGTCTTGTCAAGGACTTCTTCGACCAACTCTGTAATGGTCAGCTGGTCCAATCTTTCTCTCAAATCAAGAATGAGATTGGCAAAGTCCCAGATGGCTTGGGCTGCCTTTCCTTTGATGCCAGAGAGCATGATATTGGCTGAAGCATCTAGGAGTGAGGACTCTTGCATTTGGGCAAAGTCGCGAATCTTATCCACTGTACCTGGCCCGATTCCCCGCTTGGGTTCATTGATAATGCGCTCAAAACTGATATTGTCACTGAGGTTGGCAATCAAGTTCAGATAAGCAATGACATCTCGAATTTCCTTCCGGCTGTAGAACTTGGTGCCCCCTACCATGGTATAGGGAATGTTGGACTTGAGCAGGGCTTCTTCAATGGTCCGGGACTGGGCATTGGTCCGGTAGAGAACGGCAAAATCACGGTGTTTGTAGCCAGCTTCGCGACTAAGCTCTTCAATCGTTTTAGCAACAAAGACAGCTTCATCCTGCTCATCATTAGCCCTGTAATAGACAATTTCTTCCCCGTCTTCATTTTGTGTCCAGAGATTCTTCGGACGGCGGTGGCGATTGTTTTTGATGACATCATTGGCTGCTTGCAAGATCGTCTTGGTCGAGCGGTAATTCTCTTCTAGGAGGACGACCTTAGCTTCCTTATAATCCTTCTCAAAGTCCAGGATATTCTGCATATCCGCTCCCCGCCAGCCATAAATAGACTGGTCCGCATCCCCAACGACACAGATATTTTTAAAGCGTGAAGCCAAGAGTTTGACCAACTGGTATTGGGCATGGTTGGTATCTTGATACTCGTCTACATGGATGTATTGGAACTTCTGCTGGTAATAGGTCAGCACATCTGGATGCTGATCAAAAAGACGCAAGGTCAGCATAATCAAATCATCAAAGTCTACTGCTTCTGACTGACGGAGTTCCTTTTGGTAAGCCTCATAGCACTTGGCGACAATCTGGGTATACATATCTCCAGCCTGGGCAGCATAGGCCACTTCATCAATCAAGTCATTTTTGGCATTGGAAATGGTCCCCAAGATGGTCCGTTCATTCCATTTCTTAGGATCCAAGTTCAAGGACTTCAAAATCCGCTTCATCAAGGTCCGTTGCTCACCTGGGTCGACAATGGTAAAGTTGCGATTGTAGCCAATATGATCCGCATCTCGACGGAGGATACGCACACACATGGAGTGGAAGGTGGCAATCAAGCAATCTTGAGTCGCTGGGTTTAACTGATAGGCCCTCTCCTTCATCTCCCGAGCGGCTTTATTGGTAAAGGTAATGGCCAAAATATTCCAAGGATTGACCATTTTTTCATCGATCAAGTAAGCGATCCGGTGGGTCAGGACACGTGTCTTACCAGAACCAGCTCCCGCCATGATCAAAAGGGGACCTTCTGTCGTTTGGACCGCCTCTGCCTGGCGATCATTCATACCATTCAATAAAGGATTCATCTCATACTCCTCATTCATTCAATCGTTCTATTATACCACATTTTCGCCCTTTCTCCTTTTGGAAACAGTTGGCATCATTTGAATTTTGCACTCAAAAAGGCTATAATAAAGGCTTAAGAAGAACGAATATTTCCTCATTAACAACGATCCAAGTTTTTCGCTTAGGAGGAAATCTACAGAAGTCTGGAGGAGTTATCAGTGAATCAATCACAAAGTAATTTAAAACTAGCCGAACGTGGAGCCCTGATCAGTATTGTCGCCTACCTGATTCTTTCCGCAGCTAAATTAGCAACAGGACATCTCCTTCACTCCTCCAGTTTGGTCGCGGATGGTTTTAATAACTTATCCGATATTATCAGTAACGTCGCCCTTCTCATCGGCATTCGCATGGCCCGCCAGCCAGCTGACCGCGACCACCGATTTGGTCATTGGAAGATTGAAGATCTAGCTAGCCTGGTAACTTCCATCATCATGTTTTATGTGGGCTTCGATGTCCTACGAGATACCGTTCAGAAAATCCTCAGTAGGGAAACCACTGTCATTGATCCTTTAGGGGCCATTGTCGGAGTTGGATCAGCCCTTGTCATGTTTGCGGTCTATCTTTATAACCGGACTTTAGCTAAGAAAGCTCAATCCAAGGCCCTCAAGGCAGCTGCCAAAGACAACCTGTCTGACGTGGTCACTTCTTTAGGAACCTCTGTTGCGATTGGAGCTAGTGCTCTTAACTATCCGATTGTGGACCAATTAGTGGCCATCGTTATTACCTTCTTTATTCTAAAAACAGCCTACGATATTTTCATTGAATCCTCCTTCAGCCTCTCAGATGGATTTGATGAAAGTCTTCTTGATAAATACAAGGCTGCTATTCTAGAATTGCCAAAGGTCAGCCGGGTCAAATCCCAACGAGGACGGACCTACGGAAGCAATATCTACCTAGATGTCGTCATCGAAATGAATCCAGACCTTTCTGTTTATGAGAGTCATGCCATTACCGAAGAGGTCGAGCGCCTTCTCAAGGAAAAATTTGGAGTCTTTGACATTGATGTCCATGTGGAACCAAGTTCTATCCCAGAAGATGAGATTTTGGACAATGTCCTTCTCAAACTAAAAACCTACGAAGAGCGCTTGCAAGCTCAGCAAGAATATTCAACCCTCCTAGCAGACAACTTCACCCTCATCGATGAGTTTGGCCAAGAAAGCCACAAGGAGGACCTGGTCCGTTTGCAGGAAGAGAATCAGATTCCCTTTAAGAATTTCGAGATCGAATCCATCAGTCAAAAGACTAAGCTGATTCGCTATGAATTAAATAACCAGATCCATACCAGTCTCTGGCGTCGCCATGAACATTGGCAAAAGGTCTTTCATCAAATTACCAGTAAAAAGGAAAACTAGGGCCCTCTAACTGGGAGAAACAAAGATAAAAAGCTACTGCAGTTCACATATTCTGCAGTAGCTTTTTTGTAAGAAAAAATAGTCCTTCTGGACTATTCTTCGATTTTAATAAAGCCGAATTTATTTAAAGGATACAAGCGGAAATCAACTACCCCTTCAATCTGACTAGCTTTAATATAACCAAATTCACGGCTATCTTTTGTATTGTTGCGATCATCGTTTAGGACTAAATAACTATTACTTGGTACTTTCCCTGCCTTGGTTCCTTTAAGTTCTCTAGAGAAAAAATCATTTGTAAAATAATCGCCACTTGGGGCCGCCAAATGTTTGGTCTTCATTTTATCCAAATACGGCTCTGCTGTAGCTAAACCATTCAAATAAAAGACATCATCCACATAGCTGACCTCATCGCTCTCTATCGCAATGACACGTCCAAGATATTGTTTCTCTTTTACATGGTAGAGGACCAAATCTGTCCGATCAATTTTTCCCTTCTTAGTCGCTAATACTAAATCATCTTTCTTAACGGAGGCATTGGCCATTTGATCAGATACCCACAATGGTTGAAAAACAAATAGGCGCAAAGTAATGAGTACCAAGCCCAATATTCCAATGATGATAATATTCCGAATCAAATCCCTTTTTGACATTCCTATCCCCCCTTTCAGTTCCTTCCATTATACCATTTTATTAGACAATAAAAAAGGCCCACATTCCTAAATCGTCAGAAACTTGGACGAAAAAAACCTTGTCTCCAAGATTTTACACTTAGAGAACAAGGTTGGTTAGTTAGATTAACGTACTGTACGGATACGCATAGTGTTTGTACGAACAGCTTCACCAAGTGGCACACCTGCAACGATAACGATATCGTCACCAGATTGTACAAGACCTGCTTCAACTGCTTTACGTTCAGCAATTTCAAACATGTCATCAGTTGATGATGGAGCTTCTGTCAACATTGGGATAACACCCCAGTTCAACATCAATCCACGTTCTGTCAATTCGTCAAATGTCAATGCCAAGATATCAGCATTTGGACGGTATTTAGAAATCAAACGTGCAGTGTGACCAGTCTTAGTAAGAGTAACGACCAATTTGATATCCATTGAGTTTGTTGCATCTTTAACAGCTGATGCCATAACTTCTGTCTTAGAGTTACGTTCGAAAGTATCTGAGTTCAAACGTCCGTATTCGTTAAGAAGAGTTTGAGCGTTCTTGTCAATTGTAGCCATTGTTGTAACTGACTCAAGTGGGTATTTACCATTTGCAGACTCACCTGAAAGCATTGTAGCGTCAGTTCCGTCGATAACAGCGTTAAATACGTCTGATACTTCTGAACGAGTTGCACGTGGTTTTTCAGTCATTGTTTCAAGCATGTTTGTTGCAGTGATAACAACTTTACCAGCAGCGTTCACTTTAGTGATGATCATTTTTTGGTAAACTGGAACCATTTCGAATGGTACTTCGATACCCATGTCACCACGAGCGATCATGATACCGTCAGCAGCTTCAATGATTTCATCCAAGTTATCGATACCTTGTTGGTTTTCGATTTTAGCGAACAATTGAACGTGACCGTTACCAGTTTCTTCACAGATTGCACGAACTTCGTTCACGTCTTTCGCAGTACGTACGAATGAGATCGCGATGAAGTTGATACCTTGTTCCAAACCGAAGCGGATATCGTCGTTATCGCGTTCAGCAAGAGCTGGGAAAGGAATCTTCGTATTAGGGATATTCACACCTTTCTGCTTAGCAATAATACCGTCATTTTCAACAACCACTTCAAATTCACGAGTATCATCGTCTTTAGCGAAAATACGAAGACCCAATTTACCATCGTCAACCAAGACTTGATGACCAACTTCAACATCATCGTAGATATCAAGACCACCAGCAACGTTCAAAGCAATCACTTCACGAGTTGATTTGATTCCTTGTTTAGTTGCAACACGGATTTTTTCACCAGTCTTGTATGAGTACTCTTTAGCATCGCCTTCGAACAACTCTGTACGGATTTCTGGACCTTTTGTATCAAGAAGGAAACCAACTTTTTTACCAGCGATTTCTTCTGCACGTTTAACGGTTGCCATACGGTCACCTTGTTCTTGGTGGTCACCGTGTGAGAAGTTGAAACGGAAAGTGTTAGCTCCTGCTTCAATCAATTGAGCAATGTTTTGTGCTGAAGCTTCAACATCAAGTTTTTCACCCCAATATCCATCATCACCAAATTTTTTACCACCACGGATTTCTACCGCAGGACCTAAGGTTGCAACGATTTTTACACGTTTGTTCATGATTTTTGTGACTCCTTTTAAAATACACTGTCTATTTAGACAAATTTTAACAAATAACTATTAGATAGAAGATAAGCTACGGTTCAACTCTGCAAGGTTCAAGTCAGCCTTGTGAGGGTTGTTCACCTTGATTTTGCCGTCTTCAGTCAAGCTGAAGAGAGCACCTTCTTCTGCACTACCAAGAATTGGGTTTTCCACCATTTGTTCATTGCGGATACCAACAGCTACACCACCGATACCAGCTTTCAACAACTTAACAGCATGTGCACCCAAACGTGAAGCAAGGACACGGTCACGCGCAGTTGGTGAACCACCACGTTGGATATGTCCAAGTTCTGTTACACGAAGATCACTTGTATCTCCGGCATCTTTCAAGGCTTTACCGAATTCAGCAGCAGACATCACACCTTCTGCAAGGACGATGATGTTGTGTGTACGACCTTTCTCGTAGCCCATCTTGATGCTTTCAACGACATCTTCGATTTTGAAGCCTTCTTCTGGAATGATGATCTCATCAGCTCCTGAAGCAATACCTGACCAAAGGGCGATATCCCCTGCATGACGTCCCATTACCTCGATTACAAAGGTACGATGGTGACTAGACGATGTATCCCGGATCTTATCAATCGCATCCATTACAGTTGTAACAGCTGTATCAAATCCAATTGTAAAATCTGTACCAACGATATCATTATCAATTGTACCAGGAAGTCCTACAGCTGGGAAGCCATGTTCTGTCAAACGCATCGCTCCGTGGTATGATCCATCACCACCGATAACGACGACACCTTCGATTCCATGTTTCTTCAACTGCTCAATCCCTTTTAATTGACCTTCGCGTTCAGCAAATTCAGGATAGCGAGCTGAGTGAAGCATTGTTCCACCACGAGAAATAATATCCCCAACTGATGAAGCATCCAATTGATGGATATCGCCAGCAACCATACCAGCGTATCCATTATAGATACCAAATACTTCCATTCCTTCAGAAATTGCTTGGCGAACAACTGCACGGATAGCAGCATTCATTCCAGGGGCATCTCCTCCACTGGTTAAAACAGCAATACGTTTCATTTCGATATTTGCTCCTTTTTTTTCTTTTACATTCTAAATGATTATAACACAAAGAGGCTCAAATTTCTCCTATTTTCCGTAGATTTTATCGATAAATCGTTTTCATAGCAATACTTGCCAGCTCATTTTCTAACTTCTCGTTTTTCTGGACGGAAACTCCTTTTAATTGAATGGTCTTTTTCTCCTCTTCATAGCGAATAACAACAGGATAGGGACCCGGATAGGCTTTTAAAACATCTAAGACTGCCCGGTCCTCCTGGTGATCAAACAATTGAATCCAAAAACGCTGATTGGTGGCTTCTTCTGCTTCCATCAAAATCATTTGGAGTCGACCATCTCTAGACTGGATTTTCCCCTTGAGATAGTAATAGCCCTTCTCTCTTATTTTTGAACTATACTGGCGATAAGTATCCGGAAAAAGAGTGACATCCATCTTCTTTTGGAGATCGGAAACTTGTAAAAAGGCCATATTTTCCCCATTTTTTGTTCGAATCGTCCGGATTGATTGGACTTCGACTAGGATGGTGGCCTGTTCTCCTTCGCTTAAAGAAGCGATCGGCCGTACTGGTTGGCTACTTGCGGATAGAATTTCCACCAGAGGATGAGGACTGAGACCGACCCCTATGACCCTTTGCTCCATTTCATACTTCTCAGCCTTGCTGTAGTCCTCAGCATCCATCCAGGAATAATTAGCTTCGCCAAATAAACTACCCAACTCATCCGCAAAGACAAATAGATTAGGAAGGTTCTGAAGGACTTTTCTTCGATTCTTTTCAAAGCAGTCAAACAAGCCCAATTCTACCAGTGGCGTCAAAAGAGGAAGTTTGTGGTACTGACTTGGCAAGCGCAAGATAAAATCTTCAATACTCTCAAAGGGGCGTTGGTCAATAATCCAAAAGGCTAGATCTTTTGGAAGACCTTTGATATTCTTCATTCCTAGATAAATCTTCTGATCTTGGAACTTATCTTTATAAGGAATGGTATTAATGGTCAAAGGAGCCACTTGGAAGTTGAATTGCAACGCATCGGTCAAGTAATCACTGCTAGAGTAGTTGAGCATAATGTCAAAGAAGACATCTGGATAATGGACTTTAAAGTAAGCCAATTGGAAGGCCAAGGCTGAGTAGGCATAGGCATGGGAACGGTTAAAGCCATAGCCAGCAAATTTTTCCATAATGGCAAAGACTTTCTTGGCTTTTTCTGCACTATGCCCAAGCGCGACAGCCCCCTTGATAAAGTCATCTTCCATCCGATGCATTTCTGCCACGTTCTTTTTCCCCATGGCCCGTCTGAGAATATCGGCCTTTCCTAGACTAAAGCCAGCAAAGGTCTGGGCCACCTGCATGACTTGTTCCTGATAGAGCATGATGCCATAAGTTGGTGCTAGAATCCCTTCCAAACTAGGATCAATCATATCGACCTTCTCTTTGCCATGCTTGCGTTTGACGAAATTATCGATATAGTCACTAGCCCCTGGCCGGTTCAAAGAAGTCGTCGCAACAATTTCTTCAAAACAGTTGGGTTGAACCCGTCTTAATAAACGGATAGCTCCTGCTTGCTCAAACTGGAAGATTCCCTTGGTATTACCCGCAGCAAATAAAGCAATCGTTTCTGGATCTTCTAGAGGAATATCCTCGATTTTAATATCCTTTTGATATTTTTCCTTCACTGCTTCCTGCATCCGTTGAGCAAAGGTTAAATTTCGTAGTCCTAAGAAGTCCATCTTGAGCAAGCCATTTGCCTCAACACCATGGGCATCATATTGGGTCAGATTCATCTCCTCACCCATCTTGATCGGAATTTGATTGGTGAGGTCTTCTCCACTCATGACGACACCTGCCGCATGAATCGACGTCTGACGCGGTTGCCCTTCAATCCTCTTCGCAATTTCAAAACCCTTACGGTATTCCGGACGACTTTGGATGGCTTGACGGAAGGCTAAATTCTTTTCATAAGCAGAGGCTAAGGTGTCCCGTAAGCCAATCCGCTTGGTAAGGTTGGTTAACTCATACTCTGGGGTTCCAAATCTCTTAAACACATCTCGAATGGCTTGTTTCGCTCCAAAAGTTGAGAAGGTCACAATTTGAGCCACATGAGGACTGCGGTAGCGATTTTTAACATACTGGATAAATTTGGGACGATAGACATCTGGAATATCAATATCAATATCTGGCATGGTATAGCGCTCTAAGTTCAAAAAACGCTCAAAGAGGAGATTGTTCTTGACTGGATCAATCCCTGTAATATCCAAGGCATAGGCTACTAGACTACCAACTGCTGATCCACGTCCCATCCCCATATAGTAACCCTGACTTCGACCAAAGCGTAATAAATCCCAGACAATCAAGAAGTAGTCATCAAAGCCCATCTGATGGATGACAGCCAATTCATGATGCAAACGCTCTTGGTAAACCGTCTGGTCCAGCCCCTTGCTTCTCAAGCCCTCCTCAGCCAACTCACGCAATTCCTCGACTGCAGGTTTCTCTGGATTAAAACGGGGAAGCTTTAATTGCGTATCAATCTCATAATGAACGGCAGCAAGAGTCTTTTCTAGATAAGGAATACTATCCGGAAAATTATGTGAAAATGCCCGCTCCAACTCTTCAGGTGGCAGGAACATCATAGAGGTGTCAATAGCTCCTACTTCCTTCAGACTGCAATTATTACGAATGGCGTGAAGCATCTGAAGACTCTCCAAATCACTCGTAGAAAAATATCGGACCGTATGGAGTGGGAAAACAGGACGAGAAAACTGTTTCGCTGGAGTATCCGGAAAGACACCAATCGCAAAGTCTTGGCCTAAGTCTAAATACTCAATCCCTTCAAAATAGGGAACGATGATGGCTATATCATCCAATAAGTGTTGAAAGGCTGACCAATCTGTTGTCCCCATCATTTTCATGCTGGAAATTTTAATTAAGTGTTTGTAGCCTTTGGTTCCTAATGCAACCAAACGGATAGACAAAGGACCCGCCGGTATCTCGACTTCCAAATCAAGACCTAGGACAGCCCCCATACCAGCTTTTTGACACTCTTCTAAAAACTCGTAAGCCCCATATAAATTATCGATGTCCATGAGACCAATTTGTTGGTAACCCATTTCTTTGGCACGATGAATATAGTCTCGAATAGAGACTAAACTGTCCATAAAGGTGTAGACTGATTTTGTGTCCAGCTGTGTAATCACCTTGTTCTCCTTTTCATCCGTTCTTTCCTTCTATTATACAGGAAATCCGGCAAAGAAGACACTCTTACCCATTGCCAATCCTGCCTAACAAAAAAAACAGACCGACTGATCTGCTTTTCTTTCTTATACGGAAGACATGGGATTCGAACCCACGCACGCTGTTACACGCCTACCGCGTTTCCAACACGGCCTCTTAAGCCTCTTGAGTAATCTTCCAAACTAGTATCCATTATACGGAAAAGCGCCCCTTCTGTCAACAAAAAATTTAGGAATCGCTCACAAGATATCATTGCTTGATGGATTTTAAAGAAATAAAAAGAGAGTGGGACAGAAATCGGTCATTCGTTAGAATTCGATTTCGTCGTCCCACCTCCTCACAGTTGAGTAGGGCTGTAAAAGCTGATGAATTCAGCGTAGTAGAACCCACTCAACCACTAAGTCTTGCTCGACAAACCAAAGACAGTTAAGAGGCTAGGACATTTGTCCCAGCCTCTTGCATATAAAAAATGGAGCCGGTGGGAGTCGAACCCACGTCCAAACATCTGCTAACATATTTGTCTACAACCATAGGTTATGTATTGGTTTAACAGCTCCTCGACACATAACTCAAGCCTAGGAACTGCGAGTCTATCAATCTCTTATCAAACTGCTAGACAAAGTTTGATCGTATCTCGCTAAAATCAAGACCTGTCATCAGACACGAGCAATCCGAATCGGGTCACGCCTGCTGGTTTTTAGGCAGCTAGAGCGTAAGAAGTGTTATTTTTTGCAGTTATATTTAACTGAGCGTTTACGTCGCCACACGAGTCGCAAAATATGCCTCATAATGCCTGTCGAATCCGTAACGACCCCAAAATGATATACTCAAGTGTATCATTTTTTGTATAAAATGGCAAAAGAAAAAGAGGGATCTCTTCCCTCTTTCACTTTTATTGCAAGTTTAGTTTGAATTTTGTTACATAATGTACCGTGAAATACATCGCTACAATTTTCACCACTTCATAGATATAGGCAGGAATAAAGTTAACAACTAAGATATCACTAAGAGTATCAGAAGACATAGTTGCAGTTCTTGAAAGTTCTGAAATAGATATAGAAGGGAACAATCTTCCAATGATACTTAGTACAACCCAAAGGATAAATCCAAAGACGAAGGCCATCACGATACGACTGTTAATGAAGAGCTGACCCAGTGAGATGGCACAGTAGAGCATTAAAATACCTGAAATAGTCGCTAACACTTGAAATAGCAAGCTTTGCCAAATAAGAGATGACCCAATATGTTCGAACAATGGACCAAGTAAATCAAAAATATTCTGTTGTTGAGCGAGGCCAATCACTCCTAAGAAAATAAGCAAAGAAAGAATCAAGCTAATAAAACAGAAGATACTCCAAATCAAAGCAGATGTTACTTTTACAAGTAAAACAGTATGAGATCCAGTTGGCAAGGTCCAGGTCAAATAACCTTCACGACCAAAAATATTGTTGTAAAAACGACGAATAATAATGATATAGTTGGTCAAGGTCAAGCCAATGTAGCCCGCAAAAATGACCAAAACAACAATACTCCCAATAGTTAAGGCTGTGTTTTCTGTGAAAGTTGATGCCCCAGTTATAACACTAGAAGCTAATAAACCAGCAAAAATGGAGAGAATAGCAAGCACACCCGAAATAATGAGATACCACTTATAGGTTGCTTTTAATTCATATTTCATTAATTTCCCAAACATAAGAACCTCCTAATACATTCTAAATTGTTCACGGAAGATCTCATCAATCGATTTACCGTATTGGTTGCGAAGAACAGTTGTGTTTTCATGCAACAGAATACGACCTTGATTGATAAAGAGCGCTTCATCCAAGACTTGTTCAACGTCCGCAATCAAGTGGGTTGAAATCAATACAGATGAGTTTGGACGACGATTTTGAATGATGGTTCTAAGAATGTAATCACGCGCAGCAGGGTCCACCCCACCAATAGGTTCATCAAGAATGTACAAATCCGCTTCACGGCTCATGACCAAAATTAATTGAACTTTTTCTTTATTCCCTTTAGAGAGTTGTTTCAATTTTTGCTCTGGATGTAAATGTAAATCATTTAGCAATTGATAAGCACGTTGCGGATTGAAATCATTATAGAAGTCTTGGAAGAAACGGATTGTTTCTGAAATCTTCATATTTTCATCCAAATAAGTTGTATCTGGCAAATAAGAAACGACTTGTTTGGTTTTTGCAGACGGTACTTGGCCATGGATGTAGACATTACCTGAAGTAGGTTGCAAGAGCCCATTCACTAATTTAATAATGGTGGTTTTCCCACTTCCGTTTGGTCCTAACAAACCAATGATACGACCCGGTTGAATATTGACACTCACATCATATAAGGCAATATGTTTACCATACACTTTTTGAACATGGTCTAGGTAGACCAAAGGGTACTGATTCATAATCTTCTCCTTAATTTAATAATGATTCTATTATAACCTTACTAAGAAGTGATTGCAAGATATAATCAGAAAAGAAAATCGAATGTTCGTACTATTTGATAACCAAATCATCTGTCCAAAAAAAGGAGAAACATCCGTTCCTCCTTTAAAGCAATCTTATTTGATTCCTAAAGCAATCCGCGCATAGCGGCTCATCTTTTCAACCGTCCAAGCTGGGTACCAGACCAATTTTACATCGACCTTAGTCACTTCTTCCATTCCTGTTAAGGCATCATAAATCTGATCCGTCAGCAAGTCTGCCAATGGACAACCCATGGTGGTTAGGGTCATATCGATTTCTGTTTCACCAGTTTCACCATCAAACCGAATTTCGTAGACCAAACCAAGATTGACAATATCAATACCTAATTCCGGATCGATGACTTGCTCTAGGTTTTCAAGAATACGGTTTTTAATTTGTTCGATTTCTTCTGTCGTATAACTCATTCTTTACTCCTTCTTCGTTGGGTTCATCCCTATGAAGAATTTCTTTTTTTACGGAAACCCAAATATTAAGAAAACTCTATAAAAGACTGCCCGAACCTTCCTCGCTCCCGAATCTCTCGGCTCGGGTTAAAAAAGTCCCCCGGACCTGGGTCGCTTTTTTATTTCTAGGCGACCGTTAAAAAGACCCCCCGGACCTGGCCACTCTCTTGTTTTTGGGTGACCGTAAAAAATGTCCACTGGACATTCCTCGCTTCCGAGTTTCTCGGCTCGGGTTAAAAAGGTCCCCCGGACCTGGGTCGCTTTTTTATTTCTAGGCGACCGTTAAAAAGGTCCACAGGATCTTCCTCGCTTCCGAGTTTCTCGGCTCGGGTTAAAAAGGTCCCCCGGACCTTTTTAATCCTCTATAAAATCACGCAATGGTTTGCTTCTGCTTGGGTGGCGCAGTTTGCGGAGGGCTTTGGCTTCGATCTGACGGATCCGTTCACGGGTCACGTTAAAGACTTTCCCAACATCTTCCAAGGTCCGCATTTTACCATCATCCAAACCAAAACGTAAACGAAGGACATTTTCTTCCCGGTCGGTAAGAGTATCAAGGACTTCATCCAATTGTTCGCGTAGTACCACACGAGTGGTGTAATCTACTGGATTTTCAATCACTTCGTCTTCGATAAAATCTCCCAAATGGCTATCGTCCTCTTCCCCAATTGGTGTTTCAAGAGAAACAGGTTCTTGGGCAATCTTCAAGATTTCGCGCACCTTATCAGGTGTCATATCCATGCGTTCCGCAATTTGTTCTGGTGTAGGATCTTGTCCCAATTCTTGCAAGAGGTTGCGTTGTTCACGAACCAACTTGTTAATAGTTTCTACCATGTGGACAGGAATACGAATGGTACGAGCCTGGTCTGCAATGGCACGGGTGATAGCCTGACGAATCCACCAAGTCGCATAAGTAGAGAACTTGAATCCTTTGGTATAGTCAAACTTATCAACGGCCTTCATCAAGCCCATGTTTCCTTCTTGGATCAAATCCAAGAATTGCATCCCACGACCAACATAGCGCTTCGCAATAGAAACAACCAAACGAAGGTTGGCTTCTGCCAAACGTTGCTTAGCTTCCAAATCTCCTTGTTCCACCAAAATGGCCAATTCTTGTTCTTCTTCATTGGTCAAAAGAGGAACGACCCCAATTTCCTTCAAGTACATCCGTACTGGGTCATTGACCTTAGCAGAGTTGCTTCCAAGCAATTCTTCATCTGACAATTCTGGCTCTTCTTCATTGTTCAACACACGCGCACTTGGGTTGCCATCTTTATCAGTGATCGAAATCCCTGCATCTTGAATTCTTTGCAGGAGATCTTCAATACCATCTGCATCCAGTGTGAAAGGAATAACCAACTGATCATTAATTTCATCATCTGTAGCAGTCCCACTTTGCTTATGACTGCGGATAAATTCTGCAATTTGAACGTCCAATGTTGTAATATCTTTTTGTTCTTTAGCCATTCTTACTCCATTCTTCTTTTTTGAGCGATTAAACGCTCGAGTTCCAATAAAGCTTTTTCCGCATCCCCTATTGAGGAAGCTTCCTTCACTTTATTTCCAATTTGTTGACTTTCTTTGCGAAGAAGTTCACGATTCCGCGTCGCTTCTACTTCTTCTAACTCACCATCTGCTATCTCTTCTGGTAAATCTTCTTCTAACATGCGGTACCAGGCGTGCTGGACCCCTTCAGGCTGCTCGGATAGATCCTGAGAGGTGACTTCTCCATTTTGACAGAGCAATTGATACAAGATCTGTAACTCCGGCGTATCAAAGGCAAAATCAGGTCGCAACCGGTAATCATTGAGGACCATTGGAAAATCCTTCATCCTACTTAACAAATGATTTTCCGCCTTGATCAAGCGCGTCATCCCACGATTCGGCAGGAGATCGACTGAAAAATTCGACGTTCTTGATCGTCCACCACTTTGATCCTCCTGCCGTTGATGCAAGCGACAATTATTGACAATCTGCTCAATCTGCAAATAATCAAAGTCTGGCAATAAATCGGCCAACTTATAAATATAGGTGTTTTGCGCTGTGATGGAGCGCGTCTGGGCGATCATCGGTGCCAGCTTCTCGACAAACTCAATCTGTGCCTGTAAGTTCTCAATATACTGGGGTTTCCAGTAGTGCATCAAGAATTCAACCTTACTGATCCGCGAATTCTTCAAGAGGGAAGCTAGATCTTCTGGGGAGGTCTTTTTGAGGTACTCATCGGGATCCATCTGATCAGGGATACGGACGATCTCCAACTCCAGATCCTGCAAGACATCCAAGGCCTTAGCGGTTGCTTCAAGTCCCGCCTTATCCCCATCATAGGTCAAAATGACCTTTTTGGTAAAATGAGACAGGTGCTGGACGTGCTCTGGTGTCAAGGCTGTCCCCATAGAGGCGACTGCATTTTCAATCCCAGCTCGATAAGCCGCAATGACATCCATAAAGCCTTCCATGATATACATTTCATGTTGCTTTTTGGCGCTCGTCTTAGCTTGATCCAAATGATAAAGTTCATAACTCTTATTAAATAGACGGGTACTTCGACTATTCTTGTACTTGGCTTGATGACTGCCATCATCCGTTAGTTTCCACAGTCTACCAGAAAAAGCAATGACACGTCCACTATCATCCGTCAAAGGAAACATAATCCGATCCTGAAAGGCATCAAAAACTGTTCCAGCATCTGAGATTGTGAATAACCCCGAATCGGTAATCACTTTCTCAGAGAACTTCTCAGAGAGATTTCGATAGAGATAATTCCCTTCTGCTGGGGCTAAGCCCAATTGAAAATGTCGGATGACCTCATCCGTCAATCCACGTTCATACAGATAATTTCGCGCTTCTTCTCCCATCTTTGTCGTCATCAGAATCGCCTGGTAGAACTTACTGGCTTCCTGATGAATCTCATAAAGTTCTTGGTTGGGATTGATAGACGTTGGTTGAGCCGGCCTTGCTTGGTACTGAAGCGCAATACCCGCTTTTTCTGCTACGATCTGGACCGCATCCATAAAAGCGACTCCACGGTATTCCTCAATAAACTTAAAGACATCTCCCGAGCGACCACATCCGAAACAATGGTAAAACTGCTTGTCTTCAACGACATTAAAAGAAGGAGTCTTTTCACCATGAAAAGGACAGAGCCCTAAAAAATTACGGCCAGCCTTGGTCAAAGAAACAACTTCTCCAATAACTTCAACAATGTTTACACTGTTTTTAATTTCTGCAATTAGCTCTTTATCAACCATAAACAGTGCCTCCATTTTACCATAGATTATCACTTTATATTTTATACTAAAAGTTAGTAAAAGTAAATTTTTTCCTACCGATTTCACACATAAAAGAAAAGATTTTCAACCTTTATCACTAATTTTAAAAAATGAGGCATATTCCTTGTCAGTCGAATATTTTTCCGTTATACTATCATAGTAAAAAATTATTATGAAAGGACATATTTAGGATATGTTAAAAGATTTGAAAGCTTTTCTCCTTCGTGGGAATATTGTTGACCTTGCTGTAGCAGTCGTTATCGGAGCTGCATTTGGAGCTATCGTAACATCACTTGTTAACGATATCATCACTCCACTTATTTTGAAACCAGCTATGAAAGCTGCTGGTGTTGATAAGATTGCTAATTTGTCATGGAACGGTGTTGCATACGGTAGCTTCTTGAGCGCTGTGATCAACTTCCTTGTTGTTGGTACTGTTCTTTTCTTCGTAGTGAAAGCTGCTGAAAAAGCTCAAAACCTTGGTAAAAAAGAAGAAGCTGTCGAAGAAGAAGCTCCTGCTCCTACTCAAGAAGAGTTGCTTACTGAAATCCGCGACTTGCTTGCAAACAAATAATCAGATAAAAAGATCCGATCTTCTAGCTGGAAGGTCGGTTTTTTTGTCTTTGATGGATGAGAAAAAACAAAAAACAGACCGAAGTCTGTTTCTGTATTCAATTAGAATTTTTTACGTTTACGAGCTGCTTCTGATTTACGTTTACGTTTTACAGAAGGTTTTTCATAGAATTCACGTTTGCGTGTTTCTTGAAGAGTACCAGCTTTAGTAACCGCACGTTTGAAACGACGAAGAGCATCGTCAAGAGATTCATTCTTACGTACTACTGTTTTTGACATGTTTTTCACTCCCTTCAAGTTCAAGATCTATTCTATTCTACACGGAATTCTATAGATTGTCAAGAAAAAGTTAAAGGAATTCATCTCTTGTCACTAGCTAAACGTTTATCAAATCTGTTCGAGGATTCATTCTTTTCTGAACTCCTGTCATTCATAACGATCATAAAGGTTTGATACTACTTGTTCAAATGCTTCTAATTCCTCCCAATAATCCATTGGGAGATTACTAATTTTACTAAGGTCATTCTCATCAAAATGATAGACCAGATGACGCAAAATTTGAGTTTCTATCCAGCGCAAATCCCTTAGTTGCTCGATATTAACTGATTCCAATCCTACTAGATACTGACAAAGAGCAGCAAGTGACTCCGAATGAAACACTTTCTTCTCATGCAAGTAGTATAGAAAACTAAAATGATCAGCTCTTCGATTATCTTTGATTAAATTCTTTTCTTTCATCCCTACTCCCTTTATAAAAACTTTTTACTTAACGAAAGATAAAAACACTTTCCGTAATGTCTACGAAAAGTGTTCTGGTCTTACTTATAAAGGAAGCTAAAGAGGGCAATGGCAACGATTGCAGCCAAGATTGGTGCTACAACTGGTACCCAAGCGTACCACCATTTTGAATCTCCCTTGTGTTCACCTAAGACAGATTTTGGAAGGAAGGCGTGAACCAAACGTGGACCAAGGTCACGTGCAGGGTTCAAACCAGGTCCTGTAGGACCACCAAGTGATGTCACCAAAGCCATAACGAGGAATCCAAGTGCCAAGTGAGCAATTCCTAGACCAGGAGCATGTGCTTGTGACAAAGCCAATTTTGCAGCTGTTGAAGAAGCATCAAAAATCCCTCCTTGCTCAGTCGCTGCTCTTTGAGCTAGACCAGCAACCTCAGCACCGAAGAAGTGTTTTGTCAAGCCAAGGGCTCCAAAGAAAAGGACGAATGATCCTGCAAACTCGTTGATAAAACCATTGATAGTTGCTGCTTTACGTGATTCAGGAGTTCCTTTATCCAAGCTAGAAATCGTTGAGAAAGTTCCCAAGATATTGTTTGGATTTTCAGTTTGAAGGTAATATGGACGGTGAGTCGCAACGACAACCAATTGTCCAAACATGGCTCCAAGAACTTGAGCAACGATGTAGTATAAAACATTTTCCCAAGGGAAGAGGCCACTAACTGCAAGTCCAATCGTAAAAGCAGGGTTGATATGGTTTCCTGATACATTACCAAACATCAAGGCTGGCATCATAACACCTATTCCATATCCAATTGCAATCACGAGCCATCCACTTTGATGCCCTTTGGTCCCCTTCAATTCAACGTTTGCAACGGCACCATTTCCTAAAATAATCAATAAAGCTGTTGCAATAAATTCGGTCGCAACTTTAACCCAAAAATCAAATTGCATTTTTGAATAATCTCCTTATAAAA
>ERZ773246.126-NODE-126-length-37737-cov-268.727_pt1 | contig 37737 bp, 35 predicted proteins | sample MGYA00580519_ERZ773246 | MGnify/ENA primary metagenome ERZ773246 (study PRJEB29015, sample SAMEA2738153) | human oral metagenome | biome: human oral; feature: human-associated habitat; material: saliva | place: China | collected 2246 ...
GCCCTAACCTTGCCCAGCAGCAAGAGATGCTTCAGATACTCGCGGAGGCCAAACCAGCAGGGGTCGAGCCGATTTTGCACTCGGATATGGGGTGGCAGTATCAGCACGAGTTCTACGTCAGTATGCTGGCCGATAATGGTTTTATTCAGAGTATGTCACGTAAAGGTAACTGTATCGACAATGGCGCTACCGAGCAGGTTTTCGGTCACCTGAAGGATGAGTTTTTTCGTGGTCAAGATTGGCAGACTTTTGAGAGTTTCAAGGCCGACCTTGATGCCTATATCATGCATTGGAATACGGTAAGGCGTCAGGTGAAGCTGAGGGGCCTGACCCCGGTGGAGTACCGGGATCAGGCCTTACGGGAGGCCGCGTAGCGGCTACTATTTAATGTGTCCAAGTTTCGGGGCGCAGTTCACCTCGTCGGCGGGGCTTTCACGCGCCCGCGGTAAAGTGTCCCTCCGCGAGTACCCGTCAGCGAGCGCATCCACCCGTCACAACACCGCCCCGAGCCCCGCCGCGCTCAACCAACCCTTTACCCCACCGATACACTAGAACCATGTACCGAATCATGACTGTCTGCACCGGCAACATCTGCCGCTCCCCCGTCGGCGAATACCTCATCCGCCAGCACGCCCAAGAAGCCGGCGTGCCCGTCACCGTCACCTCCAGCGGCATCAGCAACGAAGAAGAAGGCAACCGCATCGACCCGCGCGCCGCCGCGCAGCTCACCACCCGCGGTATCGACCCGTCCGCGCACCGCGCCAGCGTCTTCACCGTCGAGGACTTCGACCGCAACGACCTCATCCTCGCCATGGACGCACCCCACTACCTGCGCCTCAAAGCCCTCGCCCGCAACGATGAGGACAAAGCCAAGATCCGCATGATGCGCAGCTTCGACCCGAAGGTCACCACCACCCACCTGGACCAGCTCGGTATCTACGACCCCTGGTACGGTAGCGAACGCGACTTCGTGTACACCACCGGCCTCATTGACGCCGCCGCACGCGGCCTCATCAACCACCTCAAGCAGGAAGGCGACGCGCAGTGAGTCAGCGTATTCCCCTGAACCAGAACCGCCGCGTCACCGGCACCGCCGAAATCCTGGAACTGTGCAAAGATATGCTGCGTCTGGAGCACGGCATCGGCAACGACTTCGACATGGACACCGCCGAATTTACTGAATTCCGTGCGCAGTTCCTTGCCGACTTCGCGCAGATCCCGCTGATCATCGGCATTGACGGCCGTAGCGGCACCGGAAAGACCAGCCTCGCCGCGCAGCTTGAGCAGGAGCTCACCGCCGCCGGGCACAGCGTGCACGTGCTGCACCTGGACGACTTCTACCCCGGCTGGGACGGCCTCTTCGACGGCGTGGAGGCGTGGGATGCGCTCTCCGTGCAGCTGACCGAGGGTATTGCCGGGACCTACACCCCGTGGGATTGGGAGGCGGGCGCCCCCGGTGAGGTGCGCACCGTCGACCCGGCGGCTACGCAGGTCATCATCTGTGAGGGTGTCGGCGCGATTGCGGGCGCCTGCGAGGTGCGTATCCTCGCAACCGCCCCGGACGAGGTGCGTTACGAACGCGCCATGGCTCGTGACGGTGACACGTTCCGCCCGCACTGGGAGCGCTGGGCGGCGCAGGAGGAGGCGCTGCTCGCCGAAATCCCGGAGGACTACGCGACCGTGGACTTCATCTACGACAGCGCGGCGCAGTAGCAGCCGCCTACAAGACAGTAGGGCCCAATGCTTTGTGTATCTCGAAGCATTGGGCCCTACGGCTATTTAGAGGCTGTTTTATTCAGGCGCTGTTTTACTTAGGCATGGGAGCCGGGCTGGCGGATTCCATGCGGTCTTTATCCCAGTAGGTTGAGGTATTGTCCGGCGCGTGAGTGGAGGCTGTGCCGTCTTTGCCGTTACCCGGGTTGTTGGAAAGCACGGCAAGGGTTACGAGCAAGACGCAAGCTATGAGTAGCAGGATGCCTAGCAAATATTTGTAGTAGTGGTTGCGCATCTGAGGTGCTCCCTCCGGTCGTACCGCGTGGTATGACCAGCGTAAGTTATGCAGTTGTGCCTAGCAATGCTTCTCAAGAATATTTCTCAAATATCTCTTCAGTGCTGGGCTTTGGGGAGGGTGCTGAGCGGCAGCCGCACGGTGACCGTCGAGAAGGGGCGGTGTTATCTCTCCAACGGAGCGTGGCTAACGCCGTCCCTTTGCTGTACCTGCGCAGGCAGGCGGCATCGCCCGTAGTGACATCAGGGTGCCCGAGCTCTGCGAGGGCGGGTCCCCTGTAGGAACGAGGGCGAACGCCGCCTTCCAAGCCAAGTAGTAAGCCAACCAAGCACAAAGGAACTAAGCGGAGCGTCTGTGCGACGGGTGCCCCTGCGTAGGCGCGGAGGAAATATGTGGCGCCCCCTTCCCCTACCCCTGTAGGAACGAGGGCGAACGCCGCCTTCCAAACCAGCCCGCAAACCAAGCACGAAGGAGCCAAGCGGAGCGTCCCTCCCGCACCGAAAAAAGGTCAAACGTTTAACTTACGAAGCCACACCCAATTCTGCTACCGTGGAAAAGTTGTGCTTCTAGCCTGCGCAAGCTCACCCCCGGAGCGGTACCGCCGCATCCACGTCTTGTAGAGCCGCAGGCGCCGTTGCGCGCGCATCACGCAGAAAGAAAAACTAAGACATATGTCTTCGAAGTCGATTAAGACCTCCTTCGGGCTATCGCCCCTTTTCATTGTTGTTTTGGCGCTGCTGACTGCTATCGCGCCGCTGGCTACGGACATGTACCTGGCGGCGCTGCCCGCGGTCGCTGAGAATCTGAACACCACCAGCACGAACGCGTCGCTGACGTTGAGCGCGTTCATGGTTGGTATGGCGCTCGGCCAGCTGGTCGTGGGTCCGCTGTCGGATAAGACAGGCCGCCGCAAGCCGCTGCTGTTCGGTGTGGTCATCTGCTTTATTGCGACGGTAGCGTGTGGTTTCGCGCCGAATATTGAGCTGCTGATTTTTGCGCGTTTCATGATGGGTTTCGCCGGTTCGATTGGTGCGGTGCTGGCGCGTTCCATCGTGGCTGATACGACTCAGGGACTGGCGACGGCTAAGCTCATGGGCGTCATGATGATGATTAACGGCTTCGCGCCGGTGCTTGCGCCACTGTTTGGTGGTTGGGTGCTGTCGTGGGGTAATTGGCGCGATATTTTCCATGTGCTCAGCGTGATTACCGCGGTTATGATGCTCGGCGTAATCTTCGTGATCAAGGAGACCCTGCCGGTGGAGGAACGCTACCAGGGCACTGCCTTGAGCGTGTACTCGGAGCTGCCGAAGGTCTTCAAGATTCGCCGCTACATGGGTTTCATGCTGACGATGTGCTTCGCGTTTGGTGCGCTGTTCTCGTATATTTCCGGTTCGACGTTTGTGTTGCAGAAGATTCTGGGCTTGTCCGAGACTGAGTTCACTATTGTGTTCGGTGTGAACTCGATTGGTATTGTGCTGTTCAGCGCGATTGCAACGAAGCTGGTTGGTCGTGTGGCGCAGCGTCGCATTGTGAATGTCGGCGTGGTTAGCCTACTGGTGGTGTCTTCGCTGCTGGTGGTTAGCTTCCTTGTCGGTATTTCGCTGGTGCCGACGCTGGTTCTGCTGTTCCTGCTGACCAGCTCGTGCGGCCTGATTTTTGGTAATGCTTCGGCGTTGGCGTTGAACGAGGCGCGCCACATGGCGGGTAGTGCGTCGGCGGTGATGGGTACGGTTCAGGCGCTGCTGGGTGCGTTGGCGGCGCCGCTGGTGTCGATTGCTGGTGAGCATGAGTACCTGCCGATGGGCTTCTCCATTTTGGGTTTTGCGGTCCTGACGGCGCTGGTGCTGTGGACGACCCCGCGTAAGGATTCGGACTACTCGGCGGACGGCGAGAGCCACAAAGCTCCGGCGGCGGGCCACTAGCCGTTCACAAGTACATATCTGTACGCATGCCCAGGAGGGGCGGTGTTATCCGTAAGCGACATCAGGGTGTCCGAAGCGAAGCGAGGACGGGTGCCCCTGTAGGAGCGTGGATAACACCGTCCCTTTTGCGTATCTTCCCTCGCCGGTTAGGGATGCGAACGTACAATAAAACTATGTCTAGTACCGTAATTCTTCTGAACGAACAGAACCCGCAGGGCATCTTCGTTGACCCGTCCGTGCCCCTCATCAGCGTTGATGATCAGGGCTTCACCCGCGGCGACGGCGTCTTCGAGACCATGCTCTCGGTCAATCGTCGCGTGCGTAAGCTCGGCATGCACCTATCCCGCCTCGAGTCGTCGGCGCACATGCTGGACCTACCCGACCCGGAACCTGAGATTCTGCGTTCGGCGGTGGAGCGCCTCATGCGTGAGGCGACCGCCGGTGCCGAGACTGCGCTGGGTGAAGAGCACATCGTGAAGATTATTATTTCGCGCGGCCCCACCCAGGCAGTGACTTCCATGCAGCCGGGCCCGTACACGCTGATTATGGCGTCGCCGGTGCCCGCCTCTATCGTGAAGCGCCGCACCGAGGGCGTGAAGGCGATGCTGCTGCCGCGCGGCCACGAGCCGATGGACAACAGCGCCTACCCGTGGCTTCTGGCGGGCGCGAAGACCCTCTCCTACGCGGTGAACATGGCGGTCCTGCGATACGTGCAGGAGCGCGGCGCGGATGACGCTATCTTCATCACCGATGAGCGTCGCGTGCTGGAGGGCGCCACCTCTTCGGTGCTGGTTGCGAAGATTGAGGACGGCAAGAAGGTGCTGTACACACCCGAGCCGAGCCACGGTATCCTTCCCGGCACCACGCAGGGCGCGGTGTTCGAGGCGGCACGCCAGGCTGGTTGGGAGCTGGGATTCGGCCCGCTCTACCCGCAGGATTTGTTCGAGTCGGACGGCGTGTGGCTGGCGTCGTCGGTGCGTCTGATTGCGCCGGTGACTCACCTGAACGGTACGGCGCTGGCGCATGACCCGGAGCTGACCGCTACGCTGCTGAACTACCTGGCGCAGCAGAGCTAAACACATACGAGAAGGGACGGTATTATCCGAGCGAGGATAATACCGTCCCTTTGTGCTGTCTGCGGTCAAGAACAGGAGGTGCCTGTACCTTCCTGAAGCGACATCAGGGTGCCCGAAGCGAAGCGAGGGCGGGTGCCCCTGTAGGAGCGAAGGAAGAGTGCGGGCACCTCCCTACCCACGTCCTAAGTAGAGCTAGGCGCGGAGGAAACATGCGGCGCCCCGCCTCTCTGTAGGAACGAGCACGAATACCGCCTCCCAAGCGGAACCAGAAACGGAACGGACTAGCCCCAGAGGAACTGGATCGTACCCGCCGCAATAGATGCACCGTACGCAACAGCGATAATGACGGCGGCAGCAATGCTCACATGCACATCACGCGGCGAATAGGACGGTACACGAGCCCAGGTGCGTTCGCCCGCGCCGAAGCCACGCGCCTCCATGGTGATGGCGAGGCGGGAGCCGCGGCGGATAGCCTGCACGAGCAGGGCGAAGCTTTGCCCGCCGAAGGTTTGTGCACGCCCAATGAGGGATTGGCCTGCGCCGAGTCCGCGGGCGCGTCGTGCCTGGCCGAGGGCGTTCCATTCGGCGAAGAGAATACCGACCAAGCGTAGGGCGGCGACGGTTGCGAGCACGAACCGGGAGGGTAGCTTGAAGGTTTGTGCGAGGGAGTCGCCCAGGTCGGTCGGGTCGGTGGTGAGCACGAACGCGAGGGTGGGTAGGACCATGGCGAGGGAGCGGATCATCATGGCTGCGCCGACGGCGGCGGAGTCGGTGGTGATGCTGTTGAAGCCGAGGTCGAGGATGGTGGTGCCGCTTTTGGCGCTGAGCATGGCGACGGACCAGCCGGTGGTGATGACGGCGATGAGGATGGGCCAGAAGCGGGTGAGGACGTTGACGGGTCGGAATCCGACGAGGATGAATCCGAGCAGTTCGAGGGCGAAGAGGATTCCGGAGGTGAGGGGGTCGCGCACGATGAGTGCGGCGATGATGAGGGTGAAGGAGACGATGAGTTTTACGCCGGCGTTGAGGTTGCTGAAGTAGCTGGTTCGGTCGATGGTGCCGAAGAAGTCGGTGTTCATGCGTTCTCCTTTCCGGGGGTGGTGAGGGCGGGTAGGGTGATGTGGTTGCCGCCGAGTGCCGCGGTGTAGTCTTCGTCGTGGGTGATGGAGATGACGGCGGTGCCGTTGGCGAGTAGTTCGCGGATGAGGTCGACGAGTTCTGCCCAGGTTCGTGCGTCTTGGCCGAAGGTGGGTTCGTCGAGGATGAGGATTTTGGGTGCGGTGGCGAGTGCGGAGGCTACGGAGAGTCGTCGTTTTTCGCCGCCGGAGAGGGTGAAGGGGTTCGCGTCGAGTAGGTGGTTGAGGCGTAGGTGGTGGGCGAGCGTATTGGTGCGTTCGGTGAGTTCTGCTTCGTTGAGGGGTTCGCGGGTGAGTGCGGCGAGTCGGCGGGGGCCGAGTTCGAGTTCTTCGCGTACGGTTCCGCGGATGAATTGGTATTCGGGTTCTTGGAAGACGTAGCCGATGCGGCTGAGCATTTGGGCGGGGGTCCAGGTGGGCACGTCCCAGTGGGCGCGGTTTTCACGCTCGTTGCCGCCGTCGTGGTTGCGCAGCGCGTCGGTGGCGGTGAGGGTGCCGTCGGGTGCGGTGAGGAGCCCTGCGAGGGTGAGGGCTAGGGTTGATTTGCCTGCACCGTTGGGTCCGAGCACGCTGAGGTGTTCGCCAGCGTGCAGGGTGAGGTTGATGCCGCCGCGCAGTACGGGCAGGTCGGTGGGTGCGGGTGCGGGGGTGTCGCCGAGGCGTTTGATGGTGCGTCGGCGTGCGCGTCGTTGTTTGGGGGTGGGCTGTGCGCGGGTGATACTGAGGTTTTCGGCGCGCAGTAGCGCCTCGCCGCGCTCGTTATCGCCGCCCGCAGCCTCACCGGTTACAGCCTCGCCGGTCTGCGGTGCGCGCGGCACGTAGTTGGGTACCCACACGCCCGCGTCGATGAGTTCTTGGCGGGCTTCGGTGAGTACGGTGTCGGGTGCGCCGTCGTGGGTGATGGTGCCGCCTGTACCGAGCACGATAATGCGGTCCATGTGCGGCGCCCAGATGCTCACGCGGTGTTCTACGACGAGCAGGGTCGCGCCGGTCGCCTCCGCAGCGGAGAGGATGCTGTCGCGTACTTCCTGCACGCCGGAGGGGTCGAGGTTGGCGGTGGGTTCGTCGAGGATCATGGCGCCGGGGTGCATCGAGAGGATGCCCGCCAGTCCGAGGCGCTGCTTCTGCCCGCCGGACAGCGCGCTGCTGGGGTGGTCGAGGGGTAGGTTGTTGAGCCCTACTGCGGTGAGGGCTTCGGTGACGCGGCCCCAGATTTCTTCGCGGGGTACGCGCAGGTTTTCGGGGCCGAAGGCTACGTCGTTGCCGACGGTTGCCATGACGATGGAGGATTCAGGGTCCTGCTGCATCATGCCGGCGGTGCCGCGTGCTTCGGCGGGTGCTTGCCCGTTGATGGTGATGGTGCCGCCGGCGGATTCGCCGTCGTCATCGTGGAGCACACCGGCGATGGCGTGCAGGAGCGTCGATTTGCCGGCGCCGGAGGTGCCCAGTAGCAGGACTTTTTCACCGGGGTTGATGGTGAGGTTGAGTCCGCTGATGACGGGTTCTGGGCGTCCGGGGTGGTGCCAGCTGAAGTTGTTGAGCTCGATGCGCGCCCCGCGCGGTGTTGCTTCCATGATGATTCCTTAGCCTTTTGTGTGGCTGCTGAGTGTGCCGAGTGGTGACTAGTTGGTGGCTAGTTGCTGGTGGTTAGCGGCGGGTCTTGCCGGATGCCAGTGAGGAGAGCACACCGGTCTTGGCGAGGTTCTGCACGAGAATCCACGCCAGGAAGCCTGCGATGACTGCACCGGAGATGACGGCGCATGCTACGTAGATGATTGCCTTGACCGGTTCCATGTCGGGGTAGTAGATGAAGATTTCGTTAACGCCCATGAACAGGCCGCTGAGCGCACCGGCGAAGAGGGCGACGGTTGCGTTCCAGCGGCGGTAGCGGAAGATTGCGAAGGCGATTTCAGCGCCGACGCCCTGGAAGAAGCCTGCGATCAGGATTTCGCCGCTCCACGCGCCGCCGGTGAAGAGTACGGAGATGAATGCTGCGACGATTTCGCCGAAGAGTGCCGCGCCGGGCTTGCGGATGAGCAGGCCGCCGAGGGTGCCGCCAAGCAGCCATGCGCCGGCGACGATGGGGCGGAATTCGGGTGCTGCTACGAGTGCGGTTTTGGCGGCGGGGCCGACTGCGATGTCCCAGATCCAGAAGATGACAGCGCAAGCTACTGCGATCACTGCGGCAATGACGATTTCGTTGACTCGCCAGCGCAGGTTCGGCTTCTTCTCTGCCTGTGCGGGTACCTGGGTAGATGCCTGGGAGGCGGGGGTTACGTTCTGTGACATTGGTGGTCCTTCCGTCATTGGAAGGGGAATGTCCTCGCCCTCTTAATGGACGAGGGCATTGAGAAGAAATTCGACTCCCTACGCCGGTACTAACCGGATCAGGTTCGAGGGTCTGCTTAGCACTCTCAGCGCCTCGGTGGCGCTCCCCTGTCGTGTGGGGTTCCTTGTCCGTACCGTTGTGGTGCTGGTGGAAGCCCAGGTTCGATTGTAGGCGTGTCTGGCTGTTCGTGCCAATTTACCGCTTTTTGTTTCGCTCTTCTGCCCACATCACAGAATTGCACGGTGTACAATTTTGGGACGGAAAGGTTCCAAGGCGGCACGAACGCCTTAAACCCTATACGCTAGGGAGTGGCGCTCTTTTCTCACCCAACCCCGAAGGGGTTCACGGGCAAGACGCCGCATCGTATACAGCTAAGGAGATACACATGAACCCCGTCGCTAAGCTTGCTATTGCGGGTATCAACATGGGCGCAGTTGCCCTGGTTGGTAAGGGCCTGGGCGCAGCCTGGACCAAGGCTACCGGTAACCAGCCTCCCGCCATTTCCCACGAGTCTGAAGACACCCTGCGTCAGGTCATCCTCTGGACCGTTCTGACCTCCGTCGTGGGTGCTGTGGTGAGCTTCGGTATTGCTCGCCTGCAGCGTCGTTTCTTCAACTAAGACTTTGCGCCTTCCGCGCGAAAGTTCATGAACTAGGCGGTACGTATCTCCACTCGGTACGTACCGCCTGGTGTTCCCTCTTCAGCACGCCCGCTTACTTCAGCCGGTTTCATGCCGCCGCTGGGCTGAAGCGCCACCTCGGCACCTGAAAGCACAACTATGACTATTTCTTCTCCCCGCCCTAAGACGAAGGCTCAGCGTAGGGTCGTTGACCACGCGAATAGCCGCCGTTCAATCGCGTCCTGGGTCATGTGGGATGTTGGTTCGTCGAGCTTCGACTCGATTATGACGACCTTCATCTTCACCGTGTACCTGACCAGCAGCTACTTCGGCACTCCCGAAGAGACCTCCTCGGCGCTGTCTTTGGGTCTGACTATCGCCGGTTTCCTGATTGCTATCCTGGCGCCGGTCACCGGTCAGCGTAACGATAAGTCCGGCCGCGGTATCTTCTGGCTCGGCGTGAACACGCTACTGCTAGTCGGTTCGATGGCGGCGTGCTTCTTCGTGGGCCCCACCCCGCAGTACCTGTGGCTGGGTGTCACCCTGATTTCTGCGGCGAGCGTGTTTAGCGAGTTCGCGTACGTGAACTATAACGCCGTGCTGCCGCGTATCTCCCACCCGGAGAATATCGGTAAGATTTCGGGCGCCGGATGGGCTGCCGGCTACATTGGCGGCATCCTGGCGCTGGCTGTGGTGCTGTGGGGTTTTGTGCTTACCCCCGAAGTGCTCGGCCTGACCACCGAGAACGCCCTGAATATCCGTGCGGTCGCGCTGTTCGCTGCCGCCTGGTGCCTCTTCTTCTGCGTGCCGCTGCTGGTGCGTATGCGCACCCGCGAGCGCTTCCTGCCGGAGGTGCTACCCACCCGCGAGCTGCGTTTCCTGGAGCTGGGTCTGGAGCGTTTCTCCCCGGCTCGTCAGGGCGGTCTGCTCGCCTCCTACAAGGCGCTGTGGCGCACGATTCGTCGCCTGAAGATGACGTCCCCGCAGACCCTGTGGTTCCTGGTTGCTTCGGCGGTGTTCCGTGATGGTCTGTCCGGTATTTTTACGTTCGGCGGTATTCTCGCGGCGGGCACGTTCGGTTTCAGCACCTCCGAGGTGATTCTGTTCGGTATTGCCGGTAGCGCTGTCGCCGCGGCTGGCGCGATCCTGGGCGGCTACCTGGATGACTATCTGGGCCCAAAGGCGATTATTGTTATCTCCCTGGTCGGCATTATTTTGGCGGCTACCCCGCTGCTGTTCTTCCCTCAGCCTGGCGTGTTCTGGGTGTGCGCCCTGCTGCTGTGCCTGTTCGTTGGCCCGGCGCAGTCGGCGTCCCGCACGTTCCTGGCTCGTCTGGCTGAGCCCGGCACTGAGGGTGAGCTGTTCGGCCTGTACTCGACCACCGGTCGTGCCACGAGCTTCCTGGCGCCGATGCTGTTCGGTCTGTGCGTGAGCATTATGGGCGCGCAGATTTGGGGTGTGCTCGGTATTCTGATCGTTGTGGTGGCGGGTCTGCTCCTGCTGCTGCCGGTGAAGGCGCCCGGCGCGTTGCGTGTGCGTGCGGCTCGCCGCGAGCAGAAGCGTGAACAGAAGCGCCGTGACAAGGCAGCAAAGTAAGGTTTTGCCCTGTGAGGCGTCGCAGGGCTAAGCGTCCTGCACCCCCACAAACGTAAAAGGAGGGGCGGGTAGAAGATTATCTTCTACCCGCCCCTCCTTCGTGCTTAAGCAGTGCCTATCAGACGAAGCTCAGAGAGCCGCAGTGGCTAATCCTCCACCACGTCGTCCTCATCGTCAGAGGCAGCGTCCTCAGAGGAATCCAGCGCAATCTGCTGCTCCTCCTCATCCAAAACCTCATCGCTAGTCAGCTGAGCCCAGGTCGCGTCATCAATCAGCGGATCATCAATCACACGGACCCACAGCATCGAACCAGCCGCCATAGCGCTCAGGTTCTCGTCATACGCCTCCACAGGCAGACCCTCAAAAATCTCAGCCAAACGCGCAAACAAGTCATCGTACGAAATGTCGCCCTCAGCCTGCAGCCAGCACTCAGCCGCAAAATCAGACAGCTCATTCAGCTCAGTGTCACACAGCAGCAAGAACGGGCCATCCTCACCCACACGCACACCCGAAGTACCCGGCATACGAGAAACCGCAATCGTACCGTTCAAGAACACACCCGGCAGGTGATCCTCAACCGTGTACTTCTCCAGCTTCTCAACCTCATCAGCATTCGGCAGCTCACCACCATTCAGCAGATCCTGAACCAGCGGCAGAGTATCCTCAATCTCCGAGTACACCAGGCGCCACACGCCACCGCAACGCTCCACCAGCTTAGCCAGCGACACAACACCCTCAGGGTGACGCGCCAGACCCGAGCTCTGCTCACTCAAGAACACCAGAGCCTCATGCAGCGGAACACGCTCAAAATACGGCTCAGAAGCCGACTCATCACGAGAAATGAACACAATACGCGACAGCTTATAGCTGAGGTCATCACGATCAACCACGTTCAAACCCAAATCCACCGGGTTCTGCTGATCCTTCGGCGCGTTCGGGTCAACAATCACAGACAGCGGCTTCGGATACGGCGACACAACACCCTCATCCGAAATAATCGCAGTCTCATCCGTCAGGTACGCAAACTTCGAACCCAAGAAACGCGACGCAGTCGTCTTACCGCTACCAGAAACACCCACCAGCGCCACAGCACGCTTCGACTCAGGGTCACCAATAACAGCCGCATGCAACATCACACCGCGGCCAACCAGCTGCTCAATCATCGCCAACGTAATACGGCTCGTCAGATCCTGCATACCCGAATCATCATCAGCCACACGCAGCGTCGAAACCTTATCAAACGAACCCATCAACGGATTCGCCAAATCCATCACCGACTCATCAGTCGGCGCATGAACCAGCATCACCTGATCAAAACGAGACAACGAAGCATACGCCTCATCAGGAGTATCAAAAAACTCCGGAGCAAGAGGCTCCCACGCCTTCTTAAAACGCTCCACAAAAGAGTCCGACATATCAATCAGATACAAAGAAACTTCCGCGCCAGCAACACGCAGAACAACAGGCTTCAGATTCATCAAAAATCCTTAGAGAGTGAGAGATAAAAACCCGCACGCGAGTGAACGCACGAGCACAACAGACGGAAAAACCGCCCAACGCGGGCGCACAAACACACAGCCTGCACGCCCGCACCCCAAAGCGGGAAAGACTAAGACTCCACAGAACCATCCGTCGGAATCATCGTCTGATGAAAATTCAAATAACTACGCGAAGCAGTCGGGCCACGCTGACCCTGGTAACGGTTACCATACGCACCAGAACCATACGGATGCTCAGTCGGGCTACTCAAACGGAAGAAACACAACTGACCAACCTTAGAACCCGGCCACAACATAATCGGCAAAGTCGCCATATTCGACAACTCAAGCGTCACATGCCCAGAAAAACCAGGATCAATAAAACCAGCCGTAGAGTGAGTCAACAAACCCAAACGACCCAACGACGACTTACCCTCCAGACGGGCAGCCACATCATCAGGCAGAGTCACCTTCTCATACGTAGAACCCAACACAAACTCACCCGGATGCAGAATAAACGGCTCATCAGGAGCCACCTCAACCAGGCGCGTCAAATCCTCCTGCGGCTGAGCAGGATCAATATGCGGGTACTTGTGGTTATCGAACAGACGGAAGAAACGATCAATCCTCACGTCCACACTTGCAGGCTGAATCATCGACTCATCGAACGGTTCAAGAACGATGCGCCCATCAGCAATCTCTTGACGAATATCGCGATCTGAAATAAGCACGCTTAAAGGATACCTGGCAAACACCACCCACGTGCAGGCATCCACCAGCCCCAGCACACAGGCCTACATCACATTTCAACCCCGCCACCCCGCGCACAAACAACCGCGACACATTTCACCCCCGACAAGCAAGCGCGATACACTGAAAAAGATGCGGCTGTAGCTCAATGGTAGAGCGCACGCTTCCCAAGCCTGATACGCGGGTTCGATTCCCGTCAGCCGCTCCACAAGCCCCGGACCTTATGGTTTGGGGCTTTATTTTTTAGGTTGGATGCGGTGGTTGGGCTGAGAGTTTAGGATGCGGCTTGGGTTGGACGGGTCGAGGCGGTATGTTCCTTGCTCCTGCAGGGAACCCGTCCTCGCTCCGCTTCGGACACCCTGATGTCGCGACGGAACATACCGACCTCTCCCCTACTATCCTCTCCCCTCTCCGGGAGGTGGAGTAGTGGGTGCGGGGTGCGTCGGGAGCGAGCCGCGGGCTGCTCGGCTTGGGAAGGGTGTGCGCGGAGGCGGGGTGGGGAATACTCGGGTGAGGTACCGCAGACAGCTCACCGGGAAACGGGATAGGTATTTGGGTGAGGTGGTGGCTCAGCTTAGGAGGTCAGGGTGCCTACCAGCGGGCTCAGCGCGAAAGGGCTTGCCGCAACTGCGCGAGCGCGGTGCCGCTATACCTTCCTGCAGCGACATCAGGGTGCCCGAGCTCTGCGAGGGCGGGTCCCCTGCAGGAGCGAAGGAAGTGTATAGCGCGCCAGCCTATCCCCTACACAAGCGAGGAACACACCCCGCAAGACGCCTCAAAACGCTTGAAGGATGTTCAACTCACCACACAGTTGTGCTAACCTAACCACAGAAATTCAATGAGAGAATTGCTCAAAAACATCTACTCAACGACGAATCGTAGACCCGCATGACCCGCGAAACGCACCCCTACACCACCCCCGCACGCCCCCTCGACCTGAACCTCTACCTCGTCACAGGCGAGCACCCCCTCGAAACCGTCCGGGCAGCCGAACACGCCACCTGCATCCAAGTCAGGTCCAAACCCATCAGCGCGCGCGAACTCTACCAGCTCACCGAAGCTATCGCCGGCATCATCCAGCCGCACCAGACCCTCCTCGTCGACGACCGTGTAGACGTCGCCCTCGCGCTGCGTGCCCGCGGCGTGCGCGTTGACGGCGTGCACATCGGTCAAGACGACCTGCCCGTAGCCGACGCCCGCGCCCTCCTCGGCGCCGACGCGATCATCGGCCTGACCACCGGCACCCGCCAGCTCGTCGAAGAATCCAACAAAATCGCGCGCCTGATCGACTACATTGGCACCGGGCCGTTCCGCCCCAGCCCCACCAAGCAGTCCAACCGCCCGCCCCTCGGCATTGATGGGCTCCGCGAACTTGCCGAGCTGTCCGCCGTGCCGACCGTAGCTATCGGCGACATCACCCCCGAAGACTGCCCGGCCATCCGCACCACCGGAGTTGCCGGAATCGCCATGGTCCGCGCCTTCGTCGACAACCCCGCGCTGCAGGCATAGCCATGACCATCACCATCATTGGCGGCGGAATCATTGGCCTCACTACCGCGTTTGAGCTCACCGAACGCGGCGAGAACGTGCACCTCATCGATGCCGCAACCAGCGACTACGGCACCGCCGCCGACGGCACCGCAATCTACCCTGCCGCCAGCCACTACGCCGGCGGTATGCTCGCACCCATCGCAGAAGTGCAATTCCAGCAGGACGCGCTCTTCCCGCTCATGACCGCCAGCGCCGACGCCTACCCCTCCCTCATGGACAGGCTCAGCCGCGCCACCGACCTGCCCACCGGCTACGACACCACCGGCACGCTCATCATCGCTGCCGACCGCGCCGACGCCGAGCACCTGCAACGCACCCGCGCCTACTACCGGGATATGAACCGCCCCGCGGACCCCGTCACCCCGACGCAGGCGCGCGCCCTCGAACCGCTCCTGGCACCGCGTATCGCCGGCGCTGTGAGCATCCCCAGTGACCATCAGCTACACCCGCGGCTCATGAGGCGCGCCCTCAAAGACGCCCTCACCCGCCGCGGCGTCACCTTCAGCACCGAACGGGTCACCGACCCGGATGCGGGCGACATTATCTGCACTGGACTAGGGGCAACACTGCATGGGGACTACCCGCTACGCCCCGTCTACGGGGACATTCTGCGTCTGCGCGCCCCGCGGCCCATCCTCAAGCATGTGGTGCGCGGCTACGTGAACTCCCGCCCCGTCTACCTCATCCCCCGCCCTGACGGGGAGCTGTGCATTGGCGCGACCAGCCGCGAAGACCACCGCACACTACCCGCCATTGACGGCGTGCACCAGCTGCTACGTGACGCGATCCGCCTCGTGCCCGCGGTTGAAGAGTGCGAGCTTCTGGAGGCGAACGTCGGCGCGCGCCCCGGCACCCCGGACGACCTGCCCATCTTCGGGTACCGCACTCGTGCCGACGGCACCCGCCAGCTCGTGTCCACGGGCTATTTCCGCCACGGTATTCTGCTTGCCGCACTCGCCGGCAAGGTTGGTGCAGAGGTCGCCTGCGGGGCTGAGATTCCGCCCATCATGCAGGCATGCGACCCGGCACGATTCACCCACTAAACACAGTCCCCGCCGGATGCACCCGGCACCTTCACGAAAGGATTTCGCATGATCATCACCTACAACGGCGAGCCGCTAACCACCAACGCCCCCACCGTATTTGACCTTGTCATGGACCAGTTTGGTACCGAGGCGGGCGTGGCAGTAGCCCTTAACCGCAGTATTGTGCCGCGTTCCACGTGGCTGGATGTCCCGCTGAACGAGGGCGATAGGGTGGATGCCCTCACCGCCGTTCAGGGCGGCTAATCTTTCAGCCTGTACCGGAGAGATACCCACCGGCAAAAAAGAACAGATATTCTCGGTTTTTGTTCCCTAAACCGGGCGCACCGTAGCGCCCCGCACCAACCAGCAGACCCCGTTATTTAGACGTTCCCACAGAGGAGAACACCATGAGCCTCACACCGCTCACCATCGGCGACCGCACCTTCACATCCCGCCTCATCATGGGTTCCGGAGGCGCAACCAGCATGGACCTGCTCGAGCAGGCGCTCATCGCCTCCGGCACCGAAATGACGACCGTTGCCATGCGCCGTCACGCCGCAGGCACCCCCATTTTTCCGCTTCTGCAGAAGCTCAATATTGCACCCCTGCCCAATACCGCAGGGTGCCGCACCGCAGCTGATGCGGTGATGACCGCGATGCTTGCCCGCGAGGCGCTGGGCACCTCCTGGGTGAAGGTTGAGATCATCCACGACGAAGACACCCTGCTGCCGGATACCGTGGAGCTGCTGACCGCTTGCGAGCAGCTGGTGGCTGAGGATTTCACGGTGCTCGCGTACACCTCTGACGACCCGGTGGCTGCCGCCCGCCTGGAGGATGCGGGCGTTGCCGCGGTCATGCCGTTGGGTGCGCCGATTGGTACCGGTCTGGGCATTTTGAACCCGCACAATATTGAGCTGATTGCGTCCCGCGCGCAGGTTCCGGTGGTTCTGGATGCCGGCGTGGGTACAGCTTCGGACGCCGCCCTGGCGATGGAGCTGGGCTGTGATGCGGTGTTGTTGGCGTCGGCGGTGAATCGTGCTGAGGATCCGGTAGCAATGGCTCAGGCGATGAAGTTTGCGGTGCAGGCGGGCGCGTTGGCGCGTGAGGCTGGCCGTATTCCGGTGCGTGAGCACGCGAAAGCATCGTCGCCGTCGGAGGGTTTTGTCTCGTGGATGTAAATCTCACCCCTACCCCGGTGAATCCGAAGCATGCGCGTCTGGATCGCGAGCGCACGGACCGTCAGCGTCGTCTGCCGGGCTTTGATCAGGATGCGGTGGCGGCTGCCCGCGTGTTGGTGATTGGTGCTGGTGGTTTGGGTTGTCCGGTGGTGCAGGCGTTGGCGGCGGCTGGTGTGGGGTATCTGCATATTGTGGATTCTGATTCGGTAGAGTTGTCGAATATTCAGCGTCAGCCGCTTTTTGGTGTGTCTGATGTGGGTGAGCCGAAGGCGAAGGTTGCGGCGCGCCGTGCCCTTCAGTTGTGTCCGTCGATGACGGTTGAGACGTCGGTGCGGCATGTGGATGCGTCCTGGATTTTGGATCTTTTCGCCGCGTCGGCACCGGATTGTGTGGTGGATTGTACGGATACGTTTGCGTCGAAGTATCTGATTGCGGATGCTGCGCAGGTTGCGGGTTTGCCGCTGGTGTGGGGCACGGTTTTGCGTTTTGGCGGTTCGGTGAGTCTTTTTGAGCCGGATGGCGCGCATTTGCGTGATATTTTTCCGACGATTCCGCAGACGGTGGAGTCGTGTGCGCTTGCCGGGGTGTTGGGTGCGACGACGGCTGTGGTTGGTTCGCTGATGGCAACGGAGGTGCTTAAGCATGTGAGTGGTTTGCCGACGGCGGCGGGCTCTCTGCTGACGTATGATGCCTTGTCGGGTACGTGTACGTCGTTTGGGGCGGTGCCGGATCCGGCGCGTGTGGTGCCGGTGGATTTGTCGGCGCATGAGGTTCCGCAGGTTCTGCTGGATGTGCGTGAGGCGCCCGAGCGTGAGGAGTCGGTGAAGCATGAGGGCTCCTTGCATGTGCCGCTGTCGCAGCTTAGCGATGCTGAGGGGTCGCTACTGCCGGCAACCGATGTGCCGGCGGAGCTGCTGAGCCTGTTTGAGTCGGTGCGTGATCAGCGCGTGGGCGTTTTCTGTGCCTCGGGTGCGCGAGCACAGCGCTTTGTGCAGGCGTACGAGGAGCTGGCGGGCGAGTACGGGGTGCGCCTCACGGCTATCTAAGTGCATACAGGGCGTAGCACGCCCTAGTGCCATGACCCGGTGTAAGGAAAGCGGTATCGCCCGTAGTGACATCAGGGTGCCCGAGCTCTGCGAGGGCGGGTTCCCTGTAGGAACGAGGACGCATACCGCGCCCGGGCGCTAAGACCTCGATATGAGGAAAGCGGTATCGCCCGTAGTGACATCAGGGTGCCCGAGCTCTGCGAGGGCGGGTCCCCTGCAGGAACGAGGGCGCATACCGCTTTCCGCTTAACTCGTAGAGCTTAACCCGTAGAGACAATTCCCCATGTGCAGGGCGTAAAATCGTGTATAACACGGCGGCACGTCGCGCGGTTTGTTCTGCTCAAAAACTGCCGCTGCCGCCTCCTGTTTTCGCACACTCACTCTAGGAGTTTTATGCTCACCGTCTCTACTGTGCCGCTTGTTTTGTGTACGGCACTTGTTGCGTTGACTTTGTTGATTAGCGGTATTGCTAAGGCGAAGGACCCGCAGAGTACCGTGACTGGTATTCAGAATCTTGGTTTGGAGAAGATCGCACCGACTCGTGCGGTGTCGCTGATCCTGCCGTGGTTTGAGATTGTTTTGGCGGCGGTGCTTTTGTTGTCGCCGGTGCGTTTGCCTGTTGTGATTGCTTCGGGTTTGGCGTTGGTTCTGATGCTGTTCTATACGGTGGTGATTGCGCGCGCGCTGGCGACGGGTCGTACTGGAAGTTGTAATTGTTTCGGTTCTGAGTCGAATGCGCCGGTGAGCCGTTACACGCTGGTCCGTAATATTGCGCTGCTGTTGGCTGCGGCGGGCGCGCATGCGAGCGCGTTGAGGGGCGGCACGGGTGTTGTGTCGACTCTGCTGGGTCTGGGTAATAGCGGCTGGACGTGGGTTATTGGTGCGGCGCTGATTGCTGTGACGTTGGAGGCTGTTCGCCGCGGTGACGCTTTGGCGCAGCCGGAGCCGCAGGCTCAGGTGATTTTGCCGGAGCCGGTGTATGACGAGAACGGCGAGGAGCAGTATGTTCGTATGCCGATTCCGCATGCGGCGCTGTATCTGGAGAATGGTCGTCACACGAATTTGCGTGCGTTGGCTAAGAATCAGGCGCGTGTGCTGGTGTTTGTGTCGGCGACGTGTGTTGGTTGTGTGAAGTTTTTGAAGACGATGGCTTCGTGGCAGGAGCGTCTGCCGCAGGTGGCGTTGCATCCGGTGTATTCGAGTCTTGAGTCGTTGCAGACGTCGCGTAAGGCGGGTACGTTGCCGGAGGGTTTGACTCCGCTGATTGACCGTGAGGCGGGTGCGCGCGCGAATTTTGGTAATGGTGTGCCGTTGGCTGTGGTTTTGGGGGCTGATGGTCTGCTTGCTGGCGGCCCGGTGGCTGGTAATGAGCAGGTTGAGGCGCTGCTGACCGATATTGAGGAGCAGTTCGCTGAGGCTGCTCGTCTGGCTGAGGAGGAGCGTCAGGAGCAGATGCGTAAGGCACTCGCTGAGGAGACGTCGAATACTAGCGGAGACCACCTCTAACCGCTCCCCTGTGGCTTCTCTGTGGCGCCCCAGCCTTTCGCGCTGCCCCGATAGCCCCGTCCGGCTCTTAGTCTGTCCTTACCGGTAGACGCCGGGTGGGGCTATGCTAGAACGTAGCGCACACACCGCTTATATGCCGCAGTCACCGTGCCTGGTGGCTGTTGGCGCATCCTCAACCCTGTCTAAGGAGTTTTTATGGCAATGATGAGTTTCAACGCTCCGGCTGAGCGTGAGAAGTCGCTGTGGTTGGTCCGTAAGGAGAGCAACCCGAATCATTCTCAGTGGTACATTGACCGTTTTAAGGCGATGGAGGCTGAGGGTAACGATATGGCGGGTGAGTCTCGTCTGTTGGATGCTATGGCTTCTCGCGGTGCGAAGATTCTTGATGCGGGTTCCGGTCCCGGTCGTGTGGGTAAGCAGCTGCACGCGCTGGGTCACCGTGTGACGGGTGTGGATATTGATCCTGAGCTGATTGAGGAGGCGCGCCGCGTCTGCCCGGATGCTACGTGGATTACTGCCGATCTGGTGGATTTGCCGGAGGTGCTGGGCATTGAGGGTGACGCTACGGCGGAGAATGGTTTTGAGCTGCTGGTGTGTGCGGGTAATGTGATGGGTTTCTTGGCTCGTTCGACTCGTAAGCCGGTGGTTGAGAATTTCCGTCGCGTGTTGGCTCCTGGTGGCCGTGCGGTGGTTGGTTATGGTTCGGGTCCGGGCCGTGATTATGCGTTTGAGCAGTTCCTCGCTGATGCCCGCGAGGTTGGCCTGAATGTTGATAACACGTACTCTTCGTGGCAGTTGCACCCGTTTGTGGAGGGTTCTTCGGAGTTTTTGGTGGCGGTTCTGTCGCGCCCGGCGAGCTAGGTTCGCATCTCAAGCTAGCGCGTAATACGCCTTGAGTTAGGCATGCAAAAGGCCCGGCGCCTGCCCCGTGTGGGGTGGGTGCCGGGCCTTTGCGCGTTCGGAAGGCGCGCATCCGAAAAGAAGCACCGATAAAGAGCGGGTGTTCTAGTGGATGAGGTAGATGGTGCGGGCGAGTTCTTCGGGCATGAAGGATGCTGCGAAGAGGATTGCCACGATGATGACGGCGAGTGCGGTCATGAGGCTGGAGCGCCAGCCGGGGTGCAGTTCGTTGAAGGTGATGAGTCCCTTGTGCTCTTTGTCCATGTTGACCACGTTGATCTGCTTGTAGATGGTGGTCTGGGCGGAGAGTTTAGAGGAGACTTCTCGCATGGTTTTGCCGTCCCATACGCGGCCATCGATGCGCATGAGCTGTTTGCCGTCTTTGTCAACGGCCCACATGGCGGGGAAGCTGCGGTAGCGTAGGCGGCCGGCGACGGTTTTGAGTTTCTGGCCGTAGGCTTTTTTGGGGTAGAGCTTTTCGACGAAAATGGTGTGGTCGATGTTTTCGAGGGGTACGGCGAACCAGCCGAAGGTGCGTGCGCGGAGCACGTGGGTTTTGGTGATGACGATGATGGTGGGTTTGAGGACTGAGTAGAGGTTGACGCCTGCGATGGTGCCGATGAGCAGTACGAGGATGGTGTACGGCAGGGCGGGTCGCTTGTAGAAGATGAAGGCGAGCGCGGCGAGGAGCACGATGGTGCCGGGGAGTGCCGCTTCGATGCGCCTGCCGTAGGAGCGCATGCGGGGGTGGAATAGTTCTTTGACTTCGCCGTATTTGGCGGGGACTTCGTGAGCGCGTTCTGCCATATACACAACTTTAGTGTGTGCGGTGCGTGAAACCTAGCGGACTACCTGCGTTACTCTGGTTCTATGCGTAATTTTTCTCCCGTGGAGCGGGTCCTGGCAATGTGGATGGTCGGTGTTGTGGTGGCGGTTTCTGTGGCTGCTGCGGCGCTGGTTATGACGAATAAGTTGGTGTATGGTCCGACGGGTCAGGTGCGGGAGTATTTTCATGCGTTGCGTACGGGTAATGGTTCGTATGCGCGTGGTTTGTTGGGTGCGCAGATTCCTGAGGGTGACGCGTCGCTGCTGGATGGGGATGCTTTGAGGCGTTCGGTGTCTTCGTTGGGTGAGGTGTCGTATGAGGTGGTGGAGACTAGCGCCGATGGTGAGCATGCGACGGTGCGTGCGTCCTATACGTTGGAGGGTTCGCGGCAGCATACGGATTTTCGTTTGCACCGTTCGGGCACGCATTGGGGCTTTTTTGATAAGTGGGCTATTGATGAGGCGTCTTTGCCGTCGGTGAAGGTGAATATTCAGGGTGTGGAGGCTGCGACGATTAATAACCGTAAGGTTGCGGTGGATGATGGGGCGGCGTCGTTCCCGGTGTTTTATCCGGGTGTGTATGCGGTGTCGTATGATTCGACGGTTTATACGGCGCAGAAGGTGAATGAGGTGGTGACTGCGCAGGATGCGAATCATGTGGTGCGTATGGAGTTGAAGCCGAGTGATAATGCGTTGTCGTCGGTGAAGGAGCAGGTGCAGGATCATTTGAAGAAGTGCACGCAGCAGAGCACTCTTTATCCTGGTGGGTGCCCTTTTGAGTATGCGTTTACGGGTCGTGTGGATTCTGAGGTGAAGTGGTCTGTGGTGAAGGTGGCTGATCCGCAGGTGAGTGTGAGTTCGGCGGGTGTGTGGTCGTTGAAGCCGATGTCGGGTACGGCGAAGGTGTCGTTTACTCAGTTGGATTTGTATACGGGTGCGCGTTCGCAGGTGCAGAAGGAGATTCCGTTTACGTTGAAGGCGTCGGTGGAGGCGGATGCGAAGGCGGTCCGAGTCTCCTTCTAAGAACGAACAGCGAGAGCCAGTATGCTCTGAACGCGACATCAGGGTGCCCGAGCGGAGCGAGGGCGGGTTCCCTGTAGGAGCGAAGAGCATACTGGCTCGTAGCTTATATGGGCTGAGAAAGGGCCGGTGTTATCCGTAGCGACATCAGGGTGTCCGAGCGAAGCGAGGACGGGTGCCTCTGTAGGAGCGAGGATGACCCGACCCTTTCACATACCAGCCGCTCTGAAACCACAAACATTCTGAAGACAACAAGGAACCGGTACTATCCGTAGCGACATCAGGGTGCCCGAGCGAAGCGAGGGCGGGTTCCCCTGTAGGAGCGAGGATATGTACCGGTTCCTGTTTTATGTATTTAGGTGACTAGTTGATACCGCGCAGATCCAGGACGAGTTCGCTTTCGTCTGCCTCATCACCGGTCACGATGACGGGAATACCCCAGTCCTGCTGGTAGAGGTGGCATGCTGCGTGCTCGGGGATGTCACCGCCGGGGGTGCCGTCGCAGGCGGCGGCGCGAGCAGTAATATGCAGGACTGCCTCGGTGATTTCGGGGTTGAGCACGAGGGTTCGGGTCAGTCCGGTGGAGGTGCCGGCGCCTTCCAGGATGAAGTTCTCGGGGGTGGATGAGATCTTCAGCTGGGTGGGGTCGCCCCAGCGGGTGTCGAGCTTCTGGCCGGTGGGCACGGTGAATCGTGAGGTGAATTCGAGGGTGCCGCCGGTGAGCTTGGTGGAGGGGCGTGCGGTGGTGATGGCGCCTTCGTCGACGTGCTGTGCCTTGGCGGGGATGGAGGCGCGTACGAGCTGGTGGGCGTTGGTTTCGACGATGATGAGGCGCGGTTCTTCGCCGGGTACTTCTTCGACGAGCAGGTCGGAGGGTTCGTCGAGGCCGCGTTCGAGGGTGCCGAGGGTGCCGGTTGCGGGGTCCCAGCGGCGGATGGCGCCGTTGTAGGTGTCTGCGACTGCGATGGATCCGTCGGGCAGTTCGGTCAGGCCGAGGGGGTGCTGCATGCGGGCGGTGTCGGAGTCGCCGTCAACGAAGCCGAAGTCGAACAGGCCCTTGCCGACGGCGGAGGTGACCTGTACGCCGTCTTCGGTGAAGGTGACGTGGCGCAGGCCGCTGGTTTCGGAGCATGCGACCCAGAGGCTGCCGTCGCGTGCTTCGATGATGCCGGAGGGCTGAGCGAACCATGCGTCGGCGGCGGGGCCGTCGGCAAGGCCTTCGACGCCGGAGCCTGCGAAGATGCTGACGATGCCGTTGATGGGGTCGTAGCCGAAGAGCTGGTGGGTGCCTGCCATGGCGATGATGAACTGGCCGGCTTCGCGGGAGTAGACGGCGTCCCAGGGCGAGGAGAGCGCGATTTCGGTGGCGGGTACGCCGGCGGGGATGTGGTTGGGGTCGCCGGTGATGGCGTTGTCGCCGTCGATGACGCGCTGCACGCCGTTACCTGCGAGGGTGCGTACTTCGCCGGTGCTCAGGTTGAGAGAGCGCAGGCGGTGGTTGACGGTGTCGGCTACCAGCACGTCGTAGCCGAGCTGTTCGCGCAGGTTTTCGGGTACGAGAGCGAGGCCGGCGGGTTCGTTGAAGCGTGCTTCGGTGCCGGTGCCGTCGACGTGACCCTTGACGGGGTGGTTGATGGGGTCGTCGCCGCCGCCGTAGGTGTTGATGACGGTGTTGAGGTCGGCTGCTACCTGCAGGATGCGGTGGCGTGCGCTGTCTGCGACGAGGTAGGTGCGTTCGCGGTTGCCGAAGAGGTTTGCGGGGCCGAATTCGGCGGGCAGTTCGATGGCTTTGCCGGGGAAGGCGTAGGTGCCGGCTGCCTTGGGGCGGGGCACGTAGGGGCCGTCGCCGCGGTGCAGGGTGCCTTTCGCTTCGTGTTCTGCGACGAGTTCGCGTACGAGGGAGGTGAGGCCCTGTACGTGGCCTTCACCGGAGAGGTGGGCGACGATGTAGCCTTCGGGGTCGACGACGACGAGGGTGGGCCATGCGCGGGCGGTGTATGCCTGCCAGGTGGTCAGTTCGGGGTCGTCGAGTACGGGGTGGGTGATGTGGTAGCGGTCGACGGCTGCGGCGAGCGCTACGGGGTCTGCTTCGTGTTCAAATTTGGGGCTGTGGACGCCGACGGTGACGAGTACGTCGGAGAATTCTTCTTCGAGGGGACGTAGTTCGTCGAGGACGTGCAGGCAGTTGATGCAGCAGAGGGTCCAGAAGTCGAGAATAACGATTTTGCCGCGAAGATCCTGCAGGGTGAGGTTTTTGTCGCCGGTGTTGAGCCAGGCTCGGCCTTCGAGTTCGCTGGCGCGCACGCGTACGCTGCGGGTGGTGTTCTCGCTCATGGTTCTCTCTCCTGTTGGGTGCGCCGTGTGTGGGCGCGTTGGTTTGCTGTCCCCATTATGCCAGCGTGGTGGGGGTGGTTCGCTGGGAGTTGAGCTTTGTGACTTGGGGGCTTAACGACCTGTCATATTAAGTCACATTCCCGGGGCGTGTGGGCGCATAAAAGTACCCCGCACGCATCACGAATAGATGCGCACGGGGCAAACAGGTCTAGCTAGTCGCCAGCTAAGTGGTGGATACGTTTAGCTCGTAGCCATGCTGGTCGGCTTAACGGGATTCTTCGGGGCAGGCAGGTCTCCCACAGGAGCCGGGGGCTTGGGCAGCTCCAGGGACTGGTAGTCGCCCGAAACCTCCGAGGTCTTAACGTTCATAATGGAAGCCGCACCATTCTCATCAACGCTAATTACTTCACCGTTAGGCTTGACGGCAACCCAGCCGCCCTTATCAGTCACGGCGGCAACCTCACCTTCAGGGGTCACACGTACCCAGCTACCGTCATTCTCAATGCTGATGTAGTTACCGTTCTTAGCTTCGACAACAGCGATGCTTCCGTCAGAGGCAGTGTACACGTTACCTTCAGTGTTCGTAGTCTTCTTGGCGGAGCGGTCTTTCTTAGCCTCTTCGACGGCTTCCTTGTAATGCGCGTATAGCTGCGGACCGTAGTTGCTATCGGTGGGGTCCGTAGGCATGGCGGAAGCACCCGACAGTCCACTCTTCTGGCTTTCGGATTCCTTAGCGGAGGCGCTCGAGCTACCTGCGGTTGCGGAAGCGGTAGCCGATGCGCTCGCCGAGGCAGACGCGCTGGAGGAGGTGCTCTGGCTTTCGGCGGGTGCCTTAGCGTTGGAGCTGCAGGCGGCAAGACCGAAGGTTGCGGCGAGGCTCAGGGACAGAACAGCAATAGACTTCTTCACTGTGTTCTCTTTTCTGGTAGATCCCCGTGCTATGCCGGGGAGACCTATAGTGTGGTTGTTCGTTGAGTGAGAGTTGAGTAAGAGTTAGAATCTGAGCGCCTCACTAATCCTAACAACAGTCATGCGAAGCTTCCTATTTTCTGTAAGAGTTGAGCACAGCTTGAAGACACAAAACGCCCCGCACGCATCACGAATAGATGCGCACGGGGCGCTGGTGTCCCTGTTCTGGCGGCCTGTTCGGCCCGGGGGCAGGTGCTAGTTTTTACTTGGCGCCTGCAACCTCGGAGAGGTCACCAATCTTGGTGGGCTTAACCGGGGTCTTAGCGGTGCCGCTGAAGCCGTCGATGCGGCCGGGGGCCTTCGGGGTCTCGATGCTGGAGACGTCGGTCGCCTTCTCGAAGGTCTTGGTGTTCAGCACGGATGCGGTGCCGTCTGCCTTGACGACGGTGTAGAGGTTGTCCTTGGGGTTGGTCTTGATCCAGGAGCCGTCCTCGCTCACGACGATGGTCGTACCGTTGGAGTCGATGCTGGTCCATACACCGTTATTCTGGATGCTGACGATAGCACCGTCCTTGGATTCGAATGCAGCGAATTTATCGGTGTAGTAGACGGTGCCGTCGCTGGTCTGAACCTTCTTCACGTCGGACTCGTCCTTGAGCTGCTCCAGGGCTTTCTTGCTGGCAGTGTAGCCTGCGGAGGTTGCCTGCTCGGCGGATTCCTGGCCCTTCTTGAGTGCTTCGGTTGCTTCGCTGGGCAGACCGCTGGGGGCGCTGATGGTGCCCTGGGTGGTCTTGGTTTCTGCCTTGGTGGTTTCAGCTGCTGCGGAGGTGGTGCTCTTGCTGGTTGCTGCTGCGGAGGTGCTTGCGGGTGCCGAGGCAGTTGCGGAAGCGGTTGCAGAAGCAGACGCGCTTGCCGATGCGGAGGGGCTGGAGGTGGATCCGCCGGAGTTGCCGCCGCAGGCTGCGAGGCCGAGGGCGCCAGCAATGGTCAGGGACAGAACAGCAATAGACTTCTTCACTGTAGTTTCTCTTTTCTGTATGCGCCGCTCTGCAACGGCGCAGTGCGTAGTGTGGTTGACCTGTACTCCGGTATGCCCGGTGTACGCCTTCATGCTAGCACCGCGACCTGGAAGCTCCCTGAGTTGTTACGGTGTCCCCTCCCCCGCTACTTTCGCTGGTCTTCTCAGCTCTACTGGTCTTCTCAGTGCAGCTTGAAGACGCAAAAGCGCCCCGCACGCATCACGTATAGATGCGCACGGGGCGTCTTCATAAGTCACGGACTGTTACGCTCTGGGAGCGTCACTGGCCGTTGTTAGCTCTTGACAGCTTACTTGGGCTGTGCAGGCTTGACGGGGTTGACCTTAGCCTGTGCGGGCTTTGCGGGAACCTTCGGAGCCTTCAGGTCAGCCTTCTCGCCACCAACGAGGGAGGTTAGTTCACCGGATGCGTCCACGGTTGCCTGCAGGCCGCTGTTAGCCTGGATGCTCCAGGAGCCGTCAGCCTTGACTGCAACCTGGCCGTTTGCGTCCTGGCGGCTCCAGGAGCCGTCAGCCTGTACAGCTACCTGGCCCTCGTCGCCCTGAATGGACCAGCCGCCGTCCTCAGAGACAACAACGTCGCCCTCAACGGTGGCGGAGGATGCTGCGTTGCCCTCGGAGTCCTTGGACTCAGCCTTGGTGCCCTTTTCGTCGGACTCTACCTTGGAGGAGTTGCCCTCGGAGTCCTTAGCGTTCACGGAAGCCTTGCCGTCTGCGCCGACCTTCACGTCTGCGGAGTTGCCTTCGCCGTCGTTAGCCTTGACGGTGACGTTGCCGTCCTTGTCAACCTTCACGTCTGCAGTAGCGGAAGCGGAAGCTGCCGAGGTGGTTGCCGCAGAGGATGCCTTAGCCGATGCGCTTGCGGACGCAGTTGCCGAAGCGGATGCGGATGCAGTCGCGGTAGTGGTGGTGGAAGAGGACTGGGAGCCGCATGCGCTCAGGCCCAGTGCGCCTGCGAAAGCGATAGACAGAACAGCGGTGGTCTTCTTCATTGCGGGGGCGATTGCCATTGTTTCTCCTTGTGGTTGTTAGTATGGTGCGGCTAGTTGACGACGTATTCGCGTCGTGCGCAGGATCCTTGTGGGATTCCATAACGATTATCGGTGTAACCAACCGCGTTAATTCTATCGAGTTTGGGTGTGATTATCCGGGCGCGTGGGCGTTTATCCGCATCCTAGCGAGTGGGATAGCCCACGTTTTCACCCAGCTTGTCAGCCAGCTTCTTAGCGGCGAGGGGTGACGGGCTTGACGGGGTCAGCGCCAGCACCGGCGGGCTTGACGGGTACGGCAGGTACCTGGAAGTCATCATGACCGGTCCGCTCCCAGGAGCCGTCAGCCTTCACTTCGACAACACCGGAGGTTCCGACGAGCTCCCAGGAGCCGTCTGCATTCACCTCTACATTGCCGCTGGGACCGACGCGTTCCCAAGAGCCGTCAGCTTCCACATCAACGATGTCACCGTTGGGGGTGTGGTAGGACCAGCCGCCGTCAGCGTCGAGCTGGATCATGGTGTAGCCGTTGGCGGTGCTGACGGTTCCGCCATCGACAGTCACGGTGCCGTTACCGGAGCTGCTACCTGCGCCGTTGGAACCGCTCTTGGCGGTGGTTTCACCAGCCTTTTCATCGACCTTTGCGGAGGAGCCGGAGTTGTTGGATGCCGAGCCGTTAGCTGCGGTACCGCCGTTGACGGTTGCGTTGCCGCTAGCGTCTGCAGTCACCCCAGTGCCGTCGGCACCGTTGACGGTCACGCCGCCTTCGGTGACGGTGACGGTGCCTTGGGAGCTGCTTGCGGTGGCGCTCGGGGAGGCTGCGTCGCTTGCCTTGACGGTGACCTTGCCGTTGCCTGCGTTGACCGCTGCGTCAGCGGTGGAGGATGCCTTGGCGGTTGCGGTTGCGGTGGGTGCCGGGTTGGAGGTGTTCTGTGCACCGCAGGCACTCAGGCCCAGTGCTGCGATTGCCGCGATGGACAGTGCGGCTGCGCCGGTGCGGAGGCGGTGGTTGGTGGGCGGTGCGGAAGTACGCTGAGCATGGCGTGCCATGAGGGCTTCTCCTAGTGAGTCCCGGAAGGTCGGTCGTCCGGGGTTTGTATGGTTGATTTGCCGGGTGGGACGGGGCCGTTGTGTATGGTGTGTGGCTTTTCCTTCGCCGGTGACTCCAGCTTAGGGTGTGAGTCTAAGATTGAGCTTTAGTTTGCTGTGTTTAAGCTGTGTCTGGACGGCGATGTATAAGTATTTTTCCCAGCGGGGTTTCATACTCGCGGTTTTTCGCTCAGCTCATGCATAGCTTTCTATTCAAATGTATAAATTTTCTTTATTTTTTCTATAGTACACCATAGCTTCCCCTATGAAACCGGACTACTTTCTGTGCTTTATAGCTCGAGTTGAGGGTTAGAGTCTTGAAGACCCACCTTGCGTGCATTCACCGCCGCGTACACCCGCCCAGCCCCCGCCTCGCTATCTTCCCCGCCACGTACAGCCTTAGACCAAGGGATAAGCATTCGAACATAATAAAAGACCCCCACCGTAAAGGTGAGGGTCTTTTATCAGATTCAAAGTCTCAAGAATTACTTCTTCTTAGCGACTGCTGCCTTCAGCTTGGAGCCTGCGGTCAGCTTCACGCCGTGACCGGCGGGAATCTGGATAGTTTCGCCGGTCTGCGGGTTACGGCCGGTACGAGCTGCACGGTCGGTGCGCTCGATTGCCATCCAACCGGGGATGGTGATCTTCTCGCCCTTGGAGACGGAAGACTCGAAAACCTGGAACACTGCGTCGAGGACTGCATTCACGGTTGCCTGGCTCTTGCCAGACTTCTCTGCAACCTCTGCAACGAGTTCGGTACGGTTCTTAGCCATTAGGGTGCCCCTTCCAGAGACTTAAGGTTTGAGTCTAAAGCGAGTGACCGTCTTGCGACGGAAAACCGTTTAGGAACTAAAATACCAGATTTACCAGCTGGACTTGGTGATACCGGGCAGCTCGCCACGGTGTGCCATCTCGCGGAAGCGCACGCGGGAGATACCGAACTTCTGGAAGGTACCGCGGGGACGGCCGTCGATCTGGTCGCGGTTACGCACGCGAACGGGGGAAGCGTTGCGGGGCAGCTTCTGCAGTGCCACGCGTGCTGCTTCGCGCTCCTCGGGGGTAGCGTTCTCGTCGATCAGGGTCTTCTTCAGCGCAATACGCTTCTCGTTGTAGCGAGCGACGATGACCTTGCGCTGCTCATTGCGAGCGATCTTGGACTTCTTAGCCATTCTTAGCGCTCCTCTCGGAAGTCAACGTGCTTGCGGACGACGGGGTCGTACTTCTTCAGCACCATGCGGTCGGGGTTGTTGCGGCGGTTCTTACGGGTCACGTAGGTGTAACCGGTGCCAGCAGTGGACTTGAGCTTGATGATAGGACGGAGGTCCTTAGCCTTGGATGCCATTTACTAGATCTTCTCCCCGCGTGCGATGATTTCTGCAACAACGGCATCGATGCCACGAGCATCGATAACCTTGATGCCCTTAGCGGACACGTTCAGGGTTACCTTACGACGCAGCGAAGGAACCCAGTAGGTCTTCTTCTGAACGTTCGGATCGAATCGACGCTTATTGCGGCGATGCGAGTGCGAAATGCTGTGTCCAAAGCCGGGAACAGCTCCGGTCACCTGGCAGACTGCTGCCATGTTTCACTCCTTTATTGATTGACTTTTATGACGGTACGCAGTCGATGTTACTCGTGAGCGTCCCGCCACCAATGTAGAAGCACCGGGTTATTCGCCGGGCTAGAGTGTTTGAGATCGTCACGTGGGTGAGAGGCCACGCATCGATCCCCGCCGCGGGAAAAACGGTGAAGCTTATTAGTGTCGAGAGGCGTTTCCACCACTACGAACAGCGTTAAATTCTAGGTAAATACGGGGGTTCGTGCAAGCCTGCACGCCGGATTTTGCCTTAAAAATCCGCGGAATCTCGGTGTTCTGAGCCGATTGCACCTCGTTTAAGTGAAGCGCTTGATTCGCGGATGCACGCCTGCCCTCGAACGGCAAACATACCTACCTATTCTACCAAAAATGGGTGTTTTTGCAAGTCCAGATGTTTTTAAGGAATTCTTTAACATCCCTAGTCAGGCGTTAATGCGCCATTTTAAGAACGGTTGTTCTCTATGTGACCGGGGATAAATTACACCGGTGAAATTCATGTTGTGAGATTAACAGCTTAAGCCGGATTTAAGCCGTAAACAGCCCCGCGCCACCGATTCTTGCGGTGTGCGTAGGGCTGTTAAACAGGTTTAAACACGCGTTTAAAGAGCATTTAACTCTCGTTTTAACGCTTCCGCCCCGGTTTTAAAGGGCAGTTTAAGGATTTGCAACGGTACGAGTAACGGCGGATTTGCCGTTCCCGTTACGGCGTAGATGCGGGCACAAATACGGTACAGATACGGCATAGATACAGCACAAATACAGTGCAGGGCACTCCCCCGGCATACAGTTCTACGCCGTACCGTGCGCCTCCGTGAGCTTAGTTCTTATGTGTGCCTAGTTCTTAAGGCTTGCCGCGGGAACCCACTGCGGGTACTTGGGGCTCACACCATCGCCGGAGCTCGTACCCTTCAGGCGGCGGCCAATCCACGGCAGGGCAAACTCACGAACCCAGCGCGCCTCCTGCTCGACCTTCTCGCGAACGGTCAGCTGCACCTCCGGGGGCAGTACAGGTTCGGTGACCACACCGGGCAGGCCGAGCTGTGCCAGCACGCGGGATGCAAAGCGTTCGTGGCCGAGGTCGTTCATGTGCAGGCGGTCATCAGCCCACAGGCGCCAGTCGAGGAAGTCATTCCAGCGCCAGTAGTCGATAATGTGCACGCCGTGGTCTTCGGCGATACCGCGCAGTAGTTCGTTGTAGGTGGCGGTGCGGCCGCGGGTGCGGGCGAAGGGGCCCTGACCCTGCACGTCCAGGCCGGTTACGGTAAGCACTTCGATTCCTTCGCCGCGCAGGGTGGCGAAGGCTTCGTCTACGTGGGTCATGAGCTGGTCGATATCCACGTTGGGTCGCATGATGTCGTTGCCGCCGCCGTAGAAGGTGACGAGGTTGGGCTTCAGTTCCAGGGCGTGGGGCAGCTGCTCTTCGAGAATGGGGATGAGCAGGCGGCCGCGGATGGCGAGGTTTGCGTACTGCGCCTGCGGGTCTACTGCACCGAGACCTTCGGCAACGCGGTCTGCCCAGCCGCGCAGTCCGTTAGGGCGGCGGCGGTCAACGTCGCCCACACCTTCGGTGAAGGAGTCGCCGATTGCCACGTAGCGTACTGATTCACCGTTGAGCTTGCCATTGGAGTCTAGGAGCGGGGTCGTCATTGTGTTCTTCTTTCCGGGCCTCTGTAGAGAATAACCCTTCTATGAAAGAAGCCGGCACACCACGCGGGTGTGCCGGCTTCTTCGCTTAGCTTTCGGTGCGTCCTGCTCTCCAGTATCCCACTGTTATGGGCTCTTTATCAGATATGAGCAGGGGTTTCTTAGGATGCAATAGCTGAACCGGCAGCTGCGGGCGCGCTACGCGGGTGGGGTACCACCACCACGCTGCCGTCGTTGAACGGGTCGGCGACCTCTGCTTTCAGTCCGAAGATGGTGTGCAGGTTCTCGCGGGTGAGCACTTCGTGTGCTTCGCCTTGGGCGACGATGGAGCCATCCTTCATCGCGACGAGATAGTCGGCGACTCGGGCGGCGAGGTTCAGTTCGTGCAGCACCATAATCATGGTGGTGCCGCGCTGTTCGTTGAGTTCCGAGAGCAGGTCGAGTAGCTCCACCTGGTGTGCCAGGTCGAGGTAGGTGGTCGGTTCGTCCAGCAGTAGGATATCGGTTTCCTGGGCGAGCGCCATGGCGATCCAGACGCGCTGGCGTTGGCCGCCGGAGAGTTCGGTGACCTGGCGTTCTGCAAGGGACATGGTATCGGTGGCTTCGAGAGCCCAAGCAACCGCCTCGTCATCTTCGGCGCTATTGCGTTTGAAGAGGCCTTGGTAGGGGTAGCGTCCTCGGGAGACCAGGTCGGCTACGGTAATGCCTTCGGGGGCGATGGGGTGCTGGGGCATGAGCCCGACCATGCGGGCGAAGCCCTTCATGGAGTATTCGTGGGTTGACTTACCGTCAAGGGTGAAGTCGCCATTGAGGGGCTTGAGCAGTCGGGAGACGCCGCGTAGCAGGGTGGACTTGCCGCAGCCGTTGGGGCCGATGATGGCGGTGATTTTGCCCTTGGGGAATTCGAGGGAGAGGTCTTTGACGATGGTGGTTTCGCCGTAGCCGAGGCTGACGTTCTCGACTTTAAGGGTGCGTTCGGTGATTTCTTTCATGGCGTCCTTTCTTCTCCTACGGCTTCTCCCGGAGCCTCATAACTTAGCCTATCCTAATTTTGGGTAAGAAAATAGTGGATCCCCCGCTCTGTTCACATTTCTGGAGAACAGCGCGGGGGATCCACTATATTGGCGAACTTTAGAAGTTCACTTTTCCGCTGACGAGCCATCCGCCTTCCGCTGCACGCTGGAAGACTTCCTGAGCCATGGTGCGGCCGTAGGTCTTGGAGACATGGTTGTCGTCGAAGTAGACGTAGATGTTTCCGACCACGGGGCTGCACATGCCGTCCGGGCAGTACACGTCTTTCAGGTCCACCATGACGGCGCCCTGATTGCGGTACTTGTCGAAGATTTCCTTCGCGGGGTTTTCTGCGGCGTACTTGTCGCTTGCGGGTCGTGCGCAGGAGCTCTTGTCGGCACCGGCCTTCTGGGCACATTCGTAGATGTTGTACTCGAAGCGCGGGTTATCACGCAGGCCGATGACCTGGATTCCCGCCTCGGTGAGGCGGCGGACGGTCTCGTCGAGGCTCGGGTCGGCTCGTTCGTCATTCGAGCGTGCCTGGGCAATGGTCGCGATGAGGACCACGGTCTGCGGCTTACGCTTGATGATTTCCTCGGTCATCTTGGTGTTGAATTCCGAGCATTCGTTACCGGCGTTGACGGAGCGGACCGGGTACTGGCAGCCACCGAGCAGGTAGGTCTGCAGGTTGGTCTTGGTCTGCTCTGCAATGGGCTTGAAGATGCTCAGCGCCTGCTCGGCGTGGGAGTTACCGATGACCATGGTCAGCGGTGCGTCCTCGGGGCCGTACTTCTGCACGTTACAGTACTTGGCGAGTGCCGGGTCGGAGGGAGCGAAGACGCCAGTGCAGGGGTCACTCAGTCCCTCGTACTGGGCCTTGACATCACCACCAGAGGGGATGGGGTTGTCAATGAGTCCCTGCTGGGCACCGCCAATAGCCCGGGCGCCGGGGTAGTTTTCGCTGGCGGTCTGTACCTGCAGTTCGGCGTTCTGCTCGGACTGGGTGTTGCGGTAGCCAATCCAGGTCTGTGCGGCGGCCAGGGGCACGCCGGCGACCAGGAAGATTGCAAGGATGAAGGCGAGCTGGTCTGCCCAGGTCTTGACGGAGAAGATGGTCTTGAAGCGCATCTTCATCATGAGCCAGGGTACAAAGGGGTCCTTGCGGTAGCGTAGCGGCTTTTCGACGAAGCGGATGAGTAGCCATGCCAGACCGATGGAGACAAGGATGATGATGGTGCCTTCGATGACGTTCACACGGGAGGTTCCGACAGCGCTGCTGTAGAGAATGAGGATGGGCCAGTGCACCAGGTACAGGGCGTAGGAGATGTTGCCGAGGTTCTGCAGGGGTGCGGAGACCAGCAGTCGGTCGATGCCCCAGCGGCTGTTGGTGCGGCCTGCCATGATGACGAGCGCACCGGAGATGACGGGCCAGAGTGCCAGGTAGCCGGGGAATGCTCGTTCGACGGGCAGGATTGCACCGCAGGTGACCAGGCCAATAATGCCGACCCAGCCCATGATAACTCGCGCTTTTTCGGGTGCTTTCCATTTGAGGGTGAGCATTGCCAGCAGGGTGCCGATGGCGAATTCCCAGAGGCGAGTGCGGGTGTCGAAGTAGGCGAAGCCCTGGTTGGTGTCGGTTTCGACGATGGAGAAGGTCAGGGATGCGACGAACACCGTGTTGAATATGAATACCGCGGTGGTGAAGAGGTTCCCGCGGAATCGGTGTACGACGTAGGCTACTGCAGCGAAGAGCAGGGGCCAGATGATGAAGATCTGTCCCTGGATGGAGAGCGACCAGAAGTGCTGGAAGGGCGACTTCACGGAGGCGTTTTGGGCGTAGTAGTCTACGGAGCTGAATGCGAGGTTCCAGTTCTGGAAGTAGAACAGGGAGCTCTTTGCGTCGGTTACGGTTTGCGACCAGCGGCTGGGCGCGAGCACGAAGAAGGACGCAATGGTGGTACCCGCGATAACCACGGTGGCTACGGGTAGCAGTCGCTGGAAGACGTGCATCCAGTAGCTGAAGAGATTGAGGGGTTTGCCTTCGTTGATCTTGCGCATGAAGGAGAGCGAGAGCAGGAAGGCGGAGATGAATAGGAAGACATCCACACCGCCAGAAACTTTGCCGAACCAGACGTGGTAGAGCACCACGAGGAGCACGGCGAAGGCGCGCAGACCCTGAATTTCAGGGCGGAACCCTCGCGATTCAATGAACTCTTCGAGGGGGTAGTCGCTGGCTTCGCGTGCTTTGATGCTGCGCGGTGCAGTGGTGTAGGTTCCCTGCGAGGCGCGGGCTTGCAGGGTTCCGGGGGTTTCAGACATTCTCGGTTCCTCAGGATGGATCGTCGATGTGCTAGTGCGGGTCCTATAGACGCTACAGGGCACCCGTACAATAAAATCCTGATTCGCACCTCTGCTATGAGGCTGGTGCGAACCAGGATTTTTCTGAGCCCCCTACCGGATTCGAACCGGTGACCCTCTGTTTACAAGACAGATGCTCTGGCCAACTGAGCTAAGGAGGCAACTTGTCCAGTGTACCCTATTCTCTTGGTTGAGTCTGCTCAGTTGTTCTTTTAGGGTTTGGTTGAGAATACTTCTAAATTATGGGGTGATGGTATGTTCGTTTCCTTCGTTTTACCCCTTATGAGCACCACCTCTGTATGCTGCTCACCCACCCCTCGAGCTCATCACCGTGCATAGAAAAACCCGGTAGCCTCGTGTGGAGGTTACCGGGTTTTTCTATCGAAGAGGTTACTTCTTCTTTGCTTCAATCTTCTGCTTCAGGAAGGCGCTGAAGTCGTTGCTGGTGTACTGGTCGCCATCAACGAAGACGGTGGGGGTACCCTTAATACCGTTCTTTGCGGATTCAGCGTTGACCACATCCACGAAGGGACGCCACTTGCCATCGTTCATATCGGAGCCGATGGACGCACCGTGCTTAGAAGCGATGTCGGCGATCTGCTGGTTGTTCATGTCGCCGCGGCCCTGGTGAGTAAAGATCTCACGCTGGTAGTTCAGGAATTCGCTGGTGCTGACCTGGTTGGCCACGGAATATGCCGCCGCCGCGTTACGTGCGGAGTAAGCGGTGGGCGAGGAGCGGTCCAGGAAGGTCAGGTTGCGGATTTCCAGGGTGATGGTACCGTCCTCGACGAGCTTCTGGATTTCTTCACCGTACTTCTTCTCGAACTCTGCACAGTGCACGCAGTTGTAGTCCTGGAAGATGGTCACGCGTACGGGCTGGCCGTTCTTGGATGCCTCTTCAGCGGTCTGCACGCCCGGGGGTAGGGTGTTGACTGCTGCTGCGGTTCCGTTGACCATGGGGGTCACGGAGGAGGTCGAGGTTGCGAGCTGCTTGAAGTCGCGGGTCTCCTGGGTGGAGGAGTTCTGGACGATGCCGTCCTTGGTCAGCACAATACCGCCGTATTCGTTGGCGCTGGAGGGCACCGGGCCGCTTTCTGCTACCTTGGTGTTCTTGTTGCCGTTGATTACGACGAAGCCGATGATACCTACGATGACGAGGACCACGGCGAGTACGCCGAGCTGGAGCCAGCGGCGGCTTGCCTGGCTGGGGCTCTTCTTGGCCTGCTGGGCCGCAATCTGGCGGGCTTTTTCGCGGGCGTCGGTCGACATGCCTGCTCCTTTGGTTGGGAATATGGGTGGCGGTTCGTCCACTTCTTCTAGCCTACTCCGGTTGGAGTGAGCGTCATCCGAGTAAAGCTTCGGATGACCTGACTCTTCCGGCACGGGGTTGTTCTTATCCCCTGCAGGGTGTTCTAGAGCTCTAGCTTCCTGCTGTACATAGCAGCTGAAAGCTATGTCGATCAGTTCCTATCACGCGGATAGGTTCTGCCTTATCTCTCGTGTGGACGTACCGCGCTACCCGTCTAGCCTACCGAATGGGTGCCGTATCGGCTAGTTAATACTCTGACTGAGATACTGTGATGTGTATTCTCACGCTCTCAGCTTATTTTCCTTGTAAACTTTCGTAGCTTTGAGAGGTTCCTCCCCCCGCCACAAGCTACGCCAAGGCACCCATCCGGTTCAGCTCACCAGCTGCTAGGGAATGTTGTAGATTTCTACTCCCCCAATGAACGGGCGGGTGTCGAAGTTCCCCTTCCACTCCACGTTCAGGCCGTGCTTCTCCAGTACGGGGATAATAGTGTCCTTCATGAGCTCCACGGAAAGCTTCTTGTGAAGAGCACTAATCTCTTCCTTCTGCGCATCGCTCAGCGCGTTCCATTCATTTTCGTCCCTGGGGTAGGCGAGGAAGGAGCCGAACCCAACGTAGGTACCGCCGCTCTCAGCGAGGCTTTCGGTGTCCTGCTGGTGGAAGTAGATGTATCCCTTCCATTCACGGCTATCGTCGATCTCGTCCCAGATTTCTGCGGAGGCGCAGGTACCGCAGCAGGTGAAGTTCTGTCGTGCGATAACTCCTTCTTCTTCGAGCGCTGCGAAGGCACGGTTGAGGTTGGAGTTCTTCTGCATTTCGGGGGTAATGCCCAGCTCAGCGGCGAATGCACGACGACGCTTGATGAGCTCTTCCACGTAGTCCTCTACGCGCTTCTCCCAGAGCTTGCTGTCTTCATTCTCCCCATCGTATTCCAGACCGAGTACGTCCATCACATAATCGGTGATGGTTTCTACGTACTGCTCAGTATCAGATTCCCCCATGAACAGCAGGGGCCAGATAGGCCAGAGCAGCTCGGCTTCATCTTCTTCATCCAGCCCCCATTCTTTGGGGAAGGGCGGGTCGAGGCGTTCTTCGCTCCAGCGCTCGTAGATGCTCTTCTCATCGGCCATGATGATGCTCCTTTGCGTGTTCTCTACTCGTTCGGGTAGAGATGTGGATTGCTCTTGTTGTTAAGGTACCAAGAGTTTCTCCACCGTGCCCTCTGCTTCGTCATTCAGGCGGATCTGTGAACTCCCCATCTCGTTACCTCTGCAGTAGGCTGGCACGCTGTCGGGCTGGCTCTGCAACCATGTTCCCCTGCTTCTCTGCTGCGTCTCTGTACCTCTGCTGAGTTATGGGCTTTCGGTTCAAAAGTTTTTGGGTACACAAAAAGAGGGGAAGACCTATAAGGTCTTCCCCTCTTGAATAAAAAACCCGCGGTGACCTACTCTCCCACACCCACAAAAGTGCAGTACCATCGGCGCAAAGAGTCTTAG
>ERZ773246.127-NODE-127-length-37531-cov-99.6961_pt1 | contig 37531 bp, 34 predicted proteins | sample MGYA00580519_ERZ773246 | MGnify/ENA primary metagenome ERZ773246 (study PRJEB29015, sample SAMEA2738153) | human oral metagenome | biome: human oral; feature: human-associated habitat; material: saliva | place: China | collected 2246 ...
GTCATCGCCAACCTGCTGAAGAAGGCTGACATGCTCTTCATCGGCGGCGGCATGGTCTTCACGTTCCTGGCCGCTCAGGGCTACTCCGTGGGCAAGTCCCTCCTGGAGGAAGACCAGATCGACACCGTCAAGGGCTACATCGCCGAGGCCGCAGAGCGCGGCGTCGACCTCGTCCTGCCCGTCGATGTCATCGTCGCCCCCGAGTTCGCGGCCGACGCGCCCGCGACCGTCGTCAAGGTCGACGCGATCCCCGACGACCAGATGGGTCTGGACATCGGCCCCGAGTCCGCGAAGCTCTTCGCCGACAAGCTCGCGACCGCCAAGACCGTCGCCTGGAACGGCCCCATGGGCGTCTTCGAGTTCGACGCGTTCGCCGGCGGCACCCGCGCCGTCGCCGAGGCCCTGTCCAAGGGCTCCATGTTCTCCGTCATCGGCGGCGGCGACTCTGCCGCGGCCGTGCGCCTGCTCGGCTTCGACGAGAACACCTTCTCTCACATTTCCACTGGCGGCGGTGCCTCCCTCGAGCTCCTCGAGGGCAAGGTTCTGCCCGGTATCGCAGTTCTGGAGGACTGACTCATGGCACGTACGCCCCTGATGGCCGGCAACTGGAAGATGAACCTCGATCACCTCGAGGCCAACCACCTCGTCCAGGGCCTGGCGATGGCCCTGTCCGACGCTGGCCACGACTACTCCAAGTGCGAGGTCCTCGTCATCCCGCCGTTCACCGACATCCGCACCGTTCAGACCATCGTCGACGCCGATGATCTTCAGATCAAGTACGGCGCCCAGGACGTCTCGATCCACGATAACGGAGCCTACACCGGCGAAATCTCCACCGAGATGCTCACCAAGCTCGGCGTCACCTACGTGGTCATGGGCCACTCCGAGCGTCGCGAGTACCACGGCGAGTCCGACGAGCTCGTCGGTGCCAAGGCCCGCAAGGTCTTCGACGCCGGCATGACCCCGATCCTGTGCTGCGGCGAGGCCCTTGAGGTCCGCAAGGCCGGCACCTACGTCGAGTTCGTGCTCGGCCAGATCCGCGCCGCCCTCGCCGGCTGGAAGGCCGAAGAGGTCGCCAAGATCGTCATCGCCTACGAGCCCATCTGGGCCATCGGCACCGGCGAAACCGCTTCCGCCGAGGACGCTCAGGAAGTGTGCGGCGCCATCCGCGCCGCCCTGGCCGAGGACTTCGGCGCCGAGACCGCCGAGTCCACGCGCATCCTCTACGGGGGCTCCGCCAAGCCCGACAACATCAAGGAGCTCATGGCTCAGCCCGACGTCGACGGCGGTCTCGTCGGCGGCGCGTCCCTCAAGGCTGACTCCTTCGCCGCCATGGCGACGTTCTACGCCTGAGAAGCCGTGACGCGCCCACTCCGCCTGGCCACTTAGGCTGGGTCGGAGCGGACGCGAGGTGGGGCCAACCGGTGTGCCGGTTGGCCCCACCGGCATTCTCAGTTAGACTAAAGCTATATGTGCCCCGATCCGGGGCGAACTGCGATAGAAACTGGATTGACCGTGACCATTCTGAACAACGTCCTGATCGTGCTGATCTTCCTGACCAGCATCCTGCTGACCCTGACCGTCCTCATGCACAAGGGACAGGGCGGCGGTCTGTCGGACATGTTCGGTGGCGGCATCTCCTCGTCGGCCGGCTCCTCCGGTGTCGCCGAGCGTAACCTGAACCGCATCACCCTGGGCACGCTGCTCATCTGGCTGGTGTGCATCATCGGCTACGCGCTGCTTGCGAAGTTCGGTGGCTGATTGGTCGTGATCGACATCGTGCTATGGCTCCCCACGCTCGTGTGGGGGGCCATTTTCATTTGGTCGTACCGTCGCGAACCTCGTCAGTTCCGGAACGCTTTCTTCTTCTTTTTCCTTTGTGCGTCCGCTCTGGGAGCGTTGTCATCCCAGCTTGATCAGTGGTGGATCACGCTTCCGATCGGCCTCGCTGTCGCTCTGGCACCATTCGTCACCATTATTTTCATGCTCGTCAACGAGGTGCAGTTGGTGCGCCGCGAAGGCTTTTCGCTGTCGCACGCGCTGCCGCTGCTGTTTGCATGTGCGATTGTTGCCTGGTTCCTTGCGGTTCCGCTGGCGCTCGTCGTTGAGGCTCCCGGACTCGTCCTCGGATTCCTGTTCGCGCTGACGCTATGCGGGGCTTGGTTTTTCCTGTCGTTTACCGCGCTGCTGCTATATTCCTGGCTGTACCGCTCACTGCCGCGCAAGCGCCAGTATGACTTCATCGTTATCCACGGAGCCGGGTTGAACGGCACGGACCTGACGCCGTTGTTGCGTGGGCGTGTCGATCGGGCTTATGACCTATGGGTCAAGCAAGACAAAAAGGGCGTTTTTGTTCCGTCGGGCGGACGAGGCACCGATGAGGTGATTTCGGAGGCTGAGGCCATGGCGCGGTACCTGCGCTCGCTTGGGGTACCGGATTCGGCCATCGTCCTGGAAGATCGATCCACGACGACGTGGGAGAACCTGACGTATTCACGGGATCTGATCACGCGCCTTAGTAGCGCCACCCCGGAGCGAGCCGCGTTGGTGACGAGTGACTATCACGTGTTCCGCACTGCGATGTACGCACGTGCAGTGGGTTTCAACGCGGATGGCCTGGGCTCAAAGACGGCGAGCTATTATTTTCCAACTGCCTTTATTCGTGAGTTCATCGCGATCTCGCGGCGCTACTGGTGGCCGTATGCGCTCATCATGGGGCTGTGGGCGCTGGCGACGGTGGCCATCTACGCTCTATCGGCGGTGTCCTGATCCTTGTTGTTACGCGATCTCGATGGCAGAGGCGGCCGCCTCGTCGAGGTAAAGGCGCGTCGTGGGCGAAAGGATGCCCGCGACCGGGAGGTCGAGGGGAGACGCGCCCGCAAAGGCTCGCCCGAGAGCATCCGCCTTCGCTGCACCCGCTGTCGTCAGCCACGCCTCTGCGCACGCACGCATGACGGGCATCGACACCGTGATGCGCTCGGGCGGGGGCTTCGGAGAATTGCGGATCGCCAGAATGGGGGAGGCCTCGTCCATATCGACGCGTCCCGGGAAGAGTGAGCAGATGTGCCCGTCGGGACCCATGCCGATCAGTGCGATGTCAAAGGAACCCTCGCCCATGAGATCGCGCCACGTGTCAGCGAACGCCGCGGTCGCCTCGTCGAGAGAACCCGCGCCGGGAGCGGACGCATCCGAGGTCGGCATACGCATGAACTCAACGCCCGCGGCCGCGTGGAGGAAACCCTCCCACGCCTGATCGTCGTTGCGATCCTTGTCTCCCGCCGGCACGTAGCGTTCGTCGACCAGCCACACGCGCACGCGTGACCAGTCGACCTCACCCACGTGGGGGAGCAATGACGGCAAGAGACTTGTCGTGATGGCGCCCCCCGAGATGGCCAGGTTGACGCGCGAGTCAGCTCCAGCCTCGTCGATAAGCGTGTTGAGACGAGCAAGGAACGCACGGCCCACGGCCTCGTTCAGTTCCTCGACGGTTGGGTAGACCTCGAACGTGTGGACATCCGCCATTGTCACTCACCCTCAGAGCATGCAGCCAGCCGCGGGAGCTCTTTGGTGAGGAGCTCGCCATAGTAGACGTCCGGATCCATGCGACGCAGATCCTCCATGAGGGAGTCCTGCACGGAGCGGCGGGCGAGGTTCACGGAGCGATCTTCGAGGCCCGGGCGCGACAAGCGCGCGACCGACGAGGAGGCGCTACGCGACAGCGAGACGGTCGTGCCGTCGTCGAAGAAGAACGTGATGTCCGTGATCGTGTGGGCATCGGGATCTACGACTCGCTCGACGGGCACGCCCAGCTGGTGATGCAGCCATGCGGCCACGAGGAACGGCGAGGGATGCGTCGCATTACCCGCGACGCGGATCGACGTCGGCAGACGGTCAAAGTCCTCGGCGATAGCCGCGAGCAGCGCGCGCCACAGCGTGACGCCGGCCCACGCGAGATCCGTGTCGCCGGGGGTGTACACGGCCGAGAGGGCCGACAGGGTATCCATGGGGCATTCGGTTGCGCGCGAATCGGTGATGCGCTTGACCGCGAGGCGACCAAGCGGGTGCGCGCCAGGATTCTGCGGGGGAACGACCGGCCAGTACGTGACGACCGGAGTATCCGACTGGAGAAGCGGCATGACGAGCGAGTCGATGTTCGACGCGGCCTCACCGCGAGGCTCCAGGATGATGATGTCGGACAGGCCCGCTGCGTCGCCGACGCGGATCTGTGCGTTCAGACGCGCCGTGCCCTCGGTGGACTCGGGCTCGACGATGACGATCACGCGGCAGGGATGCTCGCGCGAGACCGCGTCGGAGACCTCGATGGCGTTGTCGACGTCGATGAGGTCGGGCACGCAGATGAGCAGCGTGAGGACACGGCTCAGGGCGGCGGAACCGCGCTCGTCGCGCAGCTCCACGATGCGGGAGGCGACCTCGGCCGACGTGGTGTTCTTCAGGGTGATGATCACGGGAGCCTCCAGAAACGGCCGTCGCGGGCCAGCATGTCGTGCGCGGATTGGGGACCCCAGGTGCCGGGGGCGTAGGGCTCGGGCTGCCCCTGGGTCTCCCAGAAGGACAGGATCGGGTCGAGGATCTTCCACGAGGCCTCGACCTCGCGCTGGTGTGGGAACAGGGGAGCGGAGCCGACGAGCGCGTCCAGGATGAGGCGCTCGTAGGCCTCGGGCGAGTCCTCGGTGAAAGCGTGGCCGTAGGCGAAGTCCATGGTCACGTCACGTACCTGCATGGAAGTGCCGGGAACCTTCGCGCCAAGCTTGAGGGTCAGGCCCTCGTCCGGTTGGACGCGAATAACGAGCGCGTTCTGGCCTGACTCGCTGAGGTCGGAGTTGCCGAAGGGCACGTGGGCCGAACGCTTGAAGATGACGGCGATCTCGGTGACGCGCTTGCCGAGGCGCTTGCCGGCGCGCAGGTAGAAGGGCACGCCCGCCCAGCGGCGCGTGTCCACGAAGAGCTTGATCGCGGCGAAGGTCTCGGTGGTCGAGTCGGCCGGAATGCCGTCCTCCTCGAGGTAGCCGCGCACCTGGTCGCCGCCCTGCCAGCCGCCGGCGTACTGCCCGCGAGCCGTATCGATGGCCAGGTCCTCAGGTAGGCGCACCGCGGAGAGCACCTTCTCCTTCTCCGCCCGAATTTCCTCGGGCGTGAAGTGGACGGGCTCCTCCATGGCGGTCAGCGCCATGAGCTGAAGCAGGTGATTCTGGATGATGTCACGGGCCGCGCCGATGCCGTCGTAGTAGCCCGCGCGCGTGCCGATGCCGATGTCCTCGGCCATCGTAATCTGCACGGAATCGACGTAGTTCGCCTTCCACAGGGGTTCGAACATCGCGTTCGCGAAGCGCATCGCCATGATGTTCTGGACGGTTTCCTTGCCCAGGTAGTGGTCGATGCGGAAGACGTCCTGCTCGTCGAAGATCTGCGAGATCACGTCGGAGAGCTCTTGCGCGGACTGAAGGTCATGGCCGAAAGGCTTCTCGATGATGACGCGACGCCATTCGCGGCCCTGACGCTTGTTGAGGCCTGTGTCGGACAGGTGCTTGGCCACGACCGGGAAGTATGAGGGCGGAATCGACAGGTAGAACGCGTGGTTGCCGCCGGTGCCGCGCGAGTGGTCGAGCTCGGCGACGGTGTCGGCCAGCTGGCGGTAGGCATCGGGGTCGTCGAAGGTGCCCGAGACGAAGCGCAGGCCCGAGCGCAGCTGGTTCCAGGTTCCCTCGTTGAAGCCGGTGCGGGTGTGTGCCTCGATGGATGCGCGCACGTATTCCTCGAAGTCCTGCGGGCTCCAGTCGCGGCGCGCAAAGCCGGTGAGGGAGAACGCCGGGTGGAGCAAACCACGGTTGGCGAGGTCGTAGATGGCGGGAAGGAGCTTCTTGCGCGCGAGGTCGCCCGTGATACCAAAGATGACGAGGCCACACGGCGGGGAGATGCGCGGAAGCCTGCGGTCCTGGGGATCGCGCAGGGTGGGAATCTCGTTGGTCACGAGTGGTCGCTCCGTTCGCTAGGGGTGAGGACGAGGCCGGGACCCGAACGCTTCGCCCGCAGGGGGGACATGGAACGGGACCGAGGACCCACACATGTGTAAGAGAATAGGGCTGCTGGCACGCCCCCGCGCGCCAGCAGCCCTATCTTCAGTTCAGTTGACTATAAAGTCACGAACGTGCGGCCTCGATGGATTCCTTCGCCGCGGCAGCCACGTGCTCGGCATCGATGCCGTACTCCTTGAAGAGGAGTTCGCCCGGCGCGGAGGCGCCGAAGTGCTCGATGGAGACCGCGCGGCCGGCGTCGCCGATCCAGCGGTACCACGGCAGGGCGATGCCGGCCTCGACGGAGACGCGGGCGCGCACTGACGGGGGCAGGACGGAGTCGCGGTACTCGCGGTCCTGGGCCTCGAACCAGTCGAGGCAGGGCACGGACACGACGCGGGCGGCGATGCCGTCGGCGGCCAGGGCTTCGCGTGCCTCAAGGGCGACGGAGACCTCGGAGCCGGAGGCCAGCAGGATCACGTCGGGCGTGCCCTCGGTGTCGGCCAGGACGTAGGCGCCGCGCGCCAGGTCCTCGGTGGTGGCCAGGCCGGTGCCTTCGCCACGTGCCGGGTTGGGCAGGTTCTGGCGCGACAGGATGATGGCTGCCGGGTGGGACTGCTCGAGGATGGCCTTCCAGGACGCGGCGGTCTCGGCGGCGTCGGCGGGGCGCACGACAGCGAAGTTCGGGATCGCGCGGTAGGAGGCCAGGTGCTCGATCGGCTGGTGGGTCGGGCCATCCTCGCCCACGCCGATGGAGTCGTGGGTCCACACGTACGTGACGGGCAGGTCCATGAGGGCGGCGAGGCGCACGGCGCCGCGCATGAAGTCGGAGAACACGAAGAACGTGCCACCGTAAGCGCGGGTAAAGCCGTCTGCGGCGATGCCGTTAAGGGCGGCACCCATCGCGAACTCACGCACGCCGAAGTGGAGGTTGCGGCCGAACTCGTCGCCGCTGAAGGACGAGGAGGAACGGTGCGCGGGCAGGAACGAGGGCTCGCCCTTCAGGAAGGTGTTATTGGAGCCGGCGAGGTCGGCGGAGCCGCCCCACAGCTCGGGCAGGACGGGGGCGATCGCGTTGAGGACCTGGCCGGAGGCGGCGCGGGTCGCGATGGCCTTGCCCTCTTCGAAGGTGGGCAGTGCGGCTTCCCAACCCTCGGGGAGGCGGCCTTCGAGGAGGCGCTCGAGCAGGGCGGTCTGCTCGGGGTGAGCGGCCTTCCACGCCTCGAAGCGTGCGTCCCAGTCCTTGCGGTACTCGGCGGCGCGGGCGGCGGCGCGGGCGCGGACCTCGTCCACGATGGCGGCGTCAGCGTCGAACATCTTCTCGGGGTCGGCGCCCAGGGCTTCCTTCAGGCCCTTGAGGGCCTCGGAGCCGAGCTTGGAGCCGTGGATGCCACCGGTGTTCTGCTTGCCGGGGGTCGGCCAGCCGATGATGGTGCGCAGCGCGATGAGCGAGGGCTTCTTGGTCTCGGCCTTGGCGGCGTCGAGGGCGTCGTTCAGGGCAGCGGTGTTCTCCTCGTAGGAGCCGTCCTCGCCGAGCCAGTCGACGCGCTGGACGTGCCAGCCGTAGGCCTCGTAGCGGGCCAGGACGTCCTCGTTGAAGGCGATAGAGGTGTCGTCTTCGATGGAGATGTGGTTGTCGTCCCAGATGACGGTGATGTTGCCCAGCTCCTGGGTGCCGGCCAGGGACGAAGCCTCGGCGGAGACGCCTTCTTCGAAGCAGCCATCGCCGGCGATGACGTAGACGTTGTGGTCGAAGACGGACTCGCCGAGCGGGGTCTCGGGATCGAGCAGGCCGTGGACGCGGCGGGCGTTCATGGCGAAGCCGACGGCGGAGGCGATGCCGGTGCCCAGCGGGCCGGTGGTGATTTCGACGCCCTTGGTGTGGCCGTACTCGGGGTGGCCCGGGGTCAGGGAGCCGGCGGTGCGCAGGGTCTTGATGTCGTCGAGCTCGAGACCGAAGCCGGACAGGTAGAGCTGGACGTACTGGGTCAGCGACGAGTGGCCGGCCGAGAGGATGAAGCGGTCGCGACCGATCCAGCGCGGGTCGGCCGGGTCGACGTTCATGACCTTGTTGTAGAGGAGGTAGGCGGCGGGGGCGAGCGAGATAGCGGTGCCAGGGTGGCCCGATCCGGCCTGCTCGACGGCGTCGGCGGCAAGGAGCTTAGCGGTCTTGACCGCTTCGTCATCGATGTGATCCCAGTGTAGTGACACGTTGGTCTCCAGTTGTTGGGCCCCTGCATTGGGGCGGAAATGGTTTACCGCGTCACAGTCTAGCGAAAATGTGCGCATGCCGATAGCGCTCACGCACATATGTTGCATAGTCGCTTACCCTGTCACCATGACATCCCTCGAAGCTCTCGTTCGCGACTGGGTGGACTATCTGCGCGTCGAGAAGGGGGCGTCTGCGCATACAGTTTCAAACTATCGACGCGACGTCGCCCGCTACGCGTTTGACATGAAGCGCCAAGGGAAGCTCAACGTCGAAGACATCAGTCCCAGGGACATCGAGGACTACACGATGCGCCTGGCATCTGGGCAGGTCACAGGAACTCCGGCGGCAGCATCGTCGGTGGCGCGCGCGTCCGCGGCGATCCGCGGGCTCCACAAGTACGCGCTGACCGAGGGGGCGGTCGGAAACGATGCAGCTGCGCAGCTACATGCCCCGCGTCAGGGGCGGCACCTCCCCAAGGCCCTGTCCGTCGACGAGGTGGGACGACTGCTGGACGCCGCCCACGCCGACGACTCTCCGATCGGCCTGCGCGATGCCGCCCTCCTTGAGCTCCTGTACGCGACGGGGGCCCGGGTCTCCGAGGCCGTCTCGCTCAGCGCTGATGACCTCGACCTGGACGGAGACGTTCCTGTCGTGCGCCTGTTCGGAAAAGGGCGCAAAGAGCGGATTGTTCCCGTGGGGTCGTTCGCCGTGGACGCCCTCGACGCGTACCGGGTGCGCGCCCGCCCAGCGCTCGCCGCACGAGGCCGGGGATCCACCGCGTTTTTCCTGAACTCCCGGGGAGGCGCGCTGTCCCGGCAGAGTGCGTGGACCGCGATCCGGCGCGCGGCGGAGGCCGCGCAGCTGGGGGAGCGGGTGTCTCCGCATACGCTGCGGCACTCTTTTGCGACGCATCTGCTTGAGGGTGGTGCATCCGTGCGCGAGGTGCAGGAGCTTCTCGGGCACGCGTCGGTGGCGACGACTCAGATCTACACGCAAGTGACTGCCGCCGCGCTGCGCGAAGTCTTTACGCTCTCGCACCCTCGGGCGCGTGGCACCGACGCATCCGCGCGGTGATGAATTAGGATGGGGGCGTGACCACGAACTCGCACCCTACGCTGACGCCCGACCTGCACGAAGAGCCGGTCGATTTTCCCGTGCCCGCGCCGCTGTCGGGGCATGGTCCCGCCCGTGTGATCGCGATGTGCAACCAGAAGGGTGGTGTCGGTAAGACGACGACCACCATTAACCTGGGCGCCGCACTGGCTGAGTACGGGCGCCGTGTGCTGATCGTGGACTTCGACCCCCAGGGTGCCGCTTCTGTTGGCCTGGGCATCAATGCCCTCGACATGGAGCAGACGATCTATACGCTGCTCATGAACCCGAAGGCGGACGTTAAGGCGACGATCTGCCACACGTCGACGGAGAACCTCGACATTATCCCCGCGAACATTGACCTGTCTGCGGCCGAGGTCCAGCTCGTCAACGAGGTCGCCCGCGAGAGCGCCCTGGCTCGCGTCCTGCGTCACGTCGAATCCGACTACGACGTGGTCCTCATCGATTGCCAGCCCTCCCTCGGTTTGCTCGCGGTCAATGCTCTGACCGCCGCTCACGGCGTCATCGTTCCGGTCGAGGCAGAGTTCTTCGCGCTGCGTGGCGTGGCCCTGCTGGTTGAGACGATCGAGACGGTGCGCGATCGCATCAACCCGCGCCTGAAGATTGACGGCATCGTCGCCACAATGGTCGATTCACGCACGCTGCACTCGCGTGAGGTCCTGCAGCGCCTGCATGAAGCTTTTGGCGACCTCGTGTTCGATACCCGTATCGGTCGCACGATCAAGTTCCCGGATGCTTCTGTGGCCACCGAGCCGATCATCTCCTACGCTCCCAACCACGCGGGCGCCCACGCGTACCGTCGACTCGCGCGGGAAGTCATCGCCCGTGGCGACGCGGCCTGACAGTCTCGAGGTTCAGGGGGAGTTCGACCTCTTCGCGGTCTCGCTCCCGGTTTTTGAAGGTCCTTTCGATCTTCTCCTGTCGCTGATCGCCCGTAAGAAGCTCGATATCACCGAGGTCGCACTCGCGCAGGTGACCGACGAGTTCATCGCCTTTATGAAGGCGTCCCCGGATCTGTCGCGCACGACCGAATTCCTGGTAGTCGCGGCGACGCTACTCGACATGAAGGCCGCTCACTTGCTGCCCAGCGTTGACGAGGAGGATAACGCGTCCGAGGCTGACCTGGAGGCCCGCGACCTCCTGTTCTCGCGCCTGCTGCAGTATCGGGCTTTCAAGGAAGCCGCGAAACACATCGACGCGCGGATGGGGGAGTACGGCTCGTATATCGCCAGGGACGTGCCCCTCGAGCCGCATTTCGCGAGCCTCTTGCCCGATCTCCGGTGGCTGACAACCCGCGAAGACCTTGCTCGTTTGGCTGCTGATGCCCTGTCATCGACGAGCCCGACGGTTCAGGTCGCCCATCTGCACGATCCCGTTGTTCCGGTCCGCGAGCAGGCTCTGATCGTCTCATCGATGCTCGCTGAAGCAGGCCGAATGACCTTCCATGAGCTCGTCGCGGATGCGCCCACGCGAGCCGTCGTCGTCTCTCGCTTCCTTGCGCTTTTGGAGCTCTATAGGCGTGGAGCCATCGAGTTTGAGCAAGACGGGGCGCTTGACACGCTGACGATTCAGTGGACCGGCGACGAGGGAAGCATCGACATCGACGTGGACGACTATACGGGTGCCGGTGACGCGCACTCAGCCACGGCCTCGTCCCCGTCCGAGGCCGTGATTGACACAGAAGGAGATGACGCCGATGAGTGAGACCACGCTGCGCGGTGCGATCGAGGCGATTCTGATGGTGGCCTCGGAGCCGGTTGCCGCGTCCGATCTTGCTGATGTCCTCGGCGTGAGTAGCGCGGACATAGAACAGCACCTGCGCGCTCTCGCCGCCGAGTACCTGGGCGAGGGACAGGAACGCCCGCGCGGTTTCGAGCTGCGCGAAGTGGCGGGCGGTTGGCGCATCTATTCCGCACGGGCATACGCCGATGTGGTCGGGCGCTTCGTTGTCGGATCCTCGCACGCGCGCCTGTCTCAGGCTGCTCTCGAAACGCTGGCGGTCATTGCCTACCGTCAGCCCATTTCGAGGGCGCGAATCTGCCGTATTCGTGGGGTGAACGTGGACGGTGTCGTGCGTACGCTGCTCGCCCGAGGCCTCGTGGAAGAGACGGGACTGACACCGTCTGGCGCGCGCCTGTACGGGACGACCGGGGAATTTCTTGAGAAAATGGGATTAACGAGCCTGTCGGAGCTGGTACCGTTGGCACCCTACCTGCCAGACGCCGACGCGCTGGATGAATTGGAGGAAGAACTATGAGGGCTAACCCCTACACAGAGGGTGGAGTGCGCCTGCAGAAGGTGCTCGCCCAGGCAGGCGTCGCATCCAGGCGCGCGTCCGAACAGATGATCGCCGACGGACGTGTGAGCGTCGATGGCACCGTGGTCCGTAACCAGGGCGTGCGCGTGGACCCGGCGAAGCAGGTCATTCACGTCGACGGCGAGCGCCTCATCCTGGATGAGACGAAGCACATCGTCCTGGCCGTCAATAAGCCGATCGGCACCGTGTCCACGATGAGCGACCCGGAGGGCCGCCCCACGATCGCCGACCTGATCGCCGACTACCCCGAGCGTCTGTACCACGTGGGCCGCCTCGACATCGATACGTCCGGCCTGCTCCTGCTGACCAACGATGGCGAGCTGGCGAACCGTCTGACGCACCCCAAGTACGAGATTCGCAAGACCTACGTGGCGCGTCTGCACGGCGAGGTCAAGCCCGGCGTCAAGCGCACCCTCATGAACGGCATCGAGCTGGAGGACGGCCCGATCAAGGTTGACTCCTTCCGCATCGTTGACACCTACGGCGACATCACGACCGTCGAGATCGTCGTGCACGAGGGCCGCAACCGCCTCGTGCGCCGCATGATGGAGGCTGTTGGCTACCCGGTGCGCGAGCTCGTCCGCACGGGCTTTGGTCCGATCTCTCTCGACCATCTCAAGCAGGGAACGACCCGCCGCGTAAAGGGCAACGCGCTGAGCGCACTGTACGGGGCCGTCGGACTGTGAACACCTCGGACGGCGTCGGCGCGCGCGTCGTGCAAACAGCGGGCCCGGTCCTCATCATCGGATCGGGTCTGCTGGGTGCGTCCCTGGGCCTCGCTCTGCGGGCCGGGGGAGTGCGCGTCTATCTCGACGATGCCTCGCCCACTTCGCTACGCCTGGCCTCCGACGTGGGCGCCGGGCAGGCGTTCGGCGATGTTCTCGCCGAGGCCGGGGTGCGCCCAAGCGAGTGTGGCTCGGATACGCCTTCGTATCAGGCGCCGTCTATCGTTGTCGTCGCGACGCCGCCGGATGTCGCTGACCGTGTGATCGTCGAATCGCTGCTGCGTTTCCCCGACGCGATCGTCACCGATGTTGCCTCCGTGAAGGATGCGGTTGTAGCCGATGTGCTGCGCGGCTTGGAGCGTGAGGGACGTCTCGAGGAAGCCTCGCGTTACGTCGGATCGCATCCCATGGCAGGTCGTGAGCGCAGCGGTGCGGGTGCCGCAGATGCCGATCTGTTCTACGGACGCCCGTGGGTGATCGTTGCGCACGAGTCGACGTGGCCGCGCGCGGTGCTGGTAGCTCGCGCGTTGGCGACGGACGTCGGAGCCGTGCCTCTCGAGATGAACGCGGGCACACATGACCATGCCGTCGCACTCGTGTCGCACGTTCCTCAGCTGGTGTCGTCGATGCTTGCTGCGCGTCTTGTGGACGCCCCAGCCCAGGCGCTCGGGCTTGCGGGGCAGGGGCTTCGAGATACCGCTCGGATTGCGGCCTCCGATCCGCGCCTGTGGACAGCGATTTTGGCCGGCAACGCCGGTCCGGTTGCAGACATCCTGCGTGATCTGCGCACCGACCTCGATGACTTGCTCACGCACCTCGATGCGGCTGCAGAACTCGGCCCCCTACGCGGCGGTTCCGTGGGCGCGATCAATCGGGTCATGACCGCGGGTAATCAGGGCGTCGCGCGTATTCCCGGGAAGCACGGTGGTGCTCCTTCCCGGTATCGCGAGATCGAAGTGCTCATCCCCGACGAGCCGGGCGCTCTCGGTAGGCTTTTCAGCGAGCTCGGCGAGGCAGGGATCAACATCGAAGACTTGGTTCTGGAACACTCTGCGGGTGCGCAGGCGGGCGTCGCCCGCGTCATGATTGACCCGGCGGTCGCTGACCGCGCTGTCGCCGACCTGCAACAGCGGGGTTGGCGACTCATCACCCACTAAACGACCTCGGTGAGGAGAACGTTTTGATGAACGATACGCAGCGTCGAGATGCGATTTCCCGCGTCGGCATCACGATAGCCATCGACGGGCCGGCCGGTTCGGGCAAGTCCACGGTCTCGAAGGCTCTGGCGACCCGTCTGGGCATCGGCTACTTGGACACGGGCGCCATGTACCGTGCGCTCACGTGGTACTGCCTGGATGAAGGCATCGATCTGGAGGATACGGCGGCGGTCGCCGCAGCAGCGGCTCGTATGCCCCTGCGCCTCGTGTCGGATCCGTCGGACCCGCACGTGTGGATCGGCGATTCAGAGATCACCCTTGAGATTCGCGAGCCGCGTATCGCCTTAGCGATCAAGCACATCTCGACGAACCTTGACGTGCGTGCGTGGATGGCGGCCGAGCAGCGTCGCCGAATGATGGAGGCCCGTGAACAAGGCTCCGGCATGATCGCTGAGGGGCGCGATATCACGACCGTCGTCTGCCCCGATGCGGATGTTCGTGTTCTCCTGCTCGCCGATCAGGAGGCCCGCCTGCGTCGCCGGACCCTCGAACTCTACGGAGATGCCACCGAGGAGCACATGGAGATTGTGCGGGCCCAGGTCGAGGGCCGTGACAAGGCCGACTCGCAGGTCTCTGAGTTCATGGTGGCAGCCCCCGGTGTCGAGACCGTGGACTCCACAGGACTCGACATCGAAGGCGTGTGCGAGGCGGTCCTGGTCTTTGTCGACCGCGATCTCGAGGTCCGCGACGCTTCGCGCTGAGGCTGCGTATCAATACACGTGAGTGCCCCGTACCTATTGGTACGGGGCACTCACGGTGAAGGTCTCAGAATCCTGTTCCGTAGGGTCCCTGCACGCCCTGCTGATTGCCGTAGGCCCCGGTGCCGTATGCCGGGGAGCCTGGCTGTGCCGCGTCCGCTGCGTTTCCGTATCCGGCTCCAGCGGCGCCGTATCCGGTTCCTCCGGTGCCATATCCGGTTCCCCCGGTGCCGTATCCCGTTCCCGCGGTTCCGTATCCGGTTCCCCCGGTTCCGTATCCGGTTCCCCCGGTGCCGTAGTTGCTCCCTGTCACGCCGTACTGCGGCCCATTGGGGCCATTGAATGCCGTCGGCGGGGTTGAGTTGCGCTGAGTGGCCTTGAAGATCGCGTACCGTACCAGGATTCCGCCACCAACAATGAGGATCGCCAGGATCCAGGAGATGATTGTGATGGTGGGATTGTTGGAGTGCGAGCGGATTCGGATGCGCCTCGCCGGCATCGTCACGGGCTGTGTCTGTGCTCGCGTTCCTGCAGTGACGGCGGCATGGGCAAATGCGGGAGCGCTTGAGGACACGCTCACCATCGGGCTCGCCACTGCAGGGGACCCCTGCGTGACGAATGTGGGTGCAATCAAGCCTGCGGCTGCCAGAGCAAGGCTCGCCGTGACTGAGAGGAGGTGTCGACTGGTCATCAAAAGAAGCTCTCGTAGATGCAGGGGATACGGACGAAGGACAGTGTAGTCACCTCATGAGCGTCTATTCATCTGTTCCGGCTTCTGACACGTGCCTCGGGGGGCGAGCTGCGTATCAGCTCGATCTGATGAGGGTGTGGCGCGGCGCACTGCGGTCGGCTTGCCTGACTTCGTCAAGGTGCGCTATAGTTCTACAGGTCGCCACGGCGACGAACTGAATACGGGCTGTGGCGCAGCTTGGTAGCGCACTTGACTGGGGGTCAAGGGGTCGTGGGTTCAAATCCCGCCAGCCCGACGAAAAGAACCGCGAGGACATGCTCCTCGTGGTTTTTTGTATGTGCTGACGAGGACTTTTAGTCCCGTGGATCAGTGGGGACCTCGGTCCCTGATCCCTGGAATAACTTCGCTTTGTAATCGAAATGTGACGCAGTATTTTGCGGTTTTATTTCGACTGGTAAACGCGGGTTTTCGGCTAATCTTTCACGTAATTTCGCAGGTAGAAGCGGCGGGATTTGCCCGTTGCAACGGACACATTTCATTCAAGGACTGCAGTAAACTGTTTCACAGGTCGAAGTCGTCAACGGGGATGATTTCGACCTGCTTATCTATGCGGCCACGGTGATGGTCATGCGCGGTTGCGGCGCATTCACTCGGCTTCCAGTGCACACACCGATATGCGCACGAGCCGCGTGAGCTGGCCCGAAGTACAGCCCCGGCCTCGTCCAAAGAAGAACGAGGCCGGGGCAGTGCTGCGTCGGGGGCTAGAGGATGCTCACTCGGAAGTCCCAGCGCCTGTGTCGGTGTTATCGGCTGCAAACTCCTCGAGGGTGGGCGCCTGCGAATCGGGGTTCAGGAACTCAGTCACAGTCGTGACGACGTTGACAGTGGGATCGGTAATACTCATGGCCGTCGTATTGCCGGACTCGTCGACAATGTTCAATCGGTTATCGGGAGTCAGTTCCACGATGAAGAGGTCTTCCAGTTCACCGACACCGGCCTGAGAAATTTCGTGTCGCAGCCAATCCTCGTCTCGGTGGGCGAGGTTGAGGTTGTCAGCTACGATCTGGCCATTGGACACCAGGACGTAGTTGACGCCGCCCTCGCCCTTGCGCCGTACCGTCAGCGAGCCGTTGGCTTCGCGTTGTACGAGGCTGATGTCGCTCAGTGAAAAGATGCCCATGCCGCGTAGCTCTGCGAGAAACTCGACTGGGTCGAGCTTGTTATCCGTGTTGTCGAGCGCGTCCTGAGTAAATCGCCCGCCCTCGATGATCGTGTACGCCTTTCCCATCACGAGAGAGCGGGTCGACATGAACTTCGACATCAGGTAGTTCAGGCCGGAGATGATTCCAAAGGTGACGAGCAGGAAGCTGATGTACTCCGCGAACGAGATTGCGTGGTTGTAGATGACGCCGCCGATAATGCCGCCGAGGATAAAGTTCCCGATAAAGTCGATCGGTGTCAGCTGGACCGTCCGCTGCTTGCCAGTGAGGCGCAGGTGGAGGACGATCAGGGTGATACCGATCAGGAGCTTAAAGACCGTCATCTCGAAACCGTGAATATCGAACATGAGAGCAGTCTATTCGCATGTGGGGACGCGGTTTGGCGTGGTGTGATCAACTCGTCGGATCCGCGTCGATAGCTCCCTGGATGTCGTGGAAGAGCAGATTGGAGATCTCGACCTGCACCGTCTCAACCTTCGGCACGTCGCGCAGCAGCAACGGATCGTCAGCGGAGGTCTGGAGGGCGAGCGTGCCGCAACCGAAGATCCGGTCGTCGAAGTCCTTTTCGATCTGGATGTCGGAGATGCGGGTGAGCGGCAGGTCGTGACCGGTGCGCTTGATGATGCCCGTGCGGGTGATGACTCGCTTCGTCGTCACCGTGTAGGTCGTTGTAATCCACTTGATCCAGGGAACAAGGATGAGTGGAATCGACAGGAGGAGCACTGCGATCCAGATGGTCGCAAGTGCCCAGTAGCGCGCGTTCTCTGGGACGTAGAACGAACCGACCGCCGCTGCGATCACGAGGATCGACTCCACGATGATCGCGGGCAGCAGGGTCTTGATGTGCGTGTGCATGTGGCGGACGACAACCTCGTCCTGACTGAGAAGCTTCTGTGACAGTGCCATGGCACCATCATGCCAGATTCTGCGGCCCTGCGAGGAAGCCAGCCACGGTGGCTGCGTGCTTCACCGAGGCCTGCGGTGCGTTCCCACGATATCGGTGTTCACGATGCCGATCGCCGCCATCAGTGCGAGCATCGTTGTTGGACCCACGAAGCGATAACCGCGGTTCTTGAGGTCGGCCGCGAGGGCTATGGATTCCGGCAGGTGCGTTGGTACCTCGTCCTTCGAACGCGGAAGCGGATCGAGCGTCGGCCGATACGACCAGACCAGTTCGCCCAGATGTGTCGGGCCGTCTGCCGCGGGAGAATCGTTCCTCATAGCAACCGTTGCGCGAGCGTTGCTGATCGCCGCCTCGATCTTGCGGCGATTGTGAATGATCCCGGGTGTGTACACGAGGCGATCGACGTCATCGCTTGTGAATGCGGCGACGCGATCGGGAATGAATCCTTCGAAGGCCGCGCGGAACGCCTCGCGTTTTGCCAGGACGGTGCGCCATGAGAGACCTGCCTGGAAGCCCTCCAAGACGAGGCGTTCGAAGACGCCGGCCTCGTCGTGGACGGGCAGCCCCCATTCGGTGTCGTAGTAGCTGCGTAACAGCTCGTCATGGGAGGCCCACGCAGGCCGGACGAGGCCGTCATTGCACAGGGTGAGGCCCGAGGCTAGGGGAGCAACTGCGGATTGGGCGAGTGTTGTGTCCATGTGTCGATCCTGCGCGCCCAGCGTTCAGCGGTCAAGGGACATCCGCGATGCCTGTGGATAAAGGTGCCGCACGAAAACACCCTGTGGATACACGACGGGGGAGTGGCGACTACGAGTGTGGCCCGCCTCCAGGGGGAAGCGGGCCACGCGTCGGAGGGTTCTCACCTGCGTCGCTTCTCGCGCACACGCACCGAAATCTGAATCGGCGTGCCGGCGAAGCCGAAAGTCTCGCGCAGTCGCCGTTCGATGAAGCGGCGGTATCCGGGATCGAGGAAGCCCGTCGTGAACAGCACGAAGCGCGGGGGCTTGCTCGAGGCCTGGGTGCCGAAGAGAATACGGGGCTGCTTACCGCCACGCAGTGGGTGGGGGTGCGCGGCAACGAGCTGACCGAGGAACGCGTTGAGCTGTCCGGTGGGGATGCGGGTCTCCCAGCCTTCGAGCGCGGTGTCGAGGGCGCGCACGATGCGGTTAGTGTGCCAGCCGGTCTTCGCGGCCAGGTTGATGCGCGGCGCCCACTGGATCTGAACCAGCTCGCGCTCGAGCTCGTTCTTGATCTCCTTCTGGCGGTCCTCGTCGACGAGATCCCACTTGTTGGTGACGACGACGAGCGCGCGGCCCGCGTCGATAACCTGCTGGACGACTCGCACGTCCTGCTCGGTCAGCGGCGTCGAACCGTCGATGAGGACGAGGGCGACCTCGGCCTTCTCGATGGCGGCCTGGGTGCGGATGGAGGCGTAGTAGTCGGCGCCTGTCGTCCGGTGCATCTTGCGGCGGATACCCGCGGTGTCGACGAACCACCACGAGCGGCCATCGAGCTCAATGAGCTCATCGACGGGGTCACGTGTGGTGCCGGCGAGTTCGTTGACGACGACGCGCTCGCCGCCGGCCAGCGCGTTCAGCAGGGACGACTTGCCAACGTTGGGGCGACCGACGAGGGCGACACGACGCGGACCGCCGGACGGCAGGGCCGAGGCAACGGCCGACTCGGTCGGGAGGACCTCCATGACGACGTCGAGGAGATCACCGGTGCCACGTCCATGCAGGGCGGAAATGGGATGAGGCTCGCCCAGGCCGAGGCTCCACAGGTAGGCAGCGTCGGCCTCCTGCAGGGGAGAGTCCACCTTGTTAGCGGCCAGGATGATCGGCTTCTTCTTGGCGCGCAGCATCTCCACGATGCGCTCGTCCGAGGCTGTGACGCCGACGGTCGCGTCTAGGACGAGGACGACGGCGTCAGCGAGGTCGACGGCGATCTCCGCTTGCTCGGCGACGGAACGATCCAGACCTTTGACGTCGATCTCCCAGCCGCCCGTGTCGACGAGCGTGAAGTCGCGACCCGCCCATTCGGCGGGGTACGAGACGCGATCGCGGGTGACGCCCGGCGTGTCCTGTACGACCGCTTCGCGGCGACCAAGGATGCGGTTGACCAGCGTGGACTTGCCGACGTTGGGGCGGCCGACGACTGCAAGAACGGGCAGGCCGGCCGCGACGTCGTCAGAGTCCGCGAGCGCAGACTCGCCGGCCAGGAGCGCCAGGTCCTCCTCGTCCAAGTCGAATTGGTCGAGGTTGGCGCGCATGAGACGGGCGCGAGCCTCGGTCTCTTCGTCGCTCAGTTCGATCGCGTCAGGCGCGGCGCCGGCTGCGTCGGCGATGTAGTTCTCGGCCGCGTCCGCGTCGAATTCGGCGGTCACGTCGGGCTGGTTGTCAAAGTCATTCACCCGCCCAGTCTACGGCGTGGCGCGCCGCAAAGGCCCGATGGGAGCCTGTGCGGCGCGCCAGTTCACAGCTTCGCAGCTTTTATTCGTGCGAGCGCACGTCGCCCACGAGGACCTCGGCGGCGACGGGCACGTCGTTGTATCGGTGGTGGATCCCCTGGATTTCCTGGTACCACTCGGCTCCCTTACCCGTGATGATGACGGTGTCGCCGGGCTCAGCTGCGAGGATCGCGCGTCGCACGGCGTCGCGGCGGCAGGTTGTTACCTCGGTGACGTCTTCCATGCCCGGACGCACGGATGCGATGCCGCGCAGCAGGTAGTCGCGGATTTCCTGCGGGTCCTCGGTGCGCGGGTTCTCGTCCGTCACCCACAGCACGTCGGCTTCGCGCGCGGCGATCTGCGCGAGGTGTTCACGCTTGGTGGCATCACGATCGCCGTCCGTTCCAAAGACGACGACAACACGGCCGGGGGTCAACTCGCGGGTTGAGCGCAGGGTCCATTCGAGGGCCTCGGGCGTATGGGCGTAGTCGACGATGACGAGCGGCTGTCTGCCGGGCGTCGGGTTGACCTTCTCCATGCGTCCCGGGATCTGGGGAGCATCCTCGATTGCCGAGATCACATCCGCAGGGTCGATGCCGAGGCTCACTGCGCTGACGATCGCGACGGCAGTGTTTTGAATATTGACCTCACCCAGGATCGGCATGGCGACGCGGTGCCCGGTGCCTGACGGGTCGACAAGGGTAAATACGGTGCGTCCGATCGTCTGATCGGGCGTAACATCTCGGACCTGCCAGTCGGCGGCCTCTTCGGTCAGCGCGGACACCGTCGTGACCGGCACGGTCGCCTGCTGAGCGAGGCGGCGACCCCATTCGTCATCCACGCAGACGACGCCGTGGCGGGAATGCTCGGGGGTGAACAGGAGTGCCTTCGCCTGGAAGTAGTTCTCCATGTCACCGTAATAGTCGAGGTGGTCATGCTGCAGGTTCGTAAACGCGGCTACGTCGAAGACGATGCCGTCGACGCGGTGCAGGGACAGTGCGTGTGCCGACAGCTCGATAACGCCGGCGCCGCACTCGTACTGTTCGGTGGCCGCCAGGAAGCGTGCGACGACGGGAGCCTCGGCGGTCGTACGCACGGCCTCGAACGAAATGGGGCCGACGTGCGTTTCCACCGTGCCGCACAGCGACGCGTTGGGGAATCGTGACGCGATGGCGGCGCGCATCAGGTAGGAGGTTGTCGTCTTCCCATTCGTGCCAGTCACTGCCATCGTCGTGAGGTGAGTGGCGGGGGATGCGTAGATATTCGCACACAGCTGCGGAACGATGGCGCGCGGGTCGGCCACCTGAATGACGGGCACGCCCAGGCCTCGTTCAAAGGCCTGCGTGCGGCCCTCCTCGTCCGTGAGAACGACACTCGCCCCGGCCTCGATCGCCGCGTTCGCGAAACGAATACCGTGCTGCTTAAGGCCCGGAATTGCGACGAACAGCCAGTCGGCCTCGCAGTCGTCGGACGACACGGTGATGCCGCGCAGGCTGAGGGGGGACTCTGCGATCTGCGCGAGCTGGCCGTCGGCGGCGTAGAACCCCTGGATGTCCAGGCCCGCCAGGGCAGTCTTCAACGGGACCGGCGCGATCGTGGGACGAATATCAGTCACTGAAGTCATGGGTCTACTCTAGTTCGTCGCGACGGCGGCGCGCGCCACACATACCGGCCGTGACACAGTAGGATAGGTGCCATGCAGATTTTGACACGCAACGAAGCAAACCATCGCGCTGCCCATCTTCACGTCTCCGCCATCGACGTTGTTGTCGATATTCGAGGCGCCCAGGACACCACGAATCCGACTTATCCGGTGACGTCGACGCTGACGTTGACGTCGGATGAGGAACGCACCTTCATCGACATCGCTGGTGAGGTCACCGAGGTTCTCCTCAATGGTGAACCGCACGCTTTCGAGGACGACGAAGATCGCGTGTGGGTCGGAGGCCTGCCGGTGGGGGAGACGATCACCCTCGAGGTTCGCGCCCTGGCGAGCTACTCGCGCAGCGGCGAGGGCCTGCACCGCTACACCGATCCCGAGGATGGCGAAGTCTACCTCTACACCCAGTTCGAGCCCAACGACGCTCACCGTGCGTGGCCGTGCGTGGACCAGCCGGATGTGAAGCCCGAGTGGACGTTCCACGTCATTGCTCCCGCAGGCTGGGTCGTCTCCTCCAACGGAGTTGAGACTGCCGTCGAGGCCGTGGATGACTCGGGTGCGCTGCGCCATGACTTCACGGCGACGCGCCCGCTCTCGAGCTACATCACGGCGATTGTTGCCGGCCCGTGGGCGGTCATCGACGGCGGCACGTGGAGCGGCGGAGCGTTGGATGGTGGCCATGCTGAGCTCGAGCTGCGCCTGCTGTGCCGCCGTACGCTCGCGCGCTACCTCGACTCCGACGACGTGTTTGAAGTGACTCATGCAGGACTCGACTTTTTCCACGAGCGCTACGGAGTGACCTTCCCGTGGGGATCTTACGACCAGGTGTACGTGCCCGAATACAACCTCGGCGCCATGGAAAACCCGGGATGCATTACCTTCAACGAGAACTACATTTCGCGCTCGACGCCCACCTTCTCCGAGCGCCAGCGCCGCGCGAACACAACGCTGCACGAAATGTGCCACATGTGGTTTGGTGACCTCGCCACGCCCTCCTGGTGGGATGACCTGTGGCTCAAGGAGTCCTTCGCTGAGAACCAGGGCGCCAGCGCGATTGCGACGGCCACGCGCTACGTGGGCGAATGGGCGAACTTTGCGATGAACCGCAAGATCTGGGCCTACACGCAGGACCAGATGCCGACCACGCACCCGATCGCCGCCGACATCCCGGACGTCGCCGCAGCCAAGACAAACTTCGACGGTATCACCTACGCGAAGGGTGCCTCCGTTCTCAAGCAGCTGGTTGCCTGGGTCGGGGAGGACGCCTTCTACGAGGGGGCACGTCGCTACTTTGCTGAGCATCAGTTCGGCGCGACCAACCTGCAGGATCTGCTCGTTGCGCTTGAAGGCGCCTCGCAGCAGGAGCTTTCTTCCTGGAAGAGCGCGTGGCTGGAGACCTCTGGCCCGTCGACGCTGTCGGCTTCGTGGGTCACCGATAGCGTCGGTGCGATCACGGACTTCACGCTTCATCAGGGTGGCGAGGCCTGCAACGGTGTGCTGCGTCCCCACCGCGTGACCGTTTCGACGTGGCGCGTCGCTGCCGGGGCGCTTGAGCGTACGCATGTGTTTGACGTCCGCATCGACGGTGACAGCGCCCCCATTGATCCCGAGGGTGTTGTGGCGGTGCCCGGCGGCGCCGCGTCCGCTGACCTTGTCGTCGTGAACGACGATGACCTCACCTACGCGATCTCGCGCCTCGACGAGCGCTCGACCGACGTCGCGCTGGCTTACGTGGGCACCATTGATGCGGCTATCACGCGCGCCGTTATCTGGGCGTCTCTCTGGAACGCGGTGCGTGACGGCTTGCTGGATCCACGCCGCTTCGTGGTCGCTGTTCTTAACGCCGTTCCGTCCGAAACTGAACCCGCGATCCGCGATCGTCTCCTCCTGTTCGTCGCCGAGGCCATTTCGTCCTTCCTGCCGGGGCAGGCTCGCTCGGATGTGCATGACCAGGTGCTTGCGACGACGATTCGTCTGTCTCGTGAGACCGAGGATTCCGATGCGTGGCGTTCGTACACGCGCGCATTCATCGCCGAGTTCGCAGCCCGCGGCGGCGACGAGTATGAGGCCACGGTCCGGGACTTCGCCAGCAGCGACAACCCCGATATCGCCTGGCGTGCGCGCCGCGCCCTGGCTGCACGCGGCCTCGTCGATGAGGAGTCCATCGAGGCCTGGCGCAGTGCCGACGGCTCAGGCGAAGCCGCTCGCATGAGCGTCGAGGCCCTCGCGTCACTGCCCTCGGAAGAAGCACGCGCGCGGGCCTGGGAGTCGGTGTTCTGCGATTCCCTGTCGAACGACTACCTGACTGCAACCCTGGCCGGCCTGCAGGCCTCGTCGTGGGAGGGCGAGAGCGGAATTGAGAGCGCCGTCGAGCGCATGATCTCCTACTGGGAGAGTCACACGATCGGCATGGCGCTGCGCTACGCCAACGGCGTCCTCGCTCTCGGTGTCGACGTTGACCGCGATGGTAGCGTCGAGCGCTCCGTTGGACTGCTGCGCCGTTGGATCGAGGAGCACACGGATGCCCCTGCACAGCTGCGCCGCATAGTCGTTGAGCATCTCGACTCTTTCGAACGCGACGAGCGCGTGCAGCGCCGCTGGAGTTCGGGCCAGTGACACAGCCGGGACATCGAGGCACGAAGCCGGGGGAGGAGCACGACGACGCTCCTGCCCAGGCCTCGTCCGTGGACCCCGCGGCCTCGATGTCCCTGCTCACGTCGCTCCTCGCCAATCCGCTGGACGCCGGTTACGAGCACTACCAAGCAGACCACGGCTCACGGCCCACGAGCCTTGTCAGCCGCATCGCCGTCTTCGCAGTGGCCGTAGCGCTTGGGTTTGGATCGGTCATCGCTATCGATTCGCTGCGGCGCCCGTCCAATGACGTGAAAGCCGACCTGAAAGAGCAGGCTGCTACGCGGACGAGCAATGTCGAAGCCTTGAATGATGAGGTGCAGTCGCTCGGCCGCGCCATCGATGACCTGTCACAGTCTGGCTCACCAATCGCCGTGGATGGTGCGCGAGACCTGGTGACGGCGACACGACCTGTCAGCGGCCCCGGCATCACCGTCACGCTCACGGATCGAAGCGGCCCGGGAAAGGGTAGCGGAGCTGTCCGGGACCAGGACGTTGCGATGGTCGTCAACGCCCTTTGGGCTGCCGGTGCGGAAGCCATTTCAGTCAACGGCCAGCGCATCGGACCAGATACTTTCGTGCGCACCGCAGGGTCGGCCATTCTGGTCAACGTCACCCCCGTGTCCTCTCCCTACGAGATCACGGCGATCGGGGACTCGAACGCGCTGTCCGTTGCGCTCGTCCGCGGCGCTACCGGTGACTACCTGTCCGCCGCTCAATCAGTCAGCGGCATGACTGTGAGCTCGAAGGTCTCCCAGTCGCTGCGCATGGAAGCGCAGGCACCGACCTCATCGCAGTACGCACAACCGCTGGATACACAACCCGAAGGAGACACTCAATGATCGCCGTCATCGGATTGATCATCGGCATTGTTCTCGGCGTCTTGCTCGACCCGACAGTGCCCGTGTGGCTGGCCCCGTTCCTTCCCGTCGCCGTCGTTGCCGGCCTGGATGCACTTTTTGGCGCGGGACGCGCATGGCTGGAGGGGCGCTTCGCAGACCGCGTGTTCGTGACCTCTTTCTTCTGGAACGTCGTCGTTGCATGCCTGCTGGTTTTCTTGGGGACTCAGCTGGGAGTTGGATCCGCCATGACCACGGCCGTTGTCGTCGTGCTGGGTATTCGAATTTTCTCCAACACCGCATCGATCCGCCGTCTGCTACTGAAGGCCTGACATGAGCGAACAGAGCCCAGAGACGATCCCCACCGCGCCCGAGCGTGAGACAGCGCCCCGCGGGCACGGCGTTCACCGTGAGCCACACAGCGGACCGCGCCTGTGGGCGCGGGCGCGGCAGGCGTTCTTCGCGCTGCCCCGTGGTTTGCACGTTGTGATGCTCGTGATCTTTATGATTTTGGGATTCGCTCTTGCCACGCAGGTGCGCGCGCAGCGGTCCGACCCTCTCGAAGGGCTGTCCGAACAAGATCTCGTCACGGTTCTTGATGAGTTGGGCACGCAGGAACAAAACCTACGCACGCGTCGCGGTGAACTGTCCAGCGAACTCGACGAACTGCGCAGTGCCGCGGATGAAGCACAGGCTCGTGAGCAGGCGGCACGTAAGGCCGAAACGCAGGCACAGATCGCCGCGGGCACAGTGCCCGTCCACGGCCCCGGCGTGACGGTCTCGGTCGTCGACGCCGGCGCGAACCTGACGTCGACGCAGTTCGTCATGACGCTGGGCGAATTGCGCAATGCGGGCGCCGAGGCGATCGAACTCAACGGTATTCGCCTCTCAACGAGGTCCTCCTTCACAGGGCAGGCCGGCTCGATTGCGGTTGATGGAACTCCCATTGAGTCGCCCTACACGTGGAAGGTGATCGGGGAGTCTCAGACGATAGCCACGGCGTTGGATATCCAGGCTGGTTCAGCGGCGCAGATGCGCGCCAAGGGCGCCAATGTGGCGATCACGCCGTCGACGGACATCACGATCGAGTCGATTGCAACTCCGCGCCCGCCCCAGTTCGCCACCTACCAGTGAGGTCCCACCGTATAATCGGTGGGGGAGTCACCGTGCCCGCGCTTGTCGGATGGTGAACGTTTACACTTAATACAGTCCCTGAAATGATCGTTTGGAGCGCACAATGTCCGACAACCAGCCGCTTGACCCGACCGCAACCTCCATCTTTGGCCTCGCGCCTGTCACGGAGGACGTCGAGGAGGCGCCCGTTGCCCTGTCCGCTCGCGATCGTGAGGCCGTCGAGGCACTGCCCGCCGGCTCTGCACTTCTCATTGTTCAGCGTGGCCCCAACACGGGCGCGCGCTTCCTCCTTGATCCCGAGGTGACGAACGCTGGTCGGTCGCCCAAGGCCGACATCTTCCTGGACGACGTGACGGTCTCGCGCAAGCACTGCCAGTTCATCGCTTCGAACGGCGGCCACATCGTGCGCGATTCCGGTTCGCTCAACGGCACGTACGTGAACCGTGAGCGCGTCGATTCGATCGAGTTGCACGCCGGCGACGAGGTGCAGATCGGCAAGTATCGTTTGACCTACCAGCCGTCGACCAAGCAGGCCTGACGTGTGCGCAGCTCTTGCACGTCGTCACGAGGTTGCTTCCGCGCAGGAAGTGACCTCGTGGCCGCATGATGCGGACCATTCGCCGGAGCTGTCGATCGGCCGTGTAGTCGATGCACTGAAGGACGAGTTCCCTGCGATCTCGTTGTCGAAGGTTCGCTACCTGGAGAGCGAAGGCCTTGTCTCGCCCGCTCGCACCGGGTCCGGGTACCGCAAGTACTCGGCCGCCGACGTCGAGCGGCTGCGCTACGTGCTAACGGAGCAGCGCGATTCTTTCACTCCGCTGAGTGTGATTCGCGGGCAGCTTGATGCGCTCGATGCCGGTCATGCGCCCGTGCGCCGTCGCGTCGCACAGGTTGTGTCCTCAGAGGGGCAGACGGTGTCGCTGGGGGGCCGACGGGCTATTCCGGCGGCGGATCTGTCGGATCTGACGGGCGTCGATATGGATACTCTCGAGCGCTATGCGCGGCTGGGGCTGATCACTCCGGATCTGGCCGGTTATTTCCCTTCTCGCTGCGTGCAAGCCGTTTCTACCATCGCCCGTCTCGAATCTGCAGGGGTGGATGTTCGTGTGCTGCGTGCCGTTCGTCAGGGCGCGGAACGTAGTGCGGATATCATCGACCAGACGGTTTCCTCTCAGAGGGGACGAGGCCGTGGCGCGGACCGTGAGCGTGCGCGCGCCCGTGCTATCGAGCTGGGCGACCTGTTCGCCGAATTGCACCGGGATATGCTGGCGGTGGCGGTGTCGTCGCTGGCTGAGGACGGGGACTAAGTCTCATGTTCAACATGAAGGTTAGACTCGCCGGGTCGGTCATTGACCGAGCCTCGCTCGTGCTCTACCGTAGTCCTGTTCTCATCACGTATTACCTGCAAGGAGCCCCCGAGTGAGCGCACAAGCGAACGCCGCAAGCCGGCAAGGCATGCTGTTCGGCGATCCCCTCGAGGGGCTCGACACGGACGAGATGGGCTACCGTGGTCCCGTTGCGTGCAGCGCAGCAGGTATCACCTACCGTCAGCTCGATTACTGGGCTCGCACCGGTCTGCTGCAGCCGTCGATCCGCGCCGCGCGCGGCTCCGGCTCGCAGCGTCTCTACTCCTTCCGCGACATTCTCGTCCTGAAGGTCGTCAAGAAGCTTCTGGACGCCGGCGTTTCTCTCCAGCAGGTCCGCGTTGCCGTGTCGTCGCTGCAGAACAGGGGAGTGGATGACCTTGCGTCCATCACGCTGATGAGCGACGGTGCGTCGGTCTATGAGTGCACCTCCACCGATGAGGTCATCGATCTTCTTCAGGGTGGACAGGGCGTCTTTGGTATTGCCGTGGGCCGCGTCTGGCGCGAGGTCGAGGGCTCGCTCGCGGAGCTGCCCCTTGAGCGTTCCGAGCCCGCGTTCGTCGACGAGCTCGCCGAGCGTCGTCGTTCGAAGCTTTCAGCTTCCTGACACGTGTCTTTATCGTGAGTGTGGGGCCCAGGCGCGATGCCTGGGCCCCACACTTATCAAGCGGCGAGCGCCGCCTGCGCGACTAACGCCGGCCGAGAGGACGCGTCACGGTGTAGGCGGCCTCCAGATCCGTGATTTCCACGGTGACCATGCCGTTTTCGTCGACAATGTAGGACTCTTCGATGAGAGGTCCATCCTCGGTGCGGATGACGGGGACGGCCGACAGGTCGATGTCAGAGCGGCGCAGGGAGCGATCGAAGGGAACGATGACCTCTCCGTAGGGCTGCAGGTCGCCGCGGGGCACCCCGGCCTCGTCGAAGGAGGAATACTCGACGAAGCGGAAGTATCCGATGTTGTGCGCGGCGCGGTAGCGGCGCTTAATCGTGAGGGTCTCGCCGGGAGCAAGCTCGGTGTTCGGTTCCAGGAGCGTGTCGAACGAGATGAATGAGCCGGCCTCGCGCTCACGGAAGACGCCGACGCCACGCGAGAGCTGTTCGCGCACCGTGTACGCGGCCTCGGGGTCGGCGCCGATGGCCAGGCCGATCGCGGTCGAGGCTGCCGTGTGCGGCGAGCGGTGCACGCGGCGGCCAAAGCGCGAACGGAGCACGCGGGCAACAAGTGGCAGCTGCGAACCGCCGCCAACGACGTAGAGGCCGGCGATGTCACCGCCGAGCTGGCCAACTCCGGATGCGTCCGGTACTAACAGGGGCTCCATGGCCTCGATCGTTGCCTCGACCAGGGGAGTGGCGGCCTCGTAAAAGTCGGTGACGGGAATCGTCACAGGCTTACCATCGACGGGCACGGTGATGAACTTCGTCGAAGGGGAGAGAGTCTCCTTCGCGTCGCGTGAGTCTTCGATGAGACGCTCCCACGCCTCGTCCCCGAGCTTGCCTGAGTCGGTCCCGGCGGCAGCGGCGAGGCGGGTGGCGAGCACGACGTCGAAGTCGTCGCCACCGACCATGTTGAGGCCGCGCGAGCCCATGACCTCGTGGAGCGTGCCCGTGGCGGAGACAATGGAGGCATCGAAAGTGCCGCCGCCCAGGTCGTAGACGAGGATTGCGGTGCGCTTGGAATTGAGTGTGCCCGCATGGCGGTGCGTGTACTCGAAGCCTGCGGCAGAAGGCTCGTTAACCATCGCGAGGACGTCCCAACCCGCGCGGCGGAAGGCCTCAAGGGTCAGGAAGCGCTGCGCCGACCATGCGTGGGCCGGGATGCCGACGAGGGCCTCGAGCGGCTCCGAATCCGGAAGCGACGCGATGGAGGAGTTGGTGCGCAGCTGGCGCGCGACGTAGCTGAGGAAACCTGTCAGCGCGTCGAGGATCGAGATGCTGTGATTGCCCAGACGCAGCGTGGACGTGTCAGTCACCGACGGATCGGACAGCAGACGCTTAAAGGAGCGCAGGTGAGGAGCACCTTCGCGGGCAGCGTCTTCGGCGTCGAAACCGTAAACTAGGCGGTCGCCGTCAAGAGCGATGATAGACGGAACGAAATCGACCGTATCGTCGTGATTGTTGACGAAAGAGACGATCGGGTAGTTCCCCCGATCGACGATAGCGATCGCAGTGGTCGTGGTGCCAAAATCAACTCCGAGTCTCATGGCACCCACACTAGCGTTTAAATAGGGGAGGTCCTAGGACGTCTCGCCGGGCGTTCCCACATTCCCCAGTAAGGCCCTGTTTACAATGGTGACAAAGAGCCAAGCGAGCAGGAAGTATGCGCATCCAGCAATGGCATCAACCACATAATGATTGGCTGTTGCGACGATTGTCACGATGGTTAAAACGGGGTGGACGGCGAGAATGAGCCGGGCCCACCATGAGCGCCAGACGTACGTGCCGAGCATGATTGCAACCCACACAGACCATCCCGTGTGCATCGAGGGCATGGCGCCGTAGGGGTTCGCAAGCGTGCCAAACAGCTGAGAATATGCGGACGTGTGCTCGGCGACGGCATCGACGAAACCAAGCTCAGGTACGAGGCGCGGGGGAGCCAGGGGATAGGTCCAGTAGGTGATGAGCGCACCCAGCGTCATGATGACGAGTGTCCATCGGGCGATCCGATAGTGAGCGGGGGCCTTCAGCCATAAAACAACCATGGCAAAGCCGGTCATCGCGAAGAATGACACCGCGTACTGGGTGGATGCGAGAGATGCGAGCAGTGGGTGGGCCGTGAGCCAGGCATTCGCGTGACCTTCAATAAACAGCCCGAAGCGGGACTCAAAGGCGGCGACGTCGTGTGCGTGAGCGACCGCGACAGACTCTGGAGCCTTCGCGAGGAATGACAGGATGGAATACGACAGGCACGCTAGCGCGAGAACGATGGTCTCTCGGATGGCAGGGGGGCGCCGGGTGCGCACGTCTAGGTCTGTCGTCATGGGTGTAACTGTACCGCGTGGTCGGAGAGCGGTCGATAAAGAAAATCAGACATAATGTACATTATCGGATCGTGGGGCGGGGTTGAGACGAGGCCGTGGGAGCGTTCCGCTTGACGTGTCAGATAGAATGGACCCGTTTCGTTCTTTTGTTCAGGAGGCTGTTATGGCTGACCGCGCGCTGCGTGGCATGCAGATCGGTGCGAAGTCCCTCGAGTCTGAGGACGGTGTCGTTTTCGCCGACCGTTTCATCGTTCGTTACGCGTGCCCCAATGGCCACGAGTTCGAGGTGACGCTGTCCAGTGAGGCCACCGCACCTGCGACGTGGGAATGCAAGTGTGGCCAGGCGGCTGAGCTCATCGGCGAAACCGTCGAGGATGAGGAAAACAAGCCCGTCAAGCCGCAGCGCACCCACTGGGACATGCTGCTCGAGCGTCGCTCGATCGAGGAGCTCGAGGTCGTTCTGACCGAGCAGCTTACGGCGTACCGCGAGGGGCGCCTGCGTCCCGAGGGTTCCTACCGCAAGGGCTAACGCTTCGGCAAGATCCGTCGCGCGGCCTGGGCCAGTCGGCTCAGGCCGCCTTTCGTTACCATCACGAGCTCCTCGACGAAAATAGACGAGTCGAGCTTCGATTCACCGGCCATGCGTTCGTCGAAGGTGATCGGAACTTCGGCGATAACAGCGCACAGGGAGCGCTCCAGCTCGGTCATTTCGACCTGGAACCCGAATCCTGTCGTCGCTACCCGACCGAGAACCTCGTGTTCACTCAGGAAAGATGCGCGGTGTAGGCGCAGACCTGCCGTCGCATCGCGCACGGGTGTCCCCAGACAAAAACGGACATAATAATTGCCGGCTTTGGACAGGGCGACACGCTTCGCAGACCAACCATTGATGGCACCGCCGGGCACCCAACGCGACCCGATGACCAGGTCCGGGCGATCCGGACCAGCCATGCGGCTCAGTAGCTTCGGCAGATCAACGGGACGATGCGAGCCGTCCGCATCCATCTGGAGAATGAAGGGGTATCCGTGGTCGATGCCCCAGCCCATGCCATCGACGTAGGCGGTGGCAAGCCCCGACTTCGCGGGGCGATGAAGGACGTGGAGACGTTCCTCCCCCTCGCGTCGGTTGTCGACCCACTCCCCCGTTCCGTCTGGCGACGAATCGTCGACGATAAGCACGTGCGCGCCCGGCACGTGTGCCCAGATGTCGTCCAGAATCGTCGGCAGCGTCGACATCTCGTTGTACGTTGGGATGACGATCAGGGTGTGGTCGCCGGATGGTGACGGAGAGGAAGGAACGGATTCAGTCATGACTCACATCTTGCCGAATTTACTGGCCGGACGCACGTCTGGCGCGCGCTGATGCCCTGATTCCTTGTCCGATAACTGTTGTGGTGGTGAGAATTGCGATGATCAGCGTCGCCACCATTACGGCACCTGGAATCCTCTCCCCCGCCAAAGCCGTCAACGTCTGCGAGGTGCGAAGCGGGATGTCGGCAGCGAGCGTTGCTGCCTCCTCGGTACCCGTACTCGCGAGAATCGATCCGTCGGGACGAATCACGTACGAGTGGCCGGTCGTGGAAGCCTGAACGGCACTGCGCGAATACTCCATTGCGCGCATGCGCAAGAGCTGGCCCTGCTGCGCGGACTCGCCCGAGGATTGGAAATGATAGTTGTTCGAGGGAACGACGATCGCCTGACCGCCACGAGAAACGCCGTCGCCGATCACGAGGGGGTACGCAGCCTCGAAACAGATACCGACGGCGAGGGGAACGCTGCGCCCGTCGCGCGCCTGGATCGTCATCAGGGGAGGCTCCTCCCCCGCTTCCATGTCCTTGCTGGACTGAGCAACTTCGGTCGCGAACGAAGCAATGAAGTTCCGGAAAGGAATGAACTCGCCAAAAGGAACGGGAACGTGCTTGGAGTAACGTGCGGCCTCGTCCATTCCTGTGCCCGGCTCCCACACCGCCAGCCAGTTCTTCACGCGGTCGCGCTCGTTCAGGTTCGTGTAGCCGATCAGGATCGGTGCATCCAGCGCGGAGGCGGCTCGATCGACGGCCTGGCCAATCGCCGGGAATGCAAGCGGATCGCGGTCAACGGAACCCTCGCCCCAGAGCGCGATGTCGATCGGGTGATCGGTGACCTGCGGCGAACTCGCAAGCTCGAGCGACGCCCGCATGTTGTTATCGGTCACTTCGCCCTCACGGCTGTATGCCTCGGCTCCGGGCAACGCGATATCGCCTTGGACGACGCCGACGCGCAGCATGCCGTTGTCCGCCTGATTGGGCAAAGAAATTGCGAGGGGCGCGACGTATACGGCGGCGACGATGACGGCCAATGCCGGGCGTGAAAACCAGTGCTCACGTACAACGGCGGCGTCGCGAGCCGCGAAGGCGCGGCGCACAAGAACGGCAAGAAATACGACGACTGCGGTGATGAGCGTCGTTCCTCCGTAGGGTGCGAGATGACCGAGGGGTGAATCCACCTGAGGCAAGGCGACAGATCCCCACGGAAAGCCCGACCACGGCCAGCGTGAGCGAGCAGCGTCGACGCCTGTCCAGGTCAGCGCAAACAACAACGCCTGGACGAGCGGACCGCGCGCCCACCGCCACAGCTGAGTCCAGCGCGCGAAGAGCACCCATGCCATTAGGAAGAGAGTCTGCACGAAGGCGAGGACGAACCATGGGGGTGTCGTGCCAACGGCCAGCGGAATCCAGTCGATGAGAGGAACCCAGAAGCTCATGCCGAACACGAAGGTCACCGTCAACGCGCGCGGGGCCCTGGCCTCGTCAATGCGCGACAGAAACAGGGCGAGGGCAGGCACCGATAGCCACCACCAGCCTACGGGTGGAAACGACGCATACAGCGCGAGGCCGGCAATCGCGGCGATGATTGAATCGCCGCACACGTGCGCAAACGATGCGCGCTGGAAGATGTCTTGATGCCCCACTAGCCCTCCAGGTGTCTCAAATCGTCGACCACGCAACGATACCGCGTCCGATGCGGTCCTTCGCGGCCTCGGCTTTACGTGCAAGCTCGCCGCTAGACGACGCCGACGCAATCTGGCCGAGGCAGTCCATGACCTGACGCATCCAGCGGACGAAGTCTCCAGCCTGGATCGGCGTGGCATCAATCGCCGTGGCCAGCGTCGAGCCGTGCGCCCATGCAAGTGTGGCAGCCATCAGACCGGCATCGAGGCTCGGGGTGAGGTCGCAGCCACAGGCCTTTTCGACGCGGTGCACGCGCTCCAGGGTAGCCAGGCTCTCGTGCCAGGCTTCCTGCAGTCGAATGCCGACGCCCGCAGGGGCCAGCTGCTGCGCATCGTCGTCGGAGCGAGAATCGTAGACGAGCGCAGACACCATCGACGCGAGCTCCGCCTCGTCGAGCTCATTCCACGTGCCCTCGTTCATCGACATGGCCACCACCAAGTCGCGCTCACCGAAGATTCGGCGCAAGCGCTGACCCGAGTCTGTCACCTCGTCGCCAGCCAAAAAGCCGAGGCGCTCGAGGACCGCGCAGACACGATCGAACTGGGCGGCCACGGAACCCGTCTGGGAGTCGATCGACGAGCGGAGACGCTCGATCTCGCGCGCCAGGCGCGCCCACTGGGCGCCCGCCCGAGCGTGCTCCTCGCGGTGCGGGCAGCGGTGCACCGGATGCTGACGCATCGCGGTGCGCAGTGCCGAGACCGGATCCGAGGCCTGCGTGGAATCTACCGGCACCTCGTAGATGCCCTTGGCAGCGCCGGAACGCAGCTCCCCTGCGATGCGTGTGCGCTCCTTCGTGCGCCGTAGCGCAGACCCACCGGGAATTGACATGTGGCCGACGACAGCAATTGCACCGCGCACGTCTTCGGGGGCCAGGGCCCTCCACGTGGCGTCCTCCCCGATCACCGAGACCTCGACTCTGCCCGAGGCGCTGGTGGCTTTCGCCCCAACGACACACAGGCGTGTCTTGCGGCCACGAGTCAGTGCGAGGACGTCACCCGGGCGCACGCCGGACAGAAGACGACGTGATTCATCTCGTGCCTCGCGCTTGCGCGCTCGTGCACCGGACTTCTCCGCCTGACCCAACTGGTCGCGCAGGGTCAGGTACTCGCGGACGTCACCGTGGGAACACGACAGGTCCTCGGCCGTCGCGTCGCGCTGAGCCTCCAGCTCGGTCAGTCGCGAAGCGAGCGCGACGACAGCGGAGTCGGCCTGATACTGCGCGAAAGAGGACTCCAGGACCTTGCGAGTCTGGGCACGTGTCGATCGCGCGAGCAGGTTGACGACCATGTTGTACGTCGGAGTGAACGCGGAAATCAACGGGTATGTACGCTTTGAGGCGAGGGCTGCGACCTCTTCGGGTGCCACTCCCCCACGATGTGAGACGACAGCGTGGCCTTCGGTGTCGATACCGCGACGCCCCGCGCGTCCCGAGAGCTGCGTGTATTCACCGGCGGACAGAGAGACGTGTGCCGAGCCGTTCCACTTCGTCAGCGATTCGATGACGACTGTGCGCGCGGGCATATTGATGCCAAGCGCGAGAGTCTCGGTCGCGTACACCATCTTGACGAGGCCGCGCGAAAACAGGTGCTCGACGCTCTCCTTCATGAGGGGCAGCATGCCGGCGTGGTGGGCGGCGATGCCGCGCATGAGGCCGCGTTTCCACGCCTCGGCGCCGAGGACGATGGCATCCTCGGGAGGAAGGAGCGCGATGACTTCATCCACGTAGCTCTCGATCTCGGCGGCCTCCGAGCGGGTCGTCAGCGTGATGCGCGTAGAGAGGATCTGGCGCACCGCATCCTCGCATCCTGCCCGCGAGAAGATGAACGTGATGGCGGGTAGCAGCCGCGCGCGATCAAGAGAAATCAGGGTCGAGGGACGCGACTCGCGACGCACGCGAACCTCACGGTTCCACGAGCGCGAGCCACGCCCGCCGCGTATCCTGGAGTCCCGCGTCGCTGCCACAAGCTCGGGATTAAGCTTTCCCTTGCCGGTGGGTGCGTACAGGTCAAAGATGTCCTCGCCGACAATCATGTGCTGATAGAGCGGGACGGGACGCTTTTCGGACACGATGATCTCGCAGGTGGAGCGCACTTCTCGGATCCAGGCCCCGAACTCCTCGGCGTTCGACACCGTCGCGGACAGGGCGATGATCGCGACGTGTGCGGGCAGGTGAATGATCACTTCCTCCCACACCGGGCCGCGCATCTTATCCGCCAGGTAATGGACCTCGTCGAGGATGACGACGCCCAAGTCGCTCAGGGACGCGCCCGCGTAGATCATGTTGCGCAGGACCTCTGTCGTCATGACGACGACCGGGGCACCGGAGTTCACCGACGTGTCTCCGGTCGCCAGGCCGACGTTGTCCGCGCCGTATAGGTCGCACAGCTCTAGGTACTTCTGGTTGGACAGTGCCTTGATCGGCGTCGTGTAGAACGCGCGCATTCCCTGCTCGAGGGCGACGTAGGCGCCGAACTGGCCGACGATTGTCTTTCCCGCACCGGTAGGGGCGGCAACGAGGACGGAGCTGCCAGCCTCGACGGCATCGAGTGCCTGGATCTGGAACGGGTCCGGGGTGAAGCTCAGCGTGGACACCCAGCGCGCGCGTAGCGACGAGGCGGCCATCGCCTCGGCCTTGTACGCTGCGTAGCGCTGGGCTGCACTGCCCACGCCGAGACCGACTTCCTCCTCGCGCTGGGTGACGTTCTCAGCATCCCGGGTGCGGTGTCGACGTCGTTTGGGGCTCACGATGCATCCTCTCGGCTCCAGATCGACAAAACTGAGCGCGCATGGCGTGCGGCTTCGTCGCGCATGTCAGGTGTTGCTGCGCGCAGGTGTGGGGCAATGTCGATGAGGAGGCTCAGGCCCCACTGTTCGTTCCAGACGGGCAGGGTGATGCGCGCTCCCCCGCCGTCCAGCTCGGCGATGATGTGACCGTCGTATTCGTCGGCGATCCACCGGGCATCGCGATCGATGTCGAGCGTCCAGGTGGGTGCGTCATGACGCACGCGCCGCGGTTCTTCGACGCGCGGGCCCTCGCCACGCACGTCGCTGATCGACACGACCGCGAAGCTGCGAGCCTCCCCCGCGCGAGTGCACCAGCCGCGCAGCAGCCAGCCGCTCGCGCTCGCCTCGAGCGACCACGGGTCGACGATGCGGCGCGTGCGAACGCCAGAAGCGGACACGTAGGTGAAAGACACTCGTTCTTCGCGCAGGAGGGCATCGCGCAGACTTTCGAGGCTCTCGCTCGACGAGGCCAGAGACGGAATCGCCTCCACGTGCTGTTCGGCGTCGGCCTCTTTCAGACCCCCGAGCGCGCAGACGACGAGGGCGGCATGCGGAACATGAGCGGCAAGATCCGTGCCAAGCAGCGGGGTGATCGCAGACAGCCCGATGAGCAGAGCCTGCGCCTCTAGCGTGGACAGGCGCAGCGGTGCCGAGGCGCCCAGCGTCGAGCGTAGTGACACGCGCTGTTCGTGTTCGTAGAGCTCCCAATCGACCTCGAAAGACGCGCCGGGCAGTGAATCTCCAACGGACGCTAGATACTCGATATCACGACGCACCTGTCGGCGAGTTCGATGGAAATGCGCTGCGATCTCATCGACGCTCGCGCCCGGGTGCTCACTCATCCACGCCACCATCGAAGCGAGGCGGACAACGGCCAACTGTACGTTCTCAGGCATCGTGCTCACCCCACTTGGCGGCCGCGCGCAGGCGCGTCACCATCGCGTCGCGCAGGGACTCGGGTGCGACGACGACCACGTCAGATGCCAGGGGAAGAAGACGACCCATCCACGTTCCCAATTCTGCGCCTTCGAGTGCGACGCGCTCCCAGCCATGTCGAGGCGAACCGTGCTCCTCAGATGCTGCCCCGGCCTCGTAACCGTGAAGAAGTGTGCGCGCAGTGCAGTCCCCACGCACGTCGACGACGGGAGAGACGAACGATGACACACGCGGAAACGCTGCGACCTCGGGCGGAAGTGATGCATCTCCCGGTTCCCCGATGAACGAAATCTGGGAGCGAATGCGCGACACACGGAATGTACGCTCGCTGCCGCGATCGAGGTCCCATCCCCACAGGTACAAGGCGCGGCCCTGGACCGACAGGGCCCACGGCTCGACGGAGCGCTCAGTGAGCTCGCGTGAGCCCGGGTATTCGAAGCACACCACGCGCCGCTCGCGAATTGCCTGCGACAACACGGTGGCTGCCCCGAGGCCGGTGAGACCCAGGCGAATTGTCGGAGCAGCAACATCGTCGGAGGATGCTGCAGCCGCCTTCGCATCGATCGCGTCGGCGAAAAATTCGCTGCTATCCCACGCGCGTGCAGCCAGCGACATCAGCGCACGGTCGGTACTC
>ERZ773246.129-NODE-129-length-37289-cov-38.5968_pt1 | contig 37289 bp, 24 predicted proteins | sample MGYA00580519_ERZ773246 | MGnify/ENA primary metagenome ERZ773246 (study PRJEB29015, sample SAMEA2738153) | human oral metagenome | biome: human oral; feature: human-associated habitat; material: saliva | place: China | collected 2246 ...
CTGAACCAGCCATCGCTTTCCGTGTCTTCAAAGAACTCTTGGTGAAGAAATACGGTCAAGAGGAAGCTAACAAACGGATCTACGCAACAACTGACCGCCAAAAAGGTGCTGTTAAGGTTGAAGCAGATGCTAACGGTTGGGAAACATTTGTGGTTCCAGATGACATCGGTGGACGTTTCTCAGTATTGACAGCAGTTGGCTTGCTTCCAATCGCTGCATCAGGTGCTGACATCAAAGCCCTTATGGAAGGTGCGAATGCTGCTCGCAAAGATTACACATCAGACAAACTTTCTGAAAATGAAGCTTACCAATACGCAGCTGTTCGTAACATCCTTTACCGTAAAGGTTATGCAACTGAAATCTTGGTGAACTACGAGCCATCCCTTCAATACTTCGCAGAATGGTGGAAACAATTGGCTGGTGAGTCAGAAGGGAAAGACCAAAAAGGGATTTACCCAACTTCAGCTAACTTCTCAACAGACTTGCACTCATTGGGTCAATTTATCCAAGAAGGAACTCGTATCATGTTTGAAACAGTTGTCCGTGTTGACAAACCTCGTAAAAACGTGATTATCCCTAGCTTGGAAGAAGACCTTGATGGACTTGGTTACCTTCAAGGAAAAGACGTTGACTTTGTAAACAAAAAAGCAACTGACGGTGTTCTTCTTGCCCACACAGACGGTGACGTGCCAAACATGTACGTGACTCTTCCTGAGCAAGACGCCTTCACTCTTGGTTACACTATCTACTTCTTCGAATTGGCTATCGCCCTTTCAGGTTACTTGAATGCCATCAACCCATTTGACCAACCAGGTGTTGAAGCATACAAACGCAACATGTTTGCCCTTCTTGGTAAACCAGGATTTGAAGAATTGAGCAAAGAATTGAACGCTCGTCTTTAATCGACAGACAAAACGATCTCGAAAGAGGTCGTTTTTTAATCGCTTTCAATATCTCAGAATGAGGTGGAAAAGTAGACGGTTTTATGATATAGTAGAACTACGATATTTATACTTTGCACGTCAAACTATGGCCACAAAAAGTGGGGAGGATGATGGGCGAAGGTTCTTAGTAAAGGAGAGATTATGACAACAGAAGACAAGACACCTTTTGGAACACAAGAGGGACAAACTGTCCAAGAACCTTTTGGAGCGCAAGACGAACAAACCGTTCAACCACCTCTTGAAGCCCAAACTGGTCAAAGCGTTCACGAACCTTTTGGAGCACAAGGAGGGCAGACTGTTCAAGAACCTTTTGGAGCCCAAACTGGTCAAAACGTTCAAGAACCTTTTGGAGCACAAGGAGGGCAGACTGTTCAAGAACCTTTTGGAGCACAAAATGGTCAAACAGCTTATGAGCCATTTGGCGCACCAGGAGCGCAAGCCTTTCAACAGTCTTCTCCAGTAGAAGGACCACAAGCTGGAGGGCAGGGACAATTTTTCCAAAACCAAGCTCCTCAGGTAGAAAACAATCCTTTCTACCAACAAGGGAACCCTCAAGCCTTCCAATCGCAATGGAATGTTCAGCCAAAACCGAAGCGTGGATGGACGAAAATTGTTGTCTTTTCCCTTCTTGCACTTGTTCTTGGTGGATTAATTGGTGGCGGTGCTGGCTATTTCTGGGGAAATTCATCTAAGCCTCAAGCAGATGCTAATCGAACAAAACGCTTAGAACTCGCTAATGAAGAAGCAAGGAAGGTAAAAAACAGCTTCATTACAGAAAAGAAGGAGACTGTTTTCACCTGGACTCTTAAAGACCTTGCTACCTTGAGTTATACCAACAAGGATGGTTATGGGTTGACTGCTGATCAGATTGTTGAAACCTATGGATTGGCTTCCAGTGTAGAGTATGATAAGAATAGCCTTACTCTTTATTGGGATCGCGCAAAGAATGCTGAACATCAGAATGTTTATTTCCGATTTGAAAAAGTTGATGGCAACTATTATTTGAAAACTGTGGAAGCTTTTGACTTAGAAGAATTCTATGCAGACGATGAAGATGAAGATACTTCTGCAGATCGTGAGTTAAGTACAAAAGAATTCAAAAATCTGAAAACAGGAGATAAGAAAACTGGTGAAGGTGGAACTTCCCTATCAGAAGTTTTGAAAAAGCATAAATCAAATGTTGTCCGAATTGGAACAGAAACAAAAATGACTGAGGACGGAGAAAAGTATGACTCTACTCGTGTTATTGCAACCGTTAACTTTAAGGTCGGTGACGATTATAAGACATTGCGCTTCTTAGCACAACCAGATGGAGATTTCTTATACATTGGTCCAGAACGTTATTAATATAGAGGAGATAGATGAAAGATGAATATGAATCAATCACAGGCACCATTTGGTGTGCCAGAAACTGGTAATCAAAAGAAGCCAGGGAAAGGTCTGTTAATCGCTTGTGTTAGTGTTTTTGCAGTCTTAGGAGTCATTGCAGGTCTATTTCTTGGTCGTTCTTTTGGTGCAGCAAATGCTAAAAGTAGCGAACCAGCCCTTCACCCAACAGCTAACGCAGGAGAATCAAAACGAGATCAGGCTGGTAAGTATATTGATCCGGAAGAAGCAGAATTTTCTTGGAACATTGATGATTTAGCTGATTTGGAGTTTGGTACATACGAAACTCCAGATTTAGGAACAAGCATTGAAGATGTTGTGGATGTACATGGCAAAGCTTTGAAAGGCACGTTTAGAAAAGATAAAATTGATTTAGAATGGGGCGAGTTACAAGAAGATCAGGATGATACGCTGACTAGTTATCGTACTGTTCGTGAAATGCGCCTTACGTTTCAGAAGAAAGGAGACAATTACTATTTAAAAAACCTCTATTATTTAGGGAATCATAAAGAAGCTGAGGACGATTTTATGACCTCATCTTACTATGATAAACTGAAAGTGGGAGATGCTAAAACTGGTAAGGATGGAGTATCCTACAAGGAAGTGATTAAGGATCATACTATTTCTAGTCTTTCAATGTCTGCAGATGAAGACTACAAAACTAAAGATATTGTTACTACAATGACAGTAAATATAAAATCCTCAAGTTCTTCTGAATATAGGTTGACTTTTGTGAGACAATCTGATGGAGATTTCCTTTTATCTGAAAAAAAATTATGATGAAGAAGGGGCTCTTCATTCATTCTCTTTGAAAGATGTGAAGGAAGAAAAATTCATTCACCTAAAAGCCAGAAAAGAGGCTGGGACAAAAGTCCTAGCCTCTTAATGGTCTTTGGATTGTCGAGCAAGACGCAGTGGTTGAGTGGGCTCTACTACGCTGATTTCATCAGCTTTTACAGCCCTACTCAACTGTCCCACTCTCTTCTCTGTTCTAGCGGGGACGGGCTATTTATGGTATAGTAGGATATGTTGCCAAAGGAAACAGGTGTGAACAGTTGGACGGAAAGGGATACAGATACGATCGCAGAATGGATAATGTAAAGGAAACAACAAGAAAACATCTGAAGACCCTCTTAGCTTTCATCCAAAAAAGAGGGATTATTTTAGGGTTCCTCGGAATGCTGGGAGTAGGATACGGGCTTGCTGCTTCTGGGAGTCCACAAGACCAGCTAAATCCAGACCAGCAAGTGACCTTTCGTAAGGAAGAAGCTTATCTGCAGGCCTTCCTGGCGAAATCAGATCGACCAGAAGTTGGGGTGCATTTGGAGGAATTGCTAGAATTTAAAATAGGAGATGGGACTGGTGAGCTAAGCACCAAGGGGACGACACCGGAGACCCTGGTCAAAAAATTAGGGGGAGCTAAGCAAGCTCGGCTGGAGTCAAAAGCTAGAACGCAGCTCCTTCGTCTCAGCTATGGAACGACACAAGATGGTCGAGATAGATACCAATTTGAATTTACCCATATGAAGGATGGCTACTATCTAACAGCTATTCAGGGCTATCAACCAAGCTCTAAGCACAATTTAGAAAGTAAACAGCTGAAAAAGGCAGCCTTGACCAGTCTTGCTAGTGGGAAAGAGAAAACTGGCATGAAACTAGAAGACATTTTACAAAAGGTTGGCTTGCCACAATCATTGCTTTTGAATCATAAGGATGGAAAGACAGTTTTGGTCCTAACCTACCGTGCACAAGAGGGGCTCGTCTTTCTCACTTTGCAAGCCCAAAAAGATGCTCACTATCATCTAGTTAAGGTCGAATAAGGAGGAGTAAATGGATACAGTCATCAAGAAGCTAAAAATTCCTGGTCTCCTGCTGCTAGCGTTCCTCTTAGGGATGGGTCTAGAGGTCCTTAGTCATCCACCCAAAAGTTCTACAGCGATAAGTGAAATAAAGAACTTATCAACTTTTAAAGCGAAAGAATTTCAAGGGGAGCGACTCTTAAAAGAAACGAATGAAAAAAAGGATTCGCCATGGACCTTGGAACAGATCGAGCGCTTCCCTCTATCGATAAAGAACCAAAACGGTAGTCTGAAGCAGACTGGAAGTCGCCTGGAGACCCTTCTGAAGGAGATGGGGCACCCCCAAGAGAAAGTTCTCTTTCAATCTACAGCAAGCAAGCAACCCAGTCTCTCCCTGCTCTATCGATGGGACGATAGGGGAAAGGGAGCCTCCATCCGTTTGCTTTTTAGCAAGGGGGCTGATGGGAGCTATCTGCTAGAAGAGATCGACGCCAGTCTAGCCAATCTAGACCGGGAGGGGAACAAAGCTTTTTCAGAAAAAGTTTACCAGAGCTTAGAACCTGGAGAAAAGATGGATCTTAAAGCACTTCTAGGTAGCTATCAGGGCCTACAATCCTTCGTCCGACGCCAAATCAGCCCTGATCAGGAAGGATTTCAACTATCCTTTCAGGATGAGAAGGGGAAATCTTATTTATTAGAGATTAAAATAATGGATGGTTCTTGCTATTTGTTGCGAAAGAGCCAGGTGGACTCTCAAGGGATTACAAGTCTTACCTGATAGAGGGGAGAAATTGAATGGAAAAAGGTAGAAAGATTCAGAGAGAATGGACTAAGGTCCCAGGTGGAAATAAAATCTCTTCAGAGCTCTCTTCAAAAAGTAATCTGCAGAATGATAGGATGGAACTACCAAGCAGGGTCAAAGAAGCAAAAACAGGGAAGCGAAATGGTGGAGAGAATCTTCAAAAAAGTGTGCTTAAGAAGTCTTACTTAGCTCATTTCTCTATTTTCTTCAAGCTAGTGCTAGGAGGTCTGTTCCTCTTGTTCCTTTTTAACATTGTGTCTCGATATGTGAAATCACCTGCGCATGATTCTCACTCTGTAAAATTAAGCAAGGGGACAGAGGCTCGTTTATCAGATAAGGAATTTAAAAATCTTTTTAATAAAAACTCTCGCTATACAGACCCAAATCATAAAATTGATATCAATATAGAGGAGGTTGTCGCATACATTAGAAAAATTAATGATGCCAACCTTACTATGGATGATATTTTCAACCAATTAGGAAAAGCAAGAGATGGATATGTGAGTATAGACTCTGATGGTAGTCGAGGAAGTGTATTGACGTATCTCCTTACCGATAATAAAGCAGCACTGGACTTTGATTTTAGTGAAAAGGAGAATCGCCTCCTTCTGCATTCGATTCAGTATTTTACCCTAGAAAGCCAGAGAGAATCAACTGAAAGAACAAGTGATGATTATAGTGCTCTTATTCCTCAGCCAGGTCAAGAGGGGGTGGAGTTGATGGAAGCTATCAAAGAATTGGGAGTACCAGATTGGCTCTATTCCAGTTTTTTACCTGGGACGGAGGCTCAAATTGCTATCTCCTATAAAGCAAGTGATGAGATGCGAGTTACCTTGTATTTTGATCAAGATGGAGATTTTTTCCGTTTGGGAAGTATGACGAAATTAAAGGATAAAAAAGAATAACTAAAGTGAGAAGGAGGAGTCTCATTCCGTTTTCTTCCATCCTGAGAAACGAGAATAAGGGAGAGTGAAATGCAAAAAGGTAGAAAAATTCAACGAGAATGGTCAAAAGTGCCAGGGGGGAATAAAAAAGTACCGGAGGTGTTTTCAGAAGGTCAACCACAAGGAGAGGTATTTGAATCCAAAGATCAATTTGAGGAAGACAAATATTCGAGATCAGATCGAGTATACGCATCCCAAATGGGCCAGTTCAAAGCATCCTGGTTTTCTCGTCGCAGTGGTCTCCTGAAGCTAGGGATAGGTCTTGTCGTCATTGTGTGTCTCTTTTGTGGGGCTCTCCACTATGTAAGATACCTTTCCCATCAAAGAGATTCCTATTCAACCACTAAAAAGACTGAGAAGCTCCCAACAGATTCATCCGTAAAAACTGAATTTACATTTTTTGGAGAAGATTCTCCTTATATTGACAAGGACCACAGAATTGAATTGTCCATAGAGGATTTCATTTCTTTAGTGAGAAAAGCGAATGAACCTAATGTAACGCCAGAGCAGATTGTCGATCAGATTGGGAAAGCGGTCTCTGGTCACCTGTCCTCTAGCTCCGACGGTAGCCAGAGAATCGGATTAGAATATGAGCTCGTCGGGGATACAGGGCGCTTGTCTCTTAATTTTCAGAAAGAACAAGATTCTATGGAACTCAGTAGTGTGACCTATTATACTAGGAAAAGTTTTAGAGGAGAAGTCACGAAAACAAGTAAAGACTATAAGGCTTTGCAAGCTTCATCTGAAGAAGGTCTAGAGTTGACAGAAGCTGTAAAAGAATTAGGAACTCCTGACTTTATGCATAATAATTATGCTATTGGGGGAGTCAAACGAATTACAATCGTCTATACTACAAGGGATAAGATGAGTGTCTTTATGTCTTTTGATGAAACTGGGGGAAGATTCCGTTTGAAGAGTATAAGGAGTGTTGAGGATAAATCATAATCGATAAGATCATCTGAGAATTCCTATTTAGGGGTTGTCAAAAAATTCTGGCCTCTCTACTTGTCTCTATTGGTCCAGAACGTGTTGCTTTGATGAAATTTTTAGATGAGAAAGAATTCTTGCAAATTATGCTATAATAGTAAAATCAAAGAGTTCGAAAGAAGCTCGTCTTCCTAGAGGATTGACTACATAGAACAAGAGGTATTGCCATGACTGCACAAAAAATGACTGCACAAGAGATTATCGCCTTTATCGGGAATGCAGAAAAGAAAACCAATGTAAAAGTAACCTTTGAAGGGGAACTGGCAGGAGATCTTCCAGCATCCGTTGTAAAATTAGGCAATGTCCTATTTGGAGACTGGAAAGAGATTGAGCCCCTTCTTGCCAACTTAACAGAAAACAAAGACTATATCGTAGAGCAAGATGGTCGCAATTCGGCGGTACCTTTGCTGGACAAGCGTTATTTGAATGCTCGGATTGAACCTGGTGCGATCATTCGAGACCAGGTGACCATTGAAGACAATGCGGTAATCATGATGGGAGCCGTCATCAATATCGGTGCTGAAATTGGTGCAGGGACCATGATCGATATGGGAGCTATTCTTGGTGGCCGTGCAACGGTTGGTAAAAACAGCCACATCGGGGCAGGAGCGGTTCTAGCTGGTGTCATTGAACCAGCCTCTGCAGAACCAGTCCGAATCGGGGATAACGTTTTGGTGGGAGCCAATGCCGTCGTCATCGAAGGGGTTCAAGTTGGGAATGGCTCCGTCGTAGCGGCAGGTGCGATTGTTACCCAGGATGTGCCTGAAAATGTAGTGGTAGCCGGTGTACCTGCGCGCGTGATCAAGACCATTGACGAGCAGACGCAACAAAAAACAGCACTTGAGGATGCTTTGCGTAACCTTTAAGAGTATAGAAGTAGGAAGCTGGGGGATACCTCGGCTTCTTCTCAAAAGAGAAAGACGAATATGATACTTGATTTAGTAAAGATTCGACGGGACCTGCATCAAATCCCAGAAATTGGACTAGAAGAATTTAAAACACAAGCCTATCTTTTGGAGCGCATTGCAGAAATCACCGAGGGAAAAGAGTTCGTCGAGCAACGGACCTGGCGGACGGGGATCCTGGTTTTTCTGAAGGGTTCCAATCCCGGAAAGACCATTGGCTGGCGGACGGATATTGATGGACTGCCCATTGTTGAGCAGACTGGTCTTGACTTTGCGTCCCGTCACGAAGGTCGGATGCATGCCTGTGGCCATGATGTTCATATGACCCTAGCCTTGGGCTTGTTGGAGCAACTGGTCCAAGAACAGCCTAAGAACAATCTCTTGTTCCTTTTTCAACCAGCCGAGGAAAATGAAGCCGGAGGCATGCTCATGTATGAAGATGGTGCCTTTGGAGACTGGCTGCCTGATCAATTCTATGGTCTCCATGTCCGACCAGACTTAAAGGTAGGTGAGATTGCGACCAATCGGGGGACCCTCTTTGCAGGGACCTGTGAAGTGAAGCTGACCTTTAAAGGAAAAGGTGGACACGCCGCTTTTCCGCATGAAGCTAAGGATGCCTTGGTTGCTGCCAGCTATTTTGTCACCCAGGTTCAAACCATTGTCAGCCGTAATGTCGATCCTATCGAGGGAGCAGTTGTGACCTTTGGTTCCATGCATGCGGGGACGACCAATAATGTCATTGCGGAGACGGCCTTTCTGCATGGGACGATTCGGACCCTGACCATGGAAATGAACCTCTTGACCCAGAAGCGACTCGAGACGATTGCGAGAGGAGCTGCAGCTGCTTTTGATATGGACATAGACTTGGAACTCAAGCAAGGGGGCTATTTGCCAGTGGAAAACAATCCAGACTTGGCAGATGAACTGATGACCTTCTTTGATCAAGCAGAAGATGTCACCTTGATTGATATCCTGCCCGCGATGACCGGAGAGGATTTTGGTTATCTCTTGTCAAAAGTGGATGGGGTCATGTTCTGGTTGGGAGTGGACAGTCCTTATGCCCTTCATCATCCTCAGATGAGTCCCAAGGAAGAGGCCTTGTCCTTCGGTGTAAAGGCCATTAGTCCTTTCTTACAAATGAAAGCTAATCAATAAAGAAAGATGGAAATGAAAGCAAGTATTCGAAAAAGTGTATTGAAGAAGATGAAAGGTTTGGATCCAGAGACCAAGCGAAGGGCCGATCAAGCCTTGATCCAGCGTTTACGCTCTTTGTCAGCTTACCAAGAAGCAAGTGTTATAGCGTCCTATTTGTCCTTCCCGCATGAGGTGGATACGAGTATTCTGATTGACGCAGCTCAAGCAGATGGCAAGCAGGTCGTCATTCCGAAAACCTATCCAAAAGGACGCATGGAATTTGTGGCCTATGATCCTCAGAAGTTGAAACAAACATCCTTTGGCCTCATGGAACCAGAGGATGGGACTCAAGCAATAGATAAGTCGGAGATTGACCTAATCCATGTTCCCGGAGTAGCCTTTCAAAAGGATGGCTATCGGCTGGGTTATGGAGGAGGCTATTACGATCGCTATTTGGCAGATTTTGACGGAGCGACCGTCAGCACCATCTATGCTTGCCAAGAAGCAGACTTTTCACCTGCTCCCCATGATATCCCTGTTAAGGAGGTTCTAGTGGATGAATCAACTATTTGATAAGAAATACCCAGTGACCAGTAGCTTGCTTCTATTAACAACCGGCGTTTTTCTATCCATGTTGCTGGTTCGTGGCTTTAACTATGAGTCTGTCCAGACTGTTTATGATTTTGGGGGTGTCCTAGGAGCTGAAATTCAGGTAGACCCGAGTCAGAGCTGGCGTTTGCTTGCTGCCATGTTTGTTCATATTGGCTTACAACATTTTGTTTTAAACATGGTTACCCTCTATTTTCTCGGAAGAATCGCAGAGGATTTATTTGGCTCCAAAGCTTTTCTAGTCCTTTACATCTTATCAGGTTTAATGGGCAATCTTTTTGTGATGACCTTTTCCCCAGAAGTCGTCGCAGCTGGGGCTTCTACCGCCTTGTTCGGCATCTTTGGGGCCATTGCCAGTTTGCGCTTCATTGCTCGGAGTCCCTACATTCAGTATCTGAGCCAAAGTTATACTTCATTGATCCTGGTCAATATCCTCTTTAGCTTTATGCCGGGGATTAGTCTGGCAGGTCACTTAGGAGGCTTGGTAGGAGGAGGGATTCTAGCCTTTGTCTTTCCAGTCTATGGTGAGCGAGATAGCGTGAAAAAAACTTGGCGCTTGGGAGCTCTGCTCCTTTATATAGCTGGAGCCACCCTTCTTTACGCTTGGCCTTTTATATTTTAGCCCTCCAAAGAATTTGTAACGAATTTGTAAATTATCTGAAAACTGAGTGAAGTCTCAGTTTTTTTGTATATATCCCTTAAAAACGACAAAGAAAGCTAAAAAAATCACAAATAAATGAATAGAAATATAAAAAGAAAGCGTTTGCAATCTTGAATAGAATGGAGTAGACTGGTGGTATATAAAACCTACTTGTGTCCAAAAATCGCTTGCGGACAAAAATAAGCAAAAAGGAGATTTGCGATGAAGAAATGGTTGTTTAAACTAGCTTTGATAGCGATGACGTTCTTACTCCTACCAATTCAAGCTGTTCAGGCCTGCTGTGGATTTATCATTGGTCGCCAGTTGACCAAGGATGGTACCACCCTGTTTGGTCGGACTGAGGACTATCCTTATTATCCAAATGGTGGAAAACACAACAAAAACTATGTTGTTGTCGATGCCAAGACCTATAATGAGGGAGATCAAATCGAGGATGAATCTAATGGATTTACCTACCCTCATGCTGCCAACGAAATGAAATATACAGCTACTTATGACTCTGCTCGTGGTGACGGTAGCAACGGCGCTTTCGGGGAACATGGTTTTAATGAAGCCGGTGTATCCATGACTGCGACAGTAACAGCTATCCCAAATAAGAAAGTCTTGACAACGGATCCCTTCAAAGAGAATGGCCTACCAGAAGCAGCTATGCTAGATGTGATTTTGCCCCGTGTCAAAACTGCCCGTGAAGGAGTTGAATTACTGGCTAAAGTCATCGAAGAAAAAGGTTCAGCTGAAGGGAATGTGGTTGTCTTTGCAGACCAAAATGAAACTTGGTATATGGAAATTCTTTCTGGTCACCAATATGTAGCGGTGAAGGTGCCAGAAGATAAATACGCAGTTTTTGCAAATACCTACTATCTAGGTCATGTTGATTTGAATGACACTGAAAATGTCATTGCCTCTAAAGACGTAGAAAAAGTAGCCAAGGAATCTGGCAACTATAAGACTGATAAAGATGGTAACTTCCATATTGCTAAATCTTATGGACCAGAGAAATATGCTGAAGGAGACCGCTCACGGACCTATGCAGGAATCACCTTACTAGATCCAGACTCTAAAGTCACTTATGAGGATGATGAGTATGAGCTCTTCCGTTCACCAACCGATCCAAACAAAAAATACACCTTAGAAGATGCTTTTGCATTGCAACGGAACCGTTTTGAACACTTGAATGGACGCTTTGTACCAGATGATCAAATTGGCGTTAAGAAACAAGGTGATGATGGTAGCAACGATACTGTTCGTAAAGACCAATACAAATATGCTTTAGGAAATGAAAATGTTATCGATGCCCATGTCTATCAAATCAATCCAAACCTTCCAAATTCATTTGGTGGTACTGTATGGCTCGGCATGGGGCCTTCACGGAATACCCCTTATGTTCCATTCTATGGAAATGTGAAAGATACTTACGAAGCCTTTAAACCTCAAACGGCTACTTATGATCCAAATTCATGGTATTGGACAGTTTGGCATATCGACCAAATGGCCATCCATAACCAAGATCTCTTCGGAAAATCTATCCAAAATCACTGGAAAGCACTGGAAGAACAGCTCATTATCGAACAAAAAGTGAGCGATGCAAAATACGCTGCCTTGAAAGCTGATGAAGCAGCCGCAAAAGGGGCAGAAGATCAAGTAACTGCTGAAGCAATAGCGCGTTCTGAACGTCTTTTCAAACAATTTAAACAATATGAAGCTGAGCTTTCAGCGACCTTGAAAGAAGCTGGTAGAACAGATGATCCGTATCAGGCCTCTCTTCCAGATGATTACAAGGAACCAACGGACGAAAGCAAGCCAAGCGAACCAAGTACTGAGCCAAGCACGGACGAAACCACGACAACAGCTCCAAGTACAGAGCCGAGCACGGATGAAACCAAGCCAACTGATCCAAGTACAGAGCCAAGCAAGGAAGAAACTAAGCCAACTGAGCCAAGTACAGAGCCAAGCAAGGATGAGACTCAACCAACTGAGCCAAGTACAGAGCCAAGCAAGGATGAGACTCAACCAACTGAACCAAGTACCGATCTAAGTAAGGATGAAACCACGACAACAACTACAACTACTGAACCAAGCAAGGAAGAAACTCAACCAACTGATCCAAGTACAGAGCCAAGCAAGGAAGAAACTAAGCCAACTGAGCCAAGTACCGAGCCAAGTAAAGAAGAAACTAAGCCAGCTGAACCAAGTACTGAACCAAGCAAGGATGTAAACACATCAACTACGATTGTCTCTCCGCCAACAACAAACAATCGTCCAGTTCTTCCGACGAATTCCTACATTTTAGTAGATCCTGTTACTGGAATCACCTTACAAAATCCAGATTTTGCCCAAGGTGGCTTTAATTTGGCAGTTTCTGTTTTGAAGGATATCCAAGCCCTCAAAGGTAAAGATTATAAGATTTATGACATTCAGTTGTCAAATCAAAATGGAGCCGTTCATCAATTCAGCCCAACTGTGGTGACCATGCCAGTTGATCCTACTAAAGAAGTAGAATCTGTTGTAGGCATTGGAGAAGATGGCAAGGTTGAGACCTACCAGTTCAGCTTGAATGAAGACAAGAGCACGGCCACCTTCACAACCAATCACTTCTCATCTTATGGAGTTGTCTACAAAACAGCAGCTAAAGTACAAGAAAAAACAGAAAGCAAGAAATTGCCATCTACTGGACAAGCTATTTCAATGGTTGGTATCATCGGCGGTGTCTTGATTAGTGCACTTGGATTTGCCTTCTATGTAGAAAAACGCAAACAGAACAAATCCTAAAAAGCAACGTTTTAAGAAATAAAAAGAGGCCGGACGTTTAGTACGGTCTCTTTATTTCATAGTCTAAAATTCGAGGGGAGCATTCTTTTACTCCTCGGTCACTTTTCCTGTTTCTTCTAATTTTTTTCCAAGATCAATGATGTATTGTTTGAGATCATCTTTAACCTGTGGGTGTTGCAAGGCATAATCAATAGATGTTTTCATAAAACCAAACTTATCCCCTACATCGTAGCGTCTGCCCTTAAATTCACGGGCAAATACTCGTTGGGTCTTGTTTAAGGTATCAATGGCATCCGTTAATTGGATTTCATTTCCAGCGCCTGGTTTTTGGTTTTCCAAAATCTGGAAGATTTCTGGAGTCAGTAAGTAACGACCGATAATGGCAAGGTCACTCGGTGCCTCTTCAGGTGCCGGTTTTTCGACAAAGGTTTCAACGCTATAGAGTCCGTTGATGCCTTCCCCTTGAGGAGCAATGACACCGTAGGCAGAAACTTCTTCATGGGGAACTTTCATGACAGCAATGGTTGAAGCATGTGTCTCATCGTAGTCATTCATCAATTGCTTGGTGAGCGTAGTCGCTGTATCATCTGTAATATCCATGAGGTCATCACCCAGCATCACAACGAAAGGCTCATTCCCAACGAAGGCCTTCGCCTGAAGGACAGCATCTCCAAGGCCGTTCGGATGTTTTTGACGAATGAAGTGGAGGCGCATCCCGGTAGTTTCATCGACCAGTTTCAACAGGTCATTTTTCCCTTTTTCCTTGAGGTTGTACTCAAGTTCAAAGTTTGAGTCGAAGTGGTCTTCAATCGAACGTTTTGATTTACCAGTGACAACGAGAATATCCTCGATGCCAGCCTTAAGGGCTTCCTCAACGATGAATTGGATGGTTGGCTTATCCACGATTGGCAGCATTTCTTTGGCCAGGGCTTTAGTAGCAGGTAGGAAACGAGTTCCAAGTCCAGCCGCAGGAATGACTGCTTTTCTAACTTTTGTCATAATAATTCCTTTCTAACTGAAGAATGATTGGTTGTTGATCTGATTGGGAAGGAAGAATTCCTTAGTTCCACTCATTTTCTTCTTTAAATTCGTTGCTCATCATGAAGTTGATGGCTTCACGAATATCTTGCCCTTCATAAATTACTTGGTAGATGGCTTGTGTGATTGGCATGTAGACGTCTAGCTCTTGAGCCAGTTCGTAGGCAGCCTTAGTGGTTGAAATCCCTTCGATGATCATGCCCATGTTGGCTTCGATATCTTCCAGTTTTTCACCGCGACCGAGGGCATCCCCAGCTCGCCAGTTCCGAGAGTGGATGGAAGTCCCTGTCACGATCAGGTCCCCAACTCCGGATAGTCCACTATAGGTTAAGGGGCTAGCGCCTAGTTTGACACCTAGACGGGTAATTTCAGCTAGTCCACGCGTGATGATGGCAGCCTTAGCGTTGTCTCCGAATCCAAGTCCGTGGAGGGCTCCAGCTCCGACTGCGATGATGTTTTTAAGGGCACCGGCTGTCTCAACTCCGATTACATCTGTATTGGTATAGAGGCGGAAGTAGTGGTTGCTGAAGAGTTCTTGAACATAACGAGCTGTTTCTAAATCTTTAGAAGCCGCTGTGATCAGAGTGATATCGCGAACGATGGTTTCTTCAGCGTGACTTGGCCCAGACACGACCACAATCTCGCTACGGAGAGAAGCAGGGATTTCCTCTTCTAAGATTTGAGAAATCCGTTTGTGACTATTTGGTTCTAATCCTTTGGAAGCGTGCATGACCTTGACAGGATGGTCCAAGAGTTCAGCTACTTGCTTGGCAACGAGTCGTGTTACCTTGGTTGGAACGACAAAGAGGACCGCATCCACACCAGAAAGGGCTTCATTCAGATCGTGGTAGGCTTTGATCCCTGGATCTAGAAGGACATCCTTAAAGTAGCGTTTGTTGGTATGTTCTTGATTGATTTCGTCGATTTGTTCTGGGACATTTCCCCAGATCCGTACTTCATGGCCATTATCGTGGAGGACTTGAGAAAGGGCAGTTCCCCAAGAACCTGGACCGATGACCGCAACGGTTTGTTTATCCATAGCATTCTCCTTCGTGAAGATTTCATTTCTATTTTACCATACTATAGAGAAAAAAGCTTTGGAATCTAGCTGAATTTCATAGGAAAAGTAAATAATATGATAACTGAAAAAATGTTGGTAATTTTAGTAAATTATTCTTGCATTTATATTCTAAATATGGTAATATTTCTTTCGTATATTACTCTAGCTAGTGATATATAGGAGAAACGAAAAAGAAAAGGAGTTTATGATGAAAAAAAGCTTAAAAATAATACTGACCTTAGTATTAGTTTTAGCTAGTATCTTTGGTTTGTCCAAAATTCATTCGGCCCATGCAGATGGCGCAACAGGAAAGATCCAAATTACAAGTAAAACGATCACACCTGCTAAGTCACCCGTGGACCAGTACACGGACATTAAGGTTGATCTAACTTTCAATGTTCCGAACGGGGTCAAATCTGGGGATCAAGCGGTTATTACCCTCCCTCAGAATCTAAAATTTATTTCGGATCAAACATTTGATGTAATGAGTCCGGATGGTCAATCAGTGGTTGCAAAAGCAGTCATTAATGCTGCAAATAAAACCATCACCTTGACTTATGAAGGTTATGTGGAAACGAAATCAAATATTTCAGGAAGCATGTTCTTTGCAGTTCGGGTAGAGCCTGCAACTGCATCTCCAAGCAAGGTACCAATCACCTTGAACGTGGACAACAATCCTGTCCCTGTAGGAAAAGTTGACTTTGTAGTTGACCCAGGGAATGCTGAAAAGACCTTGGATAAGGTTAGCTGGGGGACAGAAACCTTAGCAGATGGCAGCATCACTCGTCAATATGAAGTACGTGTCAATGCCGCGAAAGCGCCTTTAACAGAGACAGTTGTGACTGACCAATTGCAAACAGAAGGAATGAACTATGTAGAAGATTCCTTTGTGATTAAAAAAGGGAATTGGGCCGTTAACAGTTCGCATAAATTAGAATTGAAAAACGGGCAAGTTGTCTCTTTACCAGTTGAGTTTGGAGCAGATAAGAAGAGTTTCAAGGTTAGCTTGGGAAATGTAGCCCAAGGTGAAGGTTACTCGATTGTCTATAAGGTGAAGATTCCTTATACCCCTGCAAATGGGGAAAAGTTCCTCAACAATGTAACCTTGAATGCAAAAAAAGTTGTTGAAACTAAGAGCAACCCATTCGTTTATCAAACTGCTGGTGGGGAAGCCCAAGGATATACCTTCTCCATCAACCTCAAGAAAGTTGATAGCCAGGATGAAAACACTGCTTTAGCAGGTGCTGAATTTAACGTGATCCGTGTTGCAACAGGTGCAGTTGTCGGTAAGTTGACAACCAATGCAAAAGGAGAAGCAAGTATTGGTGGCTTGTTGAACACAGCTTACCAATTAGTTGAAACAAAAGCTCCAGAAGGATATGAATTGGATGCAACTCCAATTGATGTCAAAGCAGAAGATTTTGGAACAACAAAAACAGCCCTTAAAACAGTTACAAATAAGAAAATTGTCAAAGAACCGACACCAACCAGTGCGGTCATTGAATTAGATAAGGCCCTAACAGGTCGTGACTTGGTAGACGGTGAGTTTAGCTTTGAATTGTACGAAGGTGCAAACAAACTTCAAACTGTCACCAACAAATCTGGCAAAGTAACCTTTGAATCAATCTCTTACACAGAAGAAGGTGAACACACTTACACTGTGAAAGAGGTCAAAGGGGATAATGCTACAATTACTTACGATGCTTCTGAAAAACAAGTGACTGTTAAGGTTACTCGTGACGGAGATGCCTTGAAGGCAGAAGTCGTTTATCCAGAAAGCAAAACATTTACCAATGCCTTCACACCAAACGCAACAACTGCAACAATTGAGTTGCCGAAAGAGTTGACAGGTCGTGACTTGGTAGACGGTGAGTTTAGCTTTGAATTGTACGAAGGTGCAAACAAACTTCAAACTGTTACCAACAAATCTGGCAAAGTAACCTTTGATGCTATCTCTTACACAGCAGAAGGTGAACACACTTACACTGTGAAAGAGGTCAAAGGCGATAATGCCACTATTGCTTACGACACAGCCGAAAAACAAGTGACTGTTAAAGTTACTCGTGATGGAAATGCCTTGAAGGCAGAAGTCGTCTATCCAGAAAACAAAACATTTACCAATGCCTTCACACCAAACGCAACAACTGCAACAATTGAGTTGCCGAAAGAGTTGACAGGTCGTGACTTGGTAGACGGTGAGTTTAGCTTTGAATTGTACGAAGGTGCAAACAAACTTCAAACTGTTACCAACAAATCTGGCAAAGTAACCTTTGATGCTATCTCTTACACAGAAGAAGGTGAACACACTTACACTGTGAAAGAAGTCAAGGGGAACGTACCAGGTATCACATACGATACAGCCGAAAAACAAGTAACCGTTCAGGTAACTAAAGATGGAGACAACCTAAAAGCAACAGTTGTCTATCCAGAAAGCAAGGTCTTTGCAAATACTTACTCAGCTCCAAGTCCAGCAAAAGCTCAGATTTCAGCCAGCAAGATTTTAGAAGGTCGTGACCTAAAAGATGGCGAATTCAGCTTTACCTTGTTGGATGAAGCAGGAGAAGTTCTTCAAACAAAACAAAATGCAGCAGATGGTTCTGTAGCATTTGACGAAATTTCTTATTCACAAGAAGATGCAGGAAAAACTTTCCACTACACGATTAAGGAAGTAATCCCTCAATCTCAAGAAAAAGGAATGACCTACGATCAAGCGAGCATCGAAGTGACAGTAACTGTTACGAAAGATGATGCAAGCAATACCATCAAGGCTACAGTGGCATATGGTGCGAAGACATCCTTCACCAATACCTTTGTCACAAGTGAAATCCCACCAACACCACCAGTCGTTGAAAAACCAGAAGCTAAGCTTTATACGATTCAGCTTCACAAGGTCAATGGTGAAGGTCGAGCTTTAGCGGGAGCTGTCTTTGGACTCTTTGAAGCGGATGGTAGCACACCAGTTGCCAACCCTTATGGCGAAGGTCAAGCGACAGCGACATCTGATGCTAATGGTCTTGTAAGCTTTGTAGGCTTTGAGGCTAAGGATTATGTAGTGAAAGAATTGACAGCACCAGAAGGTTACCAACTTTCAACTGCTTCAATCGCTGTCTCTGCAAAAGAATTGAGCGCTGCATCAGATTTGGTAGTGGATAAAGGAAATGTAGTGAACCAACCGTTTACTGAAATCCCACCAACTCCGCCAGTTGTTGAAAAACCGGAATTGACTCTTTACAGCATTCAATTGCACAAAGTTAACAATGAAGGCCAAGTCTTGGCAGGAGCTGTCTTTGGACTCTTTGAAGCAGATGGTGTGACACCAGTAGCTAATCCATATGGCGAAGGTCAAGCGACAGCAACATCAGATGCCAATGGTCTCGTTACCTTTACAGGGCTTGAAGCCAAGGATTATGTAGTGAAAGAAATCACTGCTCCAGAAGGATACCAACTTTCTGAAGAAGCGATTACTGTTTCATCTAATCAATTGATTGCCTCAACCAATCAAGTACTTGATCAAGGTAAAGTTGTCAATAAACCATTCACTGCTATTCCACCAACTCCACCGGTAGTTGAGAAACCAGAATTGAAGCTTTATACCATTCAGCTTCACAAGGTCAATGGTGAAGGTCGAGCTTTAGCGGGAGCTGTCTTTGGACTCTTTGAAGCGGATGGTAGCACACCAGTTGCCAACCCTTATGGCGAAGGTCAAGCGACAGCGACATCTGATGCTAATGGTCTTGTAAGCTTTGTAGGCTTTGAGGCTAAGGATTATGTAGTGAAAGAATTGACTGCTCCAGCAGGATACCAACTTTCAACTGATTCAATCACTGTTTCTGTGGCGGAATTAACTGCTGCGACAGATTTGGTAGTAGATAAAGGGAATGTTGTCAATCAACTGACTCCTCCAAAAGGGAAAACCCCACCACCTTCTACTGACAAACCAGAAAAAGAAATTCCATCAAATCCTCCAAAAGAAGATAAAAAAGAAGTTCTTCCTTCTACTGGTCAATCAATGAGTGAAGGACTAGTGGCTACAGGACTCGCATTGGCGGTTGCTGGAAGTGCCTTGGTTTACAAAAAACGTGAGAATTAATCTCTAAAACAGGTTTTGTTCTAGCCTTGCTAGACAAGCCTGTTTTTTTGCTTTGGGTGATAAAAAATATCTATCGGGCCCTTAAAAAATACATATTAGACGCTCTAAGGGTGGGATGATAAAATAGGGAATAGAAATATCAAAGGAGGGAAGGCCATGTGTAGAACGATTGTTGGAGTCTCTGCCAATCTATGTGCAGTGGATCCAGATGGGAAAAATATCCATTCGTCTGTATCTTGTAAATTTGCGGAAACCATTAAGCAAGTAGGTGGCCTTCCTATGGTCATTCCAGTGGGAGACCCATCTTTTGCAAAAGATTATATCGAAACAGTGGACAAACTTATCCTCAGTGGGGGGCAAAATGTCCATCCTAGCTTTTATGGCGAAGAGATCACCATCGAAAGTGATGACTACAATCTCGAGCGCGATCAGTTTGAATTGGCCTTGTTAAAAGAAGCGGTCCGTCAAAACAAGCCGGTCCTAGCTATCTGCCGAGGGGTTCAGTTGGTCAATGTTGCCTTTGGTGGGACTCTCCATCAAGAAGTGGCAGGGCACTGGCAGGGCCTCCCTTTTGGCACTTCTCATTCAATTGAGACCAAAAAAGGCAGTGTGGTGGAGCGACTCTTTGGGCAAGCCAGCCAGATCAATTCTGTTCATCGCCAAAGTATCAAGGACTTGGCGCCTAACTTTCGAGTGACAGCCATTGATCCACGAGATCAGACCATTGAAGCCATCGAAGCAGTGGATGGTCATCGCATCATCGGCTTGCAATGGCATCCAGAGTTCCTAGTCAAAGAAGAAAAAGGCAATCTCGAACTCTTCCGCTATCTTTTACAAGAATTGTAAACTCTTTAGGATTTTTTAAGGAGAAAGAGGTAAACTAGTCTCATCAACAAAGACCTCCTAGCTTTGTTTGATACAGTTTACTTTTTTCATATAATCTCCTGCAAAAGTCTCCTCCTTTGAGGGGGCTTTTGTGTGTTTGTCAGGAAAAATACGAATAGTAGTATAGGGGAGACGCTAGGCCAAAGTGATGGTATAATAGAAGAGATGGAAACTATTTAGAATGAAAGAGGAATTATGATGACAAAAATTCGTGGATTTGAACTTGTATCAACCTATACCAATCAAGACTTGCTTCCAAAACGGGAGACAGCCCATGCGGCTGGCTACGATTTAAAGGTAGCAGAACGCACGGTGATTGCGCCAGGAGAGATCGTCCTTGTGCCAACAGGAGTCAAGGCTTATATGCAACCGACAGAGGTTCTCTACCTCTATGACCGTTCCTCTAATCCTCGCAAAAAAGGTCTAGTCTTGATTAACTCTGTTGGTGTCATTGATGGTGACTACTATGGAAACCCTGGAAATGAAGGCCATATCTTTGCTCAGATGAAAAACATTACCGACCAGGAAGTGGTTCTTGAAGTCGGCGAACGTGTGGTTCAGGCTGTCTTTGCACCATTTTTAATTGCAGATGGCGACGAGGCAGACGGAGTTCGTACTGGTGGATTTGGGTCGACAGGGCACTAAGATGAAGATTATCTTTGTGCGTCACGGGGAGCCAGATTATCGCGAGTTAGAGGAACGCTTCTATACTGGATTCGGAATGGATTTGGCACCCTTATCTGAGAAAGGAAGACAACAAGCTCAGGAACTTTGTCAAAATCCTTTGCTTGGCTCAGCTGATATACTGGTGTCTTCTGCAGTGACGCGAGCATTAGAAACGGCTTTTTATGTATCTTGTGCTACTGGTCTACCTTTAAGGGTAGAGCCTTTATTGCACGAATGGCAGGTATACGAAAGTGGTATAGAGAATTTTGAAACAGCTCGGACTCTGTTTCTAGAAAATAATGGGAAGCTCCTTCCGGATAGCCCAATTCAATATGAAACTGCTGAGGATATGAGAGCTCGCTTTATTGAAAGTTTGGCCAAGTACCGAGACTATCAAAAGCTTGTAGTGGTTACCCATCGTATGCTCATGCGTCAATTTGTACCGAATGAAACCATTGATTTTTGCCAAGTGATTGAGTGTGAGATAGAGATTTAGAAAGAGGTTTATCATCGCAAAGAAAAAAACGACATTTATTTGTCAAAATTGTGCCTACAATTCACCCAAATACCTAGGGCGCTGTCCTAACTGTGGTTCTTGGTCTTCCTTTGTGGAGGAAGTCGAAGTTGCAGAAGTTAAGAATGCCCGGGTATCCTTGACGGGTGAAAAGACCAAACCCATGAAATTGGCGGACGTGACCTCTATCAATGTTCACCGGACCAAGACGGAGATGGAGGAATTCAACCGCGTCCTTGGAGGCGGTGTCGTCCCAGGAAGTCTGGTTCTGATTGGTGGCGATCCAGGTATTGGGAAATCGACCCTGCTCCTTCAGGTATCGACCCAGTTGTCTCAAGTGGGAACGGTCCTCTACGTTAGTGGAGAGGAGTCAGCCCAGCAGATCAAACTTCGGGCAGAGCGCTTGGGGGATATTGACAGTGAGTTTTATCTCTATGCGGAGACCAATATGCAAAGCGTGCGAGCAGAAGTAGAGCGCATCCAGCCTAACTTCCTTATCATCGACTCTATCCAGACTATTATGTCTCCTGAGATTTCAGGAGTTCAAGGGTCAGTTTCTCAAGTACGGGAGGTAACCGCTGAGCTTATGCAGCTGGCCAAGACCAATAACATCGCTATCTTCATCGTTGGCCATGTGACCAAGGAAGGAACCTTGGCAGGTCCTCGGATGTTGGAGCACATGGTGGATACAGTGCTCTACTTTGAAGGGGAGCGCCACCATACCTTCCGGATCCTGAGAGCGGTCAAGAACCGGTTTGGATCCACCAATGAAATTGGGATTTTCGAGATGCAATCAGGTGGGTTGGTCGAAGTCCTCAATCCTAGTCAGGTCTTTCTGGAAGAGCGTTTGGACGGGGCTACTGGTTCTGCCATTGTCGTTACCATGGAAGGAAGTAGACCAATCTTGGCGGAGGTCCAGGCCTTGGTGACCCCAACTGTTTTTGGAAATGCCAAGCGGACGACGACAGGTCTTGACTTTAATCGGGTCAGCCTCATCATGGCTGTTTTAGAGAAACGTTGTGGACTTCTTCTTCAAAATCAGGATGCCTATCTCAAGTCAGCTGGTGGTGTCAAACTGGACGAACCAGCCATTGACCTAGCCGTAGCGGTGGCCATTGCTTCCAGCTACAAGGAGCTTCCAACCAATCCTCAAGAGGCCTTTATCGGTGAGATTGGCTTGACTGGGGAGATTCGTCGAGTGACTCGAATCGAGCAACGGATCAACGAAGCGGCTAAACTTGGTTTCACTAAGATTTATGCGCCAAAAAATTCTCTCCAAGGCATCACAATCCCAGATGGTATTCAAGTGATAGCAGTCTCCACTGTAGGGGAAGTTTTGAAAAAAGTTTTTTCTTAACCAGAGTTTGAAATCGTTTGCGAAAAGATTTTTCCTGTGCTATACTTTGTCTATACTTACTTAAGGATAGGGGTTAATTATCATGCAATTTTTTACAGACAACAATGTGCAATTCCCATTGGTCGAGTTATCTCTCAATCAAGGTGAGACTGTCTATATTCAGCGGGGGAGTATGGTCTACCATACACCTAATGTGACCCTCAACACCAAATTAAATGCAAGTGGCTCTGGTGTGGGACGCTTTGTAAAAGCAGTTGGACGGTCAATGGTTTCGGGTGAAAGTACTTTTATCACCCAGGTTTTTGCCCAGTCTAATAATGCTTACCTAGCATTGGCACCTGACTCACCAGGTCAGGTTGTACCACTGTATTTGGGTGAAAAGCAGTATCGATTGAACGATGGTGCTTTTCTAGCCCTTGATGGCACGGCCTTCTATACAATGGAGTTCCAATCAATCGGTAAGGCTCTTTTTGGTGGTCAGGGAGGATTCTTCGTTATGACGACCCAAGGACAAGGGACTCTCTTGGTGAATGCATACGGCTCTATTAAAAAAATTGAGCTGAACAATCAAGAAATCACCATCGATAATGCCCATGTCGTTGCTTGGAGCCAGTCTTTGGATTATCGTATTCACTTGGAAAATGGTTTCTGGCAATCAATCGGAACAGGTGAGGGAGTGGTCAATACCTTTAGAGGAACTGGTGAGATCTATGTTCAAAGTCTCAACCTTCAGACCTTTGCTGGCTTGCTGAATCGCTATTTACCAAGACGATCTTAATGCATAAAAGAGGCTGGGACAAAAGTCCTAGCCTCTCAATTGTATTTGGATTATCGAGCAAGACGCAGTGGTTGAGTGGGCTCTACTACGCTGATTTCATCAGCTTTTACAGCCCTACTCAACTGTGCGGAGGTGGGACGACGAAATCGAATTCTAACGAATTACCGATTTCTGTCCCACTCTCTTTTTCATGTAGGCTGATAACTGACAATCTGGGAAAAAGATGGTAAGATAGAGAGTAAATAATTTGGTGTTCAAACTATTTTACCAACCAGAAAGGAAGTTCTTATGTCCTATTTTGAGAATTTTTTAAAAGCCAATCAAGCCTATGTTGAATTGCACGGAGACCTTCATCTCCCGATCAAACCGAAAACGCAAGTGGCCATTGTGACCTGTATGGACTCTCGTCTTCACGTCGCACCGGCACTAGGTCTTGCTCTGGGGGATGCCCATATTTTGCGGAATGCAGGGGGGCGCGTGACAGAGGACATGATTCGTTCCTTGGTCATCTCGCAGCAACAGATGGGGACTCGAGAAATCGTCGTCTTGCACCACACAGACTGTGGAGCGCAAACCTTTGAGAATGAAGGCTTCCGTCAGCATTTGAAGAAGGAACTGGGAGTTGATGTCGGAGACCAAGACTTCCTACCCTTTCAAGATATCTACGAGAGCGTCCGAGAAGATGTGGCTCTATTGAAAGCCTCACCGCTGATTCCAGACGATGTCATTATCTCAGGAGCTGTCTATGATGTCGATACAGGATTGATCACTGAGGTGAGAGATTAACTTAAACCGTTAGCTTTTTGGCTAACGGTTTTTGTATGCAAAGACGACACTGAAAATTGATAGGGGTTGAAAATATAAGGAATCAAATGGTTAGAGAGGCTACAAAAATATTAGTCCAAACTAGGTTTGAAGTATAAAATTATGATAAAATATCACTTGGAGGAATTTTATGATAAAAAAAGTTTTTAGCGATTTGTTTGCGAAAACGGATTATGCTATCATGTGCGGTATCAGTGCCTATTTGACAATGTTATTGGTAGACTTGTTGAGCGTGACCTCACAGGATCTGTTTTTAACACTCGCTCCCTTCTCCATATTAAAAGTGGGAATCTTTTTTATTGTGGGAGGTGCGTTGATTTGTTTACATGACAAGTTGACAAACTCAGATATAGGTAGTATCACGATGATTCTTTCTTGCGTGACTCTCCTCATAGCTGTTTATAAGAGTATGTCCTTCTTTTTATCGCTGGGTTTAATTCTTTTAGCTCTGATTTTGTTTATAGGAGGGATGTTTAATGAAGAAAAGTCTTCCTATTTGTATTTATCGGTCATCTTGCTAGCCATACCGCGTATACTAACCTTGGGAAGCTCGAATTTTCAAGATCAAGTACTTGGCTTCCATGCTGTTGATCTTTCCAGTACCCGATTTCTTTCAATCATCTGGCCAGTTGTTATTGCCTCCATTATCTCAATTGTGTTTATGATACTCTATCTCAAATTTCCAATCTTTAACTATTTAGAGCGACATAAAAAAATAGTTCAAACAATCGTGTTTTCGCTAGTTCTAGTTTACGTCCTTTATCTTTCTGTTGTAGTGGTTTACAAAGTGAGGACGAATGAGTTGTCATCGTTTGATATTGGGATCTTTTCTCAAATGTTTGAACGGATGAATCACGATTTGACTCCGATAACGACCATAGAAAGAGATAGAGTGCTCTCTCATTTTGCCGTCCATATTTCACCTATCTTTTATTTAATGTTGCCATTCTATAAGCTCTTCCCATATGTAGAGACCTTAGAAATTTTACAGTTACTCGTAGTCTTTTCAGGGATTATCCCATTGAGATTAATCCTTCGTAAATTAAAGTTTTCTAATCTCACAAATACCTTGGCCATCTTATGGTTTCTGTTGTTGCCAGTGATGACAACGGCAGGGGGATTCCATCTGCATGAAAATTGCTTTTTAGTTCCATTAGTGTTTTGGGTATTCTATTTCATTATTTCGGAACAAAAATGGAAGATTCTACTAGCTACCATATTACTATTGTTCGTGAAAGAAGATGCTTTTATCTATGTACTGAGTATGGGCTTATTCTTCCTTTTCCAAAAACGATTTGATCTATCCAAGCAGACAAAAAGATGGCTTCTCTTTACGGAGATTGTCTTGCCGATTGCCTATTTTGTTTTTACCATGTATCTTCTGAGTGCCTATGGTGAGGGAGGAATGGTTTCACGGTATGACGCATTCTTGCTCAATGGGGAAAGCGGGATGTTCATGGTGATTAAGAATCTATTCTTCCATCCAGGCTATGTCATTAGTATGCTACTGACTGCCAAAAGATTAGGGTATTTATTCTTAATGTTTGCTCCGGTATGTTTCTTAGGACTACTCCAACGGTGTTGGTCGACTTATTTTCTTGTGCTTCCACTTATAGTGATTAACTTATTGTCCAATTGGTCCTATCAGTATGATATTGGTTTCCAGTATAGTTATGGAAGTGGTGCTTTAGTTTTCATCATGGCTCTTCTAGCATTAGAGGATCTGAAAGAACATAACATCTTACAGGAAAAATTGACGGTAGCTATCGTGATAGTAGGAATTATTTTTTCTGGTAGTCTTCTACACCACTTTACTCATAATTGGTCCTTTAATATCGGATATTACCGTCAAAATAAAGAAATGTTTGACGAAATCCAAAAGACTTTAGGAAGTTTGCCAAAGGATGCTTCAGTCTTAGCTGAGGGAGCCTATACGCCATCTCTTAGAGGTCATAAAAAACTCTTTGATATTTTCTATCACAATGATAAGAAGGCGGATCCAACAATTGATTATATTGTGATCCCTCAATCTCAAAAGGATCAAAACGAAGAATACAATCAATTATTAGCGAGTTATGAAGCTTTAGGATACCGGGAGAGTCAATATTCATCCGCTCACGTTTATATTTTAGAGAAGGTGAAGTAAAAAAGCGGCTCTCTCGTCTGTTTGATTAGCATTCATCAACATATTTTCTGAGCTATTTTCACCATAATAGACGATTTTAGAAGGCAGTAGTTGCATGGTGACTACTGTTTTTTATATAGGTCGCTTTCTTTTGTTCCCAAGTGATGATGAAAGCCGAAGAAAACAGGAAAAGTTTGTGAAAATTTAATGAAAAAACATGGATATTAAGATGATTTTCGCTGGGTATCGAATCACTGGAGATGGCCTTCGTTGCAGTGTTTGAGAGGCTTTGGCTCTCCTATAAAATCGGATTGACAAAAAACTGAACAATTAGTGAAAAATAATTAAAAAATCTTGCATTTATAAACAGATATGTTACAATAATAATCAAATAATTTATAAAGGAGCATAATATGCAGACCACAAAAGCACGCGTGAAGCGAGTTTTAGCATTTATGAGTCTTTTAGTTTTATCCTTGACAGTTTTTACGACAGTCTTTGCAACTGAAGTAACCAGTTATACGATAAAAACTGAAATTAAGGTTGACAACCAACCGTTAACTGCCGACACGAAGATCACCACTGGTCAAACGATGGAGGCAACCAACGAGATTAGTTTCCCTGACTCACAGCAGATCAATGCTGGTGACACATTGGTTCTAGATCTTCCAAAAGAACTAGGCCTGGTGACCAAGCTAGAGTTTCCAATTGTACACGAAGGCGGAGAAGTAATTGCAAATGCAGTGACAGATCCAAGTACGCAAAAGGTGACCATTACCTTTACAGACTATTTCTCTGAGAATTACAAAGATAAGGTAATGACCTTAAGGTACAATGTTCGTCCAAATGCAGCGAACTTGCCAAAGACGGGAACTTACTACTTTACATTTGGTAGCACTGACTTCACATTGAACTACAACAAGGACGATGGTGAAGCTGGTGACTATGAAATGAAGTATGGTTACCAAGATCCAGAAAATCCTAAGCGGATAAAATGGCGTATTGTCTTGAATGCGGTTCAAGACAAGTTGAACAACATGGTCATCAAGGATGACTTCAGCGACAGCGGACAAGTCTTGGTAGAAAGTTCCTTCCGTGCAGTTCGTTATGCGACTCAACCAGAGAAGATTCCGAATGAGGCGGCTCTTCTTAAATTGGATCCAATTGATAACTTTAGCAATAAAGCTGAATTTACACGAAATGCTGATGGTGGCATCACAGGATTCACGATTAATTTTGGGGATAACTGGAACTGGGCTATGTACATTGAGTACACAACAGAGTTGAAGTCAGAGCTTCCTGAAGGAAGCAAAGTAGCTAATGTCCTAGAATGGTCAGCTAGCAACTTTGAAAAGTCTCGCTCAGTCAACGCCTTGACACGTTTGGAAACTGCTTCAGGTAGCGGTAGTGGGGATCGAACAACCACTACAACGACAACTACCACAACAAGCACAACCACTACAACGACAACAACCGAGGAGCCTTCAACAACGTCAACTACGACAACTGAGGAGCCTTCAACTACGTCGACCACGACAACTGTGGCACCAACGACCACGTCAACCACGATGACTGAGGAGCCTTCAACAACGTCAACCACGACAACCGAGGAGCCTTCAACAACGTCGACCACAACGACAACAGAGGATTCAACAACCACCTCAACCACAACGACAACTGAGGGACCAACCACTACGTCAACCACGACAACTGAGGAACCAACCACTACGACTGGTGAAAGACGACCAACAACCACTACAACGACTCCAGGTGGGTCAACTACTGGTGACACGACTGAGCCAGCGCCAGGCGGCGGTACGGGTGGAGGTCGTAAGAAACTTCTTCCAAGTACAGGTGAAGTCGTGGCAACTGGTCTTGTAATTTCAGGAGTCATTGTCCTCATCGGTGCGATCGTGTTAAAACGTAAAATTTCTAATAAATAAACAAAGAGTTTCCGTATGATGGAGAGAGCGAAAGCTCTCTCTTTTTTGGGAGAACGATAGATGGAGAAAAAGGATGAAATTATCAATACTCATTACACTACTCAATGAGGAATTAGTACTAGCTCAGACGCATGCAGCTATTTCGGCCCAGTTGGAAGACATGCTTGGGAAAGATCTTTCGGATTATGAAATCCTTTATATTGATGATGGGAGCAATGACAGGACCTTTGAGCTGATTGCAGGAATTGCCAGAGACAATAATCGGGTCAAATATATTCGCTTTAGTCGAAACTTTGGCCGGGAGAGCGGCATCTTGGCTGGTTTTAAGTATGCGACGGGAGATGCGGTCATGGTCATGGATGGTGATTTGCAACATCCGCCCTATCTCATACCTCTCTTTCTAGAGGCTTACAAGGAAGGCTACGATATCGTCAGTGGCCAGCGGACTCGTGATGGTGAGTCCTTTGTGGGGAGCAGTTTTGCTCGTCTCTTTTACTTCCTATCCAACCGCTCGATGGATGTCCATTTGACGGATGGGAAATCTGAGCTCAGACTTCTCAGTCGCAAAGCTATCAACGCTTTTGTTTCCATGCCAGAATACAATCGATTTAATAAAGGTTTGTATGAATGGATTGGTTTCAAGGAGAAAGTCATCCCTTATAAAAATGAACTTCGCAAGGCTGGAAAGAGTAAGTTTGGCTTTAAGAAATCCATGAACTATGCCATACAAGGGATTATTTCTTTTAATGACCGTCCCCTTCGGGTTTGTATCCAGTTTGGCTTTATCTGTCTGGGCTTGGCTATTCTTTACTTGGCTTTTGAGTTGATGAAGTATATCTTTGCTCCGGGGAATTATGTGAGTGGGTATTTCACCACCATTGCGGCCATCATTCTCTTTAGTGGAGTGCAGCTGATCTTTATCGGAATTCTTGGAGAATATATCGGGAAGATTTATTACGAAGTGAAGCGTCGCCCTCACTTCATTATTGAAGACACCAATATTGAGAAGGCGAAAGAAGATAGTATCGGATAAGGAAGATAGGAGATAGAAGAATGTTTGTTTGGACCAAGCCTTGGCAAGAGCTTTGGAAGAGAAATCCCAAGGGCTTGCTGTATGCTTTTAGTGCCATGCTCCCAATGGCTATCATGCTGGTCGTTTGGGCTTTTATGGGGACTTTTCCATTTGGAGACAAAAGCTTGATGGCTGTTGATTTTGGTCAACAATACATCAGCTTCTTTGGCTTGTTGAAACATGCCGTGCTCTCCGGAGATTTATCTAGTTTGAGCTATTCCTTTACCAAGTCTCTGGGGGGAGATATGATAGGGGTGCTCGGCTACTATTTGATGAGTCCTTTTAATATCATCTATATTTTGACGCCCCTCAAGTACTTTGGGTTTGCGGTCTTCTTGACCATTTGGCTCCGTTATGGGGCTATTGGGATGGCCTTTGCCTTCCTCTTGGTCAAGCGGTATAAGGGCTTGGAGTCTAGGAAGTGGCTGGTGCCCCTCTTTGCGACGGCTTATGCCCTGTCTGGGATGCTAGTGTCCTATCAGATGAATGTCATTTTCTACGATGCCATGATCATGCTTCCCATCGTCATTGTCTACCTAGAAGAATTATTGGATGGAGGCGCTCCCTATCGCTATGCCTTTGCCTTAGGCTTGACGGTCTTGCTTCAATTTTATATGGGCTATATGATTTCCATTTTCATCGCCTTGTATGCTTGCTACTATGTATCACCAAGACTGATGGTCGAAGGAGATTGGAAGAAGAAAATAAGAAACGTGACTCTCCCCCTCTTGCAGGCAGTGATCTATTCGATTATCGGGATTGCACTAGCCTCAGTCATCCTCTTGCCGGTCTTCTTCAACCTTATCGAAAGTAAGGGTCAGGTCGGAGGAGGGATGACCTTCTCATTGGCCTTTCAAATAAATCCCTTGGATATTTTTGCCAAGCTAGTTGTGGGTGGCTTTGATAACACCTCAGGCTGGTCCGCGGGGCCAAACCTCCCCAATATCTATATCGGAGCCTTGGGGTTACTAGGCTTTGTATCCTATTTCTTGTCGAAAAAAGTTGTCACAGTCAAGAAATGGGCTGCCGGTCTGGTCACCTTCGTCTTCTTTATTTCCTTTGTCAATGAATTTGTCAGCAAGATTTGGCATATGGGACAAAATCCAGCTGGTTTCTTTTTCCGCTTCTCTTGGCTATTCTCTTTCTTTATGCTCATTCTGGCCTACCAAGCGATGAAAGAAAAAATTGTGCTTTCACGCATCGCCAACCTAGTGATTGGTCTGGTATTAGCCTTGGCAGTTGTCTACGTCTATTCGCAGAACTATAGCTTCATTGCCAAGCTTCAACCGTCTGGTGTCTCCCGTTACATCACCCGATTTACCACCCTTCATTTGTTGGGGTTCCTGGTCGTTGCCTCCTATGGCTTTTACAGCTATTGGGACAAGTCCAAGAAGAGCCAGAAAGAAAAGCTTGTTCGAATTGGCTGGACGGCCGGCTTCCTTGTCCTTGCCCTCATCCTTTTAAAAGCAGGCTATTTGTTGTCCCAAGTTGGAATCACTGTTCTGATGTACTTGCTTGTCCTTCTGCTCTTGAACCAAAAATGGTCCCGCTTGTCAGTCATGATCTTATCCGTCTTGACCGTCTTTGAGCTTGGCTACAATGCCTATCTCTCTCAGGTGACCTTAGGTTATGACAGTGTCCATAAATTTGCAGACGCTGCTGTATCGGTCAAGCGTGTGACGGACAAAGTCCAAGCTGATGCGGATGAGAAGTTTTACCGGATTGCGACCGACTTTGCCTATTCTCGAACGGTCCCATCCTTGGTATCTTATCCAGGATTGAGTACCTTCAGCTCGAGCTTAGAACGGTCGACTATGGATCACTTTGCTTACATGGGCGATTTGGGGGTCAATGCAGCCACAGAGTATACCAATGGGACGCCCCTGACGGATGCCTTGTACGGTGTTCGCTATTACATGCATGTCAAGGAGTTCGATCCAAAAGAGATGGAAGCTCATCCGGAAAAGATGTATTTCTATCGCTTTACCAACCGCTTTGACATGGGGCGTTACTACACAGAGACGGTCTATGAAGACAATCGCTTTGTCGTCTATAAAAACCCTCATTCCTTCCCTTTGGCCTATGGGACGAATTCCCTTGTGAAGAACATTCAGTTTGGGGCCAACAATGCTTTTGCCAATCAAAACATTATCTTGAACTCTATGGAAGGACATCAAAAGAATACAGGCGATTATGTAGAGTATTTCAAACCCTTGGCCTTTACTGGGATTGAAACGGAGAATTTAATAGAAGAAAAGGTCAACAAGGAGACAGGAGAGGCCATCTATCGACGGGCAGATTCTTCTAAAGAAGGCATTATCCGTTATAAGATCATTCCACGTTCCAACAATACCTATTACTTCTTTGTGCCGGCGTCCTTGATTCCTAAGCAAGATTATTCTGTCCTGGTCAACAATAAATGGCTACCAAATAGTAAGACCTTTACCCAAAGGCAAATATGGCAGTTGACGGACATGGCCGAAAATCAAGAGTCGGTGATTGAGTTCCGCTTTAGAGCGGATACCATCGACATGAGTCAGGCGGGTGTCTATCGGGCAGAGCTGGATCAGATCCAAGAAGTACTTGAGAAGCGCAAGCAGCAGGGTCTGAAGGTGACCAAGTTCAGTAATACTCATATCGAGGGCGATGTCACCATTACGGATGATAGTGATGTCATGATGACCTCCATCCCATACAGTGCCGGCTGGCAGGTGAAAGTGGATGGTCAATCCGTCCCAACCGAAAGAGCCTGGAATAGCTTTCTATCTTTCCCAATCACCAAAGGGAAACATAAGGTCGAGTTTGTCTTCAAAACCAGAGGTAGCTTGATCGGTGCCCTATTGTCTATTGTCTCAGTTGTGAGTCTCGTCGTCATTAGAAAAAGATGGAAAGAGGAGCAGTCTTAAGCTTCCTCAAGTGTAATGAATTTCTTAAAAAGTTGAGATTTTGGTCTCAACTTTTTTCTATATTATTAAGAACAAAAAGTGTCAAAAAATGAATGATAAAAAAATGGACTAAATGGGAAAAAAAGTAAAAAAATGTTAAAAAATAGAGGGAAACTTCGTCTGAATATTCAGAAAATTTTACGATAAGTAACAACTTTGATATAATTAGTTGACGGAGATGAACAAGTTTGATAACATTTGTTATGTATCAAACAATAAAAATATGAAAAAGGAGATACAAATAAATGAAGGAAATGTTTAATAGACGTCAGCGCTTTTCTTTGCGAAAGTATAGCGTTGGCGTTTGTTCTGTATTACTAGGGACAGCGCTTTTTGCTGTCGGAGCTCCGACAGTAGCTGCGGAGGAAGCTGGTGCGTCTACTGACACAAGTAAGGAAGCTGTAACAAGTGTTCAACCCGAGCCTGACCAAGCGCCTCAAGATACTGCTACTACAGCTCCAGGTGGGACTTACGCTGCACCTAAAGTGGAGCTTCCAAACTCTGCTTTAGCAACTGAAGCAAAAGCTGTGACTGAAACACCAGCCGCACCTTCAGAAAAAGCTGAGGAAGTAAAACCAGCAGCAGAAGCAACTCCAAAAGCAGAAGTAGCTGCAAAACCAGCAACAGCTGAAGCAGGAATCTCTTTAGAAGAACATGCTAAATTGTTGGAAACAGAAAAAGCAGCTGAAGCAAAACCTGCAGCTGCTGAAGCAAAACCAGCAACAGATGAATCAAATAAACCAAAAGTACGTAGTCGTCGTGCTGTTACAAACGAAGCTGTATCTGGAGACCACAACTCTAACCCAGTAGCAGTAAGTACTTACTTAAAAGATGGGGAAAAAGTAACTCCAGAAATCAGAGATGCTAACGGTGCAACTGTAAGCTCTCAACCTGTACCAGCTGGGTACGCAAGAAAAGAAGGAGATTGGTACACATACGCTATCTGGGATTTAACTGAATTCAACAAACGATATAGCAGAAATTATTATGCACGTGCATATAAGAGATTTGATGAATCTACAGATACAACAGTTGAATTACTAGATAAAGGTACTGGTAATGTACTAGAAACAAGAACTATTACTTCATCTAGTGGAGTTCAAAAATTCACTACTACTACATCTGCATCTAATAGTGAATTAACTTTCCAAGTTGATTATAAAGCAGGGATTGGTGATAAAGGTAAAGCAGCTCAACCATTTATTCAAAATGGTTATGAAGTTGGAAGTAGTATAACAAGACTAGTGGCACCAGGGCACCAACTTACACCGGCAGAACAAGCACTTTATAATGCGGTTTATAACGCTCGTACTACAACAGATATACTAAACGTTGTAGAACCAGCTTATAACGGTCGTACAATTACTGATTCAAATGCTAAAATACCAGAAACAATTAATAAAACAACTTACTATAAAGTAGTTGATAAAAACAACCCAACATTTAATGCAAATAAAACAGATAAAACTGTTCAAGATTATAAAGAAAATGGTAATGAAGTAGATTTAGCTAGATATACTCTTAAAGCTGAAGAAGGACAAAGCTTCACAGCATCTGGTGAACGTCAATTTGACGGATACAAACTGTACCAAACAGCTGACGCAAATGATAAATCAGGTTATGTAAGTCGTCCTTACACAGTTGGAACTAAATTCATGGATGCAGACCGTTATGGTATTAAACGTATTAAAGAAGTAGTTGGAGAAGACGGTTCAGTAGTAGTTCGTGTTTACTTATTAGATCCAAAACAACAAAGTAAACGTTCTGATGGTACATTAGACACAGATGGATACATGTTACTAGCAGAGACTAAGCCAATTAAACCAGGTGATTGGAATTCACAGGAATTAGCTGTTAAGAAAACACCTCTTTACACTATTCCACATACAGCAACTGATCCAAAAACAGGAGTAAAAACTGAATATCCAAATGGTAAGGAAATTGAATTTGATTTCTATAAAGGTTCTGACATGCCACCATATCACGCTGTATTTGTACCATTCTTAGGGGATAATATTGGATACAAGATAGATAATGCACAATTAGAACGTGGAATATACGGTAGTGGTATAAAAGTTGACTTAGCAAACTCGTTAACACCATATAAACAACCAGTTTACTACTATGTAAAACAAGAACCAGTTGAAGTAACTCCAGAAGTTGGAAAACAACTTGAAGGACGTGTATTAGCAAATGGTGAGTTTACATTCAAACTAAAAGAAGTACAACCAAATAAATCGCTTCCAGCTCATGAAGAAACTGTAACTAACAAAGCTGACGGTAAAGCTACATTCAGCAAATTAACATTTAACAAAGTGGGAACTTACACTTACACAATCACTGAGACTCCAGGTTCAGATGCAAACGTTGAATACGATGCAATGACAGTTACTATGACTGTTACTGTAACTGAAAACGCTCAAGGTGAATTACAAGCTGCAGTTAAATACAGTGCTGAAGGTGGATTCAAATCAAGTGCTGATGATAAAGTCTTCAACAACTATGTTGTAGCACCTGTTAAAACTAAATTCGACTTCACTAAGAAATTAGCTGGACGTGAACTGAAAGATGGAGAATTCAAATTCGTTCTTAAAGATGCAAACGGACAAGAAGTTGAAACAGTAACTAACAAAGCAGACGGAACTGTAACATTCACAGAATTATCATTCGACAACTCTAAAGTTGGTACTCACACTTATACTGTAGAAGAAGTTGTCCCTGCAGCTAAAGAAGCTGGAATGGTATACGATACTATGAAAGCTACTATTACTGTAGAAGTTGCTAAAAATGGTCACACATTAACAACTGTAACTAACGTAGTTTCTACTGGTGGGGTAGACGCTAATGGTAAAGCAACTGATGGAACAGCGGATAAAGAGTTCAACAACAAAATAACTCCTCCAGAAACGCCTGTATTCCAACCAGAAAAATTCGTTCTTAACAAAGAAAAATTTGACCTAACAGGTACAAAATTAATGGACGATGACGATGAGCTTCAGGATGAATACACAGAAACAAATGCAAATCCATATGCTGATCAAACCAAGAACAACGAAGCGGAAAACATCAATACCAAGACTGTTGAACGTGGTGATAAATTAGTTTACCAAGTATGGTTGGATACTAAGAACTTCACTGACAAGAACAACATCCAATCTGTAGGTATCTCTGATACATACGATGCAGATAAATTGACTGTTAACAGTGCTGATATCAAGGCTTATGACAGCGAAACAGGAGTTGATGTAACATCTAAATTTGATATTACAGTAGCTAACGGAGTCATTACAGCTACATCTAAAGCTTCTATGAACAAGTCTTTAGGTGATGCTGATAACACTCAAGTTATCGACACAACTAAATTCGCATTTGGTCGCTACTACAAATTCGATATCCCAGCAACTGTTAAAGATTCAGTAGCAGGCGGAGTAGACATCGAAAACAAAGCCAACCAAATCGTTCACGTATACAACCCAGTAAGCAAATCTGTAGAAACTCCAGAAAAACCAACTCAAAAACGTGTGAACAGTGTACCAATCACTGCAGAATTCAACTTCACAAAACGTTTGGAAGGTCGTGCGCTTAAAGCTGGCGAATTTACATTTGAGTTGAAAGACAGCGACAATGTTGTGATTGCGACTGTAACCAACGATGCAGATGGTAAGATTAAATTCTCTCCAGTAGAGTACACAAATAAAGCTGGTGAAAAAGTCACTGCCCTTAAATACAAGAAGGGTCAAGAAGGTACTTACACTTACTCTGTAACAGAGGTTAAAGGTGCAGACGCTACTGTCACTTACGATACTATGAAGGCAGAAGTAACTGTAACAGTATCTCACGACGGTACAGCTAAAGCATTGGTTGCTGACGTAACTGAACCAGCTGACAAAGAGTTTAACAATACAGTAACTCCTCCAACAGAACCTAAGTTCCAACCAGAGAAGTATGTATTGAATACAGCTAAATACTCAATCACTGATAACAAACTTCTTGATGATGATGCTGAGTTGACTGATAAATATGGTGAAACAAATACTGATCCATATGTTGATAAAACTAACAACAACGAAGCAGAAAACATCAATACCAAGACTGTTAACCGCAAAGAAAAGATCTATTACCAAGTATGGTTGGATACAACTAAATTCTCAGCAACTAACAAAGAAAACGTTCAATCAGTAGGAATCACTGATGACTTCGATGAAACGAAAGTTGATGTAGATGGTTCAGCCATCAAGGCTTACGATTCAGTAACTGGTGACGATGTAACAAACAAATTCGACATCAAGGTTGAAAATGGTGTGATGACTGCAACTCTTAAAGATGGCTTCACGAAGTCATTGGGTGATACTGAAAATACTCAAATTATCGACACAACTAAGTTTGCATTTGAACGTTACTACAAATTTGATATTCCAGCAACAGTGAAAGCTGATGTGGCAGGTGGCGTAGACATCGAAAATACTGCGGCTCAAGTAGTGAACTACTACAACCCAGTAAGCAAGACTGTTGAAAAACCAAACAAACCAACTGAAAAACGTGTCAACAACGTACCAGTTGACGTGGAATTCAACTTCACTAAACGTTTGGAAGGTCGTGAACTTAAAGCGAACGAATTCAGCTTCGTACTGAAAGATTCAACTGGTAAAGTTGTTGAAACTGTAAGCAACGATAAAGATGGTAATGTGAAGTTCTCAGCTCTTACATTCAAGAAGGGTCAAGAAGGCGTTCACAACTACACTGTTGAAGAGGTTGCAGGAACAGATGCTACTGTGACATACGACACAATGAAAGCGAATGTAACTATCACTGTTGAACACAAAGGTACAGCTAAAATTTTAGTAGCTAAGCTTGGCGAAATCGCTGATAAAGAGTTCAACAACCGTGTAACACCTCCAACAGAACCTAAATTCCAACCAGAGAAATACGTTGTTTCTGAAGAGAAATTCGATATCACAGGCGACAAGCTCGTTGATGATGATAAAGAGTTGGCAGACAAGTACGCAGATACCAATGCGAACCCATATGCGGACGATGCATCAAACAACGAA
>ERZ773246.134-NODE-134-length-36123-cov-219.883_pt1 | contig 36123 bp, 22 predicted proteins | sample MGYA00580519_ERZ773246 | MGnify/ENA primary metagenome ERZ773246 (study PRJEB29015, sample SAMEA2738153) | human oral metagenome | biome: human oral; feature: human-associated habitat; material: saliva | place: China | collected 2246 ...
GAGCTTGGCGTCGGTTACGCCGTCCTTGAACTTGAGGTAGATGAGGTTCGCGCCAGCCATACTGCGGTAGCCTGCCGCGGAGCTGCTGTTTTCTGACTCGGCTGCTTTCAAGCTGGCTTCGCCGAGGGCGGTGCCGCCAATGAAGACAGCATAATTGGTGGTGGAGCCTTCAAAACCGGGGTCAAAGAGACCGACAACGGTATATTCGGCGGTCTTATTAGTACCGGGAGCGCTGACGGATTCTACAACGTCAGTGCTGGTGACCTTGCCGTTCAGCGAGAGGTTGTGCTTCTTCGCGAAGTAGGTGGAGACCATGATTTCGTGGTCGCTACTGGGGATTTTGCCCTGCACCTTGTACGGGAAGAGGCTCGAGTCGGCGGGCAGCTGGTCGTACTGCACCTGGGCTTTCTGGTCGCCGGTGCCGATCGTACCCGCAACGGCGTACTGCACCCAGTAGCCGGAGAGCAGGTCGCTCTGCTCCACCTTCTTAATCTGCTCACGGGTCAGGTAGATGGCGCTGCTGTCTTTACCGTCGCTGGTTGTAGCGGCGGAGGCGACAACCGCCTCGGCGCGGGAGAGCACGTCACCAACGGAGGAGTTGACGGTCGCCTGCAGCGAGTTGGTGAGCATCATAATGGCGGCGATGAAGAAGGATGAGATCGCGATGCCTATGCCCGTGAGAACGTATTTTCCTTTGGAGGCGCGCAGGTTGGAGCGCGCCACTGTGTTCAGTGTGGTTGCCACGGCTTATCGACCTTCCAGCTGTGCCATTGCGCCGAGGACGGCGTCGTAGGTGGGTTCGATCATTTCGCCGGCGACCATGCCGTCCTTGATGAAGACCACGCGGTCGGCGTAGGAGGCGGCGTTTGCGTCGTGGGTGACCATGAGGATGGTCTGTGCGTGGTCGGTTGCGGCGGCACGCAGCAGGCGCAGCACCTCGGCGCCGGAGTTGGAGTCGAGGTTACCGGTCGGTTCGTCGGCGAAGACCACTTCGGGGCGTGCAAGCAGTGCGCGCACGATGGCGACGCGCTGCTGCTGACCGCCGGAGAGCTGTTCGGGGCGGTGGTCGAGGCGGGTTTCCAGGCCGAGGGTCTTGACCAGGTAGTCGCGCCACTGCGGGTCGGGCTTCTTACCGGCAAGGCCCAGGGGCAGGTCGATGTTCTGGCCCGCGGTGAGGGTGGGGACCAGGTTGAACGCCTGGAAGATGAAGCCGATGTGTTCGCGGCGGAACTCGGTGAGGGCGTTGTCCTTCAGGCCGAAGAGCTCCACGCCGCCAATACGGATGGAGGTTGCCGGGTTCGGGTCAGGGGTGTCCAGGGTTGCGATGGTCTGCATCAGCGTGGACTTACCCGAGCCGGAGGGGCCCATAATGGCGGTGAACTTGCCCTGCTCAAAGTCAACGGAGACGTTGTTGAGGGCGTGGACGGTAGCTTCACCCATGCCGTAGGTTTTGGAAAGGTTTCGTGCGGAGACGGCAGGCTGTGCCGTCTGGGTGTGAGGAGTTGTCGTAGTCATAGTTCAATTATTTCACGCAGCGTGGCGCTGACTACAGGGTTTTTCTCATCCTCCAGGTTGATTTTGGTAGGTGTTCACCGCGCCTTTGCCTACGGATGCAGGGGTTCCCACTAATTCCGCGGGCTGAGATGAGCCTGTGGCGGGCTGGGCGGGGCGCAGGCCTCATCCTTAAGGATGAGTGGCGGCTCAATCAGCGTTCTCTCTCTTTTTTTTCCCCCCCGGCTCCGCGCACCCCTGCGCCCCTACCCCGCTTCCTTACCCCGCACCTACACCTATATATGCACGCGAAAAGCCCCCGGCTCCTCCCCCCATCTGGGGGTAGGAAGCCGGGGGCTTTCTCACGCTATCCGTTACGGCGCTATCTCAGGGGCTGTCCGCTGATGCTCAAGCAGCTGTTATGCCTTGGGTGCTTCGTAGCGGGGGAACACCGGTGCGGGTGCGGGCAGTTCGGTGCCGGGCACGAGTTCGGTGCCAAGGGCTGCGAACTGGCGTGCGTTGCCTTCGGGTACACCGAGCAGGGTCAGCAGCTTGGCGGTGGAGTCGGGCATAACCGGCTGCAGTAGCAGGGCGACCTGGCGTACGACCTCGAGGGTTACGTACAGCACGGTGTTCATGCGGTCGAGTTCGCCGTTCTTGCGCAGGGTCCAGGGTTCCTGCTCTGCGAAGTAGGCGTTGGTGTCTGCGAGGACGGTCCAGATGCGGTCGAGCGCGCGGTGGAATGCCTGCTCGTCGAAGTCTGCACGGACCGGCTCGTAGAGGGCTGCCGCCTCGTCGAGGATCTTGCGGTCGGCTTCGGTGAATTCGCCGTGGGTGGGCACGGCGCCGCCGCAGTTCTTGGCGACCATGGACAGGGAACGCTGGGCGAGGTTGCCGAGGTTGTTTGCCAGGTCGGAGTTTATGCGGTTGATGATGGACTCTTCGGAGTAGGAGCCGTCCTGACCGAAGGACACCTCACGCATGAGGAAGAAGCGCACGGCGTCCAGACCGAATGCGTCAACGAGGTTTGCGGGGTCAACCACGTTACCGACGGACTTGGACATCTTTTCGCCGTTGACGAGCAGGAAGCCGTGACCGAAGACGCGCTTGGGCAATTCGATTCCGGCAGACCACAGGAATGCGGGCCAGTAGATGGAGTGGAATCGGGTGATGTCCTTGCCGATGAGGTGCAGGTCGGCGGGCCAGTACTTGGTGAACAGTTCGTTGTCGGTGTCGGGGTAGCCGAGGCCGGTGAGGTAGTTGGTGAGGGCGTCGACCCACACGTACATGACGTGCTTGTCGTTGCCGGGTACGGGTACGCCCCAGTCGAAGGTGGTGCGGGAGATGGACAGGTCGTTGAGGCCGCCCTTGACGAAGGAGATCAGTTCGTTGCGGCGGGATTCGGGGTAGACGTAGCCTTCGTTGGCGTAGAGTTCGAGGAGCTTGTCGCCGTACTTGGAGAGGCGGAAGAAGTAGGATTCTTCTTCGGTCCATTCGACTTCGGTGCCGGTGGCGATGGCGTAGCGCTGGCCGTCGCGTACTTCGGTTTCGTCTTCTGCGTAGTAGGCTTCGTCGCGGACGGAGTACCAGCCGGCGTATTTGTCGAGGTAGATGTCGCCGTTTTCTTCCATGCGCTTCCAGATGGCCTGGGATGCGACGTAGTGGTCGGGGTCGGTGGTGCGGATGAAGCGGTCGTAGCTGATGTTCAGCGCGTCGTTCATTGCTTTGAAGCGTGCGGAGTTCTCGTCGGCGAGTTCCTTGGCGGTCTTACCGAGTTTTTCGGCGGTGGTCTGCATCTTCTGGCCGTGCTCGTCGGTGCCGGTCATGAAGCGCACGTCGAAGCCGTCGAGGCGCTTGAAGCGGGCTAGCACGTCGGCTGCGATGGTTTCGTAGGCGTGGCCGATGTGCGGGTTGCCATTGGGGTAGGAGATGGCGGTGGTGATGTAGAACGGAGTTGCAGTCATAACTTTCAGTTTACCGCAGTATTAGGCGAGGCTCTCACCGGGGTTACACTCTGAAATGCGGTGACTCGTTGTTTGCGGGTGGAGGCTGCCACGCCGCATGTTTCCTCCGCGCCTACGCAGGGGCACCCGTCACCCGGACGCTCCGCTTTCTCCTTGCTTCGCTGCGGAGAGCGTCCGTGTGACACCCTGAGGGCGCTTCCGGAAAACACGGCGCACCAGCCTAAACTTCCAGCCGCCAAGCAACACGCTAAACCGCGACAGCCCTCCCCCGCACCACTTCGCTAGGCACGGGGCGCACACAGAGCCACCGCAAACCTACCGCAACCCCGGCGGGACCGCAACGCACCCCCGAATACCAATACACGCAGAGGTGCATATATCCCCTGCCGCAGCACCAGGTAACCAAGCAAGGAAAGACGGTATCGCCCGTAGTGACATCAGGGTGTCCGAAGCGAAGCGAGGACGGGTCCCCTGTAGGAACGAGGGCGAATACCGTCTTCCAAGCATCAAAACCCGAAGCAAAGAGGATAATATGCACCTCGCACAACAAAACTGTATTTATTCAGGGAACGCAAAAATCCCGCCGATTCCGAAGAATCAGCGGGATTTTCTTTCAAGTGCGCCCCCTGGGACTCGAACCCAGAACCCATTGATTAAGAGTCAATTGCTCTGCCAATTGAGCTAGAGGCGCTTATTTGTTTTTCGGGGTTTCCCCTGCAACAAGTAAATACTATACGGCATTCTGTGGGCGCCCGCAACTCGAGCGAGCATGAACTGCATCACACATTTGGTGGGTGGTGCTATTTAGCCTGAAATAGCGAGAATCCGGCGCCCCGTCCCCTCCCCCGTGTGGGGTGTGGGTGGAGCACCGGATTCTTAGAAAGCTATTGCTGAGCTACCGCTTAGCGAGCGACGGAACCTTCGGTGTAGTCGTCGTCAACGGAGTTCCAGGAGAACAGCTCGCGCAGCTTGCGGCCGGTTGCCTCGATGGGGTGTGCCTCGCCCTTTGCGCGCAGTTCCTTGAACTCGGGTGCGCCTGCAGCCTGGTCTTCCATGAAGCGCTTTGCGAAGTTGCCGTTCTGGATGTCTGCCAGGACAGCCTTCATGTTTTCCTTGACCTCGGGGGAGATCACGCGGGGGCCGGAGACGTAGTCGCCGTACTCTGCGGTGTCGGAGATGGACCAACGCTGCTTAGCGATGCCGCCTTCAATCATCAGGTCAACGATGAGCTTGAGCTCGTGCAGGACCTCGAAGTATGCGATTTCGGGCTGGTAGCCAGCTTCGGTCAGGACCTCGAAGCCGTACTGAACCAGCTGGGAGGTGGAGCCGCAGAGGACTGCCTGCTCGCCGAACAGGTCGGACTCGGTCTCTTCGGTGAAGGTGGTCTTGATGACGCCTGCGCGGGTTGCGCCGAGGCCCTTTGCGTAGGACAGTGCCAGTGCGAGTGCTTCGCCGGATGCGTCCTTCTCAACTGCGACCAGGGCGGGAACGCCGCGGCCTGCTTCGAACTCGCGGCGGACGGTGTGACCGGGGCCCTTGGGGGCGACCATTGCAACGTCAACGCCTTCGGGTGCGGTGATGTAGCCGAAGCGGATGTTGAAGCCGTGTGCGAAGAACAGCGCGTTGCCGGGCTTCAGGTGGGGTTCGATGCTCTCTGCGTAGACCTTTGCCTGGACCTGGTCCGGGGTCAGGATCATGATGACGTCTGCTTCTGCTGCTGCTTCTGCAACAGTTGCGACGCGCAGGCCTTCTGCCTCAGCCTTGGCACGGGACTTGGAGCCCTCGGACAGACCGACGATGACCTTCACGCCGGAGTCACGCAGGTTCAGTGCGTGTGCGTGACCCTGGGAGCCGTAGCCGATAACTGCTACGGTGCGACCCTGAATCAGGGAGAGGTCTGCGTCGTCGTTGTAGAAAATGGTTGCTGCCATTTCTTCTCCTCAGTAAGTTTGGTATGCGGCCCAGGCTGGGCTCAACATTGACTATTCTACTTGATAGCTGTTTAGTTGCGGGCTGTCGAGAGTACTTCTCAGCATCTGAAGTATCCGGAAGGTCTGTGAGCCCATAGGGGCGGGTATCGCATCGCCCGCCGGTTTCCCGGTTGAGGCGGTGCGATACCCGATGCTATTCCCCGCTGGTGCGGGGGTTGGCGTGGCACCCTGGTGGGTGTTAGATGCGCTCGCTCATGGCGCGGGGGCCACGTGCCAGGCCGATGGTGCCTGCGCGAACGATTTCGCGAACGCCGTAGGGTTCCAGAACGTCCAGCAGGGCGTTGAGCTTCTCCTCGGAACCGGTTGCTTCGATAACAACGGATTCGGGGGAAACGTCAATCACGGATGCACGGAACAGGTCTGCTGCCTGAACAATCTGCAGGCGTGCTACTGCGTCTGCCTTGACCTTGATCAGGATGTGGCCGCGGCGGGTGGAGGAGTCGGCGGGAAGCTCGACGACCTTTAGCACGTGAACAAGCTTGTTCAGCTGCTTGGTAATCTGCTCGATGGTGTGGGCGTCGCCTTCGGTCACGACGGTGATGCGGGAGACACCGGGGTTTTCGGTGGGGCCCACAGCCAGGGAGAGGATGTTGAACAGTCGGCGGGAGAACAGACCGGAGACGCGGGTGAGAACGCCCGGCTTATCTTCTACCAGAACGGACAGAGTGTGCTGAGACATTAGTTCTCTCCCTCACGATCGAACTCGGGCGAAGTGTTCTTCGCAATCCAAATCTTGTCATTAGATACGCCTGCCGGGACCATGGGCCAGACGAGGGCGTGGGGGCTGACGGTGAAGTCAATTACCACGGGGCGGTCGTTGATTTCGAGGGCAGCCTTGATGGTTGCGTCCACGTCTTCGTCGCGTTCGCAGCGGAAGGTTGCGCAACCGTATGCTTCGCCGAGCTTGACGAAGTCGGGGATGCGTACGGTGCCGTGGCCGTCCTTCAGGTCGGTGTTGGAGTAGCGCTCGTTGTAGAACAGAGTCTGCCACTGGCGCACCATGCCGAGGGAGGAGTTGTTGATGATAGCAACCTTGACGGGGATGTTGTTCTGTGCGCAGGTGACCAGTTCCTGGTTGGTCATCTGGAAGCAGCCGTCACCGTCGATGATCCACACGGTGGATTCGGGGTGTGCGACCTTTGCGCCCATGCCGGCGGGGACGCCGTAGCCCATGGTGCCCAGGCCTGCGGAGCTGATGAAGTGGCGGGGGCTTTCCTGCTGGATGTAGTGTGCGCCCCACATCTGGTGCTGGCCAACGCCGGTGACGTAGTATGCGTCGGGGCCGGTCAGAGCGCTGATGCGCTCGAGGACGTACTCGGGCGAGCCGAGACCGTCGCTGGGCTTTTCGTAGCCGAGCGGGTAGTCCTTGCGGATTGCGTTGAGCTCGTTCCACCATTCGGTGAGGTTCGGCAGCTGGTCTGCGAACTCGGTGGAGAGCAGGTCGGTCAGCTCGGGCAGGACGTACTTGAGGTCGCCGACGATTGGCACGTCTGCGAAGCGGATCTTCGAGATTTCTGCCGGGTCAACGTCAATGTGGATGACCTTAGCTTCGGGTGCGAAGGAGTCAACTTTGCCGGTGACGCGGTCGTCGAAGCGTGCGCCGAGGGTGATGAGCAGGTCAGACTTCTGCATTGCGGCGACGGCGGGGACGGTGCCGTGCATGCCGGGCATGCCGAGGTTCTGGGGGTCGGAATCCGGGAACGCACCGATTGCGTTGAGGGTGGTGACGACGGGTGCGCCGATGAGCTTAGCCAGCTTGTGGAACTCTTCGGAGGCACCTGCACGGACCAGGCCACCGCCGACATAGAAGACGGGGCGCTTGGATTCAGTGATGAACTTTGCAGCTTCGTGGATCTGCTTGGAGTGTCCTCGGGTGACGGGGGTGTAGCCGCGCAGTTCGAGGTCTTCGGGAATGCCGCGGTATTCCATCATGCCGACCTGCGCGTCCTTAGTGACGTCCACGAGCACGGGGCCGGGGCGGCCGGTGGATGCGATGTGGAATGCTGCTGCGAGCGCGCGGGGGATGTCCTGCGCGTCGGTAATCATGAAGGAGTGCTTGGAGATGGGCATTGCCATGCCGACGATGTCAGCTTCCTGGAATGCGTCGGTACCCAGCAGCTTAGTGGACACCTGGCCGGTGATTGCGACCAGGGGGATGGAGTCCATGTTTGCGTCTGCGATTGCGGTCAGCAGGTTGGTTGCGCCGGGGCCGGAGGTTGCGATGCACACGCCGGTCTTGCCGCTGGACACGGCATAGCCCTGAGCTGCGTGACCTGCACCCTGCTCGTGGCGGACCAGGATGTGGCGGACCTTCTTGGAGTCGTACAGGGGGTCATAGGTCGGCAGAATAGCTCCACCAGGCAGGCCGAATACGTCAGTCACACCCAGGTCTTCGAGGGTGCGGACGATTGCCTGAGAACCGGTCATGCGTTCTGCGGGAGCGTTTGCCGCGTCATCAGAAGTGGAAAATCCCATGGTCATGGAAATGCCTCGTGTCTTAATGGTTCTTCGTTGTATTCAATGTTCTGCGTGGGGTTTGTGTGATCCTCACGCATCCTATGCCCGGGGGTACCAAGCTATAAAAAATGCCCCTCGCTGTTGGTGGTAGCGGTAGGGGCGCTCAGTCGCAGTGAATTGACCCTGCCACTCGCCCTAGGCGACGTCGACAAGGTTTAGAATTCGCTGGAACATTGCTGTCTTCACCCTTCTATGGTGCGCTTCGAAAGAGGGTGAGTCAAATCTCTATGGGGTGTCGTGGTGGTTTTTGCACGGAAACCCCCAAGTCAACCTTCTTCTTTCATGATGTGGACACCTTGCGCGTGTGCGTGGATTTTAGCGCAGGTTTTTGAACAGGTGAGAAAAACTCGCATTTTTGGGCGTCATGGCGCGTAATATGTGCGAAATACTCGTGACCTTCGTTGGTTACCCCGGTAGACTGAAGCTATGACCGAACCGATCATCCCGGTCGCTGATGAGCTGACCGAAGCAAGTAAGTACGCAGAGGTTGTTGACCCCCGTAACTCTGTTGAGAGTAGCGAGTTTTTGACGGGTGAGGAACTCATTCGGGTTCTGCACCCGGTTTTTGACGACCAGATTATTAATTACGGTGCATACAATTTGGTGTATGCGACGGGTCGTGCTGTTTACCGTAATCCTGATTTGGCGTTGCATCAGTATCCTGATCAGCAGCATTTTATTGTTGGGTATCAGGATGCGCCTGATGAGGTGATTATTGCTCCGGTGAATTTGCCGGCGTTGACGCCTGCGGGTACGGCTACGACGATTGATAATACGAATGCGCTGCATGCGTATCGTGTGGGCGATGATGCGGTGACGCTTGAGTCGGTGAATGGCAGCTCGTTTTATTTGTCGTTTGAGGATAATGCTGAGGTGGCGACTCGTTTTGGCGTTGGCCTGCTGGAGCAGGGTAAGGACGTGGAGGATTTCCGTGAGTTTGTGACGCAGATTTGGCCGGTCCTGTAATAGCGACTTTTTGTGTTGGATGCCCGCTGCAACTCTTAGGGTTGCGGCGGGCTTTCCTGTGCCCACACTCACCCACCAGGCAACAGACCAAACAGGCGACAGCCTCCCCCGCCCCACACGCAAAACACCAACCACCAAGCAACACACTAAACCGCGACAGCCCTCCCCCGCCCCAGTTCGCTAGGCACGGGGCGCACACACTAAACTACCGCGTATCTACCGCAACCCCGGCGGGACCGCAGCGTACCCCAAATACCAATACACGCGGAGGTGCATATATCCTCTGCCGCGACATCAGGGTGTCCGAGCTCTGCGAGGACGGGTCCCCTGCAGGAGCAAAGAGGATAATATGCACCTCGCACAACAAAACTGTATTTATTCAGGGAACGCAAAAATCCCGCCGATTCCGAAGAATCAGCGGGATTTTCTTTCAAGTGCGCCCCCTGGGACTCGAACCCAGAACCCATTGATTAAGAGTCAATTGCTCTGCCAATTGAGCTAGAGGCGCTTGTTTGTTTTCAAGGTTTCCCTTGCAACAGAAAAATACTATACGCGAGTTTTTGTGGTGTGCGCAAGTTGATTTAACGTGAGCCTGGACACATTGTTTGGGTGGGGTGTGTGGGACACTAGTGTGTGTACTGTGTGGGGCGCTTCTGCCCCCGTTCCCTATTTTTGTGTTGAGGAGTTATTGATGAGCGTTCGTCTTGAGCCGGGCACCCCGGCGCCTGCTTTTACTCTTGCTGACGCTTCGGGTAAGGAGCACAGTCTGAGTGATTATGCGGGCAGTAAGGTGATTTTGTATTTTTATCCGAAGGCGTCGACTCCGGGTTGTACTAAGGAGGCGTGCGATTTCCGCGATAATTTGGCGTCGTTGAAGTCGTTGGGTTATGTGGTGTTGGGTGTTTCTCCGGATTCGCCGGCGGCTATTGCGCGTTTTGTGGAGAAGGAGTCGTTGACGTTCCCGCTGCTCTCTGATGCTGATCATGCGGTGGCTGAGGCGTATGGTGCGTGGGGTGAGAAGAAGAATTACGGCAGGGTGTATGAGGGTCTGATTCGTTCGACGTTTGTGATTGATGAACAGGGTGTTGTTGCTTTGGCTCAGTACAATGTGCGTGCGACGGGTCATGTGGCGAAGCTGCGTCGTGATTTGGGTATTGACCCGAAGTAGGGTCACGTTTTCTGGGGTTTGCGTATCGCTGTTCTACTGCTTCTTGAGGGGCTGCTGCTCGGCGTGTTTGCGGGCTTTTTGCCCTATGGGCGCTTCTTTTAAGGCTTGGAGAACCTTGGTTCCTGGTGTACACTAATTTTTTGTTGCCTCAGACGCATGCATCTTCGGATGTCGGGGTGACACTGCGCGCGAGTGGTGAAATTGGCAGACACGCAGGATTTAGGTTCCTGTGCCTTATGGCGTGGGGGTTCAAGTCCCCCCTCGCGCACACACACATTTACATTGGGCCCGCCGTCACGGTTTTCGTGGCGGCGGGTTTTCTTGTATGTGCCTTGCCGGGGTGGGTGTGTCTCGCCCGGTTGGGTGTTGAACCGTTATCCTGAGAGGTAAGCATCCGCGACGGAAGAGAGGACCCTCCCGTGCAGCATCAGCCTTATGCATCGTCAACTGTTGGCAATTCTGGTGCGCTGCTGCGAGCCGCTGCCGGCTCGAGTGGCTTGAGTCGACGCGCCGTTTTGCGTTTTGGCGCGCTTTTTAGTGCTGGTTTGGCGCTTTCTGCGTGTTCCGATCAGTCGTCTGCTGGCTCGTCTGCTGGTTCTTCGGCGAGTGCGAGCGCGTCGTCTGCTGATGCGCGTCGTGTGTTCCGTTTTGCGCAGGGTGCGGCGCCGTTGGGTTTGGATCCGTCGTTGTTTCCTGTGGCGAGTACGTATCAGGTGACGGCGCAGGTTTTGCAGACGTTGTTGGTGGCGAATCATTACACGGGTGATCCTGAGGTTCAGGATTCGTTGTGTAGTGACTGGAAGGTTTCTGATGACCGTTTGACACATACGTTTGTGTTGCGTGAGGTGCATTTTAGTAATGGCGTTGCCTTGACTGCGGATGCTGTGGTGCAGAATTTCCAGAGGTGGCAGGCGTTAGCTACGGGTGAGGGTACTGCTGCTTTGGCGGTGCCTGCTCAGCCGTTGTTTGCGTGGGGTTTTGGTGTGCCGAAGCCGGGTTCTATTGATCCTTCGGCGGTGGAGCCTGCGCCTGTTCAGGCGTCTCCATCTGGTGTTGCTACTCCGGGTGCGGCTACTCCGACTGCTTCTGCGAGCGCCTCCGCTACTGCTTCTGAGACGGCTACTCCGAGCGCCTCCCCGTCGGCTTCTGCTTCTTCTGATGCCGCACGTCCGGGTGATAAGAAGCCCGCGCAGGAGGCTTCTGCGCCGTATGCGGTGCAGTCTTTCGTGCCGCTGGTTTCGTCGGTGGTGGCGAATGGTAACTCTGTGGTGGTGACCCTGTCGCGTCCTTCGTTGGCGTTCCCGCGTATTTTGACTCAGCAGGCGTTCGGCATTATTGAGCCTTCGCTTTTTGGTGCTGACCTGAAGTTGACGGGGCACCCGGTGGGTACGGGTGCGTTCCGTGTGGAGTCGTTCAAGGACGGCACGGTGCGTCTGCTGAAGAATACCCATTTTGAGGGTCAGGCACCTGAGCTGGATGAGATTCAGATTTCGACCCTCACTTCGTCGGATAAGCGTTATTTTGCGCTGATGGAGGGTCATATTGATGCGTGTGATCAGGTGAATTCAACTGATCTGGGTCAGTTGGCGCGTGATGGTTATCAGACTCCGGGTCGTGACCCGTTCTCACTGGTGTATTTGGGTTTGAATACGGCGCATCCGGTGTTGAAGAATATTTCGGTGCGTCGCGCTATTTCGCATGCGGTGGACCGTGGCGCACTACGTCAGTATTATCCGCAGGGCACCTCGGATGCGCAGACGCTGATTTCGCCGTCGTTCCGCATTAAGGCTGATGACGCGAAGGAATATACGGACCGCAATCAGGATATGGCGCGCTCGCTGTTGGCGGCGGCAGGGTACGACAATCAGGTGATTGAGTGCTACTACCCTGCCGATGTGTCTCTGCCGTGGATGGATACTCCGCAGAAGGTGTATTCGGAGATGGTGGCTTCGCTGATTGAGGTGGGTTTGAATATTAAGCCGGTGCCTCTGCCGTGGGCTGAGTATCTGCCGAAGAGCCGTGAGGTTTCTTCTGAGCGCGGTATTACGCTGGCCGGTTTCTATGGCATGTACCGTGACCCGTATGCGTTCTTTGGTCCGGTGTTGGCGCCGCTGATTGCTGAGCATCAGGTGCGTTCGTTGATTGCTGACGCGCCTGCGGATATGACGACTGGTTTGACGAAGAAGAGTTCTGATGTGCCCTCGTCGGGTGGTTCAGATTCGAATGTGCGGATCTCTGCGACTCCGAGCCCGCACCCGAGCTATTCGCCGGATCCGTTGACTCCCGAAGAGGAGGCTTCGGCTTCGGCTTCGCCGAGCCCGTCGGCAACTCCTTCGCCGCTGCCTACTGCTGCGGCGGTGGCGCCGTCGCCTCGTTTTACGGAGATTCTGGAGGCGATTCGTACCGCAGATTCTGCCGATTCGGTGGATTCGCAGCGTGAGTTGTACGCGAAGGTTCTGTCTCAGCTGGGTCAGTTCATGCCGGCGGTTCCGCTGCTGAATGTGACGTCTAAGGTGGCTGTGAGCCGTGAGGTTCAGGGTTATCAAACGGAGCAGAATGCGATTGAGCTGTTCAGTAAGTTGCGCAAGTTGTAGACAGTTCAGGTTTGAGTATTGCGTTGCATGTGTGTTTGGCGTGCCTTAGAGGGTTTTTACCTTCCAGGGAAGCCACTATGTGAACTGCAACACTCTCCTGTTATTTGCTGATTCTAGCTATGCCTCCCCCGCCAAAAGGAGTAGGCTAGATGATGTACCCCACATTCACTGTGCCCAGGCCGGGCACCCACACCCTAAGGGAGAATTCAGTGGTAGCACGTACTGAACGAACCGACGTCGTCCTGGTCGGCGGCGGCATCATGAGCGCCACCCTCGGTGTGTTCCTCAAGGAACTCGAACCGAGCTGGAACATCATCCTGCTCGAACGCCTCGACAAGGCCGCTCAGGAATCCTCCAACCCCTGGAACAACGCAGGTACCGGCCACTCGGCACTGTGCGAACTCAACTACGCCCCCGCTGGCCCCGACGGCACCGTCTCGGCAGCTAAGGCACTGAATATCAACGAGCAGTTCCAGATTTCCCGCCAGTTCTGGGCTTCCCTGGTTGAAGAGAAGATCCTGGACAACACCGACTTCATCAACCCGGTCCCCCACATGTCCCTGGTCTTCGGCGAAGACCACTCCAAGTACTTGGCTGCACGCTACGACTCCTTCCGCAAGGAGAAGCTCTTCGAGCGCATGGAATTCTCCACCGATCGCGAGAAGATTGCCGAGTGGGCACCGCTGACCGTCAACGGTCGCAAGGGCAACGAGCCGATCGCCGCGACCTGGTCCCCCGAAGGTACCGACGTTGACTTCGGCGCCCTCACCCAGCAGATGATTGACCACCTGCAGACCAAGGGCGTTGAGGTTCGCTACGGCTACCAGGTCACCAACCTGAACCGCGAATCCAACGGCTCCTGGACCGTTGACGCCATCAACCGCATCAACAAGGAAGAGCCGCTGACCATCAACGCGAAGTTCGTCTTCCTCGGTGCCGGTGGTGGCGCCCTGCACCTGCTGCAGAAGTCCGGCATTGAAGAGGGTAAGGGCTACGGCGGCTTCCCCGTCTCCGGCCTGTTCCTGCGCAACACCCACGAGGCCACCGCAAACCAGCACAACGCTAAGGTGTACGGTCAGGCTTCGGTGGGCGCACCTCCCATGTCTGTCCCCCACCTGGACACCCGCTACGTGGACGGCAAGCGCGCCCTCATGTTCGGCCCCTACGCTGGTTTTAAGACGAACTTCTTGAAGCAGGGTTCCCTGCTGGACCTGCCGCTGTCCCTGCGCCCGCACAACATCTACCCGATGACCCGTGCAGGCATCGACAACCTCTCCCTGGTCAAGTACCTGCTCTCCGAGCTGGTCAAGGACAAGAACGCACGCCTCGAATCGCTGTACCAGTACTACCCCGAGGCTAACGGCGGCGAGTGGGAGCTCATCGAGGCCGGCCAGCGCGTCCAGATTATGAAGAAGGACGCGAAGAAGGGCGGCATCCTGCAGTTCGGTACCGAGGTTGTTTCTGCAGCTGACGGCTCCATCGCGGCTCTGCTGGGCGCATCCCCCGGTGCTTCTACTGCGGCTCCGATTATGCTGAACCTGCTGGCTAAGTGCTTCCCCTCTAAGATTGCCGGTTGGGAGCCTCGCCTGAAGGAGCTCATCCCCGGTTACGGCGTGAAGCTCAACGACAACCACAACCTGGCTGATGAGCTGATGGCTCACACCGCTAAGGTTCTGGGTATTTACAACTAGTTTTCAGCTAGCCAAAAACAGCATCTGACAAGGCTTTTTGAAGCTTTTCGGGGCGGCGGCCCTCTCTAATTGACCAGCAGGTCACCTATCTGCACTCGCAGAAAAATGCGGGAGGGTCGTAAAACCCTATAATGTCACCGCAGGGGCGGGAAGGACAGCTCATTGTTCTCCCGCCCCTTCTGTGCGCCCGCACGCTCTCAACCGGGCAAGCAGGCAATCACATGTGTACAACCCACTCATTCAAGGAGCCCCATTGGCTGCACACACCGGCTCTTCCACGGACACCTCCTCAACCACGGTATCCGCCGGAGCTCGCCGCGGACTCTTCTCACGCAAACAGAAGCCCGCAGACCCTAAGTATGTCAGCGTTAAACTACGCGACTTCCCCAAGGGCAGCATCCTCTACATTCTGCGCCGCACCCTCTTCAGGTTCACCGTCAACGGCGGCACCGACATGGCGGCAGCCCTCACCTACTTCACCGTGCTGTCCATCTTCCCGGCGCTACTAGCCATCGTCTCCCTGCTCGGTATTTTTGGTCAGGGCGAAGACAGCGCCGCCGCCATCCTCGCTTTCCTCAAGGACAACGCGCCCACCCAGATGTACGGCATCCTGGAAGACCCGATCAAGCAGCTCACCAGCGGTCATGGCGCTGGCCTGGTACTGCTGACCGGTATCCTCAGTGCCCTCTGGTCCGCCTCCGGATACACCGGCTCCTTCGGCCGAGCACTCAACCGCGTCTACGGCGTGCGTGAAGGCCGACCCGGCTGGATGCTCAAGCCCATCAACGTGCTCATCACCGCTGCACTCATCATCCTGGCAGTACTCATGATTCTGATGATGCTGCTGGGCGTAACCGTCCTCGATTTGGTCGGCCAGTACGTACCCGAAACCGTGGACATGGAGCTCATCAAGCTCATCTGGCTCAACGGCCGTTGGGTGCTGATTCTGCTCATGGCAATCGGCCTAATTACCCTGCTCTACGCGGCAACCCCGAACGTGCGCCGATTCAAAGCGTGGAGGCTCTCTGCCGGTGCGGCACTCGCCCTGGCGGGTATGGGTCTGGGTGCTTTCGGTTTCACCCTCTACGCCGATAACTTCAGCAAGTACAACGCCACCTACGGCCTAATCGGTGGTGTGATCGTGATGCTGCTGTTCATCTGGATTATGAACAATATGCTGCTCTTCGGTGCTCACCTGGACGCCGAAATCATGCTCATGCGCCAAATCATTGCCGGCGAAGACGATCATGGCCACTTGAAGGTTCAGCCTCGTCAGACTTCCGCTTCCCGCGCAATGAAGGCACGCCAGGAGCGGCTCATGTCTGCAGGACGCGAACTGCAGCAGCAGGCGGCAGGCCAGGTCATGTTCCCCAAGCCGAAGGGCCCCTCCGTAGCACAACGCGTGCAGAAAGCTGTGGATACCAACACCACCATGATTCGCACCCTCATTGCCGACGGTAAGGAACGCCTCGACAGCAGCAAGGAACAAAACGGCAAGGAGCAGCAGCAAAAGCAAGCGAAGGCTGATACCAAGGCGGAAGCTACCGATTCCGAGGCGAATGCCGACTCGCAGCAGGAGGCGCTTTTCGACCTGGGTGCTGACACTCCGAGCGGCGACAATGTAAGCGCAGCGAAGAAGAACTAAGCGGCAGCTCAGCTGAGCGCGTATCGCCTCAACCTTTCAATGGCGTGGGACAGATTAAGGGCGTGGGACAGAAACCCCGCGCTGGTCACTAAGATAGACATATGACCAGTGCAGATTTCTCTCCCGCGCCCTTTGCCGTACCCGGCGTTACCCTGCCCAACCTCGAGTACACCCTCTACCAGCCGCAGCAGCTCACAAGCCGCGTGCCCGCCCTCATGATTCACGGCTTCGCCACCCGCGGCGATCAGCTCTACGGCGGCACCGGCTGGATCCGCCAATACCTGCGCGCCGGATACCCCGTGCTGATCGTTGACCTGCCCTACCATACGAACGAATACCTCAAAGACCCGCAGTTCACGGTTGATTGCAAGCTCCCTGCCCATACGCAAGTTGCAAGCGGTGAAATCCCGTTTGATTCGGTGCACTCTGTTGATGCGGCTGGCCAGCCGCTGACCCCCATTCACCTGCTCACCGGCGCGCTCGCCCAGCTGTTGCGCACCGTCGCCACCGAGAACGACCTCGGCGTTGAGCTGGCGCCGCGCGCGCACGTTATCGGTTTCTCCTTCGGTGCGCGTATCGGCTGGGAACTCGCCCTCACCCACCCGGAGGCGGTCGCATCCCTCACCCTGGGCGGTCTGCCTCTGCACGACCACCTCATCACCCTGCGCGCCATGCTCGAAGCGCACGAGGGGACCAGCGCCTCCGCGAGCGCAGAAACCCCCGCGGCGGACTCCACCGACAAGGCGATCGCCTCCTTCACCTCAATCATTGACAACTCCCCCATTCAGCCCGACGCGCTGCTGAAGTTCGTGCGGATTCCCTTCGGCCCGTTCTTCGACGTGCCCGCCCTGCGTGCCGGTTCCCCGGATCTGCCGGCGGGTGACCCGGGTGCGCATCCGCGCGTACCCATTGCTGTGGTGCTCGGTGACGCGGACACCATCGCCGCCGACGGTGCGGAACTCTACGACATGGTGCGCGAGGATAACCCGCTCAACCGTTTCATCTCCCTGCCCGGCCGCGACCACGTCAACGCCCTGACCTCGGGTGCGTTCCGACGCGGTGCGCTCGCCTTTGCTACCGAGGTTGAGGCGGCGACGTCATAAAACGTCAAATTCGCGGGGGTGCTTCACTATCAGCTTTATCGTGCGCCGGGTGCGCCTTTGCTCGTAGAATGGAACGTATCAAAAAACCTTTATCTCGCGGTTGAACCTCATCTGCTATTGAACCTCAGCCGCGCCCCAGCAAAGGAGCAGCATGCACAAGGTCAAGGCTGTAGTAGCCCTTGAACAGGACGCACCCGTCGTCGTCACCACCATCAACGTACCCGACCCCGGCAAGGGCGAAGCACTCGTCAAGGTCCTCACCTGCGGTGTCTGCCAGACCGACCACCACTACGTCACCGGCGGCGTCGGCCAGGACTTCCCCTACCTGCTCGGCCACGAGTCCGCAGGTATCGTCGAGGCTGTTGGCGATGACGTCACCGACATCGCCCCCGGCGACCTGGTCATCCTCAACTGGCGTGCAGTCTGCGGCGAATGCCGCGCATGCCGCAAGGGCCAGCCGCAGTACTGCTTTGCAACCCACAACGCAACCCAGAAGATGACCCTCGAGGACGGCACCGAGCTCACCCCCGCACTGGGTATCGGCTCCTTCGCGGAGAAGACCCTCGTCGCGGCAGGTCAGTGCACCAAGATTACCGCTGACATCAGCCCCGAACAGTACGCAGCAATCGGCCTGCTCGGCTGCGGCGTCACCGCAGGCCTGGGCGCCGTGCTGAACACCGGTGAGCTCAAGCGCGGCGAGTCCGTCGCAGTCATCGGTTGCGGCGGCGTCGGTACCGCAGCAATCGCAGGCGCACAGCTCGGTGGCGCAACCACCATCATCGCCGTCGACATCGACGAAGAGAAGCTGGCACGCGCACGCGAGCACGGCGCAACCCACACCGTGAACTCCTCCAAGGTCGACCCCATCGAGGCCATCAAGGAACTCACCGGCGGCTTTGGTGCAGACCTCGTCATCGACGCTGTCGGCATCGCTCCCACCTTCAAGCAGGCGTTCGAAGCACGCGACCTGGCTGGCCGCGTCGTCCTCGTCGGCGTGCCCGCACCCGGCACCATCTGGAACATCCCGCTGGACGAGGTCTTCGGCCGCGGCGGCTCCATCAAGAGCGCCTGGTACGGCGACACCCTGCCCTCCCGCGACTTCCCCGAATTCGTGGACCAGTACCTGCTCGGCCGCCTCGACCTGGACAGCTTCGTCTCCGAGCGCATCCGCCTCGAAGACGTCAACGACGCATTCGAAACCATGAAGACCGGCCGCGTGCTGCGCTCGGTCGTGGAACTCTAGGAGCGTAGCGTGAGCGAACGTATTGAACGAGTCGTCACCTCCGGCACCTTCTCGCTGGACGGCGGCTGCTGGGACGTTGACAACAACGTCTGGATCATCGGCAATGACTCCTCCGTGATCATCATTGACCCCGCCCACGACGTCGACAAGATCTCCCGCACCGTCGCAGGCCGCACCGTGGAGAAGATTCTACTGACCCACGCCCACGACGACCACATCCGCAGCGCCAAGGAGGCGGCAGAACGCTTCGGCGCGCCCGTCTACCTGAACCCCGCGGACCGTGTGCTCTGGGAAATGGTGTACCCCTCCTGGGACTTCGACCACGAACTCGCTGACGGCGACGTACTGCGCATCGGCGACACCGAGCTGAAGGTCCTCGCAACCCCCGGCCACTCCCCCGGCTCCGTGTGTTTCTACGCACCCACCCTCAGCTGGGAGAACAGCGAAGGCGTCGTCTTCTCCGGCGACACCCTCTTCAACGGCGGCCCCGGCGCAACCGGACGCTCCTACAGCGACTTCGACACCATCATCGAGTCGATCTCGACCCGCCTGCTGACCCTGCCCGAGTCCACCGCGGTCCTCACCGGCCACGGCGACAGCACCGGCATTGGACTGGAAGCGCCCGAGCTTCCGGCATGGATCAAGCGCGGTCACTAAACCGGTAGCCTCACGCAGAGGTTCTTACGCGGAGGCTCACAACACGCCAAGCACGGTACGCAAAAGGCGGATGCCCCACCACCTACAAAAGGTGGCGGGGCATCCGCCTTTTAGCATGCGCTCGGCACGCTCAAGCTGCCCGCAGGGAACAAGCCGCAAGGAACTAGCAGCGCCCTAAACTAGCCGCGTTCCGTCTCAGCCAAAGGAGCCAGCTGCTCCTCATGCTCCTCACGCCACAGGTAACCGTACAAATGGCCCAACGCAAAATACATCGTCGCAATAATCACCGGAACCATAAACGCATTACGGTAATACGGAGCATCGCCCATATAGCCGCCCCACATGCAACCCATCGCAAGACCAACGCCCAACATCGAACGAGTAAAGAAGCTTGCCTGCGAATCAGGAATATGCTTGAGCGAACGGTTCAGCCACAGCTCATGGCCACCAAACGCAACACCCAGCACCGCGCCGCAGAAGGCCAACGCATAGAAAATCGTGGATGTATCATCGCTCGCCGGCAAATACAGCGCCGCCATAATCAGCAGAATACCGCTCACCAGCCAGCCATGCCACGGATTCACCGAACGGCCACCCAAAACCACCGGGAAAGCCACCACCACGAGCGCGCCGGTACCGGTCGCAACCATCGCCATAAACAGGTTCATCGAACCGTGAATCAGCGAGAAGCCCAGCAGACCAGAACCAACCGAACCCATGCACGCGCCCAGCAGCACCAGGCCAAGAATCAGCACCACCGTCTGACGGCTCGGACGCACCAGATTCTGAGGCGGAGCCATACGAATACGCGAAATATCCGGCAGAACCCTCGGTGCCACCAGCACCACAATGAACAGCAGCGCATCCAGAATCATCGTGATCCAGAAGCCCGCATACTCATGATTCGGGGTGATGTACGCATCGCCCAGCCACACCAGCAGAGCAGCCAGCGGGTACATCGACATATTCGCCGTCGTACCCCACGACACCGCAGTCGACAAGCGAACATCACTGTACTGGTAGTTACGGCGATACAACGACTCAAGAGCAAACGGAGTCCACGGCGGAGTCGTAAAACCCATCGCCACACAAGAAAGCGCATGGTAGGTCGTACTCACGTTATTCGGGTCAACCGTCAAACGCCAACCAATCACCAGCATATTCAACACCGCAGCAATATTCAGCACCGACGTAATCGCCAGCAACGATCGCAAACCCAGAGCACGCACCAGCATCGGGCCGAGCATAATCTGCACCGAATACGCGCCAGTAAACGCCGCCACCGCATAGCCGCCATCATGCACACTACCCAGATGGCTCGCCAACAGAATATACAGCGCAAACGCCGAAGAAGCCGCCGGAATGTGGAACAGAATCGTCAACACATTACGGGCAAAACCCTCAGCACGAAGCACCGCATACAGGTGACGACGCTGCTCCTTACCGTTGCGCTGAAATAACGCCCAATGCTGACGCAAAATATCCGGCAGTGAAGCGTTCGTATTAATCTCATCCGCAGTAGGAACCGGTCGCGGCGGCAACTCCTGCAACACGTGCTCGTTGTTGCGCACCACATCCGTCAGGGAGGTGCCCGGAACCGTCGGAATGCCCGTGCCCGAAGCACGCATTTTATTCAGCGCATCGGAGGCGGGTGCCACCTTCATGGTGCGCGGAGGAACCTCCGGCGCGGATGCGTTAGTGTGCGCATCAGCCGAAGGTTCCACACGATACGTTGAATTCGGTGCCCTGTCCTGAGGTGTCGAGGTCATCATCTCTTTCACGAATAAGCCGCCGGACATGCTACAACAGCAGTCCGGAAGCGAATTTATGCCTACTAGGAGTTTCCCCTCCCCGACGAGCCGTTCTGACCTTTTTCCACCACAATCTGCGCCGGAATACGGTTCTTCATCTCCTCCACATGCGAAATCAGGCCAATAGTGCGGCCACTATCACGCAGAGATTCAATCGTGCCCATCACCATGTCCAGAGTTTCAGCGTCCAACGTGCCGAAGCCCTCATCAATGAACAGGGTGTCCAGCTCGATGCCGCCGTTATTCGCCTGTACGACCTCCGCCAGACCTAACGCCAACGACAGCGACGCCAAGAACGACTCGCCGCCGGACAGCGACGACGCCTCACGTGGCTCACCCGTCCAGGTGTCAGTAATCTCAAGGTTCAGGCCGCCACCGGAACGGCTACCCTTCGCACGGTGATCACTGAACACCATGCCGTAGCGGCCCTCACTCATACGGTCCAGGTGCAGCGACGCCGAGTGCAGAATCCGCTCGAACTCGGCACCCAGCACATAGCTGACCAGGTCAACCTGATGCTCATAACCGCCCAGCGTATCACCGCGGGCAGCCGCCGCCAGGTTCGCCAACATCTGCGCACGGTCATAACGCTGCGCCGTCTTCGCACGGAACGCCGCATACTCGCCACGCAGCACATGCAAAGAACGCAGCATGCTCTCCCGCTCACCCTCACGAAGAGTCAAACGGTGCGCCGCCGCACGCAACTGCTCAACCTGCTCACGCACACCCTGCAGATCATCCGGCGCCTGCTCACCAGCGGCGGCACGCGCCGCCACCGCAACAATCGCCTCACGACCAAAGCCCTCAAGGAGGCGGGCATGCTCCAACTCATACGCGGCAACAGCCTGCTCCAGGGCATCAACACGCTCGGGGGTGCGCACCGCCGCCTGCACCAGCTCAGCGCTCTCAAATGCCGACTCGCCCAACAGACGCTGCGCCTGCGCCGCCGCCAAAGCATGACGCTCACGCGCCTGCCCCAACAGCAACACCGCACGAGCAAGACGCTGATGCGCCACACGGTAGCCCTCCACGGCCTCAACACGTTGCGCAAAACCCACCGCTGCACGAGCAGGCGCCAACTGCGCCGCAGCCGCCTCACAGCGCGCCGCAGCATCACGGTGACGAGTCTGAGCCTCAACCGCCGCGCTCTCGATGGTGCGCAGCGCCTCCTGAGCCTTCTGCTGCTCACTCCGCACCCGCTCAACCTTCGCCAGCACTCCGTCACGCGCCGTCACGCGCGACTGAGCCTGCGCGAGGCGGGTCTGCGCCTGCTGCAGCTGCGCGGCAGTCTGCTCAACATCGCACTCGCCCTGAGCCACCAGGGTCTCGTACTGGGTGCGGGCGGCGGCAAGCGCCTCGGAGGCTTCCTGATGTGCCTTGGTCGCCCGATCCTTAGCCAGTTCGTGGGTACGCGCCTGCTTGTGAGCCTTGTCTTCACGCTCCTTGGCGGCGTCCAGGTCGGCACGCTCAACCAGCTGCTCGCCCTCGGCAATCTGTGCGGGGGCGGGGTGCTCGACCGAGCCGCAGACCGCGCAGGGTTCGCCGTCCTTGAGCTCGCGCGCCAGCAGAGACGAGGCCTGGGCGAGGCGCAGCACCTGCAGGTTCTTGAACTCCTCCGTGGCGGCGAGCGCCTGCTGAGCCGAAGCCTGCCACTTTTCCTGCGCCTTCTGCTCGGCGGTGGCGGTGCGCTTGCTCTGCTTCTGGGCCGCAGCAACCGCGGCGGAGGCGGCATCCAGCTTCTGCTGCATCTGCTGGGCTGCATCGTGCTTCTGCTGCGCCTCGGTGACCAGGTGCGCGGCGAGGGTACGCTCCTCGTCGGCGGTGCTGTAGCCGGCGAGTTCTTCGGCGAGCTGCTCGGCCTGGGCGGTGAGGTCGCTCAGCCTCTTTTCGGCACGCGACTTGTCCTGTTCGAGGGAGTTAGCCTGCTTCAGCAGGGCGGCTGCGGCGGCTTCCTCGTCGGCGAGCTGCGCGTCCTTCTTCTGCAGGGCGCGCAGGGTGTCAAGGAGCGCCTCGAGCTGGATTTCCTGCTCGGCGGGCTCGAGGGAAGGGAGTGCGGCGAAGGTGGTCTCCTCAGGGAAGGTGGTCTCCGGCGAAATGTTCTCATCGCGCAGTGCCGCGAGCAGGGCGCGCCCGCTCTCTTCCAAAGCTGATGCGCACGCCGCCTGGTCCTGTTCCCGGGCGGCAAGCGCCTGCGATTCGGCATGGACCTGCGCGTACTGTGCGTGCAGGGGCGCGGCGGCACGCGCCTGCGCCAGCTCTTCACGCTGCGCCTTGTGTTCGTCGGCGCGTTCGGTCAGGCGGGTGCGGCGCTCGCAGAGCTGCTCGTATTCGCGCCAGTCGGCCTGCAGCTGGGCGCGTTCGGCGAGCAGGCGGGTGTTCCGGTCGGCTTCGTCGGTGAGGCGCTGCTGCTCCTGCTTTTCGCGTGCTGAGGTTTCGCGGGCGCGTTCTACTCCGCCGGCGACCCATGCGTCGAGGGTTTCGGCGGTGACACTCTCAGCGGTGAGCTGTTCGGAAGTCTCCGCCTCCACAGGGTCTTCGGTAGCGGAGCCCTCCCCTGCAGCATCTTCAGCGTCCGGATCCGCAACATCCAGTAGCGCCTGCAGGGCGAGCATTTCTACGCGGGCACGTTCAAGGTAGCCGCGCTGGGTGTTTTCGTCCTGGGCGACTTCCTGCTGGGCGGTTTTCGCTTCTTCGGTGAGTGCGGCGAAGAGCTGCTCGTAGTGTTCGACGGGGAACATCTTTTTGAGCAGTTCTTTACGTTCTTTGGGCTTGGACTTGAGGAATTGCGCGAACTGGCCCTGCGGCAGGAGTACGACTTTGAGGAATTGTTCTTTGGTCAGGTGGGTGCGTTCGGCGATGGTGCGGTTGACTTCGGCGACGCTGCTGGAGATGGGGGTCCAGGCTTTTTCGTCGGTGGGGTCGGCGCCGGATGCGAGTTCGGCGAGGGTTGCTTTGGCGATTTCTTCGCGCATCTGGCCTTTGCGGGCGCCGCGGGTGATGGGCTTGTTGTAGGCGGGGGTGCGGTCGATGCGCAGGCGCTTGCCGTGGAGGGTGACGTCGAGTAGCACGCGCGGTTTGGTGCCGCTGTGCACCGCGTAGGTGGAGTGCAGTTTGGCGGATTCGCGGTCGCTACTGGTTTCGCCGTAGAGGGCGTAGCAGATGGCGTCAAGGATGGTGGTTTTACCGGCACCGGTGGGGCCGTTGAGCAGGAATACGCCGGCGTTGTTGAGGGTGTCGAAGTTAATTTCTTGGCGCTTGGGGTATGCCATGAAGGCTTCGAATTCGAGGCTGTGCAGGATCATGCGTTGTCCTTGTGGCTTTTGATGTGGTCGCTGAGGGTGGTGATGACGTCGCGTTCTTCGCTGGTGAGGGGGCGGTTGCGTACGTATTGATGGAATTGGTCGAAGGTGTCGACGGGGTCGGCGTCGCGGGTGGGTTGTGCGGCGGCGGGTTTGTCGGCGGCGGGTTGGGTGCTGCGGTAGCTGAAGTGGGAGATGGTTTCGTAGCGGCTGCGCAGGCGGTCGACGGCGCCGACGGGTAGGGTTTCGTCGGTGAGTTCGATGCGGCAGTAGTAGCCGTGTTCGTAGTCGGTGTGTTCGGGGCTGTTGAGTAGCTGCTCCATGGTGCCGCGCAGGGTTTTCATATGTACGCGGGTTGCCCATTCGTGGCCGCTGATGGTGGGTTCTTCGCCGGGGTTGAGTTCGATGAGGTAGGCGCCGTTGCGGTTGTGTTCTTCGCTGAATGAGAAGCCGAGCGGGGAGCCGCTGTAGCGGATGGTGTGGGTGACGGGGTAGCGCTTGTGGATGTGGCCGAGGGCTACGTAGTCGAAGCCGTCGAAGAGGGAGGCGGGTACCCAGTCGATACCGCCGACGCTGATGTCGCGTTCGGAGTCGCTGCGGGGTGTGGTGTCTGCGCTGCCGGTGGTGTCGCTGACGGTTGCGTGGCTCATGACGATGATGCGGTCGGCACCTTCGCCGCGGGCGTGACGTTCTGCGGCGTCGGCGCGGATGGCGTCGGTGACGGCGCCGAGGACGGCGTGGTGGGTGGGGTCTACGCCGAGGGCGGTGGCGTGGAGGCGCGGCGCGAGGTAGGGGATGGCGTAGACGTGTACGCGCAAGGTGCCGTCGGTGAGTTCGACGGGGCGGGTAGCGTCTTCGAGGCTGGTGCGCAGGTGCACGCCGGAGGCTTCGAAGAAGGCGGCGCCGTAGCTGAGGCGGCGGAAGGAGTCGTGGTTGCCGGAGCTGAGGATGACTCGCACGCCGGCGCGCATGAGGCGGGGGAGTGCTTGGTCGAGCAGGGTGGTGCTTTCGGCGGTGGGGATGGTGCTGTCGTAGACGTCGCCGCTGATGAGGAGAGTATCGATGCCTTCGGCGTGCACGTATTCGAGCAGTTCGTCGATGAACTGCTGGTGTTCGCGGGTGAGGGGGCTGCGGTGGAAGGTGCGGCCGAGGTGCCAGTCGGAGGTGTGCAGAATCTTCATGGTTTCAGTATGGCACTGCGTCATGTTTTGCGCCTCGCAGTTCGTCATTCGCGGTTCGGAACCCACCGCGGCGCAGGCACTCATGCGGAGCGGGGGCTCCGTCCTCAAGGCGCCCTGTCTGTGGAGCAGGCACCCAACCCGCGGCGTAGGTGCTCATGCGGAGCGGGGGCTCCGTCCTCAAGGCGCCCCGCGCCGCAGAGGGGGCACTCCCCCGCGAGCATGAGCACGAAGCCGCCTGGCGCATCCTCCCTCCCGCGAGCATGAGCGCAAAGCCGCCTGCATACCCTACCCTCCGCATCCTAAACGCACATGGGATAATCGCCCTATGAGTTTTTCTTCTGTTGAGTTCACGCGTGCGCCTGAGGTTTCGGCTGAGTTTGCGGGCAGGGTGCGCGGCTTGTTGCGTGCGTCTGCGTTGGGTGATGCGCTGGGTTATCCGTTGGAGTTGTTGTCGGCTGAGCAGATTGCGGAGCGTTCCCCTAAGCCGTGGGATTCGGCGTTTGGTGAGCTGCTGGTCAGTGATGATACGCAGCTGACGTGTTTCACGCTGGACGCTTTGACGGAGGTTTTGGAGTGGAATAATGAGGGCGCGGCGGCGGATGAGTTGGCGTGTCTGTGGTTGGCGTATTTGCGGTGGTTCCGCGGTATTGGTGAGGTTCTGCCGGAGTCTGCGCCGTTTTCGTTGGATCGTGAGATTGATGGGTCTTCGGAGTTGACGGCTCGTCGTGGTCCGGGTGCGGCGACGTTGCGGGCGTTGGGTTCGGGTGAGATGCAGTTGGTGTCGAAGTCGTTGAATCCTGATGCTTTGGGTAGTGGTGCGTTGGTGCGTTCGGCGGCGTTGGGTGTTTTGCCGGTGGCGCAGGAGCGTACGGTGGTTTTGTTGGCGGTGCGTGCGGCGGCGTTGACGCATGGGCATCCGGAGGCGTTGGCTTCGGCGGCTGCGTATGCGTTGCTGGTGCGTGACTTGTTGGCGTCCCCGTCGGGCACGTTTGGTGCGTTGTTGGAGGCGGCGCGTCGTGTGGTGTCGTGGTGTGGTTCGGTGGCGGCGGATGATTCGATTCCGGGTGATGCTTCGCGTACGGCGGCGGCGCTGAGTCGTGCCGTTGACCTGCTGGAGCGGGGCGTGGTGCCGGTTCCGGGGGCTGTGGCGGAGCATTTTGGTACGGGTTGGACGGCGCCTGAGCTGTTGGGTGTGGCGTTCTGGTGCGCGGCGGATGCGGTGAAGAGCTTGCCTGCTGATGCTGATGATGCGATGGTGCGTGGCGCCCTGTTTGAGGGGTTGTGCGGTGCGGTGTCGGTGGATTCGGATTCGGATTCGGTGGGCGCGATGGCGGCGGCGTTGTGGGCGGCGGCAGGTCTGCCGGTGGGCGCGGAGCAGGAATCTGATGCTTGGTCGCTGGCGCTGGGTCGTGTGCGTGGTTTGGATCAGGTGGAGGCGGTGGCGGAACGCTATCTGCGCCAGCTGGGTCTGTAACGGTACCCGGCGTAGCGGACATGCGCAGCGGGGGCTCCGTCCTCAAGGCGCCCCGCGCCGCAGAGGGGGCACTCCCCCCGCGAGCATCGTCCGCAGAGCCAACCTGACATACTCAGCCCCTGTGGAACTGAACATTGACGGCTTAGTGGACATGCGTAGTGGGGGCTCCGTCCTCAAGGCGCCCCAGCGCCGCAGAGGGGGCACTCCCCCGCGAGCATTGTCCGCGAGCCGTCTCACGAACCCTACCTACGCGAATATCCTTCGCGGCCTGTATAGGTACAGAAAAGGCTCTCCGGTATTTCGGAGAGCCTTTTCTGTATGTGCTAGAACTAGCGAACCTGAACCTAGACGGCATAGCGGGCATGCGTAGCGGGGGCTCCGTCCTCAAGGCGCCCCAGCGCCGCAGAGGGGGCACTCCCCCGCGAGCGGGAGCCGGCTACGCGGGAATAACGAGGCGCGCGAGCGGGAACCGGTGCGCCGTTATCGGAGTACTAGTCCAGGTAGTCGCGCAGTACCTGCGAACGCGACGGGTGGCGGAGCTTAGACATGGTCTTGGACTCGATCTGGCGGATTCGTTCGCGGGTCACGCCGTAGACCTTGCCGATTTCGTCGAGGGTCTTGGGCTGGCCGTCGGTCATGCCGAAGCGCATTGCGACCACGCCGGCTTCACGCTCGGAGAGGGTGTCGAGCACGGAGTGGAGCTGTTCCTGCAGAAGGGTGAAGGACACTGCGTCTGCGGGGACGACTGCTTCGGAGTCTTCGATGAGGTCGCCGAATTCGGAGTCGCCGTCTTCACCGAGGGGGGTGTGCAGGGAGATGGGTTCGCGGCCGTACTTCTGGACTTCGATGACCTTTTCGGGGGTCATGTCGAGTTCCTTGCCGAGTTCTTCGGGGGTGGGTTCGCGGCCGAGGTCCTGGAGCATCTGGCGCTGCACGCGGGCGAGCTTGTTGATGACTTCTACCATGTGCACGGGGATGCGGATGGTGCGGGCCTGGTCTGCCATTGCGCGGGTGATGGCCTGGCGGATCCACCAGGTTGCGTAGGTGGAGAACTTGAAGCCCTTGGAGTAGTCGAACTTTTCGACGGCGCGGATGAGGCCGAGGTTGCCTTCCTGGATGAGGTCGAGGAAGAGCATGCCGCGGCCGGTGTAGCGCTTGGCGAGGGAGACGACGAGTCGCAGGTTGGCTTCGAGCAGGTGGTTTTTGGCTCGCTTGCCGTCGTGGACGACCCAGCGCAGGGCTTTTTTGAGGTCTTTGTCCATGTCGGGGTTTTCGGCGAGTTTGTGTTCGGCGTAGAGGCCTGCTTCGATGCGCTTGGCGAGGTCGACTTCCTGCTGTGCGTTGAGCAGGGAGACCTTGCCGATCTGCTTGAGGTAGTCCTTGACGGGGTCGGCGGTTGCGCCAGGGGTGACGACGCGCTGTGCGGGTGCGTCGTCGTCGTCGTTTGCGGTGAGGACGAAGCCGGAGCCCTTGGCTGCTACTTCTTCTGCGGCCTTCTTTTCTTCTTTTTTGGCTACGGTTTCTTCGTCTTCTTCGTCATTTTCGTCTTCGCCGTCGGTGATTTCGAGTTCTTCGTCGAGTCCGAGGTCGAATTCGTCGTCGTCGTTCTTTTTGCGGCGGCCACCGGTCTTGCGCTTGGTTGCGGTTTTGGTGGTGGTGGTTTTGCGGGTGCGCTTGGGCTTGTCTGCCTCGATTTCGGCAGTAGTTTCTGCACCGGTTTCGGTGGTTGCGCCGGTGGTGTCTTCGGTTGCCGCTGCGGCTTTGGTGGTTGCCTTCTTGGTGCGGGTGGTCTTGGTGGTGGTTTTTGCGACGGTTTCTTCGGTTGCGTCGCCGGTCGCGGTCTTCTTGCTGGTTGCAGGTGCCACTAGAACCCTTTCTGGCTTGTGGTGGGGGTGTTTTGTTTGCAAAACACCTAAGACCCTGTCAAGTCTGTGCTGGCGTCCTCGGTCGGGGTGTTTGCTGTGTTTATCCGGTTTAACGCTGTGGGGGCGGGTTTTATTCCGCGTGCGTTGGGCGGTTTGCAGGGTTCCGTTGCTCGTTGTGTGGAGCGGTTTGAGGGCGCGTTATAGCGCATTGACTGTACGGGGTCAATATATAAGTATTGCAGATTTTTGGTTGCTTTCAACTTGACGCGCTGTTTGGGTGGCTTGTGGGCCTGGTTTTGGGTGAGTGCGGCTGTGTGCGGGAGGGGCGTGCCCGGTGGCGCGCCCCTCCCTCGTTTTGTACCTCGCTTTTAGGTGCCGGTTTTAGGTGCCGGGCTTTTAAGGTTTTCGGGGTTTGAGGGTGCTGATGGGTCGGCGGTGTGCTCCGGGTTCGCCGCAGATGGTGTGTTTGATCCAGGCGGGTAGGTTACCTGCGTTGAGGTGTACGTCGAGGATGTTGAGGTCCTTTCCGAATGTGTGGCGGTGGGCTTCTTGGCGGAGTAGGCGGGCGTAGGTGCTGTAGCCCTTGTACCAGTTGGCCCAGGCTTGGGTGTTGCGTAGTGCGGCGTATTCTCCGTCGGTGCTGTGGGGTGTGAGCAGGCTGGTGAGTAGTTCGAGTGCGTTGAGGCGTGCCCAGTGGGGGCTGTCTAGTTTTCCTTTGAGGGCGTTGAGGTAGTGGGTGTAGACGGCGTGGCGTTCGGTGAGGTATTCGCTGGTGGTGCAGCTTTCGTCTATTCGTTGTTTGAGGTTCTCGAATGTGTTGTGGGCGTTGTGGTCTTCGGGGTGTCCGGCGAGGCGCGAGAGCAGGTCGCGGCTGATGGTGTTGAGTTCGGCGGCGCTGGCGAGGTCGGCGGGGGTGAGGTTTTCCAGTGCCCAGCCGTTGAGGTTAGCGTGCTGGAGACTGCGGCTCTCTTGAATCGTGCGGTGAGTGCGGCGGATCCAGTCTTGCCATTGCACACATTTTTCGGGCACGGCGCGTACGTACCCCTGTTCGATGCCGGGTGCGGTGCTGAACGCGTGAGTGAAGCTGGCGGGCACGTAGGTTTTGCGGGTGATGCGGGTTCCGTAGTGGGGTGGCTCGAGCGGCGCAAGGTTGGGGCTGATGCTGGGGTATTCGCCTCCGAAGGCGTGGTAGGTGTATTGGGCGGAGTAGTGCAGGTAGGCGAGCGCTTTTTGGGCGTGGTTGAGCCCGTATCCGGCGAGGTAGGTGAGCATTTCGGCGGTGATGGGGTTGAGGGCTGCCGGTGCGATGGAGGCGCGTAGGTGCCCGGCGACTTCGGCGGGGATGAGTTCGCGGAGTGCGTCACCGATGGTGGGCGCATCGGCATCATCAACCGGGTGGGTGTTGAGCAGGTGCGCGGCGGCGTTGATGGCGGCGTCCCAGTAGCAGAGGTCGATTTGGGCTTGGCGGTAGATGGTGCGGACGCCTTTGCGGGCTTCGTCGTGGCGGGTGGCGTAGGTGTGGTCCCAGAGTTCTACGGCGTTTTCCCAGTCGTGGCGGGTTTCGGGGTTGGTTGTGGGGTCGGTGTCCCAGGGGCTGTGGGCGTAGTTGTGGTGGGCGGTGTCGGCGATGGTGTCACCGTGGCGGGTGAGCCAGGTGTAGTAGCTGCTGTGGCGGATTTCTTCGATGGGTGCGAGGAGGGTGAGCGCTTGCTGTTCGGGGTTGAGTGCCCAGATGCTGGCGCCGCCTGCGTAGATGACGTCTTCGCAGCGTAGTTCGCTGACGATGCGCGGGTCGTGGAGCAGATGGAGCCATGCGTTGATGGGGATTTGGGTGTCGACGTCCTGTTGGATTTCTTCGATGGCGGCGAGTTGTGCGGTGTTGGGGTGGAGTTGGCGTTGGCGTACAGTGTTGTCGCCGTCGATGATGATGGCGTAGAAGCGGGTGAGGGTTTCGCCGTTGTGGCAGGTGGGGAGTTTGGCGAAGGTTTCGTGCAGGAAGTCGGCGCGTTCGCTGTGGGTGCAGGGTTCGTCGGGTAGGTTGACGCGCAGGCTGGGGCCGAGGGTGTTGTCGGTTGCGGTGAGGATGATGAGTGAGTGGTCGGGCCAGTAGCCGTGCTGGTGGAGGGCGCAGCTGAGCACGTCGTATTCGTTGCGGATGGGCGGGGGCGTGTCGTAGTCGCCGTGGAGGTGGTCGCTGTTGGGGGTATTACCGTTGGAGATGTTGTTTGCGTTCATGCCTTCACGGTGGCATGGTTTGCGCGGGTGCGCAGGTTATACAAATAAATCTGTGGATACTTCGGTTCATGTGTCCGAAGGTTCCACAGATTTATTCGTATTGTTCGTTTGTTCACCGAGGTTTGTCCACAGCGGTGCGGGGTGCCGCGTCATAATCTGTCACGCAATACCTGTCACGCACTATCTGATGGGGGGGGTATCCCCTACTGCGCACACCTATTGTTCGTCGAGGAACCGTTCGAAGAGCGCACCAATCTCGTCGCGGCTGGGCACGTTGTGCGCGTCGCGTCGCGAGAGGGGAATCGCAATATCGGAGGTGCGGAAGTTCTCGTCGTAGTTCTCTTCCATGGCCGTGATCATGCGACCGATTTCGGGGTTCTGCTTGACCTGATCGTTGATCTGGCTGTGCACGTGGCGTGCGGCTTCGCGCAGGTTCTCGGTGGGTAGGGAGAGGTGCGCCGCCATGCCCACGTGTTCGAGGGCGGTGAGGGTGCCCTGCGGCAGGTCCGCCTCCGAAATGTACTGGGGAATGTTCACGCCGAAGCCGACGGTGTCGATTCCGTTTTCGGTGAAGAGCACTTCCAACAGGTTGGTGACGGTCGCGTGCACGTCCGCGCTGGGCTTCCACGGGGAGATGCCGTGAATCAGGTCCTTGCGGGAACCGTGCGCGGTAATCGGGAAGGGGCGGGTGTGCGGCACCGGCATGGGGAATGCGGAGACCAGCACGACCAGGGATGGCTTGACCCGCTGGGCGATGGTCAGCACCGCCTTTTCGAAGCGCTGCCACTGCAGATCCGGTTCGGCACCGGTGAGCAGCAGGAACGGCTTGTCGAGGCTATCTTCTACGGCGTAGAGCTTCAGCTGCGGGTATTGCGGCGTTTCGAAATGGTCTTTTTCGTAGCGAATGTAGGGGCGGCGGGCACGGTAGTTGTGCAGCTGGTCGCTGTCGAACTCGACGATTTCAATGTTTTTGAGTTCGCTGAGTAGCACCTGTCCGAGCTGGCCGGCGGTGGAGCCTGCGTCTTGCGGGCTGGAGAGGGCGATGACGAGGGTTAGCCCGTGCATCCTGGGGTCGTCCAGTATTTTGGTGTTGGCTAAGTAGAGGTCTTCGGGGTTGAGCATTACGCCTCCTCACTTCTGTCTGGTTCGCGCCGCGTTCGGGGTGGGCTGAGTGTTTCTGCCGGTACCCGAGGTGTTGGGGCGAAGGGGCGTCTTCTGTTATCTGACGTTTTCCGTAGTCTTTCATTTTATGCCACTACGGCGCTGTCTCGACAGTGTGCGGGCTTTTCTCGCAGTAGGTGAACTTGTTTGGCGTCCCATCGAGGTTCTTAAGAGGCTGCATCTCGGCTTCTTGTGCATTTTTCTGTTCTGCCAGCTGTTCGGGGTGAGAGCTGAACCTCACGCTCTCCTGCATATCCGTGTAGAGTAGAAGCAGTAGTCCGCGCGGCTTTGCGCGGCGGTATTCATCCTCACTCTTCGAGGGCCTACAGTTGAGTTTTTCGGGCGCGAGGATGTGCCCTGACTATTTTGAGAAGACATACGCAAAGGAGTAACGATGTCTCTGTCTCTGTCTATTCACAGCACCGACCTTGAAGCGCTCGAAGCTGACGTTCTGGTTCTGGGCGTTCTGAAGGGTTCGGACGGCGCGTACCTGGCGCCGAGCTCCCTGTCTGAGGACTCTGTTGAGGGTATTAACGAGCTGCTGGAGGCGCTGGGCGCCTCGGGTGCACCCGATCAGCTGCTGCGCCTGCCCGGCCTTGAGGACACCGGCGCCGGTATTGTGGCGCTGGCGGGTCTGGGCTCTGATACCGCTGAAGGTCAGGAGCGTCTGGACGCTCTGCGTTACGCTGCCGGTTCTGCGGCTCGTCAGCTGGTTGGTTCCGCTGAGGAGATCGCTTTCGACTTCGGTGTTTCTTCGGTAGAGGAAATTGAGGCTATTGCTCACGGCGCTGTGCTGGGTAACTTCGTTGAGGAAGGCCTGCGTTTCAAGACCAAGGATTCGGTCCAGGAAGAGATCGAGTCCATTCTGATTGTTTCTTCGATTAATCAGGAAGAGGCTGAAGAGGCTCTGGTGCACGCCCTGGTTCTGGGTGAGACCGCTAAGGATGCTCGCCGTCTGGTGAACCTGCCTCCGTCGCACCTGTACCCGGAGACTTTCGCTGAGTTCGCTGCTGAGGTCGCTGAGGATTACTCGAACATTGAGATTGAGCTGTTCCACCACGACCGCCTGGCTGAGGAGGGCTTCGGCGGCATTTCCGGTGTTGGTCAGGGTTCGCCCCGCAAGCCGGTTCTTGCCGTTGTGAAGTACACCCCGGAGAACCCGAAGGCTCACGTTGCTCTGGTGGGTAAGGGCATTACCTTCGATACCGGTGGTAACTCGCTGAAGCCTGCCGCTTCGATGATGACCATGAAGTGCGATATGGCGGGTGCTGCTGCCGTGCTGAACGCTGTGGTTGCTTCTGCTGAGCTGGATGTGCCGGTTGCTGTGACCGGTTACCTGTGCCTGGCTGAGAACATGCCCGGCGGTCACGCACTGCGCCCGGAGGACATTATCACCATGCGTGATGGCCGTACCGTTGAGGTTCTGAACACTGACGCTGAGGGCCGCCTGGTCATGGCTGATGGTATCGCTCTGGCTTCCGAGTCGAACCCGGACGTCATCCTGGACATCGCTACCCTGACCGGTGCCGCTATGGCCGCTCTGGGTCTGCGCACTGCGGCTCTGCTCGGTGACGAGGAGATTCGCGACCGCGTGATTGCAGCCGGTGCTGCTGCGGGTGAGTCTTACTGGCCGATGCCGCTGGAGTCCTACCTGCGTAAGAGCCTGGAGTCCCCCGTTGCTGATATTAAGAACATTGGTTCCCGCTACGGTGGCGCGCTGACTGCGGGTCTGTTCCTGAAGGAGTTCGTGGGCGAGGGCATCCCCTGGGCTCACCTGGATATTGCGGGCCCCGCGTTCAACGAGGAGGCACCCTACGGCTTCACCCCGAAGGAGGGTACCGGCTTCGGTACCGCTACCCTGGTGAACTTCATCCAGTCCTACGCTCAGTAGTCTGCTGCACTGGGCGCGCGTCCTAGCTGGTGCGTAGCCGTTCAGCATAGAGCTAATCAGAGGAGGGTTTTCCGGTATTTCTGCCGGGAAGCCCTCCTCTGCGTCTTTTCTTGGCTGCGTCTTTCCTTGGCATCTTTTCTTGGTGTCTTTTCTTGGTTGCGTTCTGTGCGACCGCCCTAGTGGTCCTGTCACCACGCCGTTCTATGACGCACCGCTTTTCTTGAGTGGTGAAAAATTTGCGCTGTTTGGGTGATTAATCGGCTAAAACCGCCCTGAGTGAACTTAAACAACCGCCAACGGGGGTATTGTTGTATTAAGTGTTTTTCTGCGTACGCGGAGGGGCGCGCGATTTTTGTGAGTCGCGGGCCTTTCGCGCGTGCTGGGGAAACCTACCAATAAATTGGTAAAGAACTCATTGCAGGGGTCTTTAGCCCCCACAACTATGCAAGGGAGCAATATCGTGGCTCAAGAATTCGACATCCTCATCCTCGGCGGCGGTTCCGCTGGCTACTCTGCTGCTATTCGCGCACGCCAGCTAGGCTTCACCGTCGGCCTGATCGAGAAGGAAAAGGTCGGCGGCACCTGCCTGCACACCGGCTGTATCCCCACCAAGGCGTACCTGCACGCTGCTGAGCTGGCTGAAGAGGCACGCGAGGCGTCCAAGGTTGGCGTTAACGCTGTTCTGCAGTCCATCGAGATGGGCAAGGTTCGCGATTACAAGGACGGCATCGTCTCCGGTAAGTTCAAGGGTCTTGCAGGCCTGCTGAAGATGAAGGGCGTTGAGGTTATCCCCGGCGAGGGTAAGCTGACCGCTCAGGACACCATCACCGTCGGTGGTGTTGAGTACAAGGGTAAGAACATTATCCTGGCATCCGGCTCGGTCTCCAAGACCTTCGGTCTGCCCATTGAGGGTCGCGTTCTGACCTCCACTGAGGCACTGGAGATGGACTACCTGCCCAAGAGCGCTATCGTGCTCGGCGGCGGCGTGATTGGTTGCGAGTTCGCATCCATGTGGAACGCTATGGGCGTTGACGTCACCATCATCGAGGGCCTGCCGAACCTGGTTCCCAACGAGGACCCGGCAATCATCAAGGTTCTGGAGCGTGCGTTCAAGAAGCGCGGCATCAAGTTCAACACCGGCACCCTCTTCGAGAAGGTTGAGCAGGACGCTAACGGTGCTAAGGTCACCCTGGCTGACGGCAAGGTCTTCGAGGCAGAGATCGTTCTGGTCGCTGTTGGTCGTGGTCCGAACACCGCAAACATGGGCTACGAGGAGCAGGGCATCCCCATGGATCGCGGCTTCGTCCTGGCTAACGAGCGCCTGCACACCGGCGTTGGCAACATCTACGCTGTTGGCGACATCGTCCCCGGCGTTCAGCTGGCTCACCGCGGTTACCAGCAGGGTATCTTCGTTGCTGAGGAAATCGCTGGCCTGAACCCCTCCATCGTTGAAGACGTGAACATCCCCAAGGTCACCTTCTGTGACCCGGAGATTGCTTCCGTTGGTTACTCCGAGCCCAAGGCTAAGGAGAAGTTCGGCGCTGAGAACGTTGAGACCGCTGAGTACAACCTGGCTGGTAACGGTAAGTCCGCTATCCTCGGTGCTACCGGTATCGTGAAGGTTGTCCGCCAGAAGGACGGCCCCATCGTTGGTGTTCACGCTATTGGTAAGCGCATGGGTGAGCAGATTGGTGAGGCTCAGATGTGGGTTGCTTGGGAAGCATTCCCCGAGGACGTCGCTAAGTTCATCCACGCACACCCGACTCAGAACGAGTCCCTGGGTGAGGCTGCAATGGTCCTGAACGGCACCCCGCTGCACAGCGCATAATTTTTGCTGACTGGCGTTAGCGCGTCAGCTTAGTATTGACGACCGTTGGTCGTTAGCGGTTGCCGGGCGTATCCGCTGAACAACGCCCCTATCCGGATGCGCGTCGACGTGCTTCAATGCATACGGCGCGCATCCGGGTCACCGCTCACATTTTTCTAGTTCAAGCATTCACAAGGAGAACGGGAAAGATTATGTCCCACACCGTAGTACTGCCCGCACTGGGCGAGTCCGTGACCGAGGGTACCGTTACCCGCTGGCTCGTTGAGGTCGGCGACACCATCGAGGTTGACGCACCCCTGGTTGAGGTTTCCACCGACAAGGTTGACACCGAGGTTCCCTCCCCCGTAG